>Ga0210040_10000702_pt1 | contig 53805 bp, 52 predicted proteins | sample CryGeyCG12114_NA_FD_185462 | JGI IMG/M metagenome (GOLD analysis project Ga0210040, IMG submission 185462) | Groundwater microbial communities from aquifer - Crystal Geyser CG19_WC_8/21/14_NA (SPAdes) (version 2) | ecosystem: Environmental > Aquatic > Deep subsurface > Groundwater | place: USA...
CATCGGTGATGAGGAAGGTGGCGTCTAGGTGTGGAAGCACGGTGATCCATATCAATGGATCTTTTGTTCGTGATTTTGTACATTACATTACGTACATCATGCCATTTGCACGTCGTTGACATGTGTATCGCAGATGGGGAACTGCTGACAACCCTACGATCACCAGCAAGCATAAAGGACGTCAAGCCACACGATACCAAGCCCGAAAGAACGTCGAGTTGCCTCATGGACCATTCTACTTACAGATAACTGGCCAGCACTACCACTAACGGGGAACGACCTTGCCACTTTCAGGTGACTGAGTCGTGCAATGCGTGGCGAGCTACGGTCTGTTTGCGCAAACGTAATCATGAACATCGACAACAAAGAAAAGAGACATCACTCGAAGACGGAGGAGGGTATGTAGCGTTGGCGGTGCTGTTGGTGATACTTGTCAACGAATTACGACGATGGTCTCGCACCCTCTTAAATACTGATTCCTCCAACTCTTCTTCCTGCAACCACACATAACTGTCATATTCTTCCATCACTCATCTCATACACACCATACTTCCGTATACCATTCAACTTCTCTATTCAAGTCCTACTATTACATAACTTGTCATACTACCACTCCCACAATGTCCAATAGAAGCAAGGGCAACGAACCGTCCCAAGAGCCCACTACCACTCCAGCCACGGGTGACTCTCCTGTCTCTGAAGAAATGCCGCAAGGACGGACCAATGCCATACCGCCGAGACAAACAATCGATGTGTCGGTGCCGGAAGCATCGGCGGACGCTCGACCACAAGCGAACCAAAGTCGAGGCAGGCAGGCCCATATAGCGCTCAGGCCGCATCCTCGTGACCAGGGCCATTTTCATGGTGGACCACGCCCCTCAAGACGAGGAGTCACCAGAAGACACGCCAGCGCTGCTTCGCCGTCGCGATTGCCTATCGCAGAGTCCTACAGCTTGTTCCTCAACGAGACTAGAGGCGCAGCCCCACAGACGCTGTGGGCGCTCGATCTCGCACGGGCGGCACCTGATCAGACGATGCAGTCCAGCATTCACGAACCCCGATCGAATGCTACAGAGGCTCAGCGTCCTCCTCACACCGGTCCCCAGACCTCAGATCAGCCCACCAACCAAAGCACCTCAAGGACGGAGACGGAACACTGGATCCTCATGGCGCACCCGGATATAGCACCACTGAGAGCTAGGGTCCTTGAACTGGATCAACGCTATGCCAATCGGAGGATCACCGACCCAGATATTGCTCCGATCTGGGCTGATCGGCTGGCTCTGGTTGATCAGATTCGGTCGCGCATGAGAGAGCTCAGACATCAACACGGCCACGCTACCAGGGAAGAAGCACGAAGGCGACATGCGCGAGCGCGTCAGCCTCAACTACAGCCTGCGGAGACCACAAGTCGACACGCCAGTTCCGCCTTGGCTCGAGCATACAGTGTTGGCTATCCTCCAGATCTCGAGCGTGACCTGCAGGAGGCAGGTGAGTACCTCGAAATCCTTCGCAAATACAATTCACGGTTGAGTCATGGAGAGAAGGGCCCTGATACAGAGGCTAGTCGAATTCCAAGACCACCAGCAACAGGGTCCGACCTCAACACTGAACCCGAGGTTCAGGCCAGGAGGCCACGATCTCACCAGGTGCTACAGAACGACCGTACCATGCTGGGAGACCGCCGTTCTTATGCGAACGGACCTGAACGTCTAGGTGGTAGTCCTCGATTAGTACATAATTCTGGCACCCGACCAGTTGCCTCATCTTCCGGAGCTCCTTTGAGAGACCCAGCCGAGGTGCGGTCACAACAGGTCTCTGATCATCGGGTTTGGACGCAGCAGCCTGTTGGAGAGTCGACCTCGGTGCCAGTTGCAGACCAAACCGTCCAGCGTGGAGCTAGCGAGGTCGTGTCCACTTCGAGCAAAGTCGTTGCTCCGCACGAGGAGCACAATAACACTGATACGTCTCCCGCTCAGTCACAACCTGACGTTCACGTCAGTGTCAGCGGCCCGGCTGAAGTGGTGGCAGGAACTGCTGTTGAAGTCAAGGTGCTGGCTAATCAAACTCCCACCATCATCACGATACATAATTCGCACGATGCTTCTGGAGAGGCTTCTCGGCGCGTCCGATGGGACAGTCCTCTTGTCGCGCTATCTCATCCACACCCAGAGCACCCAGAGGGCGCACACCTCGAGCAGATAGTCCAAAGACCCAGAACGCCATTTCCTGTCGATGAGCTCAGCCCTGTTGCTGACGATGGCAGTGACCGAAGCGATGACTATTCTGAGTATCTTCTTGTCGGCTTGCCTGAGCGGGACTACGGTAGTGAGGCTGGAAGTGTGCACAGCGGCACCGACCAATGGTCTGAGGTGTTATCCGAGGCCAACGCGCGGATGAGACTGGCGAGACGAGAGGATTAGATTTAAGAGCTGATAGTGCTTAGTGCTGGTGCATTGATTATTTCCGGTTTGGTGTTCGAGAGGTCAGAAGTGTATTTAAATTATGGTTGCATGAGCTAGGTAGCTATTGCAACTTTGGCCGTTCGCTGGTCGAAGTTGCCGCCAAGAACAACATCGTTGAGCTAAATTTGGCCACGGGTGGAAAAGGGGCAGGTGCGCTTTTGGCTTGAATGTGCCGCCATACATGTCATCCTTCTTCTTGCAGCCGCGGTTCGTTAACCTCGCTTTTGATCGTTGTCGACTTTTCACTCCAATGTTGAGAGATACGCGGACCACGGTTCGTTCTGCTTCGCTACAGCTGTTTGCGCGGTAGGTTGCAGCAATCAAGGTTGTGGACGGCTCGATTGCTACGAACCATTGAGCAATATCGTTTGCCTTCTACTCGATAGACATTCCCGCAATCCGCTTTTTATTCATTTATCATCTGCCACCAACACTCCTTTGCCTATGCTATTCGGACAAACGCAGTCGCAGCACAAGCACTACGTGGCCTTCCACACGAGCTCATTTGGACTATGTGGCTACGGTGTCCGGTCGACGTTATGGCAAGGTCAAAGCATAAGACTGAAGTGCAAGGGGACATAAAATTCTACTATGACACTCGACATAAGCCACCTCTGCCATAGTATCGGGTGACACTCCAAATGTCACTCAAACAGATGGATTATATCACATATACGACGCCTCTTGTCTTACGAATACTTTTGTGTTTGAGGATACACGAAGTATCCGTATATCTCAGTCTTATTTACCTGACGGCTATTTTATGGCTCGTACTGAGTCTTCTACTTCAGATATGATGCCACACACGTCTTCCTCTCTGTTCAGCACGAGAAGAATGGCACGTCCAGCGGAACACCACGGCACCCGAGCCGAGACATCCCTCATTGCCTGCTTCAAGATAACTCTCGAGAAGCATAAATTCGAAAACCTCGACCTCAATGAGATAATTCAAAGCAATTCAGACCCGGTTGGGGTCGTGAACAGACTCAAAAGACGTAGTAGACTGGCCGATCAAGACTTTGAGAATGTCTACGGCCCACTCATTCAAAATCTCCTTCGTCTGCAAAGTACCGACTATTCCCAAAGCATCGTCTGCCTATCTACTATTCTGAAACTCTTCGACAAACTAGTATCGCTGGTGAAGCAAAAGGAAGTCGAGACAATGACGGATCTGGCTAAGGTTCTGGATGGCCGAATCAAGCAAGCTTCAACAGGATTCAACCAGGATACCGCAAGGGCAGACATCACAGCGGACTTAAAAAACACCAATGCGTCTGCGAAGGCACTTCCCCGAGAGCATGAGAACAGTGAAGTGGATAACTGCAAGCGCAACAAGGACAAGGACATCGAGGCGGTCGATGATGACTGGGTGATGGTCCAGGACGGCAAAGGGACGCCACCACCAAAGCGCAGCTCTAGCAAAGGAGGCAGGGCACGTTTTGGGAGTGTATTCAAGACATTCTCGGGTCTTAGCAGAGCAAGCTAAGTAGCAGTGTGACTGGATACTGATTGTCTGCCCACTTTGCATTTGCGGCGTTAATTGGTAAAGCCAGAGCTTCATGGCTCTGACGGTCGCTCTGAGCAAGACCAGCAACATACATACAGCAAGCTGAGATAGGGCATTGACTTGTACATATTCATTCTTGAGAGATGCAACTATAGTTTGATCCCTTGGCGGCAGGACATTACTTTTGCTTCGCCTCAAACGTGCTTTGTTCTATTGTCTCCTTTCTCGACAGGTCCATGATATGGCTACAAGATGGTAAGAGCACCTGCGCTTCAGGTGCCTATACGCCGCCGGAAGCAGTTTTACCCCTGTCTGGTTGATTGTCCCTGCTTCCTGGCTTTCTCATCCCTAAGTCACTCGACCATCAGCGACGGCTTTGCCATCATCTATACTGACAGCAAGCTGCCAGGTGGCCTGGAGTGGTACGAAAAAAAGGGCCTAGTCGTGTTTCCTCGTACCGTTCCCACAAACACACAATATTTGCTCTGACCGTTATTGCTCGTTCAATGGCTCCCGACATCTGTCAGGATCACAGATGAGGACTCAGTAGACACATTATTGGCGCTTGAGGCAGCCGTGCATCATGTCAGACGAACCGCGCACAGTGCAGACGGCATTTGCAAGAGTGGGGTGCCAGATATGTTTGGCAGGCTCCTCACACTTCTTGAGATTAAGGAGAAGGAAGAAATGAAGTACACGTCAAAGGCACTCGGGTTGGAGGCCGAAGGAAGGCAGAAGAATGACGCCAGTGGTGTCAACGAAGACCATGATTGGGTTATGCTAGATCAGGAAAACAACAGCGATGTCGAGGAGGACAATGTCTTAGCCACTGAAGAGCTGCTCGAGCAGAAGGAGAAAGACAAGCAGAGAGCATACGTCCGCGACGTGTAACAAGGCCCTCAATTACTTTTGAAGTGCACAGCGGGCCAAGTATCTAAACACGAAGGCATATAGCAAGTGAATGCAGAGGCACAAAGGGGAATGGAGCTTTGACGAATGGAGCAAGCAAGTCGTCGACGATTATGTGAGTAGCCCTATAACTTCTGCGCACTTCGTTGTTACAGTACCTGCTTGCTCTCTACGGCTTTCGACACGCCCAGGTCGCAATGATGATGTGCACTGCAAAGTTTACTGCTTCAGACCTTGAGAGGCCGTTTTGCTTGGTCGCCATGCCCAAGAGAGCTATGATAGCCTCATGATTACTGTTTGCCTTATTGTCTTGCATCACGCTGTTGTGGGCAATAGCTCCGAGATCTTGTATAATCACAACATTTTAGACCCACTTGCGTGATTCTAGCAAGTACGACGGCTGTCCTAGAATTGTGTTTGGTTGTCACTATCGCAACGTTTACTTGTCCTTCCGGCAATGGTGCGTTCGCAAGCACTCACGTTTGCTTGCGTCGTCACTCTGCCTCTGCCACGTTATGTTTCCAGTCTAGCATCCCAACTTCACTCACAACGATGCACTTCACACCAGCATGATGCCGGTGACCCAAAAAACGACTGAGCGCCAGTCCACAGCACAACAGCGAAAGCCATGTGACAGTTTGAATGACAAGCACTTTCACCCTCACGACCACGATGCTAGCTGTCACCCAAGTGAAATTATCAAGCGCTTAGAGCTACACTTTCAGCGACTATTATAAATATGCGGGTAGATCTCTTGCCTGCAATCTGCCATCAACTCGTTGCGAGAGATTCAAAATCAAGATCTCATCCATCTCAGCCTACAGCTTACCAGAAACCCACACCCTGAACAAAGATCCCGGTACAACACTCATCATGTCTAATCGAACTGAAAGTCATACCGAAAAGCGCATTAGAAGAGCTCAATATTACGCCATCGAAGGCAAGAGTCTCTTGTTGCAGCATTTCCAAGAGGTCTACCGACAGCACAGCATCAACGATGAGAATCTCGCACGACTCATGAGCACCTTGAGCGATCCTATGGTAGTGCTCAACTATATTGACGATTCAGGCTACATTGATGAGAGTCTACGCAAGGAGATCCTGAGTCCTCTCATGAATAAGTGGCTCCCTCCCCGCGGAACTTCTCCGAGTGATGCTGAGGTCGTTTTTTCTGTCGCGTATCGGTGTTTCAAGATGCTTTTAGACGCGTTCGAGAAGGAGGAGAAGATAAGGATGGGGCTCTTCCCAGGTCATCCACGAAATGGTGTTAAGGAGAGCTCGAAGGGGAAGGACAAAGACAAGAAAGACATGAAGATCCCGGTCGAAGAGAATCGAATCGAGCCTGTCATCTCTCTTGATCCCGGCAAAGCAGATACCTGTATGCAGCCGACCACGTCTATGGACCTAGACCACTTCGCCAAGCCACTGTACACTAGAAGACAGGTACAAACCGACGAAGCCACGAAGTCGACCATTCAGAGTAATGGCAACAAAGACAAGGATGTCGAGGATAACGAGTGGACTATGGTCGAACACGGTGGTGATGAAGAGATCCGCGAGCACGACTGGCTTATAACTGAGGAGGATCTCGACGAGAAGAACAAACCACGAAAACTTTACGCTTTGTCAGCTTTCCGAGGACTCGTCTCAGACTAACGCACTTGTCAGACGAGGTCATCCTGAGGTACAGCATTGAAGGTGGAGATGGCAAGGATCCGAGGAATGGCGAGCGAACCGACTGGCGACGCGTGCTTGATCAAGCCTTGTAGGACGAGGTTTTAAGTCATTCAGAACGTGAAAGCAATTATACATGGGTGCGTGGGGGTGTAACAAGGCGTCTAATGTCACAGATTTTGCTTGACAGACTATACATCTTGGAATCGTTCATAGCGTCGAGACGTGCTTGCTGGAGGGAGTGGATATATAATAATACCCTTGAAAAAGCAACAACAACGACTAGGCTTTGAACTGGACGAATGCCGGCGCTGACACATTCCAATGCCGCCCCTTACCCGTTTTTCTGTTTACCCTCACGATCCCCAAAAGACGTTGAGTTCTCTTCTCATTGTCCATGCATCACTCGCCGTACTAGCGACTATACATAGCAGTGGCTGTGCTTCCTCAAGGGCTTCGATTGCAAAAACTTTTGTCGCTATAGCCACTTTACATCCGATGACCTTGATTGCAGGAAAACCAAGATACCACAAGTTGGTGTCAACAATAGATGTTTTCCTTCTGCCGCTAGCTTTATGTGACCAGTAGATGAGAGCTTATCGGTGCTGTCTCCAGGTCACACCAACAGCGTCGCTGTCAAAAATGGCAAAGGCACGATCGGTCTGCTGGCACAATGATGCTGGGATTTCTCGATTATGTTGCGGACTTCTTGCACCCGACACGGACAAGAATGGGATGACTCTAGGGGTCAGAGAATACCCATTCAACCTATCAATCTAGCATGGCATCGGGAAAGCTCGCCGCTGTGCAACTACACATCTTGCGCGTGACTAGTCTGAGCATTGTTGACACGTAGCGGGCTGACAAATCTCCTTCCTGATCTGTTCGAACGCCTCGTCGTTTTCTCCTTGAGCAAACAACATGAACAACCAATTTTATTCACACTTTGAATAGCTTCTAGCATGGCTCCTGGCCCTGGATGCCGCGATCACCAAGTGAACATTGCACGTTTCTAACAGCAGCAACCGTAACGCCACGCTTCAAACGGTAAGAGTCATAGAATGCCAAAATCAACGCCTAAAACCATCATCCCCCAAACGCTTAGTGGACTGCAAGAGCTCGAAGGACGACTACAGGGTAACATGTGTAGTCAGCTATACATGTTAGCATTCGCGGCAGAATTTGGAGGTAGGAGGGTGTACTTACTCATGGCATAGCCACAGGTAGATACTTTGGAGGGCCAGGTGTTGACTTCGATGGAGGCTTTGCTGGTGGCTTGGGCGGTCTGCATTTGCCCAGAGGGCCTAACGAATATGGTTTTGGTTTTGGCTCTGGATCTCTCTTCTCGCGCTTGCCATCTCCGTTAGGATCAGGCGGAGGTTGTTGTGGGATGATTGACCTCAGTGTGGTGGACGTTGTTGCGTACAAGGGGGTTGCTGATATGACTGCATAACATTCCGCAATAATTGGAGAAGGATTTCTCGACGCTGTAGGTCATATGTTGGAGGTACCTCAGACGCGTACCGGTTTAGTGCGTAGATATACCATATTAGTGGGTAGGATGGCCGATGGACTGATTCGATATGGTCAGCTAGCATGAGCCAGGATCCTCGATGCAGTTCGCGCCAGCCAAGCGATGTGGCTTTCTCACGCGTGATGAGTGGTCTTTCTCGGCCTTGATCAAGCACTAGACGGCAGTAGGGCGGCAAGTCAGTTACAGCATGAGCGGTATTCATGCTCCCATAGTTTCGTAGAGGCCCTTGACTGAGCCCACGATCAGTGTATTCGCCCGGGAATTCAACCGCTTTCTCGATCATGATTTTCTTCCAGATGCGGCCGGCTCTCCGCCGGTCGTCGTCATTTGGGCTGATCCTCTCCGGCCGAACCCAGCGTTTCATTTCGTTGACCGAAAGACCGGATCGGTCAGGCTCCTTGGTGCTGTGATCTGAACGCCTCTCAGCATCATAATCTTCAGTGATGCGAAGATGGCTATCATAGTGTTTGAGGTCTTGTTCCGATAGAATGAGACCATCGTAGTGCATGGAGTGAGCCAGCGACCTTATGGGCGGCTGAGTGGCACTTGTGCTGACCGACTGCCTCGGGGAAGGCAAACTGCGCCGTTTCAGAAAACCGGTTTTGGTGCGTCGCCGGTACGAAGAACCCACGAACGGCCCGCTTGACGGTTGCCTAGCTGAGCCATCCGAAAGCGAGATCTGACCGAAACGTTCGCCAACTAAGCTCAAAGACGTTTTTCGAGCCGTACTGCCCTCGTTACACTGATCCAGACCTATTTCCTTTTTCATGGCGGAGAGGATGGCGCGCGCACCAACTTTCGTTCGACAGGTGCTGCGCTTGAAAAGACCTCGTCCACCATATGCAGGTATAGAAGCGGCCAAGCAGTATCCCTTTCGACGTGAAAAGACTATAAGTCTCCGTGGAGAAGGCGTAGAGCAGTCCCGCAATAGCGGTACTCCAACCGCATTCGCCGTAGAATGCAATGCTTGGCTGGTATTATCGGCCCAGACCATGGCGAAAACCTTGCCTCGACGGAAAAACTTGGATAAGTGTGGCTTGTACGACTCGTTCGGTTGATTACGTATGCCTTCATCTTGGGAGACCAGGCTACTGAAAGAGTCTGTACTAGTGTCTTCCTTGGGTAGCTCGACACGACAGCCGCTCACCTGTTCCAAATCCCGGACGATCTCTTCGAAAGGGAGTATGTAGACCTCGGCCTCCTCATCGCTGATGGCGATAATGATTCCACAAAGCTCATTTTTGTGAGCTACAGGGGCACCAGAGCAGCCTCTCTTCAGGGGTGAGTCGACTGTGACGCGTCGCAGCCCGTAAACATTGTTACCCACTGTATAGAAAACTTTCTCAGTATGGAGAGTACCCTTGACCTCACCGTCAGGCAAAGCTATCGTCACTGGAAGAGGACACCAGGGATGTCCGATATGTGTTTGGTTGATTATGGTGCCTGCTATCTTGTTTGCGGTCGTCCCTAGTGCAGCACAATCGAACTGCGACGAGCTGACTTCCAATAGGGTAGCGTCTGATGTCTCACCTCGATGCTTGACGCGTGCTGCCAAGAAATTGTGCTTGTTGATGGCAAGGTGACATTCATTGTCTAAGAGTCCATCGCAATGGTTTGGCTCATTGGGGGTCCAGAGAATGCCGGTATTGTCTTTGGGAGTCGTAGAAGACGTACGAGAGGTAGACTCTTTCGGCGCATCGAATGGCGGACTGGTTTGACCTGGTTCTTCCGGCAATCCGGGGCAGTCTTCATGTTGGTCGTAGTAGAAAGAGACAACAGCTTTATCCTCATCGGAGGTGTTTTCAAGGTCAAGACTTTGTGAGGCTGAGTGCCAGACAGAGCTGGCGTCCTCAGAACAGGCGAAAATATGGTGAGGTGCTAAGAGCATCCGTTTGCCACCAACAAGTAGGACACCCCCAGCGACGCAATTCCGCCGTCTGTTGCTGTTGCGAGGGTGAGTCACAATCCGTGTACCACACGTCGGCGGTGCCTCCACAAGGGCGTCCTCGTCTATGGTTTGCAACTCGCAGGTCTCATTGTCCAGACCACAGGCCGCACCGGCTGAGGTGAGCAGGATATGAAGATCTAGACGACATTCTCGCAAGCGCGCCATGAATGGTGGGCCGGTGAACAGGTATGAGGCTAGGGTCATCTTCGTCCTCACAGAGGATGTTGCTAGCACTATTGCTGGGCGGCACTCTGAAGGCGTTTGACCTACAAGTCTCAGCCTGATGAAGTAATTGTGCACTTTCTTTAGCACATCATGTAGGTGACTTTTCACATGCTCCAGTAGTCGTTGCTGAGCTGGTGAGTAGGCATTGAATGCCGAAGGTGAGCTCGATTGAGCAAAGCAGAGCCCGCGAATCGTCGTGAAGTCATCGTCCGTCGATGCAGAAGTGGCTTCCGTGCTTGTATCGGAGGAGAACGAGTCCCCAGAAGAGCTGCTCGACCTCTCTAGACCTCTAAGATTGGGTGCAAAAGAAGCTAAAGACCTGTTAACGAGATAGCGGGTCCGTAGTGTAAGGTTAGGTTGGTCACGCGTTCGATGACGGGCCAAATCCTCGTGAGGAAAGTTTCTGCTTCCGAGAATGCCACTAGAGAGCTCATCACAATCGAGACGTTCCATTTCGAGAAGAGTCACAAGAGCGACGGTATAGATTCGCAAGGACAGGAGATTGCCCAAACGGTATGAAAATGAAGACAAGGTGGAAAATTCAACGTCAGCGCATCTGGCAGGTTTCGTAACTTCAAACAGCAACACTTCAGTCGTGCCTTCTCACAGCATGGCTGACCCTCGACTCAAATGTCTATCCAATTCGTGGACTGGTTGGGGGCAGGACAAGGCAGAATCCACAAGACCTTGTCCAAGTCTGCAAGGCACATCCCAAGTTTGCGAGAGGCAACAGATACCATGTACATGGGATGCAACATGAGCTGTACTTGCGTGGCAGTGCGGGTGACCAATGGTTTCAAGTCGACCTAAGCACTGCCAACCTGTCGTGGTCGTATCAGCAAGCAGCACTAAGGTCGGGCGTCCACGTTCCCTGCAAAGGCTGTGCTCACCACCATTTTGCCGTAACCAGATGCAGCGAATGGTTTGCGAAGGGCGTCGTGGCTGCAGGCAGTGCCAATCGATGACCAATCCAGTCAAGCTGTAGGCAAGCTAACGCACGGCCAGCGCATCGGATACGAGCCAGTTGCTACAGCCATGTCCATATCCGTAAGGCTGCACTATGAGTCAGGAGGAGCATGAGCATTGATTCTGCTGCTATGTCAGTCTTGGATAAGTCGATGTTGAGCACCAAGTTCTTTGGCTACATGGGCAGCTTTTCCGCATATCATGGAGTTGTTTGGGGGTAATTATGGGCAGGGGCTAAGTATCGACGACGAATATGCGATTCTAGATACATGCTGCGACTGGTCTCTTGCTCAAAGCAAGCAGCGAAGGACAGAAGCTCGAGAGTACTTCCATCTTTACGAAGAGCAACTTCATCTGCTTGGTCTCGAGTATGATGCGGGATTAGGAAGCCTATGGCCTTTCGCACAGAAGTGTCATCGCCAGCTGCTTGACGCAATTGATGTCATTCGGAATATGGGTGGAGGAGTGACGCTGGAGCAAGCGAGAAAAGAGGTCCAGCTCAGGTCCGGCCTAATCACCACTGATAGGGCGATACTCAACTCTGTGATATATGCCGCGCTCCGCGTTTGGCTTCTTATCAATTTCAGAGCGAGAGAAGATGAGTCACTGGGCGCGAACCGGCCTTGCGTGGAATGGCCAGAGAATGCATCCTTGAAGGATACTTTGGATCAAGTCGTCGCAACCTCGACAACAGAACTCACTTTAAACCAGCGCCGCCTCAGCCCGCACTTTACTGCCGCCAACATGGTCAGCATTTGTGGGTTGAGAATCGAGTGGGCTTCAACGATGGATGATCATCTGTATCTTGACCGTCAGCACAAAGTCCTTCGAGTGTTCCCTTACCGTGACTGGCTTCTCATAAAAGCAGAGGCAGCCTCGAGGTCGAAGTACAAGAGCCCGGATCTTGCGGAACCTATCCAGACACAAGGTAACCCGTCTCAGTCAGCCAACTCGAACCACAGAACATGTAGTGCGCCACTTCCAGCTGAGGTGTACGAAGAAACAAGCAGGACGTTAGATCTCCTCTTTCCTTCTTGGGACAAGCGGACACAGAAGTTCCTGAAGCGCAAAGGCAAACACTTCCATTCTTCACACTCTCAAAACAGACTGCTGGATCTCAAACACTATCCGTATTGGAAGGACCGAATACTTGAGCTGAACGAAGACATTTTTCTAGGGCCGGTAGAGGGTTGGGCTCAACTGTGGAATGACCGTCGTGATCCGCAGAAGTTCTGGACATTTTGGATTGCACTGGCCGTTTTCACCTTGACCACTGCTTCCACGGTTGCCTCGATTTTGCAGACGTGGGCTGCGTTAAGGACGAGTACATGACGGTACAAGTCAATCATATCTCGCTAGACGTGCGTGTCTCGGTACGCGCCGCCGCGCAAAGAATCGAACTAAAAGCCATTGCAACGCCGGTGGTGCAAGTGTGTGGCAAAGCTCGCATGCGCTTGTCATGGTTATCTGTTTTTCGCTTCCAACTCCACGCAACTGGCTTGTGACGTGAGAGCACGCCAGGGTATTATCTCAAGGTCGCACATTCCTCCCACAAAGATGTGCTTGCCATACGAGGGTGACGGACAAAGATATTTTGCTGGATCTGGGCGAATGCAGGTTAGAACATTCGAGCTGAAAGGCTAAGATGACGGGAGAAGCTGAAACTTATTCCATAGACACCAGTCGCCGTGAGAAGACAACAGGAGAAAGCATGACGCTCAGATATAACGGCCTGCCAGGGCAGGATTGAAGTAATCTGGAAGAGCACTTGAGCGACGAAAGCCAGCGTGGGTAACTTACTGCGGTCGGTTAATACCACGGCGCGACAAAACTCGAACATTGGCTAGTTTTAACGTCAGGTACCACCTTTTGACCCAGGCTATGCTTTTGACCCAGGACCATACAAAATTGCAACTTTCTCGAATAATTTTTAAACGGCAACTTTAGCGACGTCAATAGCGAAAAAAGATGATTTTAAACCCGTTACGCGCACGCTTTTAACCACGTTAATGAATAATGAAATTAGTATGTAGACGTAGAGAATAACGCAAGCAATCCTGGAATACAAATTATATAAAATGATTCGTAGCTGCGTTGTAAGAACAGCGGCTCTTTCGATGTAAGTAACTGGGTCAAAAGCATAGCCTGGGTCAAAAGGTGGTACCTGACGTTAGTGCTTCCCTCACCAATAATTTGCACCCGCCTTCTTACCCTGAACTTACTGCGACAACCACGGGCTAATTATTTATGACTTAAACAAACAGACCGCTGTATTATAATCAGTGTGGTCGAACTACCTACTGTACGTAATCCGGCTAGCTACTATCATCAAGATTCGCCCGTCAAAAGTGTTAGGTAGGTTTTGTCGCGCGGTGGTATTAACCGACCGTAGTATACCGCGATCGATTAGTACCACCGCGCGATAAAGCAACGAAAACCTACGACTATCTTACTACCTAAGACTTATAACAACTACTACGACCTAATTATTTATAAATAGACTTTAGGAATATATATAAAGGGTCCTAATAACTATACTAATTTCATTTTATTAGATTATTACTGTAATTTAATGCGTGGTGGTGGTTACAAAAACAGCGTAGTAAGGTGGTCGGAGGTTTTCGTTGTTTTGTCGCGCGGTGGTATTAACCGACCGCGGTAGTAACTTAGGCCCCGGACAATCAATGCGACCGGTCGAACTGTGCTTTTTGGGCAGGTTAAGCGCACTTCAAGCGGTGAATTACAGATGGGGCACCAAGTAGAGATCTTCATCGATGCAGCACCTCTATACAACGCACTTGAACTGTTATCTTCTCCGTGTGTCGAGATCCAGTCTAGCAGCTTGCAAAGTATTGTCGATCATTGCCTTGCTTGCGTGCTTCAGGAACCCAACAGACACCGGATGGGTATCGTCTCATCTTTGGCACTGTCTTCTCTGTCGTCGGCACCATGGTGACCCTCCGTCGTAACTCGCTTGGTAGGAAACTGCGGAGCGTGTCCGCTTGATTTGTATTGCCAGTGTGGCCTGCAGTCTTTGACTTGAGCTTGTGGCAGAGGAGCCACCCATCATTAGTCTACACGGGGTAGGCAAAGTTCATCCTTTTCAACAACTTGAAATGAGCTTCAGTGAGGCAAACATCAGCACCCATGCTGGCGATTGTCGACCCAAACGCAAGTTCTCAAGAATCGAGCGCCGCGCGACTGATTCGCACCATCCCGAAGCTACGCAATACGAGCAACCTTTCCACTATAAGCCACTGGATCGGTCTAAGGGTGCGGTGCGTTTGATCAAGGTCTACCCACTTCATGAGGACGGTCGCATTCGCTGCAGAATTGAGAGACACCATATCTCCAGTGCTGATTATGTCGCCCTTTCTTACGTGTGGGGTCTAGACGATGCCCACATCACTATCCTGATGAATGGCCAGGATTTTCGCGTCAGACCAAACCTGTATGCGTTTCTGCGTCATGTTGCGAAGAACAAGCACTTCTCAGACACTCTCTTCTGGATAGACGCTATCAGTATCAATCAGTTGGATGTCAGTGAGAAGAATGGTCATGTAAGGCATATGGGCGCAATCTATAGCCGTGCAAGCAGAGTGATTGCTTGGCTCGGCCATTCATCTGGACCTCAAGCGATCGGAACCAAGCCTCCGAATCGGTGGATTTGCTGCGACCAGTTCGACTCGGACACCCAAACCGGCAGAAAACACAGCTGTGACTGGAAAGTGCCGTCGAGGACGTCATGGGAGGTTGTCATACATCCATACTGGTCTCGCCTCTGGATTGCGCAGGAGCTGGGACTCGCCAATAGAGTCGATATACTTTGGCGAGGTAGATTCTATAATTGGTTCCGGCTGAAAAAGCATTTAGCTTCGAATCTAGCCCGGGAAAGGCAGCTGAGGCTTGTGTCTGGCAGGCAAAGGACTTCGCTCGTCGTGAACCTCGAATTCATCAGGGACCTGCCTATCGCCAGATACTTCAAGCGTGCCGAAGCCGAGCCACTTGGCAACCTGGTTCCTCGCTTCGCTTTTCATGAATGTCAAGTTGGCCATGACCACGCGTATGCCTTACTCTCCTTGGCTTCTGATGGCGGTACATTCGAGCCAGACTACAACGAGAGCTGCATTTCGCTCTTGCTCCGACTCATGACTTTCTGCTACTCTCACCCGACTGCGACTTTCAGTAACAAGATAGGATCTGCGCTCGGTCTGGATCCCACTGTCAAGGGCATCGCAGTTGACTTTTTGGGGCACCCTCGGGTATCGGACCACTCAATCAACGCCAATGGCGTCCAGTACCGACTCACAGAAGACTGCTCAGACACCATGTCGAGCCCAGAGGCCAGGGTTGTGATACGCTTGCCGGATACCAATCTGCACCTTATGTTTCATGCATCACCTGGGGAGGACGCCACATCTGGCACGACATACAGTTTCGTATCACGCATCGAGACCACCAGTGGTCGTGTCGAGCAGGCGAAGAACAAGTTTGGACATCGAAGCAAGAAAGACAAAGGCAACCTGTGGGTGCAGGGTCAAGGTGTGAAAGACTTACGAGATACAACTCTTACAGTTAATAGTACGACGAGCAGTTTTCGATTCCACGCCAGCTGGCGAGCTGTGCTTGCGCTTTTTGAACTTTCTGAGACGCAAGCTCTACGTGGTCGACTCGAGAGTCGGATACGCAGCTGGACTATGCACACTGATCTTGTCCATGAGCAGCGGCAGGGTTTCACCATCTCTAAATGAGTATCAACTAAGTCAAAGTGTCGATTGCTTGAAAATGTAGAACACGGTATTTGCCTGCTTGAGTGGCACGTCATGTGGGAGGTTTTCAAGTGAAACACTTGAGCATTGCGCACCTTTTGTTGGTTTCTCTTTCAACGATCCAACCAACAATCTCCTTACATCTTGCAGACTCCTGCTTACCTGATCCAACCTTTGTCTGTAACAAACAAGCATCGTCTCAATCTACATTCTCGAAGACTATTGGACTGTTCATCCATCACAAACGTTGGCGTTTACCAGCGCACAACAGCACAAACATGGGCAGAATATCTGACTTATGTCAATTAATCTGGGTAAATGAGTGGGCAGCGACCGGCAATAAAATACCGGAAGAAGTTCGAGCGTTGACTTCAGGAGCGACTCACTCCAGCAGTTGGTTCGAACTTTTATACAGTTCTAAGTATACTACCGCCAATGAGCGGGCGAGGCTACGTACCGGGAAACTGGCTGCTGAAGGCATCAGGACTCATCACAACAAGCATGGCGAGTTCCCCAAAGCGCAGGTGTCAACTTTGAAGCTGGTTCTACGAGATGTTGCTTGGAGCATGTCGGCTAGGTATCCCAGGAAAACGGACGAAGCTGCGAAACCTAATCCAAAGCACAAGACTGCTCAAATATTCGCAGACCAGATTCACTCTCTGCCCTGTGCTGTAGACGATACACCTGAAGATTTGGCAAGCCGGCTTCGCCCTGGAACACACAAGTCAAGTGTTACAAAAGCACCTATGTCTAGTAAGTTTGAACTAAAATGTTCTCGTACGCTACGCTGACTTGACAACTCAGCACAAGACCAGAAAGTCCCTAGACTGCCGACCAACCCTACAGTGCCAAGTAGCAATTTTCAGAAGCATTCCAATACGGCCGGCGGTATAATCACCGGACGGCAACTGAGTTTAGTCACTCCAAGATCTCAAGAACCATCCACTCCAGTTAAGCACGACACCTCGTCTGAAGCACTTGCATACTCAAAGCCTCATAAGAGCATTGAGTCTACTAAGAGCACCAACTCTACCAAGATCACCGGCTCTACCAAGATCACCGACCCTACTAAGATCATTTACTCTACCAAGAGCACCGACTCTACCAAGATCACCGACACTACCAAGGTCATCGACTCTACCAAGAGCACCGACTCTACCAAGATCACCACTTCTGCGCACGGCTCGACGCGCGACCAAGATGACGCAGGATGGGACCTTGTTAAGCAGGAACATGAGCAAGACGATGTCGCATCCATCACTGTCACGGATGAAAGCGAGGAAGATTACGAGCATCTTGAGGCATCGAGTGGTGAGGAGGATTACAATGATGTCCGCATGCAGTCTGGTCGAGCCAAGTTTTGGGCTTTTCGAAACTTGGCACTCTACGGTCCCGACTAAATCTTGCCTGCGTTGTCAGGGACAGGGCAGCACATTCTGATGTCTTCTTCGCACAGTGGGAGGCAACAGGAAGTCACAGTGTGGAGCTCGGACGACAAAGCTGGGGCTAGCATGATCTCTGCAAGAGGACTTGACATGCTATAACAGAGCTATTGTTTGTGGGATCAGCCTCACAGTAACAAGCTGAGCAGGTACTTCCATGCAATATCTCACAGCGTTCTCAAAGCGCTCTTCAACTCGTTGTTCCCATCTCTATACGCCCACAACAGCCTCTCAAGCAATTTTAACCTTCTACAATGGCACTTGATTCTCTCAGTAGCAAGGGCCATGGCAACGGCTTCAGCTGTGTATTTCCCAACCCACACTCTCAAATCGTCTTCAGTATCGTCGAAAAGCCGGCTGATGTAGTTGTTGGCCCTGGCATTCGGATCGTTTACCAACGGCAACAGATTCTCCTTGGCCTTCGAGATCATAGCTTCTAGTGTTCGGCAGACAGTTTTTGGCCAGTTATCAGCTATGGTCATGACTCGACTCCAGGGGTTGCGGTCGGATGGAAGTGCTATTACAGGTTAGTGCGCCTTTTGGGGTGGAGAGTCAGCGGCCGACTAACGTTGTAACACTTGGTGGTACAGACTCCAACGATATTGCGTGAGTAGTGCCTCGTTTTCGGCCGTGCGCTCATCAGGGTGCAGATCGGATGGGTTGAGGTGCATCAGGAATTGGAGTGCCACGGCTTCTGTTCGGTGTCAGCATTGCGAGCGATAGAACCAGATCTCATCGCATCGAAGGCGTACCTTTGACAGACCCAAAATCGTTCTCTCTCGACATCGCGTGACTTGTGGGTGAGAAGAGTGTTCTGGGCAACTGCTCGATATATGTAAGTCGATTTCCATGCTTGTGGTGTCCGCTGGCAAGCTTTGTCTCTCATACAAGAGCACAAGTATTGCCATTGACAAACAATCACTGTCAAGTGACCAGAAGCTCCTAGTCTAGAACGTGTTCATACGATGGAGGCAAGCTGACTGCGAGAGCAGGGTTCAACGAACATATGTCATCAACACATCAACGCTATGCCTGGGTGGTGCGAAATATGGGATATTTTCCGGTATCGACAAAGTGATTCTCATTGTCAGCCTACCAGACATCTTAACAGCAGTGCGGTCAAAGGGATAATACTGATAGGGTGGTATTGGTATGCCGTAAGTGGTGTGTAGGTCGGTAAGACTGGTGGGACCAAGTCTGAAGTAGATGTAATGATTGGGTCGCACTTGCCCAACAGCGGATGTGTTTCCCAAATCTTTGCATGTGTCTAGCACGTTTCGGCTGCCCAAAAATCGAGAGATGGCTGATACCAATGTTGCTGGTCGCGACAAAAGATAGACCCATTGGGCCAAGCTTTGTCGTCCCTCTCAGGAAGGTGTGAGGATCACAATGATACTCAGGATTACATGAGCGACCAGCAGGACCTCGGGCTTCCACTATTCGGCCTCATCTCCATCTCGATATCTGTCATGGAAGTGTCGTCCGCTTTCTTCTATATCAATCTCATCTTCGCCGCTCTCTACCTCTGATGACCCTGTTGCGTGCTTGGCCTGCCATATGGCTTAAAATCAACCTGCCAGGGAGTGCACGTCATTGACATTGTATCATCTCGTTAGCAGCTGGCACTAAGCTGCTGTCCTTATCCATCACGTTCCTACTCTCCCAATGGAGGTCCTTGTCCAACAATCACGCCGAGTCACCTCGCTACACAAGCCTAAGCGCAACACTATGTAGGGAGTCTTACCACCACCTCCGACCCAAGCGGAAGCTCACCAGAAAGCAAAGCAAGAACCAGAAGCTGGATAGACTTGAGGAAGGGAAGCACGAGAACTCTGAGGGGACGGGCCAAAGCGCCGAGGGACAAAGAATATCGACAGTAGATGAAGAGGCTCTCATTTCGATGAGATGGCTGTTCCAGAAGAGCCACCTCAGCTTCGCATGAACAATCGCAGCGACCACATGGACGGCGTGCATAACTAATGCTGAAGGACAAAATCTGCAGATGACGAGCACCACGAGGAAGCCGGAAGGTTCTAAACGGACCGGACTGAGACTACCTAGTCCGCCACGCAGAGATTTCGCAGCCTTTACACCTTGTGCTCTGGCAGTCGAGTGCATGAAGGACTCATGTATGATATTCTGGGCCGAGGGTGTGGCGACGGCCTGAGCATAACAGTGCTTCCTTGTCTGATATGGCAGTTGAAAGCCATGATGCATGCACTGCTAGCCATGCGGCAGAAGCTCGATCTTCGCAGTCTAACGCTATTAATAAGTCTCAGGCACAGAAGCTGGCGTAGGTAAGCGCGCCCTGGAACGTTCAGCGACGGACTGGATGCTGGCGGTGCATGGTAGCCACAAAAGCAGTTGATGGTGTTGAGGTGGATGGTGGTACGCTCTCACCGAGCATGCCGATCGTGGATAGCAGCAGAAGCCTGAAAGAGTGATCAACCGATCAATGCATAAGTACATCATACAGACTGTCTCTGGTCATCTTGATACAAGGTATATGTCCACAATGCGGCCATGGAGGAAGCTTCAAGCATGCTTCCGCTCAGTTTCAAGCCACAACCCCACAAAACAACTCGCTCTTTTCGAACAACTGCCGCCCTACATCTTTCCACCGCTCAACTTCTCCGCAATCTTTTTCATCCTCTCTTGATCCTTCCTGAACTTCGCCGAGGTAGCCACGGTATCCTTAATAATCCGGCCCATAGCATTCGCCATACTCTCGTTCCTCGTCTTGTTAGTCGCCTCGTTAACCATGTCCTTGACACTATCGGGCGGCCCAAAATTCCACATGCTAGTTCCTTTACCCCTTGTCGTCTCGAAATCAGCGTGTGATGTGACATTAGGATCGGAGTCGAACTGTTTCCGAATCATCTCGTCTAGCTGCTTTTCCGTCGTGACGAATTTCCGTGCGTTCATGTACAATGTGTGTAGAGCGTCCATCTTGATGGCGTCTTTCTCAGCCTGGACACGCTCCAGGTTTGCGAGTTTCTGCTCGTGCAGTTTCTTCGTGATGGCTACTTCTGCCTCGAGCGCTGCGAGGGATGTGGTGGAGTTTGGATCCATCGCTTTTGTAGTGCTCACGTTTGTCAGGCGCGCATCTTCCCGCTCGGACTGTTTGAGGAGAGCGTCGCGCTGCAGCTGTTTTGCGCGGGAGGCACGTGCCATGGTGTTTATCTCTGCTTCTTTGCGGGCGTGGAGGCCTGTCAGACCTTCGCGGAGCTGGGATTTGCGGACTTCGGACATTTTGGTTCTGTGGCGGGCGGGTTCGGTGAGTTTGTGGGTTGGGATCTTGTTCTTGTCGAGGGGGTCGGCGGTTGCGTTGGTGAGGTACTCTGGGGAGCCCTTGTCGGGGCGACTGGCTGGGAAGAGTTCTCGAGGGACGGGAAGGGTGCCTTTTTGTTGTTTGAAGTAGGGCATGTAGGGCTGGTAGGACTCGGGGATGTCGACATAGTGAGGTGATTCAGGAGGGACTACCCGTCGTGTTGCTGATGTGCTGAATGGTCGAGCTTTATGATGCTGGGTGGAGAGTCGTTGGCGGCAGGAGCGACATATGCTGCCTTTGATGGGTTCCATGGCGGCCAGGTTTGTGTGCGACCACAAGGGGGAACGGCGGTACCTTCCTGCGATGGACTTGATGGCGATGGAGGATGCAAGCGATGAACAGTAGTAGATGCTGTTAGGAGCTTTGGCACGGCGGCTGAGTCGAAAAGTCCGCTCGCCGATAAAGCCTGATGTTGATTGGTGGTAGCGTAGTGGAGTAGATACCTTGGCGGTCAACCTCGACATCCCGACTGCGGTTTGCATCAATCACGGACCATGACGAGGAAGCACAAAGAATTGCTGTTGAACTCAAACAACAAGCAATATATCTCTATGCAAACGCTAGATGAGCATGGAACCTGGTTGGTGCTGAAGTCGTAATGTTCTATTCCTGCTTCATTGTGGACGAGTACATATGATATATCACGATACCACACTTTACGTATTGCTAGCTGACCTAACAATGCTTGTCCCTTACTTGCACAATTTTGCTATGGCGAGCCATGCTCAAGGTCGACATGACCGCTGCAAGCCGACACAGCAGGCAACGTGGTCTTCCGTCAGCCGTGAAAGCTTGGCATCAGAGACAGAATCACGATAGATGAATATGATCAGATATCCTGCAACAGCCATTACGACAAGCCGCGATCACTTTCACTTCACTCAACTTGACACTAATATTGTCACTGATGAGCATTTGTGGGATCTCAGAGCCCATAAAGACCGCTCTTTCCATCTCACCACCACAATGTACTTCTTTGCTCTGCACAAACCATCCTTATCTGGACCAAACCTCGAAGATCCCCTCACTAAGCACACAAAACGTGAAAGCACCCACAGTGCCTCAAGTCAACATGGGTGCACGATACTCCCTCTTCGCTCTGCTTCTCTTCGTCCTTATCTCCCAGGTTCTTGCAGAGAAATATTGGTACAGCTTCTGGCCAAAGAATATTGCAAACAGCCACAAGAACGACAATCCTGCGGCCGGCGAGCCTGAAGACAACGCCGCATTCGACAAGATGTTGAAGAAGGATGCCATCAACGTCGGTTCTTGTGTCTGGAAGTCCAGCGATAGTGTAGGAGGTGCGACATGGTACTGGACAGCACAGATGGAGAGAGATGTGGCTCACGAGAAGTACGGAGACATGAAGTTCTTCGAACTCGTTGTGCCTTTCGAGGACGAGGATGGGACGCCACCTGAGTCGCCACCAGTCAGGCGCAGCAGAGCACACCCACGCAAGGTCAAGCGCGGTGAAGAAGGAGAAGTATACCAAGCTTATCCTCCCGCACCTCTAGAGTTTCTTTCTCGACCTGAAGGCGTCCATAAGCAAGAGCTTTTCGGCTACGACGCGAGCGCCGGCAAAGGTGTCCGTGTCTATGTGGTCGACACCGGCGTTAACAAGGACTCTCCTGGCTGGATCAACGGCGACGATCGAAAACCTGACTACCTCTTCGCAGAGCCCTTCTCGAAGCACGAAGAAATTGACTTGGACGATGAAGACGGTCACGGCTCTTGTATGGCTGATCTTGCTGTTGGTCAATGGAACGGTGTGGCGAAGAGAGCCGATCTCACTTCCGTACAGGTCGACGACTTCAGTGACGAGCTACGTACGCTGATGTCATATGAGATCAATCTCGATGCTCTCGTGAAGATCGCCGATGATTTCGAAGATAAAGGCCTGGGTTGGGGCAAAGCGGTTCTCTTACTACCCTTCGGCTGGCCAGATCCCCTCACGAGTAACCGTGGGAAGGTTTTCGACAAGGCCTACTTTACCATGTTGGAGGCTTTGAATAGGCGTGGTATCGCCATAGTCACTTCCTTGTCCAACTACAATGGTGAAGGTGGTTGCAAAGCACCTCCTTGCATCTATGGGGATCCGGATAACGCGCCGCGTTATCTGCCCGAGATCATCACTGTCGGAGAAGCTTGGGTCGATGATGGATCTTATGCCGACGAAGAAGACGACCGCCTTAGCTGGACGACGATATATGGGCCGGGCAATGATGGCAAGGACGGTCCTGACAGAGACAAGGGTATCAAATGTCTTGGCCCCGAGGGCACTGAGTACGACAACATCCAACAAGGCACTTCTGTTGGTAAGTACTTCCTCTCACTCACATGTTTCCGCGCTAACATTTCTAGCTGCTTCGTACGTTGCTGGTCTCATGGCTTACTTCAAGGGTTTGGATCTCGATCCTGTAGCCGCCCGACAGCGGCTTTTGGATTCTGCCTACAAGCGTGATGCAGATGGTCCTAAGATGCCGTGGAATGGTGCTTTCTCGAAGTAGGAGGTATCAAGAGCGATTTCTGAAACTCGAGGGCTTAATCTGACAACCATGACGTCCATCTGAGGAAGTGATCACAAAACTAAGTAGTACTTAGCAGAGTGCTGCCGCAATTCAACCAGGCAGGATTATAGCCAGGTAGCAAGACAAGTCTGATTCTGATAGCGCTGCCTAAATCTGTTGTCACTGCGCGGCTCATGGTACATGAACAAATCCTGTTCACCGACGCTTCAAAACTGTTTTGTCTTTAATCGCTGATCTTTCGTCTCGTCAAAGCGTAGAATGGCCACCTCCGTATAATCAACCTCACACAAGCAAGTACAAATCACGTTGCCGACTTCACTACGGCGTGGGATGGGATTCTTGTCAAGGACCTCGTAGGATTCTCATGATAAGGAGAGTTTCACACAGCATGTGAGCAGCATCAGGCCTCTAGAGTTTCCGAAGGGTGATGAGACACCCTATGAAGAAGAGCTGGCTGGCTGGGACGACGTAGGTTCTTTGGTGGATACTGAATGTGCAGGATGCTGTCACGCTCGAAACGCGCTCCAACAAATTACACAGTGGATCTGTTCACAACCCTCAAATCATTTGCCTTTTTCTATTGTATGGCACATGCGCGATTCGTTGACTGCTTGAGGTCGATTCTATGTTTCTCGCGTCAAAGAGGGAGCTTAGCTGGCTTATACTCATCGACCTCGTCAACAGAATAAGCATGTTCAGAGCCAATATGTCGAATCTGATTGTATGTGCTTGTTGTTCCAACTACCGACCGGGCACCCAGAAATCGCGAGCTATCCAAGAGATACCCTCCACTTCATACGGCGAGCAGTAAGTTAGGTCGGAAGATAAAGAGACCTAGTACTCATCACGCCAATAGCCAAGCAGAGTTGCCTTCGAGCTGCAAGAGACATCAGATCTGGTACCCCCGGCATGGCATCCAGACCGAAGATAACCAACATCATTCTCAACGACATCCCAAAAGTACTTTTCTTACCTTGTGGCTTTAAGTGGTCTAGCTAATCCAAGTTTCCATCTAGGAAAGCATAGTGCAACGCACTAATGTCTGGCTTGTCCAGCAACATCGGCCGTCGAAGTCGACGAATAGCGATGTTGAGCGGGGGAACCAGATTCACATCCTCGAAGTGATGTTACTGCAGCTGCAAGTCCGGACGGAGGCAGCCAAGGGGATTGAGAGACCAAAGAATGATGGGCCGTCTGCCCAAGATGGTCTTCTGGGAGGTATCGGAGCCTGGAGCTCTGTTCAAGACTGACTGGTGCGTATTAGCGCGAACTAGCAGTATATAATGGCAAGGAGTCAACTAGAAATCCAAGGAGATTCAAGTGAAAAAGGGAAAAGTGCTTCGCTTGCCCGGCTTCTCTCATAGCGTAGTCTCGATTGTGATGCCAACCGCCATAACCGTATCTGGACTCTTCGCCTCGATTTGTGAACTAGAGCGATTTTGAGCCACCTGAATCAGAACCCAGCGCAGCCCTGTTGTTGCTACAGATGTATAGACCAAGGTCACTGGCGGTCCCCATCCGGAAACTCAAGATGGCCGCTTTCAAGTACAGGTCTAGCAGGTGAAGCGGTCAGTGCCGGTCACCTTGACTTCCCGGCTGGGGCGGTGCGGCGCCACGGTGTGACGCGTAGATATCGTCCGGTCAAGAACTACCTTATGCGATGCGTTGGAGACTGATTATGTCATAGGGCCGCAGCCTCGCATAGATGTGTTTCACTCCGATAATCGTGGCGAGGCATTGCCCAGAGATGTAGCAGAGTTCCGGAAGAGGTGTTGAGACCACGGAGCTGTTACGAGAAGCTTCTGAATGGGATATATTACGGCGGGCGTCAAGAGCCTTATATGTCGTCGCGCTAGAAACGCCCTTATCTGAAATTGGCAACGGGTCGCTAGACCTGCCCGGCTTCACGTTCCTGTGAGCAGAACGAAGTAACCTTCCCCATCGGCAGTACTTCACAACAGTGCACGAATAAGTATCTTCTACCTGGACATACTGCATCGCGAGAAGGAGCTTGAGGCACGTATGATCCTGGACACCGGTTGAGACTACCACTTTGCGTCGCATAAATTAGTCCGCCAGCATCAGCTGACAGTCGATCTGGATCCCACTAAGCAACGGCGAGTCGGGCTGGTCAACGGCGACTCTATGCGTACGGAGGGACAGATGAACTCGTCCATACAAACCGACTTTTCTACGACTCGGGTTCACGCACAAGTTCTGGATCTGTATGACTACGACGTGATCCTAGGATCTCCCTGGGCGACGCACTACATGCGTGATGCTACCAGTGAATCATGTGACCGGATGGTGTCAGCTCCTCAGCTAGGTGGAAACGTCAGAGTTTTTGGTGGTTTGGTATGAGGCCCGGAACAATGCTGCACTGGGATAGCCTCCCAGCCATGCAAAGACCAAGACTGCGCCGGATGACACGCAGCGCTCGTGGCGCAATGATGGCATGATGCTCCGCCTCGACACCATTCATTGTGAAGGTATCATGAGTGCGGCTCACGACCAGGATCAAGGTCAGTTCAGTACGATCCGAAGCATTCCCGGAACGTGGCAGGTATTCGTGACCACGCAAGGCCTTGTTGTTGGTCATGCAACATGGCAGTTACTAATCCGACGAAGTCGGCAATTTGTGCTAAGAAGCATGCATTCAGGGCAGCTCAGTGTTCTTGCGACCGCTTACTTTTTCGTGCGTCTCTATGGCCGTGCTAGCTTGTGAGGCGGCCATTGGACGCCTGAAACATCCTCGGCGCGTATCCATACAGAGCTTCAATTGCAGCGATACATTTCTCCTTCCAGACCCGAGACCTTCAATGCCCTAAACCGATGATCTGAAGTCGGCGAATCTATACTCGGCTATGATGGAAGAAGGTTCATCTGTTCAAAGTTCAACAATCCTTTTCCTAACATATGCTCGTACTGCATCGCATGTGCTCGAGCGTATGCTCTCCCAGCAACCCAATGTGCTCTACGGTGCAGACTGGTTCGTTTCAACGCGCCAACTACGAAGAAACCTGCTCAAGGCTGGGCCAATTGATCAAACGGACCCGACTGTTCGAAAAGAGCTCATGGAGACGCTTGAAGAATCTTATTCTTGGTTTCTAGGTTTCTTGGATAATGCTGAACAGCATGGTAGAACAGCCTTTGCGAACACGCAGCCTCACGCAATGATTAGCCCAACGGTAGCATCAGATCACGTTTATGGTGATCCAGACTTGTCTCATCGACTGACACCAGGTCTTTGGATGGTGGCATCATCGCATTTAGGCAAACAGGCACATACTAATCCCACCGTGCTGCCCGATTCTGCGCTGCTTCGCCCAGGCACTGTTCCTATCCTCAACTTCCGCCATCCAATACTCGTCTGCGATGGTCCGCGACCCTCTGCAACTCGCTAGTTGAATCTTCTGCATCGTTCAACGCAACCTGTCCCTCCTTCCCATAGACATCAACGCATTGCACGACCGCGAATATGATACGATAGGCGCATATGGATGCGATGCAATCAGGGAATTAGCCGCTTCCATGCTCACTCTTAACAGCGTGCTCATCTACAACACTTGTGGCCAAGGTATTCACGACAACCGCACACCTCTTCACTATGGTCCGAGTCATATTATCGATATCTCATTAGCAAATGACCCGTGTGACAAGTCCTGATGCCTTAGGCACTATGGCCTCTCAGAACTTGAACTATTCGCCCACTCCACCAGGTCACCTTCAACTTCACCGTGCCACCTTCACAATGCTCGCTGCCGTGAGCACGGCGGCGCCTGAGCATGAAGAACTAGAAAGCAGCCCTGCTGCGCCGTCCGATGCCTCTGCCCCAACGCGTCACGCACGACCCGATTGGAGCGATGTCTCCTACTATCTCTCGATGCGAGACGGACTTCGCCTCGCCATCAGCATCTACTTTCCCAATCACATGCCACCGGAGAAACCAGCACCTGTAATCCTCGTGCAGACCCGGTACGGTAGGGCAGGGGCGCGGCACAAAGACAGTGATAACCCGCGCACGCTCGACCCGTGGCTCCGGGCCGGTTACGTCGCCGCGACGGTAGACGTCCGTGGCACGACTGCTTCATTCGGGGCGCGGGAATGCGAACTGGGTCCCGATGAACAAGCCGATATGGATGAGATCATCCAACATCTCGCCGGCTTGCCGTGGTCAAACGGCAAGATTATTGCTACAGGCACGTCTTACACCGGCAACACCGCCGATCTGGCGACCACCAGGCCCACGCTTGCACTGGTCGGGGCGATCCCGCGCGCCACCGATTTTGACTTCTGGGAGCTGCTTTGGCCGGGCGGCATTCCGAATGACTCGTTGTTCCGAGATTGGGCGGCTGTGATCCATGAGATGGACTTTGGCCGTTCTACGGTTGTTTCCGATTCCGCGCCGAACGGGGAAGTGAAAGTCCTGGATGGCCAGTCGAGGGTAAACGACATCGCCGTGTTGTTCCCGCTGATCCAGCCAGTCGACGAGGATGCCGAGTACACGCTGGTTCGCGAAGCTCTCAGCACGAGAGAAGCCCATCGCCGCCACTGGAATGCAGATGACTACAAGAACATATTCTTCCGCGACGACAGGACTGCCAACGGGCACTCCTTTTTTGACGCGTGCGCCGCGGCACACATGGACGCTGTGCGCAGGCAAGCGAAGCCCGTCCAGTACTGGGGTTCGTGGATGGACGCCAATACTGGCGATGAAGCCATAAATCGTTTTCGATCGGCACCTGGAGTTGCCAGCGTGACCATTATCACAGCGAATAATCATGGTGGCGACTTTCTGGCTGATCCCTTCTTTCCCGACTCGACAGACCCGTTGCCTGCCATGGACGAGCAGCACAAAATGCGGCTGGCGTTCGCCAATGACGTCGTCAATGGCAACGTGCCCCCGAGACTAATTAAATACTGCGTGCTGGGCGCACGGTCGTTTCGCGAAGCCACCATCTGGCCGCCCGAGGGTATTGAATACGCGCAGTTCAACCTAGATCGGGCAGGGACTCTAACGCGAAGTGTACAGTGCGATGGCGAAGATATCTACGATGTCGATTTTACTGCAACCACCGGCAAACATAACCGCTGGTATCAGTTCACTCGCGCCAGCTACGGCGACAGACGCGGTCACGATCTAAAACTGCTCACCTACGATACCCCTCCTTCCATCGAGGACATGGAGTTAGCGGGGTGGCCGGTCGTTGTCCTGCAGATGAGCGCGGCAACCAGCGACCCAGCCGTGTTTGCTTATCTGGAGGATGTGGCTCCAGACGGCACAGTCACTTACATCACTGAGGGTCAGTTGAGAGTGATCAACCGCAAGATCGCTGACCGGGACACGCTTCCGTACGATCCAGGTCCGGTACCGCATTCGTTCAAGAGATCCGACGCACTACCAGTGGTGCCACGGGAAAAGTTCTCCCTGGGATTTAAGCTCTATTCCGTCGCCGCACTGATCAAAAAAGGCCACCGCATGAGGCTAGCCATCGGCGGGGCGGACGTTGACACATTCCGGCGTCTTTCACATGCGCCGGAACGCTTCGAGGTTTATCGAGGTGGGAGCGAAATGAGCAGGCTGAACCTGCCGCTCCGGCCATGGCGTTAAGCGCTGACTGCGCCTTTGCAAGTAAGCTCATCTGTTGAATCGCCGAGGGTCGATGACAGCACCACACTCGATAAAGAGGAGGGCGTTGGAGCTGAGGCAAGAGATGACTGGCTGTTAACTGTGATAGCAATAAGGACGCCGAGATTCGGTAAGTAAGAGAAATGATAAGGATGAGGAGGAAGCAATCACGAGCTTTCATCTATCCAAACCCAGCTCTAGAAGATCACGCACTCAGATCACCAGGGTAATGGGCTGCTGGATCGGTGACCGGGAGGGTGGATTGGTAGCGACGATCCTCCTTGGCTGATACCGATGTACCTACAGCTACACAAGTAAACAGGTATCACGGATATCAGGTAGCGACATTGTTCAACGATGGACTTGGCCACCATGGATGCCAGGAAGTTCAGTAACTTTGCCGAGACAATGAAAGGAAAATCCTCGACTTTTGAACCGGCGCCTCGTCGAGGCAAGCAAACGCGAGCTGAAAAATTGGGAAGAGGCAGATTGTGGATCAACGGATTGGGATTGAGGAGTTATTGATCCGTCTCTTTAAGTGTAAGCATTATTGGGTAGGCTTATCGTGATCACTGTTGCCTCTGTGCACTGCCATCCTCGGATTCAGTCTGTATAACGGGGTAAGGATTGACAGACCCAGCGACCATGGTCTTTGAACGATTCGAAAGGCCGTGACTTTTCTTTTGAGGTGCAGAACGCCATTATATTCCTCGGAACTGCAAGAGAGCTAGATCGGTTCCAATGCCTACTATTTTAAACGCTGCTCCGATCGGCTGAAAGTCTTCGTAGTTTATATTTCCTCAAAGACAGATCCGAAAGAGGTTGCGTAGGAGAATATCTGCAGATTTTGTGTTCTCTTAGTCCGCATGAATCATTGGACGATGTCGTGCGGCTAGCATCTTCTCTGTCCTTGTGTCGAACAGGAAGCGCCAGTGCATTCTGTTTCTCTTTACAAGTGTGCATCGCTGGATGGTGTCTTGCCGCCAACGACAAATTCCAGTTGCACGTGAGACAAGTACGAATGGTCAAGATTGCTTCTGCTTTGGTTGGAATACCGTGACAACATGGATTTCAGAAATCAGGCATCTGTGAGGACAACTGCACCAGCAAGAAGGGCAATGAGCGCACCGGGGATAGCATGTAATTTGGCTTGATTTTTGGCGCCGGAGCATGAGAGATAGAATCCATCGGTGCCAGCGACGATTATGCCGAGGATGGTTAGGATGGTAGCCATCTCTGTCCATTTCTTCTGGCAGGCGAACGTCAGGAGGGTCATCCCTGTCGCGAGCTGTCGGACCCCCATGAGCGAGACGTACGACATGATCGGGTTGCCATTGGGCTTGTCAAAGTGCGAGATGGCCATCGTTTTGGATTCATCTGCGTCGTTGATACCTGTGATGGGCAACCCAAACGAGCGTGAGAAGCCGATAGGGTCCAGTATGGCATGTACACCGGTGACGATGGCACTGCTAGCAAATACCAGGCTGACCACCTTGAAAGTGGGAAGGAGAAAATTCATGATCGATAGAGATGAAGATTATTGTATGTGCCTGACCGAGCTAGGGCTCATCAAGATCAAGTTCTTGCAGAGGCGAAATGGGATGCCCGCAAGATCTTTCACTCTACGAGATGCATTCACAGAAGGTATCATGTTTTGATATGATATTGAGGATTTTCACGCTGATGATGTCAAGAGTTGTCCTACGACCAAAGACGTCTGCGACAGGCTCTGCGTGGGGATCGAGATTGACCTTATCCCCTGTAATCCCGAGATAGGGGCTATGTGACGTACGCTTTTAGGCTTAGCGTCGGATCCTCTTGGGGTGTACTTTGTACGCGATGCACAACCACGCACCGCTAGATAATTCCATCACAGGACTCTACATACATATAACTCGATCTTGCGAACTCACTTTTTGCACAAGTACTTGCGGTGCAGAAAGTTTGCCGAAACGCACGCTCTTGTGAATTCACGGGATTCGGATCGTGCGCGCACTACCACGCTATATTCTCGCCAATCTTCGCCCTCGCGTAGCAGTGGAGCTAGCGAAGACAGCCTAGAGCTGTAATTAGGTAGGCTTAATCATGGATAGTAGTGGTGCCTGCACGATCTGAATTGCGTGCATTTATTTACAAGAGGTTGCGTCTCGGTAATTAAGCTTTCTGCACCGCAAGTACTTATGCAACAAGCGATACCCAAGTTTCTTGCGTGAAACCGCAGAATCGGGTCAGACCACCTCAAAGTTTCTCCACACGAACTTCGTTCGCCGGAGCCACTGGTCTTCCAGTTTAAACAAGGCTCGCACATTTTCAAAGCATTCCCTCTCTCATTTCTGGAATGCTAGATCCTTTGAGCCATCCATACGGCTGCAACACGACTTTGTCACTCTTCTTAATCTGAACAATGTCCATGGTTCTTGTAAGGATTGGCTGTTTGGTCTCCGTGTTCCTGGGAAATATTTTTATGCACAGGATCGTGAGCTGCTTGGTCCTTGCTACTAGTCCGACGGCTAAGCATATCGGCTCAGCACCATACTACGAGAGTGGTCTCGTCGTGGGTAACAAGAGCTACAGGCCCAAAGGAACAGAAGGACGCAAAACCCTAAATCTGCACGTGGCTAGATTGGCCCGGTCCCCGCACCGTCCGGCTTTCCACCTGGCTGGAAACTTCTTAACGCTCAGCTAGGTCCAGTCCAGCTGTACAATCGTTCACTAAGCTTGATTCAGCCACTTGATGGCCGCTATTAGTACACTACTTGTTCTAGACCCTGAAAATTAGCATGTGGCGTCGTCGCTTAGCTGGGTCCAGTCCACCTCATCAGCTGTACAATCATTCGCTTAATTCAGCCACTTGATCGGGACCGGAAACACCAGGTACCGCCTGCTTTCTGTACAGCGACCTAATCGAGATAGGTTAGTTCATCTAATCAGGCAGGTACAGTCGTGGCTCCAAACTGCTTTAGAGCGACCCACGCCAGACGCTCTGGATCTTCTGCCAGAGCGCCGAGTTCTCACGAGATAGCCTTAACGTGATGTTGAGTAAGGAAAGGCGTCGCTAGGGTGTACCGGGGCCTCGGAAGACACTAACGAACAGTGAGCCACCAAGCGAGATCGAGGTACGACGTCTGCAGCTAAGAAAGCGACTTAACTGCGCTATACCACCTCGTGGGAGCGGATTGTGATCCAATTCGGAGGTCCGACTGTCCCCGGAAATGGTCTCAAACGGTATCCAATCAACGCTATGTGAAGCTCTGCATCTATGGTAGGTAGAAGATTCCGAAACATGTAGATGCCACGATGAGCGGTATCAGATCATGATTGGAGCGACAAGTTCAGGTTATACCTACGGCGACACCGGAGCCAACTCTGCGCCTCCATCCGACCTTCACCCGCTAGACTTTGTCTCTAGGCATACACTCCACGAGCTGTGGCGTTGTCGAGGCTGGCTGCAACATGGAGGGTTGGAGCGTGGCTAGACCACGACAGTGCTATAACTCTCTTTCCAGGAGCAGTGTTCACTATCTTTCTATGTGTATATATACAGGGGTGAGTCATGTTCAACCTTCTCATGCATTGCGCTTATGCCTTGAGAGCTTCTTCGGACTACTATAATACTAGCGATTTGCTACTGCTTCAAACCTTGTGTCCACGAGTATTGTCATCCTTGGCATATTCCTATCAAAGCTCTCGTCTCATCTACCTACGAATCGTGGAGGGGTCTTCTATAGACCATGCCTGAAGAACCATCAACATGCTCGGCGCAACGCCCGTCGCCTTCTTCTCGACCTTCGGCCCGCGCCAGATGGTCCTACTGGGGTTCTGGTTCGGCTTCTACGGCGTCAAAGTCATCCCCTTCTTCAACTACCTCGCTACCTTCTCACTCTGCCAATCACGAAGTATCTGAAGATGGAACAGAAAGCGCAGAAGATGGGGGTGAGAAGAAATCTTGTCGCAAGCTCTTCGCTTGTCCGTATGTAAAGCGCACCCCATGGGAATATGAGGAGAGACAGTCATGTTCCGAGTCAGGGTGGTCGACAATCCTCCGTCTCAGGTATGCCCTCCGGCCAACTGCTTATAGCCGGACTGACCGGAGACCTAGAAAACATATTTATCGGTGCCATATTTTGCCTATCAAGTGCCCGAGTTGCTCGCAGAATTTCGAGTCTACTCTGATGTTCACGCGCCACTTACATATGGAACCACGTTGTAACAGTAGCCTTGATGAGGCGGATGAGCCCATCAAAGGCCTCGAGAGTCTTTTGCAGAAAATGCAACTGACAAAGATCCCGTTAAGCAATCCCTCAGAGGAAGACATGTGGAGGGCTATATATACCACCCTCTTCCCCAATGATCCTAAGGACAAGATACCGTGTCCCTGTGAGTACCCTCCCCGGTTGTGATGTACCTATATAGCGTGAGTTGACTGATCTTTTAGATTATGAGGGAGACCAGGAAAGTCACATCACCCTTTCGTCACACGGATCCGATGCGTCGATCCGTGGAGAGGGCCTTATGCCATTGTGCCACAGGCCCGAATCACAGCGTTCTGGCAATAGCCAGCGAGGAGTTCATGAAACCGCCGACATCGCTTCAATTTCTAACCTGTTCACCTCGGTTGTTGACGAACACAGTCAAGATTCGCCTCTCGAGGAAGCCGATGAAAAGGCTTGTAGCTGCGAATCTCTAAAGCTTCCGCACCCTACTGAAAACATGTGTCAGTTTGATGGTGACGCAAACGACGCAATCTTGACTGGCTCTGTCGGAGAAAAGGCTTCGAATATGCACCAGGCTCCTCAAGCCCTCCAAGCTCGCCAGCAAGTGCAACCCTCCAAGACGCGAAGGCTCAGGAAGAAGTTACGTGACAAGACCTTGGAAGCTCAAGTCACTGCATTCCAAGCTTGGCATAAGCCCCATCGAACAGACGAGCATATAACCCCGGGTGTCGACCGCAGCTTCTGGAAATGGCTTGCGCGCTGCTTGACTTTCTACATCCCTTCCTGGTTCCTCAAGGCCTTTTTCAAAATGAACGACCTTCGGCAACGTCTTGCCTTCCGACAAAAGGTACTTTTCTGCCTTCTACTTGCCGCCACTTACGCCTTGGTGTGCTACTTTCTCATTATTCAACCCATAGCCAGCTGTGTCGTGAAAGTGCCGATCGGCATGTTTTCCAACCAGAGCCCCTTCTGCCACGCGGTGCGTAACGTTATTTACGTCTATATGGCCCTCGGTGGCGCGTTTACGCTCTTGGTGGTGTTCTGCGTTGCTCGCGTTCGCTATACCAGCCCTACCTTCGAAGAACATGACACCCTACTGGTAATGCACATGCCTTGTTACAATGAGGAGGAGTCCGTACTCCGAAGAACAATCGATTCCTGCGTCGAGTCAAGTTACGACAGAAAGCGCAAGCTTCTTTTCATTGTCGCAGACGGAACGGTTGCAGCTGCTGGCCAAAAGCCAACCTACCGAATTTTGTTGGAAGATATTTTCGATCACAGTGCAGACCTGGAGGTCGGCATCGATAACCAGGCCCGATCATACACATCGTTCGACGCGGATGGTGTTTCGGACAACCTCGCCTTCTGCTGCACTGGCTACTATCGAGATGTGCCCTATGTTATCGTGGTCAAGGTTGGGCGAGACGACGAAAAAGACAGGCCAAAGCCTGGGAACCGAGGGAAACGTGACTCTCAGCTGCTGGTCTACAACTTTTTCCACTACGTCAATTACCGCAGATTCTGGAGCCCACTCTTCGAGAATCTGGAATTCAACATGCGAGTCTGCCTCAACATAGACGCTCGTGATGCTGAGTACATGCTGGTCGTTGATTGTGACACCGAACTTCAACGGACAGGCGTTTCATACCTTGTGAACCAACTTCAAAATGACCCGAAGCTCATCGGAGCGTGCGGCTACACCGGAGTCAGCAACCGTATGAGCAGTTTTGTTGCCTGCAGTCAAGTCTTTGAGTACTGGCTCACTCACGCCGTCCTAAAGGCAGTGGAGAGTATGTGCTCCAATGTCTTGGTCCTCAGTGGTTGCTTCACCATCTACCGACTGAAATGGCCAAACAGCAGACCAGCTATTTTGCATCCGCTTATCTTGGAAGATTATGCAGGAAGCCACGAGAAGACCCTGCACGAACACAATCTTTTGTCCATTGGCGAAGATCGTTATTTGTCAACTCTAGCAATCCGTTATTTCGGGTCTGACTGTCGACTGCGATATTTTCCCGCTGCAACATGCACGACCGTGGTTCCTGACAACCTCTCCGTGCTCCTTGACCAGAGACGCCGATGGACGAATTCGCTTATCCACTGCCACTTTGCTCATCTCAACGTCCTTCCCTTCGAAGCATCATTCTCGAAATACCTCGGGCTACTCTTTATCATTGGTTGCGAACTCTTTATGGTGTTTGTCCTGCCACTCGCACTGCCGGCTGGTGTCGTCCTTGCAGTGATCTCAGTCTTACTAACAGACTATGCTTGGATCATACTGCTTGTATTTTGTCTTTTACCTGTGTTAATATGCATTATTTGCAATGACTGGGCATACATTCCATTCTATCTCCCGTTCTTCCCCATGATCGCTGTCTTCAGTATCATCATACCGTTATTCTCGATGTGGAAACAAGACAACATAAAATGGGGTAAAACGCGTGGTGGATAGCTGTACATAGTCAGCCTAATCAATAATGTTCTCGTTCCTCCATCTTGCATGTCATCTAAAATGCCACGCTCCTTTCAATTGATAGATGCCAGTCTTCAAAATTCAAAGCCAAGTCTTTATGTAAGACTTTCTGAACGTTGTTCAAAGCTGTGACTATGATTCATAAATATTTGGTCCTGAGATTGTAGATTGTTACATATTTGTCAAAACGGCCATTGTCATGGTCTTGTGCCTGTCAGATGCTGAAGTTAGTATCGCATGTAGTCACAAGGAGAAAATCGCCGGTGAACCGGAAACCCTGGGACCATCCTTTGCTTACAAAATGGGTGTAATGCAATGAGGTATGGTTTTAATTTGACCTAGTCGTAATATATTCAGAGGCAGTCACTGCCTGTAGGTTTGACTATTGCCTCAGGCCCTCATCCCAGTAACCAACCCCTGGAACAGAGGAAAGTGGATTATACGAGTGTACGGATGGAATGGATCAAAGGTCCGAAATGCTAAAAGACCCTAGCTTTTGGGTGGACCTATTACATGACTAATCTTGCGGGAAATAGTACATCCTTCCTTCGGCTATCCACCTATCCTGCTGCGTTCCGACACCCAGTATTCGACCTCAGGCAAGCAACCATGCCGCGGATGTTACGTCAGCTAGATCGGGAAAACCTTTCTCCTGCCATCCGCCTTGGAAGCACGCGAATTAATCAAACTACCGCTCTCTGGATCCCTCACTCATAGAGATCCGTCCCATTTGAAATCCACGCAAGATGGATTCCGATCTCTATCCTCACAGAGGCTTCATGCTGGACACGGGCCGGAAGTTTTTCCCTGTTCCAGCCATCCTCGATCTGTTGACCATGCTTCAACAATACAACTTCAATGTCTTTCACTGGCATATATACGATGCAGAAAGCTTCCCCATGCACTGGCCGGCAGATCGTGGACTGACAAATGCGAGCATCAAGTATAGTCATACTTCCAGATACTATACTTTCAAGGATATTCAGAGTGTAATCTCACATGCACAGCGCTTGGGCATTCTTGTCTATCCGGAGACAGACATGCCTGGCCATAGTGACATATGGTATGTTATGAAGTTATCTATTCTGCGTTTTTCGACATAATCTCTGACAGCAGCGTACCAGGGGTTTATGGAAGGAAGATTTAGTAGTGGGCACGCCAGACCTGAAACATCCGAGCGCCCAACTCGATATCAGGCAGCATCGACTCCAAACATACGATCATGTAGCTAGTTTGGTTTCCACAGTTGACAGTTATTTCGGGTCTCCCCTCCATCACTTTGGTGGCGATGAAGTGGGATATATTTGGCAGACTGAAGATGACAACAAGTTATTCGAGACGTTTCTGCACTGGCTCAAAAGCCTTCGCCCAAATAAATCGCTGATCTTATGGGACGATCCTCTCACCGACGAGGGGAAGAGTATAGACATCTCCAAGGATTGGATTATACAAACCTGGCATAACGGTGCCACTCAAGAAATGCTCAACAGGGGTCACCGGGTTATTGTCTCGGAGTCGGACGCATTCTACATTGGTAATGCGGACTACAACAAAATATCCTCGTTCGTATTCCCAAATCATTCGAACGTCCTAGGGTTCGAAGTTGTCTGGTTCACTTCGGAAGGGGATGATCCATACGACTTCCATCAAAATTGGGTTATGGATCCCATAAAAGCTGCGTCGCAAATCCGAAGGAATCGAAACACGCATGAGGCTTGATGGGATCTCTGACACAAAGCTACTCTCTAACCCTTGGATCGCCTATAAGAGCCGATGCTCCTTCGACCACAACCCTCCTTTAGCTGTCTAATGACAAATCGGCTACGCCTTTTAAATCCCGCACTTATAGACAGCCGTGGCTGATCTTGGTTTAGAAATTACATCTTTGAGACCAATAGCAACTATTCTACCGCCTTCATACAACTATCTTCTTCCTCTTGTTCCGCGGCCGTTGTCGCTTAGTGCCCTTACACTTCTTTAGTAGACATACCATCGGATATAATAAGAAGTACCAAATTTCTCGCTAACATTTTTGCCACTGCGACATACTACCTTGCCCCGTGCTAGTATATTGGCACGTTCTCAATATAGACTCGGCAGCGTGCTAACACGTGTTTAATACCGTGGTAAACGCGTGTTAGCACGTAGTCCGAACGTAGTTCGACTACGTTTGAAACGGGCTAAGTTGTAGTTGGATTCATCTACGTTTAGGCGTAACATACGCGTGCTAATACGGATATCATGGCCCAGAACCTCACGGGTGAGCCGCCCAAAGAGTAGGGAGACCATACTGCTTTGCTCACCCTGTGCTCATCCCAGGTCACCTTATGCTGAATCCATCTCACCCCAATGGATGATGTGTACTATGCCCACGATATGTGATGGTGTTTTCCTAGTTTTCCACTGCGGTGCCGAAAATGGGTGGACAAGCACATTCCCATGTTCGCCTCCCAGATATCGTGGTCACAGTCGTTTCTCTTTGTGACGGAGATATCTCTCCTCTCCCGCGTTTGAGCGTGGACGTAGTTGGGCACGTCCTACGATCACCATATCAGATCTGTGTGGCAGTATGGAAGTCTTTCTTGGAGCATCAAGCATGATATCAGCAGTTCGACAGAATGTAGAGCAGCAATGACGCATGATGGCTCAAGAAACATGCTCGCATCAAAGCCCGGACCGAGGTCCAAGTCATTGCTGAGGTTCCATGTACGGCAGGCTTTAGATGAGCGCTATCAGGACTCGCTTGCTCGATCTTGTTTGCTGATCTTAGCATGCTCTAGGCTGCCTTGTCCCGCGAATTTGGTTGTTCTTGGTTACCACACATTATATATGCCATTTCTCCCCGGTTCCCTAGCGGAGATCTGACCTGTACACCGTGTCTTCAGTGGCCTTAGTGGTGGTTCGCACTGAAATAAAAGTCTCATGTTGTGTTGGCCTTCCGCGCTTCAAACATTACAAATATTCCGTTCCGAGCAGAAGTCTTCATAATCGGTGGAGATCACGACAGAAACCACTGTTGCTTGATGCCTCAGTAGCCCGAATTTTTGCCATGTGTGGTATTTCTACCAAGAAACTGAGTCTCAACTTGCTGCAAGTAGCTTAATGGCTCGAAATTTGCGGTACTCATCAGATGTTGAAAATCGTCCATAGATGAGATTTGACCATCGTTGTTGGACGGCAGAATTTCTGTGAAGTCCGCGTCGCTGAATACAAATAAGTTCTCCGTATCCATGTGATGTGTCATTGCTGGGACTGCGGGACCCTGTACATCGTCCTGATCTGGATTGAGAATCGACGGATCTCCAAAACCCTGTGCCATGATTTCGTGGTATGGCGGTGTTGCCGACCAGAGCAGGGTTTCATTCTGCGGGGCCCGCGCTCGCTGGAGGTGTTTGGTTATGCGGTTCAGCTGAGCCACAGCGCGAGCTATGGAGACATATTCGAACCGGGAATGGGAGGCTTGAACCAATATCGCTTCGAGCTTCTCGAGCCTGCGGATGTCTTCATTGGACTCTGTTGGGTTTGAAGGATCAAGGATGTTGTAGTACAAGGAGAAAATCGCACCGAAGGGGTAGAATGCGATAGAGCTGAAATTGTGTAAGTGTTTTGCAAGACGTGGGCCAGAGGTGTGACTCACTACATATAAAATGCGTGGTACCTGGTTCCCTTTGATGCCTTGTGTAGGCTTGAGACGGTGTCCAATATTATCCTTGATGACCTCAAGGATCGCTGGGACGGTTTGTTCCGGTCTTTGGTGGCACGAAGACGTTCTAGGTGGCTAATACAATTGTACGCGTTGAAGATGACGTCTGCATATGCCCATGTCCGATCCGTTACAGTGCTGTGCGCTCTTATTAGACCTCGCTGGTAGTACAGTAAGCATATTTTGTGGCGTTTGTAGAACGGAGACCGTACATACCACATCCCAATCTTCTAGCAAGCTTTCGATCTGGTCGACGATAACCTCAAGCTTAGCCTGACATTCTGGTGACTCGTGCGCTCCATTTTTCGTATCCCAAAACTCGAAAAAGTCTTTGAGTATAAAGATGATGCGGCCCCACAGGACAGACGTGACTGTTGAGACTGATGACTGATGGCGTGACGGATCCGGCCGGTCTGCTAGCCAAACATGCTTTGTACACGCTTCAGAGCTGATCGAAGACGGCTTGTCATAGCAAAGCCGGTAAAACACATCTGCTAAGACCAGCTGCCAGAAAGATCGACGCTGATTCTCCTGTGCATCATTATCGAGTGTTCCGGTGGAGGATCCCACATCGAGACGATGGATACCTAGGCGTTTGACATATTCGCAGGCTTTCCTATGGAACTCCCACGCTAGGCGCGAGTCCGAACTTACAACACAGGTCCAGCTCTGGCCGAGCAGTCAGTAATGGTTCGTATCTGCCTATTTCATGCTTACGAGTAATGACGCGCCAATGAGGTCCATGACCGTACCACTGTCTTGGCTCTGCCATTGAGGAACTACTTCCAAACATCGAAGGTACAGCTGCCTTGCCGTCGTTGGCGATTTGTATTGACACAGTATGTGACCGTGAAATAGGAGGCACATATAGACCAGCCGCGCAGCAGGGTCTATTTGTATGTAAGGCGAATCGATGATGTCGACAAGTGAGGTAACAAACTCATGGTCGATCATGCAGCAGAAGAACGCTCCATCTATGAGCTCCAGGGCGACTATTTGCTGCGGTCAGATAGCGCTGGGGAGTGAAGAAAGAGACCAACAGACCTTGTATTGCTTCATGGGCCTCCGCTCTGCTGAGGAGATTAGCGAAGTCTGCCCCGCGACTTAGCTCATCGAAGTCATCAACATCATCGATGGCCCTGTCCAGGGCATCAAAAGCTTGCGACAGCACCAGCTCAGAGCCCTTCTGATCCCTGGTCAAATTGTCGATCGACATGTTCATCGCCGCTCGAACTCTCCGCAAACAATCGGCCCAATCTAGTCTGTGTCAGCCATGATGAAACGACTACAAGGCATAGATCAGACTAATCCAATGCGGAGCTCGTTACTTACCGTCGTCAATCTGGACAGAGTTCGAAATCGCACGTTGAGTGGTCTTCCGAAAGGTGTCTGGATTTCCTTCGTTGCGAGCTGAACTCATCATGTTCGTTGCTAACGGCGGCCTGCGGATACCTTGTTGAGGAAGTGGTTCTGCTGGCGCTTTTTGCTGAAAGACGTCTTGTATGGCTCGTTCAAGGACGTCGATTCTTGTGTTCAAGGAGCTGACTATCGTCTTGTTTCTGTGTTCCAGTCAGCATAGCAGATTTATCTAGTAACATGCACCTACCTGGTGACGTACGAGGTTCGTGGCTTTTTCTCCACGACATCACATAAGACGCCCGCAGCCTTACACCGGCCACACGGAAGTTGTCTATCACAACGAAGCTGGAATTTCTCAGAAGTGCAGGTGCAAGAGTATCTAAGAACTCACCTTCCTCTGCCGACAGGTTCGGCACTGCAATCACTCTTAGTAAAGTACGACTGCTTCTGAGTGTCGAAAGAAACACACATACCGACATGCTGGAAGTCTTCGACATGGCTGCCTTCGTGAAAGATACCTTGGAAGGGCCCGACTCAGAAACCTAGATGCTGTTAGCCTGAAGCGCGTCCTACTGAGCTTGGATTACTTGCAGTGGCCGGTGCGACGTGCCAATGAAGACTGACTTGGCGAAAAGGTGAACCTTCAAATTGCTTGCGTTCGGATGTTACAGATACTGCACGCCAACGGTTTCGACGCTTCTTGCATTCTGAATATGCTGAAGCCCTCTTGTGCCGTAATAGAATGATTTGTGCAAAAGTCTGCCGTGCGTCGAGCTGCCGAGCCGTAGAGCCGGATTGAGTAAAGCTTGGGTGAATGCTACGCGTTCTAGCCAGGTGCTAAAGTCCGATAGATCCCATATCAATGCCTGTTTGTTGGTCGTTCGTGGAATGCGAACCACATAGCAACTAATGGGGGCTTCTGTGCTGGATTTTGAACGCCACTTGAGTGTGCGAGGGGCGAAGATAAGTCTTATGTGACGTCAGATACAGAGATCGATGGAGCTCGACACATCCTCTCGGGCATGCCAAGATTGTTTGGCCCCGACAATTCTTGGTGGAAAGACAGCTCGGCCGCCCCTGTCTCCGAAGCGTGAAGAGCATTTCGGACTGACAGGTGTTTCCCGACAGAAGTCTTTCACCCGCCAACCTCTACCCAGAGACCGACATTGCTACATTACTAGTACCTGCCTCAATGATGCTTGAAGCAGCAAGCTTGAACTTTTTGCAGGATTCAACATCTCGGAGAGTGCCAAGATATTTTAGGTCCGACAACCTTCTCATCCCGAGCAAGTCCTGTAGGTGGCAGATGAATGCGATTCCTTTGTCCACAGCAGGTACGAAGTTGCTGACGACGGATGTTCTCATGGCTGAGTATAAGTACGCGCCCCTGCTGCACCTTCACATCGTTGGAAGTGAATATGCATCTCCATCACACCGGAGCCTGGGACACGAATCGCCAAACATTCAGCGTCTGCCACAATGGCTATCTCTACTGAGCATGAACTCAACGAAAAGATACCAGACCCTTCGCTGGAACCAGAAGTAGCCTCGGAGCACGACAAGCGCAGTGTGATAGAGGAACATGTCTCTGCAACACGGTCATACCTAGTACGTGCTACATGTCAGTCACGATTGTCATCTCCGATAACTAAAGTATGCAGAGGATTTTCTCATATGCTGGTCCAACGGACTATGCTTTAGAGATTGTGGCGCTTTGCACAGCGATCGCTTCGGGTGTCGCTCTGGCACTGGTCAACCTGGTCTTCGGCGAGTTCATTACTGTCATCAGCGACTATGGGTCAAGAGCGTTGACACCAGGACAATTTCGCAGCGCCATCAGCCGAAATGCGTAAGTGGAACAGCTTGGGAGACTAACTATCAACTGATGATTCGCAGTCTATACCTCGTGTACATCGGGATAGCCCGGTTCGGCTTCACCTACATCTACACCACACTCCACACATTCGTCTCGTATCGAATCGTCAGAAAGATCCGAACGCACTATGTACAATCTGCACTACGTCAGGATACTACTTTCTATGACCTCGGGACTAGTGGCTCAATTGCGATGCAGGCCACTTCCAATGGTACTCTCATACAAGGAGGCACTGGTGAGAAGCTTGGCCTAATCTTTCAGAATTTTGCGACCTTCCTGGGTGCTTTCATACTGTCTTTCATCACACAGTGGAAGCTGACGCTCATCGCCAGTAGTATTGTACCTGTCCTACTCGGAACCATGGGCGTCATTTCAGCATTGGAAGCGACGTTGGAGACTAAGATTTTGCGATCTCATGCGCAGGCTGGCGCATTTGCAGAAGGTGTTCTGGCTAATATTCGCACTATTCACGCTTTCGAGATCCGTTCGAGACTGGTGGCAAAACACGGACAGTATCTCAACGAAGCTTTGAAGATGGGATACAAGAAATCACCCTTGTACGGTGCACTGTTCTCGATCGAGTACTTCCTCGTATTTGCGGGCTTCGCTTTGGCTTTTTGGCGAGGTATGAATATGCTCAACAACGGTGAGATTATTGATCCAGGCGACATTTTCACCGTCCTCCTCTCGGTCACCATTGGTGCTGCCAGCTTGACCGGCATCGCACCGCATTTCTTGTCGTTTAGTCGAGCTGCAACGGCAGCGAGAGAGCTCTTTGTGCTCATAGACCGACGTTCCCAGATTGACTCTTTCAGTGCCGGAGGCTTTTCACCAAAATCTATTATCGGCACCATCGAATTGAAGAAGATCAATTTTGAATATCCTTCCCGTCCAGGTACTCGAGTGCTCAAAGATTTCTCGCTCAAAATTCCTGCGGGCAGAACAACGGCTCTCGTCGGTGCTAGCGGATCCGGAAAGAGCACTATAATAGGCCTTCTGGAGCGCTGGTACAATCCACTTTCGGGCACTGTCACACTGGACGGTCAAAATATCGACCAATTGAATCTTCAATGGCTACGGCAAAAAGTTCGGCTTGTCCAGCAAGAACCTGTCCTTTTCAATGGTACAGTTTTCACCAATATTTCCAGTGGCCTCATTGGCAGTCCCTGGGAAGATGCTTCGGCCGCCGAAAAGCAAAGACGTGTTGAGGAGGCCGCTAAGGTAGCATTTGCTCATCATTTCATTGAGGAACTACCCAAAGGATATGATACAGCGATTGGTGAACGAGGCGGTCTGTTGTCCGGAGGACAGAAGCAACGTATTGCAATTGCGAGAAGCATCATCGCCGAGCCTCAGGTACTACTCCTAGATGAAGCCACAAGCGCGCTAGACCCTCAATCTGAGCGTATTGTACAGGAAGCACTTGACAATGCTGCCAAAAACAGAACGACTGTCACTATTGCGCACAAGATGTCAACAGTCAGACATGCGGACAATATCGTTGTTATGTCCCAGGGTGCTATCGTGGAACAGGGCACTCATACTGATTTGATGGCCAGAGATGGCACATACGCAAGTCTCGTGAACATTCAGAGTCTTGGTACCGCTGCGCAAGCGTTGACGGAGGACGACGCCGATCTTCAATCCAAGCCTGGCGCTTCTGCAGAGCTGGTGCGAACGCTGACCCGTTACCAGACGAGCGAACAACAATATTTTGAAGAGCAGCAATCTCGAGACAACTACAGCCTCCATAAGTCATTGGGTCTTCTTCAGGTCATGCGATACATAATTGGGGACACCCCATCCCTGAAATGGGTCTATGCCACAATGCTGGCTGCAATTCTTTTGGCAGGCGCGACTTATCCAGCACAGGCTTTACTCTTCGCAAACCTCATTGATGTTTTCTCCTTGACAGGTGCTCAGAGACTGGATCGCGGCAATTTCTTTGCACTCATGTTTTTCGTCGTGGCCTGCGCCTGTTTGCTGATATATTGGGTGCTTGGCTGGTGCACCAACGTTGTGGCACAGACACTAAGCTTCAAATATCGCAAGCAGATCCTCGATTGCTACCTGCGACAGGACATCCAATTCTTCGACCGTTCCGAGAATACCACTGGAGCCCTGGCGAGCCGCCTCGACTCATATCCTCAGTCAGTCCTTGAACTCATGGGCATCAACGTTGCATTGATCGGGTTGTCGATGGTCAACGTGATGGCCTGCTCGGTCATGGCTATAGCATTCACATGGAAACTTGGTCTGGTTGTCGTCCTGGCTGGGCTCCCACCTACCATCATCTCGGGGTGGGGCCGTATCCGTCTGGAGACCAAACTCGACCGAGACACAAGCAAACGATACTCCACTAGCGCTTCTATCGCGTCTGAAGCCGTCACTGCAATCCGGACTGTCTCATCCCTGGGCATCGAAAAGTCGGTGTTGGCACGGTACACCTCCGAATTGGACCTTGCGGTCGCACAATCCACCCGTTCTATGTTCCTTATGATGCTTGCCTTTGCACTCACACAATCAGTGGAGTATTTCTTCCTCGCCCTCGGCTTCTGGTATGGCACCCGTCTTGTGTCCTTTGGCGAGATCTCCATGTATGCCTTCTTAGTCGCATTCATGGGCACTTTTTTCTCCGGTCAAGCCGCCGCGCAGATGTTCAGTTTCTCCAGCAGCATCACAAAGGCTAAAGGAGGTGCGGACTACATCATCTGGCTGCAAAAACTCAAACCGCAAATCGCAGAGACTTCACGCAATCAAGACCGAGCACCGAAGGACGGCGCGAGGTCCATCGATTTCACCAATGTGAATTTTACTTATCCTCACCGGTACGACACTAGGGTCCTCAAGGGCGTCTCTCTGAACATCCAGAAAGGAGAATTCATCGCGCTAGTTGGTGCTTCAGGATGTGGCAAGAGCACCATGATAGCTTTATTAGAGCGTTTCTACGACCCAGTTGCGGGTTCGATTGAAGTCGATGGACGACCACTAATCCAGCTGAATCCAACCAAGTATCGAGACTGCGTTGCCCTTGTGCAGCAAGACCCAACACTATACCAAGGCACAGTGCGGGAAAACATATCACTCGGAGTTCCAGAAGCTAGTCAGCCAGTGTCGGACGAGCGCATCGAAGAAGCGTGCCGAGCAGCCAACGCGTGGGACTTTGTGTCTTCGCTGCCGGAGGGCCTCAGCACACAATGCGGTAACAACGGCAACCAATTTTCAGGTGGACAGCGGCAACGTCTCGCCATTGCTAGAGCACTGATACGGAATCCTAGAGTCCTCCTCCTTGACGAAGCCACCAGCGCACTAGACACACAATCTGAAAAAATCGTCCAGCAGGCTCTGTCAAAAGCAGCGCTTGAATCTGACAGGATCACAATCGCCGTTGCTCACCGGCTATCAACTGTACGAGATGCTAGCAAGATTTGTGTTTTCCATGGTGGTCGCATTGTGGAAAGTGGAACGCACGACGAATTGATCGTGGGGAAGACGATGTATAAGGCGATGTGTGAAGCTCAAGGGTTGGCAGGTTGAACTTTGGCGGTCGTTGTTTCATCTTGCATCAAGGCTTCAGTGCATTAACACTGTAGAATACTGATCAGTAATTCGAGGTATTCTCTTGTCGGATGTACCCAGTGCTATACGGTACCCAACACCTTGCAATAGCTAACCTTACCTAAAGTACATCCAAAACTTTGGAGTATAGTCAGTCTCAAGGAGTGCCTTTAACAGTACTTCTTCAGCGGGTACACGCTTAAAGACTAGTCGTTGCAACATAAGTAAAGCGCTAGGTAAACAGTTTCTATACAAGGCAAATCTACATTGAGAACTAGCTACCGATGCACATTCATAATCTCACTCGCAACCTTGCTTCTTGCCCTAATCTTCGCGCCCTTGAACACCAACACCCACGGCACAACAGTCAACAGCGCCGCAACACCACCAAGCAGACTACTAGCCGCCGGGAACCCAAGCCTCCGAAACATAATCTGACTGAACAGCGGGAACACACCCCCAAGGATATTCCGACAAAAGCTCTGACAAGCCAGCGCCGAACTCGCATACCGATGGTACACATCGGCCAAATAATTGAACACGGCCAAGTAAATGCTGAAAATCCCGATCATCGCACAGCCGATCCCCAAACACGGTACGATCCAGTGGAAGCGTCCATAACTCGTCCAGCCGAACCAAAAGAGGCCAATCGGCAGGAGTGCGGCCTCGAGACATGCGAAGTAGAGGCGTCCTTCTGGGTTGTCGAGGAGCTTGGGCCGCCAGCGCTTGGCGAGTTTCTCTTGGTAGATGCTGAGGACAACTGCGATGAGGACGCCGATGATAAGGGAGGCGAAGACTGCGCCTTGTTCTTCGATGGTGAAGTTGTGGTTGGTGCTGAAGACGAGCGGGAGGACGTTGAGTTGCATGTAGAGGACGCCCCAGGCGAAGGCGGCCCATAGGCTGAAGAAGAACACGACTGGTTCCGTGAGAAGGAACTTGAAGGGGGTTGTGAGGCTGAGGTAGAGGAGGTGGGCGAGCGAATGGCGGGAGGCATCTGCTGCGACTGTGTAGCGGGTTGATGTGGATGGTTGTGTTTTCTCGGAGGTCGATTCTTGAGCCTCGAGTGAGTCGAGGTACTTGTTGATCTTGGTCGCTTTTCGGCTCAGCAAGACCGATCCTCTTGTCTCCTTGAACAAAATCACCATCGCGACCATCGTGATCCCCAACACGATAATTTGATGCCAGAATATCCATGTCCAATGCACTCTTGCGACCATGAAGCCGCACAGCATCGGCCCGAAGCCTGTCCCGGCAAGAGCGCTCGCAGAATAGATAGCCATCGGCGCATTCCTGTGTTCAGCATGATACACATCACTAATCACACCTCCGACCATAGTCGCGAATGTTGACGCCCCGGCCCCAACAAAGAATCGCGCCACCAGCATACCTGCGAATGAGTCCGTCACCGCACAGCCAATTTGCGCAACGAAGAACATGAATCCTGAGAACAAAAAGACCGGTCGACGGCCGTTCAATTCACTTAGAGGCGCAAGGAACATGGGTGAGCATGCAAAGCCGACACACCACGTGGTCAGTCCAACCGCGTATGCTGTGCTTGAGACATTCCATTTTGCCTGGAGCGGCTCCGCCAAGATCGAGTAGGAGCCAGCGCTGTAGGCAGCGAGAAAGGTAGCAACGCATGAGAGGACCATGCATATCAGTTTCCGCGTATGAGGCCATTTGAACGGGGAAACATAGTTCTTGAGGTTAGGACCATCAGCTTGGTCTCGGAATGGCAAGATCGTCTCGAAGGTCAATATCTCGTAACGTGGTGATTCTTGACTATCTCCTCCGTGTACCCGATGGTCGTCATGTGCTGGATGTCTTTTCGAATGTATAGACTCTATCTCTCGATTCGACTCTACACTCGGGCTTCGCGATCGTTCTTGTCGCGTAGCCATGTTCACTAGCCGGGCAATTCGGTAGCCACGTGTAAAACATCACAGTGCAGCATTACGTGGTGCAGATTCCATTCTCTTTAAACAATTCACAGAACATGACGCAGAGGGAGATTTTGTGGGACGAATCTTCGAAAAGCTTTTTGGCGGGCCTTGCCCTGTCGTGTCCTAACCACTTCGGTGGGAGCGAGCTTTGGCCGATGTGATCCTCAGCCAATCAGCACATGCCGGTACGATGCCCGCTGCAGTGCTGACCGTCCGGCACGAAGCACGAGCTGGACTACGACTCTTGCATACCTGCTGCTTCGTAAGCAATCATGGTCCATACGTAGAAGGGAGACTGCGTGCACAGGGACGATTTGCGCGACCTGTTCACTGAATCACAGATCGTCTCTTGTCGTTGAAACAGTTCGGTGCGAGAACAGTGCTGTCATGGTCGCTCAAGCAATGAAGCCGAAGGCATTTGCAGAAGCTGCTTTCATTAGCAACGTAGCGTTCCGCTGGTCATGTGCAGGTCGATGGCTGCGAACTCATGTCACACAAGGAACAACAGCATCTTCTCCCAGGACTGCTCGGGCAGCGTGAGCAGTAAGGCTGGTGGTGCACACCGATACAGATCTATTTTGTCTATCTATGCCCGATGGTTGTACAACAAGACTCAGATCCTCATCGTTGACCTGCTAATCGTCGATCTTGGACCTCTGTCAACGCACGGCTGCCACTGACGAAAGTGACCATGCCAACGGCGAGGAGTGCCGGGAGTGTCTGGAAGAGGTTCCAGGTGGAGTAGTACATGAACAAAATGCCTTCGAGGCCAATGATTGAGCCCACAAACAAAGCGTGAGCAAGCGGCGCGTCTGACATGGCTTTCGAAAAGTGATTGATGTTTCCACCCAGGAACAACCACTACTACCGTCAGTAAACGTCTTTGCATCCGTGGTTGCAGGACTCACAGCTCCGAGCAGGATGGGAAGAGCAGCAATAGCTCCAAGAGTGAAGACGGTGCTGATTAGGACATTTGGCGATTTCGGATCGGCTCGGAAGATGTGGTGTATCTCTGGCAACTTTCCATATCTCAAAGGCTTCTCTGCCGTGCTGGCTGGTACGCCTTTGGCTGATATGACATTCAGAGTGAAGGCTTCTACATTGTAGCCTGTCGAAGAGCCGAAGGACGCAATGACAAGGCTTGCCGAAACCTTTGATTGGTTCTTTAGAAACTGTGTAGGCAGTTCTTTCTGTGTCTGCGCTCTGTCAGGTTATGTCCATACCCTGCCCACATCTTGCCCACATACCAGATCGACCTTGGCTTTACCAGATTCCTTGACGCTCAGCGGATACGACACATCGAGATTGGACGAGGAGTCCTTCAACAGCAAGAATGCTTGGTGTGGTCGTTTCGCTGACTTTCCTTCCTGCGTAGTGAGGATGACCTTGAGGCTGTCGGTCGGCCCAAGGTCAATCGTTTTGGCGAGGGGCTTCCCAGGTGTGAGACTATCCTAGTCAGCATATATCACCGTCAAGAGCTGCAGAGCTGTAGAGCTTACCTATCCTTTCTGCCTCCTCCTACCCCGGTGCCTTTACTTTGTACGGACACACTTGCATCCGCAAAGGTCCAGCTCGCAGCCAGAGAATTTGTTACTGAAACAGCAAGTATGCTCACGCCGAGCAGACTCTTAAGTAACCTCATTGCGACTAAAGTCCTTGAACGTGAAGCAGGAAAGAAGGCTGTGGTCAGCTGGTCGAGTCTTCTCGATAGATGTGTTCAATATGCTAGAACGGAAGGTCAGCCGAGACCGACCTGGGCTATGGAGCGTCAATGGAGGCAGTCAGAAAGCCATTCGTACGTCAAGCAATATGATGAGTCTTGTGATGAGGATGGCATGAATGAATATGATACATGGATTACGGTCCTTGTGAGGTTGCGTGGTGCATGCCAGAAGGTCCATAGCTGGGGGTGCAGCGCCGCCCAGATCTTAGTCGGGCGCGCGTAGTGCAGAAGCACGAGCAGAACCATCCTCTGAAAGCCCGCTTCGTATTTGTGTCTTCAATACTCGAAATTGGCATAAACATCGTGCTCCCACCTTCAAGTCGTAGTTGCGATCCGCCTCAGATTGCTAAGCTCGATTGCTGGACAAAGAAACAGCTTGAGCAAACGAATCCGGACATCGAGCAGTTCAATATCCATTGCTGTGGTGTCAATGTACAGCCTTCTTCTTTGTTGCTGCACTTTATCAACGAGCCCTAACCCAGGTCATCGTCCTCTCGAGCAGTTGTAAGAGGACAACGGCTCCGGGACTAGCTATAAACTAGATATCATACACTCGGTCCGAAGTTTGACCTGACCGCAACAAAGGACTGGTCAAGATGTGCTACTAAGCCGGTCTTGTACGTCTGTTCACGGTGAAAGCGGACAATGGCCACTCGAGCACGATCGCGGTCAGTAGCCAACGCTGTACCTCGTTCCGGGGTTCTCATCGAAATTCAGCCAGTTCCTGTTTTGCAAGTCGCAACGGACGTGGCCCCAGTATCACTCACAGGCACTGCTACGTCTACACCAAGTAGTTACGGTTTCAAACAGACGACGGATTTGGCTGTCTCTCCGGCATCCACGAGAACGAGTCTAAGCACAGCTTCGCCGATAGATTCGCTGCAACGGAAAACAGAAACGATGTCGCCCAGAAGATCGGTATCAAAGTTATCAGAATCCCACGCCGCTCCGGCGAAGGACACAGGGATCACTGCGCTCGAGCGGCAGGGACGACCAACTAGGAAATCTAAGCCCACCACTAAGGCGATAGAGCTCGCTAACAACACCAACAGCAAGCTCTTTAAGTCGCTGAAGAAGGATGACCAGGTAGAGACACTAGAGGTTGAAGAAGCTGAGGACGAGGCCCACCGTCTTGCGAGCAAGGAGAGCGGTGATAAGGCAACATCTGCAACCGCGAGCAAAACAGCATCCAGCATCCCGCTATCTCAAGAAACGAAAAACAGGTCACCAACAGCAGAGACCAGTACGTCTGAGCCCTATTTCGGGTCGGACCCAGAATTGGTAAGCGCCCGAAGGTCTGAGGCCCGAGGCAGGGATGGAACTGATCGGACTCGGGAAGCTGTGTCGTCACAGTCCGCAGCTTTGGGGGCACCATCACGACCACGAAAGCGGGTGCGAGCTCAAGAGAACGACGAGGTTATAGAACATCCTGCTAAGAAGCAGCAGGGAGCGCCTGCCCCAGCTGCGAGAACTGGCAGACTGAAGCGCAATCACGATGAGGAGAGTGTAGAAACTGTCATGACTCCGGCCAAGCGGCCGAGGAGGACAGCCAAAGCAAACCATGAGATCGACCCAGCATCAGATCTCGATACTGCACCAACAGTGACTGAGCTTGCAGAGCCCTCGAAGCCGGCATTATCGAAGACGCGGCGAAAAAGAGGTACAAAGGCTTCTATCACGACAGAAGTTAACCCTATCAGCGGCTCTGAAGGTTATGGACCTCTTTCAATGGTGCCGAAGATCACGCTCAGATTTCCGAGCTCAGCATCTATGGCCGGTTCGGAAGAGCTAAGAGACTCGGACATCGAAGGAGCTGGCACTAACCAGTCGAGGACCACCAAGGTCAAGCGACAAACACAAGCATCTAGCAAGGGAGACAAGAAGTCTAAAGCTAAGGATGCTTCGACACCAAAGACAAAGAAGCGAGAACGCAGGTCTCCCAGTCCCGCACAAGAGGTGGAAGAGCCGTCAGAGGACGAGCTCGCTCCTGGGCCGGTCAAGCCTCGGCGCACAAGGAGAGCAAAGCATGCTTCGTTCGAGGCCGCAGACAATGCAGATAACCACACTGCATCACCTAATACCAATCCGCATGGCAAGAAGCTAGCACAGAAAAGCAACACGGCAGCTGAAGGCCAACAACAACAGAGTAACCCCAAGAAGTGTGATGGCTCGTGCTTGACGCTTGAGGAGAAGCTCATTGCCATGACCGAGGTCATGCTTGCTGACCACGAACCAGACACGCAAGAAGAGCTGGATGCACTGATGGTACCATATTGCAAGTGTAAGCCGCGGGAAAGGGACGAAGAACAAGTGCCTGTCCGGACATTGAAGCTGAGATTCCAAGGGCTGAAAAAGGGCAACGGAGACAAATCCTGATGTCTCAGCGACTGCTGCATTGGCTACATAGAAGTTACCTTTGGCGCAGGTATTCCTCAAGTATTGAGGCCAGGTCATTCTTTGGATATTGTACTCTGGCGTAGAGTCTTCGGTTTGACGTTGGGACTATAGCATTTGATACAGAGTTAGACATAGACAAATGTCGACGACAATTGTTTCATAGATCAGGAACATCTTTCTTTTCGCGTAGGATCATACAGCAATCCCAATATGCTCATAGACCAAATTCTGTTGCCTTCTTCAATAGCAACGATAGGACACGACGCGACTTCGCAAAATTGAGATGTTGTTGGTGCTGACCCCTGAGCGAGCTCAAGCGAACTGAAATGAAACGCTTCCCCGCACAAATTTCGTTTCACCAAAGTTTCTCCGCATGAAACCTTCACCACGCGTGACTTCGCGTTCTGAAGGTGTGTTATCGAGATCAGGGGATTAACCATCAACTCTAGCATCAATTTCGTGTCATCCGGTGTGCTGAAGATATGACCGCAGAAGTAGTACCCAAGAAGCGAGGACGGCCGAAGAAAGTGGTTGAGAGCCCATTAGATCCTACCAGTGGCGCTGAGACGCATCTGCCCGTGACCACGTCAAAACAAAGCACGAAGTGGCGGTCGTTAAGCACAACAGAAGCCAAAGCAGCGACGCCGAGGAAGACGACGCGGAGAAAGCAGGTTGACACCATAGAAGATACATCGCCGGCAGAGCTAGAGGCTCAGAAAGCTTCGAAGCCTAGCAGGTCTGTGGCGAAATCGAAAGCATCAAAGTCAACGATACTAGACGAAGCAACAGCCTTCTCGAAGCTAAAGCAGAGCCCTCAGGTTGATGCCGTACCGCAAGGGGGAAAACGTAACTTCCAGCAGCCCGCCGTAGCAGATGGTCAAACTCAGTCAGGCCCGGCCGAGCAGGTATTGGAAGCATTGCAGTTAGGATCAGCACCATCCAGCACGACTCCGGCGCCTTCGGATGCGAAAGGGTCTACCAAGGCGAATCTAGAGAAGCCTGATACCACAGGTACTGACGGGGAGTCCATCATAAAGCCACGGAAACCTGCATCTGAATCGTCAGAGGGGATCCTCGAAGCGTTACAATTGGATCCTCAGCCAGCAGATGCCACCCCTGTACAACAGCCCCACCAGCATGCCACAGCTAAACAACCAGTAATTGCGGACAAGACATCATCCCCCATTCAGTCTCAATCGTTACGGGGCTCATTCCTATCCACCTTCCTAGACGACAAATTTCAAGAAGCAGCACCGATCGCCTCAGAGAACAACCGCATCTCAGACCGCTCAGCATTCAATACACCGCAGCCCTCAGTGGAAGATATCGTCTCTGGCGCAGGCGTCAGTGACCTGTCGAGCTACCAAACCTCGCCACCATCTCGACAGAAACGAACACCAAAGACATTGACATTCAAACCTCACAGCCTCAGCGCTTTCGAGCACGGGCCGCACGAGTCTCTACACCCACGGCGGAAAACGACAGTGAAACAAGTAGAACCCGAGACATTCGCAGCAGGGTCATTCAAGACTTTCAAGGCTGCAACATCAGCGCCCGCAGCGGCAGATCCAAGTCCAAGCCTCGATCCAGAGGCTGTAAGCGACGGACCGTTCTTCACCCAAGCCACGTCAT
>Ga0210040_10000703_pt1 | contig 53801 bp, 50 predicted proteins | sample CryGeyCG12114_NA_FD_185462 | JGI IMG/M metagenome (GOLD analysis project Ga0210040, IMG submission 185462) | Groundwater microbial communities from aquifer - Crystal Geyser CG19_WC_8/21/14_NA (SPAdes) (version 2) | ecosystem: Environmental > Aquatic > Deep subsurface > Groundwater | place: USA...
AGCAGGCCTTCGTCGCGGATGGTGTCGAGGACGGCGAGCGCGGCGGCCGCGGCGATCGGGTTGCCCCCGAAGGTCGAGCCGTGCGAGCCGGCGGTCATCAGGTCCGCGGCGTCCCCGAAGGCCAGCATCGCGCCGATCGGCAGCCCACCGCCGAGCGCCTTGGCCAGGGTGATCACGTCCGGCTGCAGCCCGTCGGCCTGGGAGGCGAACCAGTGGCCCGTGCGGCCCATGCCGGTCTGCACCTCGTCCAGCGCGAACAGCGCACCGGCGTCCTTCGCGGCGGCGGCGCCGGCAGCCAGGTAGCCGGCCGGGGCGGGCAGCACGCCGCCCTCGCCCAGCATCGGCTCCAGCAAGAGCATGGCGGTCCGCTCGCCGACGGCCGCGGTGAGCGCGCCGGTGTCGCCGTAGGGCACGTACTCGACGCCCCCGGGCAGCGGCGCGAACGCGGCGGCCTTCGACGGCTGGCCGGTGAGCGCCAGGGCACCCATCGTCCGCCCGTGGAAGGCGCCCTCGGCGGTGATCACCTGGGGTCGGCCGGTGAGCCGGCTGAGCTTGAACGCCGCCTCGTTGGCCTCGGCGCCGGAGTTGCAGAAGAAGACCCGGCCGGGGCGGCCGGCCAGCTCCAGCAGCCGCTCGGCCAGCGCCACGCCGGGTTCGTGCATGGCCAGGTTGGAGACGTGCCCGAGCTTCGCGGCCTGCGAGGTGATCGCCTCGACGACCCTGGGGTGCGCGTGGCCGAGGATCGTCGTCGCGATGCCACCGAGCAGGTCGGTGTACTCGCGTCCGTCGACGTCCCGGACCGTCGCTCCGGAGCCGGAGTCCAGCGCGACCGGCGGCGTCCGGTAGTTGCCCATCATCACGGCCGACCAACGGCGGGCCAGCTCCTCCGTGTGCGTCATGGTGCTGTGCCCTCCTTCGGTGTCGGGGTGGGCAGGGCAGGGACGACCATCGTCCCGGTGCCCTCGGTGGTGAACATCTCCAGCAGCAGGGCGTGCGGGGTGCGCCCGTCGACGACGGTGGCCCGCTTCACCCCGCCCTGGACCGCCCGCAGGCAGGCGGCCATCTTCGGTGCCATGCCGGCGTCCAGGTCGGGCAGGATCTCGGCCAGCTCCGTCACGTCGATCTGCTGCACCAGCGAGTCGCGGTCGGGCCAGTCGGCGTAGAGCCCCTCGACGTCGGTCAGGACGACCAGCTTCACGGCGTCCAGCGCGACGGCGACGGCGGCGGCCGCGGTGTCGGCGTTGACGTTGTGCACGACGCCGTCCCGGTCGGGAGCGACGGTCGCGATGACCGGGATGTGGCCGGCCTCCAGCAGCGCGGTGACCGGGGCGGGGTCGACCTCGACGACGTCGCCGACCAGGCCGATGTCGACCGGCTCGCCGTCGACGACCGCCTGCGTGCGCTCGGCGGTGAGCAGCCCGCCGTCCTCGCCGGACAGGCCCACGGCCAGCGGGCCGTGCTGGTTGATCAGCCCGACCACCTCCGGGGTGACCTGGCCGGTCAGGACCATGCGGACGACGCCGATCGTCTGCTCCGTGGTCACCCGGAGGCCGCCGCGGAACTCGCTCTCGATGCCGAGCCGGCCGAGCATCTCGGTGATCTGCGGCCCGCCGCCGTGCACGACGACCGGCAGGATGCCGCAGGTCCGCAGGAAGACCATGTCGTCGGCGAAGGCCCGCCGGCACTCGTCGTCGACCATGGCGTGGCCGCCGTACTTGATCACCACGACGTTGCCGTGGAACTCCTTGAGCCACGGCAGCGCCCCGGTGAGGACCGCGATCCGGCGGGCGTCGCCCTCGGGGTCGTGGGTGCGCATGACCCGGTGCGTGCCGATCCGCCGCGGCGGGACCGCCAGGTCGACCGCGACGTCGGGCGGGGTGGGGTCCTGGGCGGCGTCGTCGTGCGCCGTGGTCACGTGCGGCTCCGGTTCGGGGGTGCTCACGTCGAGTACGCCGAGTTCTCGTGCACGTAGGCGATCGACAGGTCGTTGGTCCAGATCGTGGCCTGCTCGCTGCCGGCCCTGAGGTCGACGTCGATGGTGATCGCCCGGCCGGTGAGGTCGACGCCCTCGCGCGGGTCGCCGATGGAGCCGCCCCGGCAGACCGTGACGCCGTTGATCGTCACGTCGACCCGGTCGGCCTCGAAGGCGGCGTCGGTGGTGCCGATGGCCGCCAGCACCCGGCCCCAGTTGGGGTCGTTGCCGAACAGCGCCGTCTTGAGCAGGTTGTTGCGGGCGCAGGCGCGGCCCGCGGTGAGCGCGTCGTCGACGGTGGCCGCGTTGCGGACGGTGATCGCGATGTCCTTGGTCGAGCCCTCGGCGTCGGCGAGCAGCTGCATCGCGAGGTCGGTGGCCGCGGCGACCAGCGCCTCGGTGAACTCTCGAGCGGAGGGCGTGATCCCGCTCGCGCCGTTGGCCAGGGCGATCACCGTGTCGTTGGTGGACAGGCAGCCGTCGGAGTCGACCCGCTCGACGCTCAGCCCGGTCGCCTCCTTGAGCGCCGGCTGCAGGACCTCGGCCGGCACGACCGCGTCCGTGGTGAGGACGACGAGCATCGTGGCCAGGCTGGGCGCCAGCATCCCGGCGCCCTTGGCCATGCCGCCGATGCTCCAGCCGTCCCGCTGCTGGACGGTCGTCTTGGGCACGCTGTCGGTGGTCATGATCACCCGGGCCGCGTCGTCGCCACCGTCCTCGCTCAGCGCCTGCGCCGCGGCGGTGACCCCGGCCGTCAGCAGGTCCATGGGCAGCCGCATGCCGATGAGCCCGGTGCTCGCGACGGCGACGTCGATCGCGCCCAGGCCCAGCTCTTCCGCGACGTGCTCGGCGGTGCGGTGGGTGTCGGCGAAGCCCTCGGGCCCGGTGCACGCGTTGGCCCCGCCGGAGTTGAGGACGACGGCCCGGCAGCGCTGCCCCGCCAGCACCTGGCGGCTCCAGAGCACCGGGGCGGCCGGGAACCGGTTGGTGGTGAAGACGGCGGCGGCGACGTCGTCCGGGCCGGTGTTGACGACCAGCGCGACGTCGGGGTCGCCGGAGGACTTGAGCCCGGCGGCGACCCCGGCGGCGCTGAAGCCCTTCGGGGCGGTGACTGTCATGACTGCTCCACTCCGGACTCGTTCCGCTCCTCGCTCGCAGACCTCGCTGCGATGCTCACTCCCCCGTCGCGTTCGCGGCTCACGGTGCAACTCCTACGAGCGGGAGGCCGGTGGTCTCGGGAAGGCCGAGCGCGAGGTTGGCGCACTGCAGCGCCGCTCCCCCGGTGCCCTTGGTGAGGTTGTCGACCGCGGCGACGACGACGAGCCGGCCGGCGTCGGCGTCGACGGCGATCTGGAGGGCGACGGTGTTGGCACCGAGCACCTGCGCGGTCGTGGGCCACTGACCCTCGGGCAGCAGGTGGACGAACGACTCGTCGGCGTAGGCCTTCTCGTAGGCGGCGCGGGCGCTCTCGGCGTCGGTACCCGGGGCGAGCCTGGCGGAGCAGGTGGCGAGGATGCCCCGGCTCATCGGCACCAGCGTCGGCGTGAAGCTGACGCTCACCGGTCCCCCGGCGGCCTGCGAGAGGTTCTGGATCATCTCCGGCGTGTGCCGGTGCACCCCGCCGACGCCGTAGGCGCTGACCGAGCCCATCACCTCGCTGCCCAGCAGGTGTGGCTTGGCGGACTTACCCGCGCCGCTGGTCCCGCTGGCCGCGACGATTACGACCTCGGGCTCGACCAGGCCGGCGGCCAGCGCCGGGGCGAGGGCCAGGGTGACCGAGGTCGGGTAGCAGCCGGGGACGGCGATCCGCCGCGCGCCGGCCAGCTCCGCCCGCTGGCCGGGCAGCTCCGGCAGCCCGTAGGGCCAGGAGCCGGCGTGCTCGCCCTCGTACCAGCGCGCCCACGCGGCGGGGTCGGTGAGCCGGTGGTCGGCGCCGCAGTCGATGACGACGGTGTCCTCGGGCAGCTGGGCGGCGATGGCGGCCGACTCCCCGTGCGGCAGAGCCAGCACGACGACGTCGTAGCCGGACAGGCTCGCCGCGTCGCTGGACTGCACCACCATGTCGGCGAAGGGCAGCAGGTGCGGCTGCAGCTCGCCCAGACGTCGGCCGGCGCTCGAGTTGGCGTGCACCCCGGCCAGCCGCAGGTTCGGGTGCGCGGCCAGCAGCCGGCACACCTCTCCCCCGGCGTACCCGGTGGCGCCGGTGACCCCGACCGTCCACGTCTGCCCTGTGCTCACGATGCATGACCATACACGGTCATGCATGACCGCTCACTGGCATATCCAGGACCTCCCCGAAACCACGGGGTCGGTGGTCGACACCTCGCCGTCGAGCTCGGTCAGGTGCGCGCCCTCGGCGCGCGGCCCCGCCCGCGATCCACCGCGGAGACCAGGGCGGCGACCACGAGCAGCAGCGACGGCACCAGGAGCCCGAGCCCCGCCCCGCCGGCGGTGAGCAGCGACCACACGGTGGACACCGCACCGAGGAGGCCGACGAGCGCCGGAGCCACCCTCGTGGTGCCGGTCCGCTCGGTCCACATCGCAGCTGCGGCGCAGGCCAGGGGTATGCCGAACAGGAGGAGCGCGAAGGCGCCGCTGTCGTGCCACGCCGCTCGCCCGTACCAGGCCGCCACTCCGACCACGCCTGCGAGAGAGACGGCGATCAGGCCGCGGGCTCCCGGGGAGACTGGTGCCATGCTCGCTCCTCTGGCCGGCCCGGAGACGTGCTGGCGCTGCCGGACGCGGGGAGGGCACCCTCCCAGGGCGACCGGTCGGGGTCAACGGTTTCGGGCCGTGGGCCTGGTCGACGCCCCGTCGATCGTCCGATCGGGTTGCCCGGCGCCGGCCTGGGCAGTGGCACGGACGTGACCACGTTCGACCGGATCGTCATCGTCTTCAACCCGCAGAGCACCGGCGACGCGCAGGAGTCCGCCGAGGAGCTCCGGGACGACCTCGCGGCGCGCCTGCCCGACGTGCCCGTCGAGCTCTCGCCCACGCAGCACGCGGGGCACGCCCGCGACCTGGCGCGTGAGGCGGCCGCGGCGGGCAGCCCGCTCGTCGTGTCGGTGAGCGGCGACGGCGGCTACAACGAGGTCGTCAACGGCTTGGTGGACGCCGGCAACACACGGGCCGTCTGCGCCGTGCGCGCGGCGGGCAACGCCAACGACCACCGGCGCGTCACCCGGGAGCAGCCACTGGCCGACGCGATCGTGGCGGGCCAGGTCCGGCGGATCGACCTGCTCCGGCTCACCGTCGGCACGGGCACCACCGCGGAGGTCCGGTACGCGCACTCCTACATCGGGGTCGGCCTGACGCCCGTCGTCGCGGTCGACCTCGAGCAGGGCGGCAAGGGCTCGTGGCGCGAGATCGTGTCCGTGGTCCGGGGGTTCGCACGCTTCCGCCCCTTCCCCATCCGGCTGGAGGACGGGCGCCTGCGCAGGATCGACAGCCTCGTGTTCGCCAACATCGACGAGATGGCCAAGCACGCCCGGTTGAGCGAGGGCGGCACTCCGGACGACGGCCGGTTCGAGGTCATCACCCAGCAGCGGACCGGGAAGCTGCAGGTCCTCGCCACCGCGGTCCGGGCGGCGACCCGCGGCCTGGGCCCCCAGCCCAGCGCCACCCACTACGGCTTCACGCCGCTGGTCCCGATGCCGCTGCAGCTGGACGGTGAGCTGGTCGAGCTGGACGCGAACACCCCGGTAGCCGTCGACATCGCCCCGCTGGCCCTCGCAACGATCTTCTGACCCCGGCCGCCTCGGCCCAGCGAGTCGGCATCCCCGTAGGGGCGGAGGTGCAGCTGTCGAGCGCCTGTCCTGAACGGTGCTGCGCGTTCGTGCTGGTGACGTGACTCGCCGACGGCGACGGCGCGAGAGCCGGGTCGTCAGGTCTTTGAGCCGGTCCTGGCGAGGTGCAACCAGGTGTCGATGACGGTATCCGGGTTGAGCGACATCGTCTCGATCCCCTGCGCCACCAGCCACTCGGCGAGGTCGGGGTGGTCACTGGGCCCCTGCCCGCAGATGCCGACGTACTTCCCACGCTCCAGGCAGGCCGTGATCGCCATCTCCAGCAGCGCCAGCACCGCCGGGTCGCGTTCGTCGAAGCCACCGGCGACCAGGGCGGAGTCACGATCCAGGCCCAGCGTCAGCTGGGTCATGTCGTTGGAACCGATGGAGAAGCCGTCGACGTGCTCGAGGAACGCCGGCGCCAGCAGCGCGTTGGACGGCAACTCGCACATCATCACCACGGACAGGTCGTTCTCCCCGCGGCGCAGCCCGTGCTCCCCGAGCAGGCGCACCACGCCCTCGATCTCGGGCACGGTCCGCACGAACGGGATCATGATCTTGACGTTGGTCAGCCCCATCTCGTCGCGGACGTGCCGCAGCGCCTCGCACTCCATGGCGAAGCAGTCGGCGAAGTCGGCCGACAGGTACCGCGACGCCCCGCGATAGCCCAGCATCGGGTTCTCCTCGTGCGGCTCGTAGAGCTCCCCGCCGAGGAGGTTGGCGTACTCGTTGGACTTGAAGTCGCTCATCCGCACGATCACCGGCTCGGGCGCGAACGCCGCGGCGATCATGGAGATCCCCTCCGCGACCCGCTGCACGAAGAAGTCCCGCGCCGACGGGTAGGCGACGATGCGTTGCTCGATCTGCTCGGTGAGCGTCGCGTCGAGGTGATCGAGGTCGAGCAGCGCGCGCGGGTGGATGCCGATCTGCCGGTTGATGATGAACTCCAGCCGCGCCAGTCCGACCCCCGAGTGCGGCAGCCGGGAGAAGGCGAAGGCCTGCTCCGGCGTCCCCACGTTCATCATGATCTTGGTGGGTATCTTCGGCATGGCGCCCAGTGAGGTCTCCGCCACCTCATAGCCGACCTCGCCGGCGTAGACGAAGCCGGTGTCGCCCTCGGCGCAGGAGACCGTGACCGGATCGCCGTCCTCCAGCACCCGGGTTGCGGTCCCGGTCCCGACGACGGCCGGGATACCGAGCTCGCGGGCGATGATGGCCGCGTGACACGTCCGCCCGCCCCTGTTGGTCACGATGGCCGAGGCCCGCTTCATGATCGGTTCCCAGTCAGGGTCCGTCATGTCCGCAACGAGCACGTCGCCGGGGACGAACGAGTCCATCTGGTCGATGGCGCCGAGCACCCGAACGGTGCCGGTGCCGATCTTCTGCCCGATCGCCCGCCCCTCGACGACGACGGTGCCCGCGCCCGTCAGCGTGTAGCGCTCGGTGGTGGTGCCCGAGCGCGACTGCACAGTCTCCGGACGCGCCTGCAGGACGAAGAGCTTCCCCGTCACCCCGTCTTTGCCCCACTCGATGTCCATGGGACGGCCGTAGTGCTCCTCGATCCTGACCGCCTGCCGGGCCAGCTCGGCGACCTCGTCGTCCGTGAGGGACAGGAGCCGGCGCTCGGCAGGGTCGACATCCACGAACGCCGTCGTCCGGCCGACCTCGGCGTGCTCGGTGTAGACCATCTTGGTGGCCTTCTCCCCCACGCCGCGCTTGAGAATTGCCGGGCGCCCGGCCCGCAGCGCCGGCTTGTAGACGTAGAACTCGTCGGGGTTGACCGCGCCCTGCACCACGCCCTCGCCCAGCCCGTAGGCCGACGTCACGAATACGGCGTCCCGGAAGCCGGACTCGGTGTCCATGGTGAACATGACGCCGGAGGCTCCGAGGTCCGAGCGCACCATCCGCTGCACGCCCGCCGACAGCGAGACCGCCTCGTGGTCGAAGCCGTGGTGCACCCGGTAAGCGATCGCCCGGTCGTTGTAGAGCGAGGCGTAGACCTCGCGGACGGCCTGCAGCACCGCGTCGATGCCGCACACGTTCAGGAAGGTCTCCTGCTGGCCGGCGAAGGAGGCGTCCGGCAGGTCCTCGGCGGTGGCGCTCGAACGGACCGCGAAGGAAGCCTCGGCGTCGCCGCCGGCCAGCTGGTCGTAGGCCGCGCGGATGTCGACCTCCAGGGCCGGGGGGAAGGGCTGCTCGACGACCGCACGGCGGATCTCCTGGCCCGCGGCGGACAGCGCCCGGACGTCGTCGGTGTTCAGCGTGCGGAGCCGCTCGGCGATCCGGGCCGCCAGCCCGGTGTCGCCGAGGAAGCGCCGGTAGGCCGCCGACGTGGTGGCGAAGCCGTCGGGGACGCTGACCCCGGCGCCGGCGAGATGGGAGATCATCTCGCCCAGCGAGGAGTTCTTCCCGCCGACCACCTCCAGGTCGCCCAGCCCCAGGTCGGCGAACCACCGGACGTTGTCGACGTCGACGACTGCGCCTCCGGTCGTCCCGCCGGTCGGCACCTCCGGTGCGGTATCGGTGCTCATGTGCGGGTGGTCCTTCCTCAAAGGAGATCGTGGCCGGGCTGAGTCCGGTCACCGGGGCTGCGCCGTTGCCGTGCCAGGGTCTGGATCACCAGAGCGGCGATCTCTTCGACGGAGGCCGCCGAGGTGTCCACCGTGGGCAGCTGGTGCCTGTCGTACATCGCCGCCGCCCGGCGCAGCTCGAAGCGGCACTGCTCCTCCGAGGCGTACCGCGAGTCCGGCCTGCGCTCCTGACGGACCCGGCTGAGTCGCGCCACCGTGGTGGTCATCCCGAAGCAGCGGTCGACCAGGTTGCGGACGGGGCGGGGCAGGTCGGTGGTCTCCAGGTCTTCGTCGACCAACGGGTAGTTGGCCACGAACAGGCCGTGCTGCAGCGCCAGGTACATCGCGGTGGGCGTCTTGCCGCACCGGGACGGCGCCAGCAGGACCACGTCGGCCCGGCCCAGCCCCCGGGGGCTGAGGCCGTCGTCGTGCTCGATGGCGAACTCGATCGCCGCCATCCGGCCGTTGTAGCGGCGCACGTCGCCGAGCCCGTGCAGCCGCCGGGCCTCGCGCAGCCCGCGGGCTCCCAGCTGCTCCTCCACCCGGTCCATGTGGATGCCGAAGAAGTCGATGATCGGGGCCTTGGTCTTGAGCAGCTCCGCGCGCACCTCGTCGACGGCGGCCGTGGTGAAGACCAGCGGGGTGACCGGCCCCGCCATCACCTCGTCCAGCTGGGCCACGACCTCGCGGGCCTCCTCGACCGAGGAGATGAAGGGGATCACGGTGCGCTCGAAGTGCACGTCCGGGAACTGGATGAGCAGCGCATTGCCCATCGTCTCCGCGCTGATCCCGGTGCTGTCGGACAGGAAGAACACCGGAACGACCCTGTCCGGGGTGGTCGTCGAGCCGCGACCCGTCGTGGACACGACCTCGATCGAGGCGCCGCCTAACACCGGGATCTCTGCCGGCTCGTACGCGCAGGGCGATGGCGTCCCGTCACCATGTCGACGTAGGCACGTCCTTCCCGTCCTGCTCCGCCGGCCGAGGCCGCGTGGGACCTGCGGAGCCTCCAGCGTCGTCGACGATCGTGCACGGGAGCCGGCCTGTCAGCGGCCCACCGGCCCACCTGGCCCGTCGAGTCAGGCGGGACGGCAGCCCAACCGCCCGAGCGAGGCGGGGCCGAGCGAGAGTCGCCGACCCCGGACCCCACCCCGTGCCGGCGGGCGTGGGGAGGTCGAGCCGCGGGCGAGTCCGAGCGTGCTGTCAAGTGACGGCGGAGGTCCGCAGGTCCAACGCGATGTCGACGATCATGTCCTCCTGGCCACCGACCAACCCACGCCTACCGACCTCGAGCAGCAGCGTGCGGGCGTCGACGCCGTACCGCTCGGACGCAGCCTCGGCGTGCCGCAAGAAGCTGGAGTAGACGCCGGCGTAGCCCAGCGTCAGGGTCTCGCGGTCGACCTGCACCGGTCGATCCTGCAAGGGCCGGACCAGGTCGTCGGCGGCGTCCTGCAGGGCGAAGAGATCGCAGCCGTGCTTCCAACCCTGCAGGTCGGCGACGGCCACGAACGGCTCGATCGGACAGTTCCCCGCACCGGCGCCGTGCCCCGCGAGAGACGCGTCGACCCGCGTCACCCCTTCCTCGACGGCGACGACCGAGTTGGCCACGGCGAGGGAGAGGTTCTGGTGGGCGTGGATGCCGATCTGCGTCTCCCCCGACAGGACGTCGCGGTAGGCGCGCACCCGCTCGCGGACGCCGTCCATCGTCAGTCGACCGCCGGAGTCGGTGACGTACACGCAGTGCGCACCGTAGGACTCCATCAGGTGGGCCTGCCGGGCCAGCTCAGGAGCGGGAGCCATGTGGCTCATCATCAGGAAGCCGGACACGTCCATGCCGAGCTCGCGCGCAGTGGCGATGTGCTGGGCCGCCACATCAGCCTCGGTGCAGTGCGTGGCGACCCGCACCGACCGGACGCCCAGGGAGTACGCCTGCTTGAGTTCGGCGATCGTCCCGATGCCGGGCAGCAGCAAGGTGGTGAGCACCGCCCGCTCGAGGTTGCCGGCCGCCGTCTCGATCCACTCCCAGTCCGTGTTGCTGCCCGGCCCGTAGTTCAGGCTGCCGCCGGCCAGCCCGTCGCCGTGCGCGACCTCGATGGCGTCCACCCCTGCGGCGTCCAGCGCGGCGACGATCCGCCCCACGTCGGTCGGGCTGATCCGGTGCCGGACGGCGTGCATGCCGTCCCGCAGGGTCACGTCCTGGATGTAGAGAGCGGGAGTCGTGGTGGTCATGCCGTCACCTGCTGGGGGGCTCGTCGGGCAGCGGTGCCGGTGGCCAGACTCTCCGCGACACGGAGGGCCGCCGAGGTCATGATGTCGAGATTGCCGGCGTAGGCAGGCAGGTAGTGCGCGGCGCCCTCGACCTCGAGGAACACCGTCACCTTCGTCGTCACCGGGCCGGCGCCCTCGGGCAGCAGGGTGTGCACCGGCTCGCCGTCAGCGACAGGGGTGAACTGCACGTCCTGCTTGAGCCGGTAGCCGGGCACGTACTCGGCGACGTCCTCGGCCATCCGGGCCACCGAGTCGCGGATGGCGTCGTGGTCGGCGTCGCCGATCAGACAGAACACCGTGTCGCGCATGATCATCGGAGGCTCGGCGGGGTTGAGGATGATGACCGCCTTGCCGCGTCCGGCGCCGCCGACCGCCTCGATGGCGTGCGCCGTCGTCTCGGTGAACTCGTCGATGTTCGCCCGGGTGCCGGGGCCGGCCGACTTCGACGCGATCGATGCGACGATCTCCGCATACGGCACGGGAGTCACCCGGGCGACGGCGGCGACCATCGGGATGGTCGCCTGCCCACCGCAGGTCACCATGTTGACGTTGGTGGCATCGTCGGCGAGCTGCTGGTCGAGGTTGACCGACGGGACGACGTACGGCCCGATCGCCGCTGGGGTCAGGTCCACCAGCTTCTTGCCGTATCGCGACAGCTTCTCGGCGTTGGCGACGTGGGCCTTCGCCGACGTCGCGTCGAATACGATCTCGATCTCGTCGAACCCGGCCATGGCGATCAGCCCGTCCACCCCTTCGTGGGTGGTGGGCACCTTCATCCGTCGAGCACGGGCCAGACCGTCGGAGTCGGGGTCGATGCCGACCATGGCGCCCATCTCCAACACATCCGAGTGCCGGATGACCTTGATCATCAGGTCGGTGCCGATGTTGCCGGAGCCGATGATCGCGACCTTGCTCTTGCTCATGCCTGGCCCCTTCCCGAAAAGGTTGCACCGATCGAGCCCAGCGGACCGAGCTCCGCGGAGACGACCGTTCCTGGTGGCGTCGCCGCCATGGGCCCGAGCGCTCCCGAGAGGACGACCTGACCGGCCCGCAGGGGATCGCCGAGGTCGGCAGCCGTCCGAGCCAGCCAGGCGAGCGCGTTGAGCGGATCGCCGAGACACGCCGCTCCCGTGCCTTCGGAGACGACGGCACCATCGAGCCGCATGGTCATGACGACCTCGACCGGCTCCAGCTCCTGCAGCGTCAGCCGCCGGTCGCCCAGCACGAACAGTCCGCTCGACGCGTTGTCGGCCACCGTGTCGCCGAACGTGATGTCCCAGCCGGCGATCCGGCTGTCCACGATCTCCAGTGCGGCCACGGCGTAGGCCACGGCGGCACGTACCTGCCGCGCATCGAGCGGGCCGTCGCCCAGGTCCTCACCCAGGACGAACGCGATCTCCGCCTCCGCCTTCGGCTGGAGCAGCCGGTCCGAGGGGACCTCGGCCAGCGCGCTCACGTCCATGTCGTCGAACAGGACGCCGAAGTCGGGCCGGTCGACCCCGAGCTGCCGCTGCACGGCCGGTGAGGTCAGGCCGATCTTCCGGCCGACCGGACGTGCGCCGGCCGCCTGACGCCGGTGGGTGAGCTCTTGCTGCACCGCGTAGGCCCGATCCACATCGGCGGTTCCGATCAGGTCCCGGACGGGCGGACATGGCACTCGGCTGCGGGCGGCCTCCTGCAGCCGGTCGGCGGCCGCGACCACGGTCGTCTGCACGGCGGGGTGCGGTGGGGCGGCACTTCCGGTCATGGGCTGTCCTCCACGTCGTCGGTGTGGTCCACGATGGTGGGCGAGCACCCGCCATGTCAGCCTCCGCGTTCCGCTCCCTGGAACGCGCTCGATCGAGAGCCCGTCAGCGCAGTGCGTCCCGCCGGGCCAGCGTGGCCGCGACGCCAGCCGCGGCAGCTTTCACCGCAGTGGCGTGGCGTTCGGCCGCGAAGCTCGTCGTGGGTCCCATGACGCTGATGGCAGCCACCGGCTGGTCGCGTGCGTCCAGCACCGGCGCGGCGACGCACGTGATCCCGGCAGCCGACTCCTCGTGCTCGAAAGCGACGCCGGCTTCGACGACCCGGGCCAGGTGCTGACGAAGAAGGCCGGGGGCAGTGATCGTGCGGGGGGTGCGCCGCGGCAGACCGACCGCCACGATCCGGGTGAGCAGGTCCGGCGAACTGAAGGCCAGGAGGGCCTTGCCGATGGCCGTGCAGTGCAGTGGCATGCGTCCCCCGATGCGCGAAGGTGCTGCCACCTGGCGGTGCCCACCGATCTTGGACACGTAGACGACGCTGTCCCCGTCCCGGACACCGAGGTGGACGGTTTGCCGGGTCCTCTCGTACAAGTCTTCCATGAACGGAACCGCAACTTCGAGCAGGCCGCGTTCGACCGACGCCCGCATGCCGAGCTGGAAGACCTGCCCGCTCAGGCGGTACGTCTCCCCGGTGCGGTCCAGGAGCCTCACGTCGACGAGGTTCCCGAGCACCCGGTGCAGGGTCCCCTTGGACAGGCCGGTCCGGCGCCCCAGCTCGGCCAGGGTGATGCCCTGGTCCTCGGCCCGGAAGGCGAAGAGAACGGTCACCACCTTGCCGAGGACGGTCGCGGTGTCGACCCCGCCGAGGTCGGTCGGAGGCGCCGGCCGCGACCACCCCGGCAGGGAGTCCTGCCCGCCCACCACTGCTCAGGCGCCCAGGAGGAAGTCCCGAACCTGCCGGTTGAAGTCGCTGGTGCGCTCGATCATCGACCAGTGCCCACACTTCGAGTAGACCGACAGATCGGCGTTCGGCAGCAGCTCCTCGAGCCGGTAGGAGTTGGACAGGGGGATGACGCGGTCCTCGCGTCCGTGGACGATCAGCGCCCGGTGCGGGAGGGCGCGCAGTTCCTCCTCTGGCGTCGTCATCGCCTCGACCCACCGTTGCCGTGGGGCGGGGAACATCGCGGAGAACGACTCCTGGAAACCCGGCTGGATGCTGCCCTCGTAGCGCACCTGCGCCAGTTCGTCGTTCACGAGGACCCGTGAGTGGGCGAAGACATCGAGGACGTTCCGCATGTTCTCCAGCGACGGCTCGTACCCCCACACCCGGTCCAGGCCCTCGGTGATCTCGAAGGGCACGCCCATGCTGCCCATGAGGACCAGCTGGCCCACGCGGTCGGGGTGCCGCGCTGCGACCCTCAGGGCGATGGCGCCGCCGAAGCTGTTGCCGACCAGGTGGACCTTGTCCAGGCCCAGGGCGTCCATCAGCCCGATGACCTGGTCCACCCACGTCTCCACGCTGTAGCTGACGCCCTCGGGACGGTCCGTGAAGCCGAAACCCACCATGTCGGGGGCGACGACGTGGAAGTTCTCGGCCAGCGCCGGGAGCACCAGCCGCCAGTTGGCGTACGCGGTGACTCCGGGGCCCGAGCCGTGGATCAGCAGCACCGTCTCCCGGCCGGAGCCGGCACCGGCTTCGAGGTAGTTGGTGCCGATCCCGTCGGCCACCACGGTCCGGCCGACCTCGGGACGCTCGCTCGTGGTCATGATCCTCCTGTCAACTGTCATGGACATCGCCGGGCGCCCGCGCGTCCGACGATGCGTCGTCGGCCTCCGCAGGGCCGGGCCGGGCGTTCGTGGAGACCGGCCGCCTCCGCGCATTCACCCTAATCATTATGCGTGATCAGTGCCGCTCGTCCGTCCGCGGCGACACGTGCCGGCGGCTAGGCGTAGACGTCACCGAAGATGGCCGCCAGGTCGGGCACCTCGTCCGCGAGCCCGTACCGCACCATCAGCTCGCCCAGCAGCTCGACCTTCTCCTCGTCGAGCGAGGTCACCAGGTTCGGCAGCGCCATCTGCTCCGCTGCGGCCGGCGGGATCTGCGTGTACTCCAGAACGATCTCCCGTACCGCGTCCGGGTTCTCCGTGGCGTACTCGGTCGCGCGGTCGATGACCGAGCGGAAGGACTCGAGCGCCTCCGGGTTCTCCGCGGCGAAGTCTTCGGTGGTGAAGTACGTACCGATCGGGAACTCCGGGGCGGCCGCCTCGAAGTTGTAGGCCACGGCCCGTAGACCGGCGGCGAGCCCGGCGGTCACGAAGGGCTCCACCTCCCACACGGCCTCGACCCGGCCGGTGTCCGCCGCGGCGATCATGTCGGGGAAGCCCATCTCGATGAACTCCACGCCGTCGGGATCGGCCCCGGCGGCCTCGACCGTGGCCTTGATGGTCAGGTCGCCCAGGCTGTTGAGCGCGTTGACCGCGACCGTCGCGCCGGCGAGGTCGGCCGCGTTCTGGATCGGACTGTCGGCCGGGACCAGGATCGCCGAGGTGATGTGCTCGGTGTCGGCCTCGGACGCAGCCGCGACGTTCTGCACCGCGACCGCCTTCATCGGGATGCCCTGCGCGGTCGCCTGGATCGTCGAGATCAGGTTGCCCGCGCCGATCTGGCGCTCGCCGTTGACCAGCGAGGGGATGACCGAAGCCGCCCCGCCCGCGGTGTCGATCTCGACGTCCAGCCCCGCATCCTCGAACCACCCCATCTTCTGGGCGATGTACAGCGGCGCGTCCGTGGTGAGACCGGTGACGCCCACGGAGAGCGGCGTCAGGCCGTCGTCGGTCTCCCCCTGACCGCCCTCCCTGTCGGAGGAACCACAGGCCGTGCCCAGCAGCAGCACGCCGGCCGCCAGCAGAACGGACGCGGACTTGCTCCGGTTGATCATCGTGATGTCCTTCGGTCGAGGAGCGGGGGTGGTCCAGGGGTGGTGGTCATGCGGGCGTGCGGACCCACAGCAGGCCGGCCTCCGGGTCAGGGATGCGGACGGCGAGCCGGTCGGCGACCAGTGAGTCCAGGTGAGCGCCCACGGTGGTGAGGAGCTGCATGCCGTCCCCGTAGCGCGGCCAGTGCTCGTGCACCGCGGCGGCCGCCGCCGGCAGGGACGTCTGCACGACGGCGCCCAGGTACTGGAGGAGGAAGCTTGAGAACTCGTCGAGGAGCTGCCGGGAATCGGCGACCAGCTGTGCCGCGCGGTGGGGCGCGTTCACACCCTCGTGCGCGGTGGCGACGACCTCGGCGCCGCAGGCGGCGAAGTAGTCGAGCGAGGCCTGGTACTCCCGCACCGAGGCGTAGCACGGGAAGAAGCCGGGCCGGCGCCACAGCGGCGTGCCCCGTGCCTGGAGGGCGTCCCCGGTGAAGAGGACCTTGCCCTGCGCGTGGAAGAACGCCACGGACCCGTCCGTGTGCGCCGGGACGTGCGTCACCACCAGGCGATGCCCTCGCCCCAGGTCCAGCTCCTCGCCGCCGTCCAGCAGCTCGTCGACCGCACCGTCCTCACCGCAGAGCTCGGTGATCCGGTCGATGAAACCGGCAGGAGGGAGCCAGGCGGGAGCGAACCTCAGGTACTGCTCCTGGATGTAGGCCTCGGTGGAACTGATCCACCTCGCATCGGCCCGGTGCGCCGCGACCCGGACGTCCGGGTTGTGCCGGCGCAGGGCGCCGTTGCCTCCCCGGTGGTCGTGGTGCCCGTGGGTGTTGAGGACGAGGTCCACGTGATCCAGACGCAACCCCAGTTCCGCCAGCCCTCGCTCGAGCGCCCCCTCCGGGACGGCGGCAGTCCCCGGGTCGATCACCGTCACCCGGTCGGCCACGATGACGTAGACCTGCAGCGGCACGTCCTCGAACCGGGCCTCGACCGCGTGGACGCCGTCAGCGAGCTGTTCGGTCCTCATGGCTCAGCCCTCCGTGTCCACGCGCTCGCGAGCCGCAGGAGCGGCCCCGGGTGCCACCGTTCCCGCACCTCGTCCCGGTCGGCGGGCGGCGTGCGGGCCACCGACCGGTGGTCGGCTCAGGGCGTCCCACCGGCTGCGACGGCGTCGGGCCGGATCGCCCGGTAGATGTGGCCGCGCAGATGGGCGAACTGCGGCAGCTCCTTGGTGGTCACCTGGTGGCGCGGCCGGGGCAGGTCCACCTCCACGACCTCGTGGACCGTCGTCGGCCGGTTGGTCAGCACCACCACCCGATCGGCGAGGTAGACCGATTCGTCGATGTCGTGGGTGACGAAGAGGACGGTGATCCCGTAGCGGTCCCGGACCGCCAGCATGACGTCCTCGAGGTCGGCCCTCGTCTGGGCGTCGACCGACGCGAACGGCTCGTCCATGAGCAGGATGTCCGGCTGGTAGGCCAGCGCCCGGGCGATCGCCACGCGCTGCTGCATCCCACCGGAGAGCTGCCACGGGTAGTGGTCGAGGAAACCGGTGAGGCCGACGGAATCGACCGCCTCGGCGATCCGATCGCGCATCTCCGTCTTGGACAGCCGTCGCCGCTTCAGCGGGAGGGCCATGTTGCCGCGGACGGTCATCCACGGCATCAGCGACCGGCTGTAGTCCTGGAACACCAGGGCCATCTGCTCCGGGGGCCCGGTGATCGGCAGCCCGTGGAGGCGCACCTCCCCGGCGGTGCCGGCCAGGAGGCCCGACATGCACTTGAGCAGCGTCGTCTTGCCGCAGCCCGAGGGGCCCACGATGCTGACGAACTCACCCTTGTCGACCCGGAACGACAGGTCGCCGATGGCCACGGTGGCCCGCGAGCCCTCTCCGTAGGTCTTCTGCAGACCGATGACATCCAGCATGGCGTTCACCTCTCCGGTCACTCCGCGGCCGCACGGGCATGGCGGTGCCAGGCCAGGACGCGGTTCTCGATCACGACGAACACGACGTTGAGCAGGTAACCCAGCAGGCCCAGGAGGACGATCCCCGCCCACATCTCGGGGATGGCGAAGGTGCGCTGGGACTGCAGGACGAAGTAGCCGATCCCGTTGGTGCTGGCCACGAGCTCCGAGACCACCATCATGATCAGCGCGAGCGACAGACTCGTCCGCATCCCGGCGAAGATCTGCGGGCTGGCTCCGGGGAGGACGACGCTGCGCAGCCGCTCGAACCCGCCGATCCCGTACGCGCGGGTGGTGTCCAGCAGGGTGGGGTCCAGGCTGCGGATCCCGTCCACGGTGTTGAGCAGCACCGGCCAGACGCAGACGAAGGCGATGATGGCGATCTTCATGCCGTCGCCCACGCCGAAGATGAGCAGCCCGAACGGGATGAGGGCCGGGGGCGGGATGGCACGGAGGAACTCGACGATCGGCTCGACGGCGCGGGACACCCGGGCCGATGAGCCCAGCACGATCCCGGCGGCGATCGCGACCACGCACGCCAGGAGGTAACCGGCTCCGAGGCGGTACAGGCTCGGCACGACGTCGGTACCGAAGCGCTCGAAGAGCCACGTGTCGCGGAAGGTCGCCAGGATCTCCGTGACCGGCGGCCAGTAGAACGACTGGCTACCGCTGGACCAGACCGCCAGCCCGGCCAGCACCAGGAGCGGGCAGGCGATCTCGAGGGCTAGTCCGACCCGCCGACGGTTCACAGGGCACCTCCCACGGCTCGCTGCGAGGCGTGCCAGTGCAGGGCGCGACGCTCGAGGCGACGCAGGACGGTGTTGAGCCCCCAGCCGATGAGGCCGGTGACGACGATCAGGGCGTACATCAGCTCGACGTTGCCCCCGGCCTCGGCCGTCGCGATCGCCTGACCGATCCCGGGCGCTCCCACGACGAGCTCCGCGGTGACGGCGAGGACCAGGGCCACGGAGGACGAGATGCGCAGACCGGTGACCAGGTAGGGCACCACGCTCGGCAGCATGACCCTGGTCCACATGTCCACCCGCCGGATGCGGAAGGACCGGGCGGTGTCGCGCGCCACCGGGTCGATGTCCCGCACCCCGTAGAGCGTCTGCATCAGCAGCGGCCAGACGGAGGCGAACGCGACCAGGAAGACCTTGGTCTCCATGCCGGTGCCGTAGAGGAGGACGGCAAGGGGAACCAGCGCCACGGACGGCACCGGCCGGAGGAACTCCACGATCAGCCTCGTGGCCCTGAACAGCCACCAGACGGAGCCGATCACGGCCCCCAGGGGCACCGCGATCGCGATGGCCAGGCCGAGCCCGACCGCCCACCCCTGCATCGTGTCGGCGACGTCGGCCCAGAAGCTGCTAGTGCCGAGCTCCTCCGCGAGGCGTCCGAAGAAGGCCGTGGGCGGGGGGAAGTACCGACGGGGCAGCACGTCGGTCCGCGACGCGAGCTCGAACACGGCGAGCACTCCCAGGAGCGTTCCGAGCGGCAGCAGCCAGCCCGGCGCCCGGCGCCGTCCCGGCTCCTGCCCGCGCTCCGGGGCCGGCGCCCCGGCCGGCGGCCGGGGGTCGGCCACCCCGCTCTCCGGCTGGACCGCTGCCGCCCGCAGGCCGTGGACCCCCGTCATCTCGGGCCCTCGCGGTGCGGAACGCGGCCCGCGGCCACCGCCCCGCCCGATGCCGACCGTCCGGACGGCTCCATCGTCGTGACCTGCACGTGCACGTGCCCCTCCTAATCGCTCGCATTCCTTCGCCGCGGTCGGTTGCCGCCGGAGCGCTGCGCCGGCCGCGGAGGAGGCCGGCGCCTCCTCCGCGGACGCGGTCAGTCCTGCAGGAGCTCGTCCACGACCGACGTGTCGGAGATGAGGCCGTACTCGGCTGCCAGCTCCGCCAGACGGGCGAACTCGTCGGGGTCGATGGTCGGGTCCCAGCCGGGCAGGGTGACCTCCTGGCTCGCCCCCTCGGGCAGGTCCAGGTACTCGTCGAGTGCTGCGCGCGCCTCGTCGGGGTGCTCCTCGGCGTACTCGAGGGATTCCACGAGCGCGTCCTGGAAGGACTCGACGACCTCGCTGTTCTCGGCCATGTAGGTCTCGGTGGTGAACCAGCCGGCGAACGGCCCGCCCGGGTTCATCTGGGCATAGCTCACCGCGACCGGGCGAGCGCCGTCGTCGGCCGCCATGGTGGTGAACGGCTCCCCCATCATGGCCGCGTCCACGTCGCCCTGCGCGAGAGCCGCCGGCATGTTCGGGATCGGGACCTCGACGAACTCGATCGCGTCCGAGTCGACGCCCTGGTCCTCCAGGGACGCCCGGACCGCCACCTCGTTGATGCCCTTGAGCGTGTTGATCGCGACCCTGCGGCCGACCAGGTCCTCCACCGACTGGATGGCCGGGTCCTGCACCATGAGCTGACCCGATCCGTCCTGCAGGGGGTCCTCCGCTGCACGCGCGCCGACGGCGAGGACGCGGAAGGGCAGACCCTGCTCGCGGGCGATCATGAGGCTGACCGCGTTGGAGTAACCGAAGTCGAAGTCCCCTGCCACGACTGCCGGGGCGATGGCGGCTCCGCCCTGGGCGTCCTGCGTGGTGACGTCGAGCCCGCGTTCCTCGAAGAACCCTTGGTCGATGCCCAGTCGCAGCGGTGCGATGTCGATGATCGGGATCACCCCTACCGTGACGCTGGTCAGCTCTCCGTCCGCGGCGGTGTCCTCCTCACCCCCGCCACAGGCGGCGGTGCCAAAGAGGGTGAGGGCGGCGACGGTCGCGGAGGCGACTGCACCCCGACGGGTGAGTGTGACCATGGAGGACTCCCAAACTGTTCCGGCGTCAGCTAATACCCATAATCAATCATAGTTGTTCACTCGGATGATGTCCCGTATGTCACGGCTTTGTCACGACTCGGTCTCTGCACGACTCAGTGCGGGGTCGTCCCGCCGGCCGGGACGACCGCCGACCACAGAGTTCCGGCGATCTCGTCGACCGACTCGACCCGGGCGAAGACCGTGCCCATCAGCCGCAGGCTGTTGCGGTGCAGGTCCTCGAAGTAGCCCGCGACCGCGTCCTGCGCCACGACCACGCGCAGATCGCGGAAGAAGGCGTCCCGGACAGTCGACTCGACGCAGAAGTCGGTGCGGACGCCTGCGACGACGAGCAGCTCGACACCCAGGTCCCGCACCAGCCGCTCCAGTTCCGTGCGGTAGAACGCACTGAAGCGCGGCTTGACCACCACGTGGTCATCCGGGCGGACATCGAGCCCCTCGAGCGGTTCGCTCCCCCAGGTGCCCGCCCTGAGCCCCTCCTCCCGCAGGAAGGGGCTCCGCGCCGCGAGCAGCCCGACCTCCGCGTCCCCGGCCCATTCCATGCGGACCCAGATCACCGGCCGGTGGGCCGTGCGCGCTGCCGCGACGAGGGAGTTGATGCGCTCGACCAGACCGTCGGGGTCCTCCACCCGCAGGCCTGCGCGGGCGAAGACGCCGTCGGGATGGCAGTAGTCGTTCTGGACGTCGATGACCACGAGGGCCGTGTCGTCCACCCGGGACGTCGTGCCGGGCGCGGTCATGGGCCTTCCTCGGTGATCGAGGTCAGCGCACCGTGCGTGGCCGCGGCGGCGGCCGCCTGCGCCGGATCACCGCTGGCGACTGCCTCCACCAGCGCCAGGTGGACGCGAGCGCCGTGGCTGACCTGCGCGTCGACCTGGTCCGCCTGCACCGCCGTCACGCCCTGGAGGCGGTCCTGCACGAAATCGAAGAGCGAGACGTAGGTGTACCGCAGCACCTCGTTGGGGGTGATCTGCGCCATCCGCCGGTGCAGTGACCAGTTGATCGCCAGGTAGTCGGCCATCGACAGCGATCCGGCGGTCAACGACTCGGCGATCTTCCGCAGTTCCCGGACGTCCGCGGCGCTGCGGTGCCGGGTTGCCTCCATGACGATCAGCGGGTCGAGCGCGTTGCGCACGACCAGGCAGTCGGCGACCGAGACCGACTGACCGCTGAGCTCGAGCATCTTGCGACCGAGTCGGACCAGCGGGGTCGGGGTGGCGACGAAGACGCCCCCCTTGACGCCGGGGCGGACCGTGACCGCACCACGTGCGCTGAGCAGCCTGATGGCCTCGCTCATGGTCGCGACCGCCACGTCGTACTGCCGACGGAGTTCGTCCTTCGTACCCAGCCGGTGCCCGGTCGGCAGCGCGTCAGCGGTGATCCGTTGCTCGATGCTGTGGGCCACCGCCTCGGCTCGTGTGCTCGTGCGGACGTCCAACAGGGGTACCTCGTTCACCATGCGCGTGCGCCCTTCTGCCTTCTCTGCGGTCATGTGCCCGTCACCGGGCGGCGGGGCCTGCCGTCGCGGAGTGACGCTCGAGCCCGGCAGCGGACGCCGAACCGAGCAGCTGCACGGCGTTGCCGCCGAGCACCGCACGCTCGTCCTGCGGTGAGAGTCCCAGAGCCGCGACGGTACGGAGGGGTTCCCGGTCGGCGAGATCGAACGGTGCATCCGTCCCGAGGAGCACCCGCTGCACCCCGACGTCCGAGACCAGCCGGCGCAGCATCTCAGGGTCGAACACCGCGGTGTCGTAGCGGAAGCGGGCGAGGTAGTCCGTCGGCGGGTGCACCGCTCCCCGGGCCACGGACTTGCGGTGCCACCCCAGGTTCAGCCGGGGGGCCACGGCGGGGAAGCATCCGCCGCCGTGCGCCAGGCAGAGCACCAGGTCGTGCCGGTCCATCACCCCGCCGAGGACGAGCCGGCTGACCGCCAGTGCCGTCTCGGCGGGGTACCCGAGCAGTTGCACCAGGTGGTAGTCGGCCAGCCGGGAAGGGGACGACGCGCGGCTGGGGTGCACCAGGACGAAGAGCTGCCGTGCCGCCAGCTCCGCCCAGAGCTCCTCGTTGACCGGATCGTCGAGCTCCGCTCCCCCGCCGTAGGTCCCGATCGTCGCGCCGACGAAGCCGAGCTCGTCGACGCATCGGGCCAGCTCGGCCACCCCGCCCGGCAGACCGACGGGCAGGGTGGCCAGACCCAGCAGGCGCCCCCCGGACCCGGCGACGAACTCCGCCAGCGCGTCGTTCGATCGCCGGGTGACCTCGAGGGTGAGCCCGGGGTCCAGGGACTCGGAGCCGAACAGGAACGGCGGAGCGGACACGGCCTGGCGGTGGACACCATGGGCGTCCATCTGCGCGAGGCGCAGCTGCAGGTCGTGCTGCTCCTCGGGGAACGGGATGGGTGCGGCCTCCTGCAGGCCGCTCAGCTGAGGGGCCAGGCTGACGATCCGGTCCGCGGTCCGGGAGAGGTCGGCGAGCCCGTCCGCCTCCAGCGCGCGCAGCAGCGGCAGTGGAAGAGCGTGCGCATGGACGTCGATCACCTCGGTGGCGGACCCGTTCGGCGCATCATGCGCCACGGGAGGCCATGTACTTCTCGTACTCGTCACCCAGCAAGGACTGGATCAGGGCCGTCGCAGCGCCCGAGGTGCCCGCCTTCTCGCCGGTCCCGTAGATGAGCCGGGCGAGCTGGGACAGCAGGTAGGGGTGCAGTCCCAGTTCGTAGAGCCGCTTGAAGTCGCGCTGCCCGATCGCGGTGCGCTCCTCCTCCGTGAGGGGGTACTCCGCGAGCACCTCTTCCTCGGAGTTCTCGAAGCGCGCGCGCAGCGCTTCGTCCCACTTGAGGTCCTGCACCAGGTCGTTCGTGCGGAGCAACGGGTCGAAGAAGTCCAGAGCCATGTCAACGCCTCTCTCGTCTGAGCCCTACTGGCCGGCGCGTGCCGGGTCGAGCTGCCACTGGACCGCGCCCACGCCACAGCGCCACTGGTCCACGGCCGCATAACCGAGGTTGGTGCACGGGCGCTCGCCGATCGCGCCCATGACGACCAGCCAGGACAGCAGTTCCGCCGTCCCGCCGGAGCCCGCCTCCTCCATGCGCTCGAACGTCGCCTCGGTCAGCACCCGCTGGTGGTCGCCCTCGACGAGGAGGTCGAGGAACCAGCGGTCGAACTTCTCGTCGATCTCGAGGTAACGGGGACCGCCCGGCTCGTGGCTCAGGCCACCCGAACCGAGGAGCCCGACCCGCAGGTCCGCGGGCAGCTGGGTGCGGATGGCATCGCCCAGGGTCTGGCCGAAGGAGTAGCACGCCTGCTGGTCGGGAACCGGCGGAACGGTGCAGTTCTGCAGGACGGGCACGACCGCCACGCCGGTGGAGGCGAGGTCGGCGAGGGTCACGGGGACGGAGAGGTTGTCGTCGAAGCGGAGGTTCTCGCGAACCGCCCGCACGCGCGTCGGCGTCGCCTCGGCAGCCCGGTGCAGGATCTCGGCCACGTCCGGTGCGCCCGGCAGCACGTAGTCCTCCACGCGCAGCCACGGCTTGAACCACTCGTCGGGGCCTTCGTGCCGCTCCGCGAGGCCGAAGGTGAAATCGGCGTACTCGCTGACCCGGGCGTTGGCGACGTGGTCGTTGCCGATGATCAGGAGGACGTCGGTCTCCGATTCGACCACGGCGTCGTGGATGGCCGCGTAGGCCTGCAGGACGGTGCGCTGATCGTCTTCCGGCGCCTTGTCCAGCCACCCCGTGAGGCCCGGGGTGTGGCTCGCCGCCAGGGCAACGCTGATCTCTGCCATCTGTCCTCCGCTCGTCGTTCTCCTATAACGAATATAGCGGTTGGCTCCTTCGGGGCAAGGTATCCGGCCGGTGCGCGCGCGGGACGGGAAGTGTTCCCGCTCACGGTCCGCCCGGGGCCGCCCGGCGACGGGACGGTGGCGCCGTCAGTCGGCCGTGGCGGAGGACCGCATCCGCTCGACGCGGGACACGATGGCCTCCGCGGCCTCGACGGCCGACTCGCGCAGGGACGCACGCCCCTCGTCCACCGTGGCCGCGGCCGGGTCGCCGAAGTAGCCGAGCGGGGTGGTGCTGCGCGCGGCGTCGAAGCCCTGCCGCCACACGGCGAGCGCGTCCGGTCCCAGGTCGGTGGAGGGGAGCGCGACGCGGGATTCCTCGCGCACCAGGTCCGGACGTGCGCTCAGCATCTGAGCGCTCTCCCACCGCCCCGCGTGCACGTCGACGAACCCCTCCGGCGCGGGCGCACCCGCCGGCGTGGACGGCGAGGAGGCCACCACCCGCTCGACGGAGGGATGCCCGGCGACCGGACCCGACACGGTGACGTGCGGATCATCGAGGTCGAGCCCGAGACGGGTGGCCAGCGCGGCGTCGGCGACGAAGCTGACGTCCACGCCGGCCCGCTCCGCCCCCAGCCGGGCGCCCCCGTGCACGGTCGCGTTGTGCAAGGCGTCCCCGTGACCCGAGAAGCAGAAGATGTGGCGGAAGCCGTCCCGCGCCAGACCCAGCAGGACGTCGGACATCAGCTCCTGGATCACGGACGGTCGCACGGAGTAGGACGCCGGAAAGCTCGCCGAGACCACGTTGACGCCCCAGTAGAAGGGCGGCAGCACCAGCGCTGGGACCCCGCGCCGCCCCAGCTCCCGCTGCACCTCGACGAGGCGGGCCGACGGCAGGTACACGTCGGTGCCGGTGGGCAGGTGGGGTCCGTGCTGCTCGATGACGCCGAACGCCCAGAGCACCACGGCGCCGTCCCTGGCCGCCTGCTCCACCTGGAACCAGGTCATCTCCGCGATGGTCCCGGCGAGGATGTCGGTGACCGGGGACGGACCTTCGGTGGTGTGCTGCGTGACGTCCACGGAACTCCTCGCGGTGGCTGGTCCGGAGCAATCAACCGTAATTGATTCGATCCGTGAGCACCACGTCCGGTTCCCGCGCCGCGCCGTCGTGCTCCTCCCGGTGGCAAGACGGAGCAGGCCGTGCTGGGTACCGACCGCCCCGGCGCGCCACCCCGCGGCTCAGGCGAGCGGGTCGTCGTCCCCGTAGGGCCGCAGCCGCAGTTGGCGGGCGGCGTCGTCCGGGGTGGTCGCGCGCAGCACGTCGAGGTCGTCCTTGCCCGCCCGCACGAAGCGGCCCGACCACTGGTCCAGCTCACCGGCGGCGATCGCGGCGATCAATTCGACCACCTTCTCGGGAGGCGTCCAGTCCTCGAAGCCCTGCCACATGTGCATGGAGCGGGTCATCGGGGTGTCGACGACGCCGGGCGCGACGTCGAAGGCGCGTACCTCGGAGCCCTCCAGCGCGCCCGCCAGGGACTCGGTCAGCCGCATGAGCCCGGTCTTCGCGACCGAGTAGGCGGAGTAGTCCGGGGCGCCGCGCGTGCCCATCCCGCTGGCGATGTTCACGATCCGGCCGCTGTTGCGCAGCACCATCCACGGCACGACGGTGCGCACGGTCAGCAGCGCGCCGCGCACGTGGCTGGACACGACGTCCCACCACTGGTCGGGGTCGGCCTCCCAGACCGGCACCTCGAACTCGTCGATCAGCCCGGCGTTGTTCACCAGCAGCGCGATCGGCCCGAGCTCCTCGCGCACGAGCCCGACGGCCTCCTCCACCGAGGCGCGGTCGGTGACGTCGGCGGCGACCGCCAGCGTGCGCCCGCCGGTGGCCGAGGCGACCTCGTCCATCGCGGTGCGCAGCCGGTCCTCGGTACGGGCCAGCCCGGCGACGGCCATGCCGCGGGCGGCCAGGCCCTCGACCAGGTGGCGGCCGATACCGGACGACGCCCCGGTGACCAGGGCGACGCCGGCCAGGTCAGGCACGGAGCTCCGCTCCGGTGGCGGCCGCGGCCGCGGCGACGGCGGCGTCGCGCACGGCGGCCGCCTCCTCACCGGTGAGCGTGCGGTCCGGCGCGCGCAGGATCAGCGCGAACGCCAGCGAGCGCGATCCGGCCGGCACGGGAGCTCCCGTGTAGACGTCGAACAGCCGCAGCGACTCCAGCAGCTCCCCCGCGCCCTCGCGCAGGGCGTCGGCGACCGCAGCGGACGGGACGTCGTCCCGCACCACGAGCGCGAGGTCCTGCAGCACCGGCGGGAAGGCGGAGATCGGCGGTCCGACGGCCACGGCGGCCGCGGGCAGCGCATCGACGTCCAGCTCCATCACCGACGTGCGGGCGGGCAGCTCCAGCGCCGCGCACACCCGCGGGTGCAGCTCACCGGCATGGCCGACCACGACGTCGCCGACCAGCAGTTCCGCGCAGCGGCCCGGGTGCCAGGGCGCCCGCTCCCCCGCCCGCACGGTCAGCTCGACGCCGGACGCGGCGGCGACCCGGCGGGCGGCCTCGACGGCGTCGGCCCAGACGGCAGGGCGCCCCGCCCCCCACCAGCCGCGGGGCTCGCGGTTGCCGGCCAGCGCCACGGCGACGTGCCACGGCTGCTGCGGCACCGCACCCAGCACCGCGGCCAGCGTCCCGTCGTCCGGACGGGCCTCGACGCCGGGGATGGGCGCGGGCGTGCGGGTTCCGCCCGGGAACACCGCGCCGTGCTCGAACAGGGCGAGGTCGCGCTGCCCGCGGGAGAGGTTGCGGGCGAGCGTGGCGAGCAGGCCGGGCAGCAGCGTCGTCCGCAGCGCCGGCTCCTCCTCCGAGAGCGGGTTGCGCACCAGCACGACCGCGCGGCGCTCGTCGTCCTCGGCCAGTCCGAGGGCGTCCAGCGCCGGCGTGCCGACGAACGGGTAGGACGGCGCCTCGACGTAGCCGGTCTCGGCCAGCGCCCGGCCGATCGCCCGGCGGCGGCGCTGCACCTCGGTCAGCCCGCGGCCGGGGGGCGCGGTCGGCAGGACCGACGGGATGTCGTCGTAGCCGGCCAGCCGCACGACCTCCTCGACCAGGTCGGCCGGGTCGGTCAGGTCGGGACGCCAGGACGGCGGGGTGACCTGCAGGGCGGAGCCGTCACCGTCGACGGCGCAGCCCACGGCGGTCAGCAGCTCGACGACCTGGCCGGGCGGGTACGCGACCCCGGCGGTCCGCGCCGGCCGGTCGACGTCCAGGGCGATCTGCGGCCGGGCGCCCCGGGTGTCGAGGTCGACGACGCCGCCGACGACGGCCGCCCCGCCGTACTCGCACAGCAGCTCGGCGGCGCGGGCCAGCGCGACGACGGTCATCTGGGGGTCGACCCCGCGCTCGAAGCGCTTGGCCGCCTCGCTGGGCAGCCGGTGCCGCCGCGCGGTGCGGGCGACCCCGGTCGGCTCCCAGTGCGCCGCCTCGAGCAGCACCGACGTCGTCCCGTCGCCGATCTCGGTCGACGCCCCGCCCATGACCGCAGCCAGGCCGATCGGGCCGGTGTCGTCGGTGATCAGCAGGTCGTCGCCGGCGGCCAGCGTCCGCGTCGTGCCGTCGAGGGTCTGCAGGCGCTCACCCTGGCGGGCCAGCCGGACCGTGATCGGCCCGGTGACCGCGTCGCGGTCGAAGGCGTGCATCGGCTGGCCCAGCTCGAGCATCACGTAGTTGGTGACGTCGACGGCCAGGGAGATGCTGCGGATGCCCGCCTGGGTGAGCCGGCGGCGCAACCACCAGGGGCTGGGCGCGGTCGGGTCGAGGCCCTCCAGCGCCAGCATGGAGAACCGGTCGCAGCGCTCGGGGGCGTCGACGGACACCTGCCAGGCCGGTGCGCCCGACCACGCGGGCGGCGTGGCTGCGCCCGGGTCGCGCCACGGGGCGCCCAGGCCGGTGCCCATCTCGCGGGCGATGCCGCGCAGAGCCAGGCAGTAGCCGCGGTCGGGGGTGACGGCCAGCTCGATGACGACGTCGTCCAGGCCGGTGACCGGGCCGGCAGGCGTGCCCGGCGGCGGGACGTCGGCGCCCTCGCCGCCCAGCACGAGGATGCCGGCGTGGTCCTCGCCGATGCCGAGCTCGCGGACCGAGCAGATCATCCCGTCGGAGATCCGGTCGTAGGTCGCGCGAGCGGCGATCCCGAACCCGCCGGGCAGCACCGCACCCGGCAGCGCGACGACGACGGTGTCGCCGACGGCGAAGTTGCGGGCGCCGCAGACGATGCCGCGCGTCTCCGCCTCGCCGACGTCGACCTGGCAGAACCGGATCGGCTTCTTGAAGCCGGTCAGCTCCTCGATCCCGGCCACCTTGCCGACGACGAGCGGGCCGGTGACCTGCTCGGGACGGTGGATCTCCTCGACCTCGAGGCCGAGCCGCACGAAGGCGGTGTCGAGGTCCTCGACCGAGGTCCCGGCGGGGACGTCGACGTACTCGGCCAGCCAGCCGATGGGGACTCTCACTGCTCGACTCCGAATGCACTCGTGAACCGGACGTCGCCCTCGACGATGTCGCGCATGTCGCCGACGCCGGAGCGGAACTGGAGGGCGCGCTCGATGCCCATGCCGAACGCGAAGCCCGAGAACTCGTCGGGGTCGATGCCGCAGGCCACGAGCACTCGGGGGTTGACCATGCCGCAGCCGCCCCACTCGACCCAGCGCGGGCCGTCGCGGTGCTCGGGGAACCACACGTCGAACTCCGCCGACGGCTCGGTGAACGGGAAGTACGACGGCCGCCAGCGGGTGATGGCGTCGGCGCCGAACAGCGACCGCGCCAGGTGGTCCAGCGTGCCGCGCAGGTGCGCCATGGTCAGGCCGCGGTCGATCGCCAGGCCCTCGACCTGGTGGAACACCGGGGTGTGCGTCGCGTCGAGCTCGTCGGTCCGGTAGACCCGGCCCGGCGCCACCACGTAGATCGGCGGCGTGCGCGAGAGCATCGTCCGGGCCTGCACGGGGCTGGTGTGCGTGCGCAGCACCAGGCCGGAGTCCTCCGGCGCCACGAAGAAGGTGTCCATCATCGTGCGGGCCGGGTGGTCGCGGCCGATGTTGAGCGCGTCGAAGTTCAGCCACTCCGCCTCGAGCTCGGGCCCGTCGGCCACCTCGTAGCCCATGCCCACGAAGATGTCGGCGATCCGGTCGGTCAGCGTGGTGAGCGGGTGCCGGGCGCCCCGGGGCGTGCGGTCCCAGGGCAGGGTGACGTCGACCCGTTCCTCGGCCAGCACCCGGGCGTCCCGCTCGGCCTCCAGCTCGGCGAGCCGGGCGGCGTAGGCGTCGGTGACGGCGATCCGTGCGGCGTTCACCCGCTTGCCGGCGTCGGACCGGGCGGCCGGAGGAAGGGCGCCGAGCTCACGGCGGGCCAGCAGCACCGGCGCGCGGTCCCCGAGGTGAGCGGGCCGGACCGCGGCCAGCCCCTCGAGATCGCCCGCCTGCGCGAAGGCCGACCGGGCGGCGTCGACCGCCTCGTCGAGGGCCTCCGGCGAGAGGGCGGCGACCTGCTTGGGGTCGTAGGGATCGTTGGCGCCAGACACGGGAGGCATTCTGCCCGCCGTCCACCCCGGGCCGCGCCTGGGTTCCGGCTCGTCGGAGGCCGGGTGCTACAACGGCGGTGTGGCGGTCGTCCTCGCGCTCTCCTCGGCCGTCGTCTACGGGGCATCGGACTTCCTGGGCGGGCTGGCCACCCGGCGGACGTCGGTCTTCGGCGTGGTCGCCCTGTCGCAGGTGGTCGGCCTCGCGGCGCTGCTCGCGCTCCTCCCCTGGCTCGGCGGGCCGGTCTCCGCCGCCGATCTCGCCTGGGGCGCCGCCGCCGGCCTCGCGGGCGCCACCGGCCTGGTGGTCTTCTTCCGCACCCTGGCCGGCGGTGTGATGAGCGTCGTCGCGCCGGTCACCGCCGTCACCGCCGCCGCCGTCCCCGTGCTGGTCGGCCTGGCCGGCGGGGACGCCATCGGGACGTGGGCCGGGGTCGGCATCGGGGTCGCCCTCGTCGCCGTCGTCCTCGTGTCGGCGGAGAGCGGCCTGTCCGCTCTGCGGGCGGCCCGGCCGGCCGCCCTGGCTCCGGCGCTGCTGGCCGGCAGCATGTTCGGCACGTTCTTCGTGCTCCTCGACCGCACCTCGGCCGACGCCGGCCTCACCCCGCTGGTGACCGCTCGCGTGGCCTCGGTGGGGCTGGTCGTCTTCATCGCGCTCGCGGGGCGGCAGTCACTCCGGGTGACCCGGGCCGCGCTGCCGCTGGTCGCCACCTCCGGCGTCGGTGACATGACGGCCAATGCGCTGTTCCTGCTCGCCACCCAGGCCGACGGCCAGCTGGCCATCACCGGCGTCCTCGCGTCGCTCTACCCGGTCAGCACGGTCGTCCTCGCCCAGGTCGTGCTGCGGGAGCGGCTGGTCGGTGCCCAGATCGCGGGCCTGCTGGCGGCAGCGACCGCGGTCGTGCTGATCACGGTGCCGGCCTGATGTCTCACCCCGTCGGAGGGGACCCGCCGCGCCGGCTCACCTCCACCGGCCCTCCCGCCGATGGGGGGGACGTGGACCTCATCCCGGAGAGCCCGGAGAGCGCGCTGGAGACGGCGCTGGCTCCCGGTGGCATACGCAGCGTCTTCCAGCCGATCGTCGAACTCGACACCGGTCGCGTCGTCGCCTACGAGGCGCTCGCGCGCGGGCCGCAGGGCCCCCTCGAGCGCCCCGACCTGCTGTTCGCGGCGGCCCGCTCGGTGGGCCGGCTGGCCGAGCTGGACGAGCTGTGCCGTGCGGCGGCCTTCCGCGGCGCGGTGGAGCAGGGGCTGCTCGCTCCGCTCACCGTGTTCGTCAACGTCGAGCCGGAGGTGCTCGACAGCGCTCCGCTCGATGACCTGCTCGCCATCGCCGAGGGCGCTCCGCGGGACCTGCGGATCGTCCTGGAGATCACCGAGCGCGCGCTGGCGGCCCGTCCGGCCGAGCTGCTCCGGACGGTCGAGCGCGTCCGCAGCCTCGGCTGGGCCGTGGCGGTCGACGACGTCGGCGCCGACTCCATGTCGCTGGCGTTCCTGCCGCTGCTGTCCCCCGACGTCATCAAGCTCGACCTGAGCCTCGTGCAGGAGCGGCCCGGACCGGCGATCGCGGAGATCATGAACGCGGTCAACGCGCACGCCGAGCGCACCGGCGCCCTGGTGCTCGCCGAGGGGATCGAGACCGACGAGCACCTGGCCACCGCCCGCGCGCTGGGCGCCACCCTCGGGCAGGGGTGGCTGTTCGGCCGCCCCGGGCCCGGCGCCGCCCCCGGGCTCCCCACCGGTGAGCTCGCCCTCGCCTCCGCTCCGGCCGCAGCGCTCGTCGACTCCTCGCCGTTCGCCTGCCTGCCCGCGGACGTGCCCCTGCGCCGCTCGGTGAAGTCGCTGCTGATCGAGCTGAGCAAGCAGCTGGAGCGGGAGGCCATGCGCCTGGGCGAGACCTGCGTCGTCGCGGCCACCTTCCAGGAGGCGCGGCACTTCACGCCCTCGACGATCCAGCGCTACCGCGACCTCGTCGAGCGCACCGGCTTCGTCTGTGCCCTCGGCGAGGGCCTGCCGGCCGAGCCGCTGCCCGGGGTGCGCGGGGCCACGCTGGACCCGTCGGACCCGGTGCGGGGTGAGTGGGACGTCGTCGTCCTCAGCCCGCACTTCAGCGCCGCACTGCTGGCCCGCGACCTCGGTGACGAGGGCCCGGACCTGGACCGCGCCTTCGAGTACGCGCTGACCTACGACCGGGAGACCGTCATCCGGGCCGCGCACGCCCTGCTCACCCGGGTCGTCCCGCGCACCGCCCCGGTGCCCGCCCCGGCGGCGGACCGTTCCGCGCCGGCCCGGCAGGCGGCCGAACGGGTCCACGTCGGCCCCGACCGTGACGCCCTCCTCCGCAGCGCGCTGGCGGCGACCACGAGCGGGGTCACGATCGCCGACATGCGGCTGCCCGACCAGCCGCTCATCTACGTCAACGACGCCTTCGAGACGCTGGCCGGGCTGCCGCGGGACGAGGTCCTGGGCCGCAACTGCCGGTTCCTGCAGTCACCGGACACCGATCCGGCCGCCTTGGCGCGCATCCGCGCGGCGGTCGACCGCGGCGAGGAGTGCCGGGAGACCGTGCTGAACCTGCGCGGGCCCGGGCGCGACCCGTGGTGGAACGAGATCCACCTGGCGCCGGTGTTCGACGCCGACGGCGTGCTGGTGCAGTACATCGGCGTGCAGCACGACGTCACGGCGCGGGTGGTCGCCGAGCGCGCGCTGCTGCAGGAGCGGGACCGCAACCGGGCCTTCCTGGACCGCATCGAGGAGCTGGCCTACACCGATCCGCTCACCGGGCTCCCGAACCGGCGTCGTCTCGAGGAGCGGGTGGAGACCGCGCTGTGGAACGCGCGCAGCGGCACGGACACCGTCGCCCTGCTCTTCGTCGACCTCGACGGCTTCAAGGCGGTCAACGACGAGCTGGGCCACGCGGCCGGCGACGAACTGCTCCAGGCGGTCGCCCGGACGCTGCGGACCCGGCTGCGCCGCGGTGATCTGCTGGCGCGGCTGGGCGGCGACGAGTTCCTGGTCGCGCTCACGGGTCTGGCGCCCGACACCGCGGCCGGAGAGGCCAGGCACGTGGCCGACCAGCTGTCGGCGACCGTCGCGGTGCCCATGCCCGCGGCCGGCCGGGAGGTCACGGTCGGCGCCAGCGTCGGAGTGGCCGTCTACCCGGCCGACGGCGAAGAGTTCGGCGCGCTGCTGCACAGCGCGGACATGGACATGTACGCACGCAAGACGGCGAGCCGGGGGCTCGTGCCGCGGCCCTGAGGCCCACGGCCCCTCCGAAACGCCCCTCCGCGCCGGCCTCCCCCTTCGGGGTGGGGCCGGCGCGCTCGGCTCGGCTCCGGGCCTGGGGCGGCCGATGGGAACGCGTGGACACGGACCTCCCCGACGCCCTCGTCGCCGCCCTCGACCAGGTGCTGGACGCTGGTGTGCGCAGCGTCTTCCAGCCCATCGTCGATCTGGACAGCGACTGCGTGGTCGCCTACGAGGCGCTCGCCCGCGGGCCCGAGGGGCCGCTCGAGCGCCCGGACGCGATGTTCGCCGCCGCCCGCGCCGCCGGCCGGCTCGCCGAGCTGGACGAGGCGTGCCGCGCCGCGGCCTTCCGGGGCGCGGTCGCGCACGGCCTGCTCGCTCCCATCACGCTCTTCGTCAACGTCGAACCCGACGTGCTGGACAGCGCCCCCCTGGCCGACCTGATGGCCATCGCCGACACGGCCCCCCGCGAGCTGCGCGTCGTCCTCGAGGTCACCGAACGGGCCCTGGCGGCCCGGCCCGCGGAGCTGCTGCGCACCGTCGAGCGCGTGCGCACGCTCGGGTGGGGCATCGCGCTGGACGACGTGGGCGCCGACCCGATGTCGCTGTCGTTCATGCCGCTGCTGCGGCCCGACGTGGTCAAGCTGGACCTGCGCCTGGTGCAGGGCAGCCCGGGGCCCGAGGTCGCCCAGGTGATGAACGCGGTGAACGCCTACGCCGAGAGCACCGGCGCCCTGGTGCTGGCCGAGGGCATCGAGAACGCCGGGCACCTGGCCACCGCCCGGTCGCTGGGCGCCAGCCTCGGGCAGGGATGGCTGTTCGGCCGCCCGGAGCCCGCGCCGCCGCTCGACCGGCCGTCCACCGAGCTCTTCCTGCCCGCCCCCGAGCCGGTCGACGTCGACGAGCGAGGCGACGGCTCCCCGTTCAGGTGCCTCCCGGACACCACGCTCCTGCGCAGCTCCCCCAAGTCGCTGCTGGTCGAGCTGAGCAAGCAGCTCGAGCGGGAGGCGGTGCGCGTGGGCCAGACCTGCGTCGTCGCGGCCACCTTCCAGGAGGCCCGGCACGTCACCCCGTCGACCGAGCGGCGGTACGCGGAGCTCGCCGAGGCCACCGGCTTCGTCTGCGCCGTCGGCGAGGGCCTGGACGTCGAGCCGCTGCCCGGCATCCGCGGCGCCACCCTGTCCCCGGAGGATCCGGTGCGCGACGAGTGGGACGTCGTCGTCCTCGGCCCCCACTTCTCCGCCGCGCTGCTGGCGCGCGACCTCGGCTCGACCGGCCCCGACATGGACCGCCAGTTCGAGTACGCCCTCACCTACGAGCGGACGACGGTCGTGCGCGCGGCACGGGCGCTGCTGTCGCGGGTGGCCCCGCGCCCGAGCGGAGCGCTGGCCGCCCCGGCGCCCCGGGCGGTGCCGGCCCCCGCACCGGAGTCCGCTCCGGTGCCGTCCATCCCGCGCCCGCGGGCCTCGGGGACCGACCACCGCGGGCACCTCGAGGAGCTGCGCGCCACCGATGCGGTCACCGGCCTGCCCGGGCGGCTGCGGACCGAGAGCCTGCTCGAGGTCGCCACCTGGAACGCACGCTCCGGCGGCGACCTCCTGGGCGTCCTGACCGTCGACCTGGTCGGCGTGGACACCGTCGCCGACCGGTTGGGCGACGCTGCCGCCGACGACCTCCTGCGCGCCGCGGCCCAGCGGCTGCGCAGGCGGCTCCGGCACGGGGACCTCGTGGGCCGGCTGGGTGCCGGCCGCTTCGCCGTCGCCGTCCCGTGGCTGGCGCCCGCCGCGGCGGACCGGGAGACGGCTCGGATCGCCGGGGCGCTGGCCGAGGAGTTGGGCGCGCCGTTCGTCGTCGCCGGCGAGCAGGTGGTCCTGCCCGTGCGCGTGGGCAGCGCGCTGTGCCCTGCCGATGCCGACGACGTCGCCGGGCTGCTCGAGATCGCCGCGACCGGGCCGAGCGCCGTGCGGCCCTGAGCCGCGTCAGGCCTCGGCGGCGCCGTCGAGCAGCTCGACCGGGAAGGGCGGCCGGTCGACGCCGGTGACGCGGGTGTTGCCCCACGGGTCGGACTCGGTCGCCTCGGCCAGCCCGCTGCCGTGCGGCGTGGTCACCTCGAGCCGGGTACGGGCCGGGAGGGCCAGCGCGATCCGCCCGGACCACACCACCGAGCCGGCCAGTGGGTCGAAGCGCGCCCCGAGCACCGCGCGGGCGCGCCGGGCTGGCTCCCCCTCGACGAGGACGGTGACCTCGCCGTCGTAGCCCTCGGGTTCCTCGTGCTCGCTCATCGGCTCCTCCGGAGACGGGTCGGGTGCTCGGTCGGTCAGCGGGTCGGTGGCAGCAGCGCGCCCAGCCCACCGTGGGCGAGATCGGTGAGCTGGTCGACCAGCTGGACGGCGGTCACGGTGCGGGCGGCCGACCACCAGTGCGCGGCGAGCTGGACCATGCCGACCACGCCGTAGGCCCACGTCAGCGCGGCCTCGGCCGGGCGACCGGCGGCCGTCAGCCGATCGGCCATGAGCAGGCCCAGCGCTTCGGCGATCTCCCGCTCGGTGGCGGCGACCAGGTCGGCGCGGCCGGAGCGACCGGCGTGCGCGTAGGCGAACCGGTACAGCGCCGGCTCGTCCTCGATCAGGGAGACGAAGGCGGCGATGACCGCGTGCAGCTGCGCGCGGTCGTCGGCCCGCTCCGCGACCAGCTCGCCCATCAGCCGCGGCAGCAGGATCGCCTCGGAGATGCGGCCGAGGACGGCGTCGACCAGCTCGTCCTTGTCGCTGAAGTAGCGGTAGATGACCGTCTTGGACACCCCGGCGCTGCGGGCGACGTCCTCGACCGCGAACTCCGGGCCGGCCAGCCGCACGGCCTCGACCGCGGCGGTCACCAGGTCCTCCCGCCGGGCGCGACGGTGCTCGGTCCAGCGGGCACGCCGACCGTCCGGGGGCGCAGCGTCCGGCGCCGCGGGCGCGGGCGCGGGCGCCGGAGTGTCGAGCGCTGCGGGTTGCATGTGTTTCACCGTAACAGCTACCTTTCGTGGCAAGCCCCACTCGACGCTCGAGGGAGACCGCTCATGACCGCCACACTGCCTTCCGGAACCGCCGCGCACGAATCCGCCACGCGCAAGGCCCCGGTCGACCGGCAGGCGCTCTCCGCGCGGCTGCTCGGCTCGGCGGCCAAGAAGTCCTACGACCCGGTGGTGGACATCGACTGGGACGCGCCGATCCCCGACCACCTGTACGGCCTGTCACCGGAGTGGTCGAGCCTCTACGGCACCGAGCTGTGGGAGGGGCTGAGCGAGGAGCAGCGGGTCACGCTCACGGTGCACGAGTACTGCTCCATCTCCGGCGTCGGCATCTGGTTCGAGTGCCTGCTGATGCAGCTCATCCTGCGCGACATCTACGGCGACGACCCGGCGCAGCCGCACGTGCAGTGGGCGCTCACCGAGATCGCCGACGAGTGCCGGCACTCGGTCATGTTCGCCCGGACGGCGCAGACCTTCGGTGCGCCGTCGTACCAGCCGCCGAAGCGGATCCAGCGCCTCGGCAAGGCGTTCGCGGCCAAGGGCGACGGGCCGGCCGCCTACGCGGCGATCCTCGTGGCCGAGGAGATCCTGGACATCTTCCAGCGCGACCTGATGAAGGACGAGCGGGTCCAGCCGCTGACCCGGGCGACGAGCCAGATCCACGTCGTCGAGGAGGCCCGGCACATGCGCTTCGCCCGGGAGGAGGTCGCCCGGCGCACCCCCGAGCTCTCGCGCTGGCAGCTGCGCAAGCACCGCACCGTCGTCGCCGCGGTGGCCGCGATCGTGGCGGAGAACCTCGTGCAGCCGGAGGTCTACGCCTCCGTCGGCCTGGACCCGGAGAAGGCGAAGGCCGCGGCGCGGGCCAACGAGCACTACGCGACGAAGCTCCGTGACGCCTCGGCCGGGCTGGTGTCGTTCCTGCGTCGCGAGGGCCTCATCGGCGGCCCGTCGGAGCGGCTCTGGAAGCGCGCCCAGCTCATCTAGGGACGTCCGGCACCGGGAGGCCGTCAGGGCTGGGCCAGCTGGGTCGTGTAGAGGCAGATCGCGGCGGCGGCGGCGAGGTTCAGGCTCTCCGCCCGGCCGCGCATCGGGATGCGCACCCGGGCGTCGGCCAGAGCGGCCAGCTCCGCCGGCACGCCGCGGGCCTCGTTGCCGAACAACCACAGGACCGGGCCGCCCAGCCGGCCGCCGGCAGCCGCCTCGTCCAGCGCCACCTCTCCCCCGCCGTCGGCGGCCAGGACCGTGCCGCCGGCGGCCTGCCAGGCGGGGAGGAACGCCTCCAGCGGTGCGCCGCGGACGACGTCGAGGTGGAAGAGGCTGCCCGCGCTGGACCGGACGGCCTTGCCGCCGTAGGGATCGGCCGAGCCGGCCCCGAACACCACCGCACCGGCTCCGCACGCATCCGCCGTACGCAGCACGGTGCCGGCGTTCCCCGGGTCGGCGAGCTCGGCGAGCGCCACCGCGAGACCCGGCGGGGCGGCCAGGAGATCGCCCGCGGGCACGTCGCGCAGGGCGCAGACGGCGACGAGTCCCTGCGGGGTGACCGTCTCCGAGAGGCCGGCGGCAGCCTTCTCGGTGACCAGCCGGACGGGCACGTCGGTGGCGGCCAGCAGGTCCCGGTGCGCGGCCGCGGCGGTCTCGGTGGCGAACACCTCGCGCACCCCGGTGGGCGCGGCCAGGGCCTCCACGACGGCCTGCCGCCCCTCGGCCAGGAACAGTCCCGCGGCATCGCGGCCGGTGCGGCGGACCAGCTTGCGCGCGGCGACGATCCGCGCGGAGCGCTCGGTGAGCAGCTCGCTCATCCCCGACTCCTTCCAGTGACCCGTGGCGCGGACAGACACCGACGCCGCCGGCGCCGACCCCGGAGGGCCGGTCACCGACGGCGTCGGGAGGAACTGCTGCCTGTTCAGGCGGCCTGGGCGCCGGTCGCCTGCGGGTTCGCGGCGAGCGCGGCCCGGGCGGACTCCACCAGGGTGGCGAAGGCAGCCGGCTCGTTGACGGCCAGCTCGGCCAGGACGCGCCGGTCCAGCTCGATGCCGGCGAGCTTCAGACCCTGCATGAACCGGTTGTAGGTCATGTCGTTCTGACGCGCCGCGGCGTTGATCCGGGTGATCCACAGCTTGCGGAAGTCGCCCTTGCGGACCTTCCGGTCGCGGTAGTTGTAGGTGGCCGAGTGGAGGATCTGCTCCTTGGCCTTGCGGTACAGCCGCGAGCGCTGACCGCGGTAACCGCTGGCCTGCTCGAGGACGCTACGGCGCTTCTTCTGGGCGTTGACCGCCCGCTTCACGCGTGCCACGTGAGTGCTCCTGTCTTTCTAAAGGTCAGTGGGAAGGGGCGCTCAGAGGCCCAGCAGCTTCTTCATCCGCGGCGCGTCGGCCGGGGACAGCACGCCGATCCCGCTCACGCGGCGCTTGCGGCTCGAGGACTTCACCTCGAACTTGTGCTGGTTGTTCGTGTGCTCGCGCACCAGCTTCCCGGAGCCGGTCACGCGCACGCGCTTGGCCGTGCCCTTGTGGGTCTTCATCTTCGGCATGTCCCTCGTCCTCTTCGTCTGGATGTCGCCACCGGCGGCAGCATGGAGGTGCTGCCCGGTAGCGGCCGTCGTCGGTCGTGCGGTCGAGCGGGGCGCCCGATCAGGCCTGCGCGGCCTGCTCCTCGTTCGCCGTGTCGGACGCCGAGGCCTTCTCCTGCTTCGCGGTGCGTCGCGCGGCGTCGGTGGCGGCCTGGTTCTTGTGCGGGGCGATCACCATGACCATGTTCCGGCCATCCTGCTTCGGGTTGGACTCGACGACGCCCAGCTCGGCGACGTCGGCGGCCAGCCGCTGGAGCAGCCGGTAGCCCATCTCCGGCCGCGACTGCTCGCGGCCACGGAACATCACGGTGATCTTGACCTTGTCGCCGCCCTTGAGGAAGCGGACGACATGGCCCTTCTTGGTCTCGTAGTCGTGCGGGTCGATCTTGAGGCGCAGCCGCATCTCCTTGATGACGGTGAGCGTCTGGTTCCGGCGGGCATCGCGTGCCTTCTGCGCGGCCTCGTACTTGAACTTGCCGTAGTCCATGAGCTTGCAGACCGGCGGCCGGGCCATGGGAGCGACCTCGACGAGATCGAGCTCCGAGTCCTGGGCCAGTCGCAGCGCTTCGCCGATCGACACGACGCCGACCTGCTCGCCCTCGGGTCCGACCAGGCGGACCTCGGGGACGCGGATGCGGTCGTTGATGCGGGGCTCGGTGATGGCCTCTCCTCTGCTCTTGCCTGTGAGGAGCTCACCCGTTCCCGTGCGGAGAGAACGAAGGCCCCGCGAGCATCAGCTCACGGGGCCCACTCTCCGGCGCCGCACACGTCCGGGGACGCATGCGGAATGCGACAACCGACCATGGGCCGGTTCTCGCGATCCGGGACCTGGACGCCTGGACGGCGTCAGGTGGGAGCGGGCTCCTCTTGGATCAGCGGCCCGGGGCGGGGCCGCTGGTTGGTTCGCGCGCCTCATGTAGCGGGGGGAGGCACGTCCACACTACAGCGTCCCGCCCGCCGGAGTCATTCCCGGTCCCTGGCGTCAGTTGTCGTAGAGCAGCGGCGGGGGCACCGGGTCGTTCGCCCGGGCTGCGGCGTGCAGGGCCCGGAGCCCCTCCACCGCCCGCACCGCGTACTCGCCGTCGACCGCCTGCAGACCCAGCAGCGACACCTCGTCGCCGTTCTCGAGGGCGAGCGAGCCCCACGCCGACTTCCGCTCGAAGCGCACCGCCCGCACCGACTGCCACGGCAGCTCGTGGTGGACCAGCAGGTTGCGCACCCGGACGCCCGAGGCGTCCGCGTCCACCCGCGACCGGCCGAGGAGGAGCACGCCCAGCGCGAGGAGGACACCGAGACCGGCCAGTGCGACCTGGTCGACGACGCCGTAGTCCACCACGGTGTTCGTGGTCGAGGGCAGGGTCAGCGCGACCACCGCGGTCACGACCAGCACGACCGCCGCGAGGAGCACGAGCAGCAGCCGCAGCCTGCGCGCCACGGCCGAGACGGTGGCGGGGGCGACGACATCGGGGGGAACGGCGCCGGGACCGGACATGCCCCCATGGTGACAGGCGTCCGGGCGCGCGCGGCTGGCAGAGTGCCGGGACGTGGAGATTACCGGCACCGCTCAGCACGACGCCTGGCGGGCCCGCGCGCTGCCCCCGGTCGAGCAACTCCGGGCCGACCTGTGGTCGATCCCGGTGCCGATCCCGCACAACCCGCTGCGCTACAACAGCATCTACGCCTTCGCCCTGGACGGTGGCGGGCTGGGGCTGATCGACACCGGCTGGGGCAGCGACGACGCGTGGGCCGCGCTCACCGGCGGGCTGGCCGCGATCGGTGGCGGCGTCGCCGACGTCCGCGGGGCGCTGGTCACCCACCTGCACTTCGACCACCTGGGCCTGGCCGGCCGGGTTCGCGAGGCCAGCGGCGCGTGGATCGCGATGCACCCCGCCGATGCCACGGCCGTGCGGAGCCTCACCACGTCCGGCGCGCAGCACGCGGTGGACACCGAGGTCGAGTTCCTGGTCGGCCTGGGCGCCGACCGGGAGGAGGCGGTGTCCGACGTCGGCCCCGCCGAGAACTTCGGCGCCTGGACCAGCATGGCCGTGCCCGACCGGTTGCTCGAGGACGGCGAGCGCGCCGACCTCCCCGGCTGGCGGCTGCGTGCGGTCCACACGCCGGGGCACACCCCGGGGCACCTGTGCTTCGCCGAGGAGGGCACGGGGCTGTTCTTCTCCGGCGACCACGTCCTCCCCCGCATCAGCCCGAACATCTCGACCAACGCCCGCGGGGGCGACCCGCTGCGCGACTACCTCGACTCGCTGGCCGCCGTCCGGGACCTGGACCCCACCGAGGTGCTGCCCGCGCACGAGTGGCGCTTCCGGGGTCTTGCCGACCGCGTGGACTCGCTCACCACCCACCACGAGCACCGGCTGACCGAACTGCTGGACGCCATCGCCGCGAACCCCGGCTCCACGCCCTGGCAGCTGGCCGCCCACCTGTCCTGGTCGCGGCCCTGGGAGCAGTACGAGCGGCGGATGCGGATCTTCGCGGTCACCGAGACCGACGCGCACCTGCGGCTGCTGGCCAGCCGGGGTCTCGTCGTCGGCAGCGGCGGGCCGGTGCCCACGTGGACGCTCGCCGCCCGGTGACCTGCGGTCGACGGCACCGCACGCGGGAGGAGCGGCCGTGACACCGCTCACCCCTCGCGCTCCGCGGCGGGCACCCGACACATCCGCGTAACGCCGGGGCCCCACCATGGGCATGACCGGCCCGAGGGGGGAACGTGAGCGAGCTCGACCAGGACCCGGCGGTTCCACCGGAGCTCCCGCTGGCCGGCTACACCGTGGCGGTGACCGCTGCCCGCCGCAAGGAGGAGCTCGGCGCGCTGCTCGACCGCCGCGGCGCCCGGGTGGTCCACGCGCCGGCCATCCGCATCGTGCCGCTGTCGGACGACACGGAGCTCGTCGCGGCCACCCGCCGCGTGCTGGAGCGGCCGGTCGACCTCGTCGTCGCCACCACCGGGGTGGGCTTCCGGGGCTGGCTGGAGGCGGCCGACGCCTGGGACCTGCCGCTCGTCGAGCACCTGCGCGGCGCGCGGGTGCTGGCCCGCGGGCCGAAGGCACGCGGCGCCATCCGCGGCGGCGGCCTGGTCGACGCCTGGTCGCCGGAGTCGGAGTCGTCGGTGGAGGTGCTCTCCCACCTGCTCTCCGGTGCCGAGGGCCCGTTGGAGGGACGCCGGATCGCCGTCCAGCTGCACGGCGACCCCCTGCCCGACCTGGTGGCGGGCCTCCGGGCCACCGGCGCCGAGGTGCTCACCGTGCCGGTCTACCGCTGGGTGCTGCCCGAGGACGTCGCCCCGGTCCGGCGCCTGGTCGCCTCCGTCGTCGCGGGCGCGGTGGACGCCGTGACGTTCACCAGCGCCCCGGCCGCGGCCAGCCTGCTCGCCGTCGCTGACGAGCTGGGCCGGCGGGACGAGCTGGTCGCCGCGCTGAGGGACCGGGTGCTGGCGGTCGCCGTGGGGGCGGTCACGGCCGGTCCGCTCGAGGCCGCGGGCATCCCGACGCTGCAGCCCGAGCGGGCCCGGCTGGGTGCGCTCGCCCGCGAGGTGGTGGCCCGGCTGCCCGAGCGCGATCCCGTGCTGACCCTCGGTGCGCACACGCTGCAGGTCCGCGGGCACGCCGCCGTCGTCGACGGCCGGGTGGTCGAGCTCCCGCCCGGGCCCATGGGTGTCCTGCGTGCTCTGGCGCACCGTCCCGGCACGGTGGTGTCCCGGGCCGACCTGGTCGGGCACCTGCCCGGCGGCGGGGACGAGCACGCGGTGGAGATGGCGGTCGCCCGGCTGCGCGCCGCGCTCGGGGCGCCGCTGATCGCCACCGTGGTCAAGCGCGGTTACCGCCTGGCCGCCTGACCCGGTCAGCCACCCCAGGTCGAGGCACTCAGCAGCCGGTGTCCACCGAGCCTCACAGCAGCCGCACGAGCCGGGTGAGGGGACCGTTCCCGAGCGGTCACGCGCACGCGGCGCTGGGGAAACGCCCCGTTCCTAGCGTCTCGCCATGACCTCCACCCCGACCGTCCGCCCCGACGGAGACCTGGCCCCACCCGTCGTCTCCCCGCCGTCGGGAGCGGCCTCGGCCGTCCGGCGCGGCTCCCGCTGGATCGACGACTACAACCCCGAGGACGCCGCGTTCTGGGCGTCCCCCCACGGCCGTCCCGTGGCGCGGCGGAACCTGGCGTGGTCGGTGCTGGCCGAGAACATCGGCTTCAGCGTGTGGCAGATGTTCAGCATCGCCACCGCCGTCCTGGCCTCGATCGGCTACGGCTTCACCAGCGACCAGCTGTTCTGGCTCGTCGCCACGGCCGGGCTGGTCGGGGCGATCATGCGCGTGCCGTACACCTTCATGCCGGCCCTCGTCGGCGGCCGGAACTGGACCGTGGTCAGCGCCACGCTGCTGCTGGTACCCGTCACCCTGCTCACCGTCGCGGCCACGACCGACCGGCCGTACTGGTTCTGGGTGCTCACGGCCGTCACCTGCGGTGTCGGCGGCGGCAACTTCGCCTCCTCCATGGCGAACATCTCGTTCTTCTACCCGGACAAGGAGAAGGGGTTCGCGCTCGGCCTCAACGCCGCCGGCGGCAACATCGGCGTCGCGATCATCCAGCTGGTCGGGCCGCTGGCGGTCACCGCCGGCGCCATCGCCGTCGTGGGGGGCGCGACCGGGTCGACCGAGGGCGGCGGAGCCCGGTACGTGCAGAACGTGGCGCTCATCTGGGTCCCGTTCATCGTGCTCGCGGCCGTCGGCGCCTGGTTCTTCATGGACAACCTGACCGGGGCGAGAGCGAACGTCGCCGACCAGGCCGCGATCGCGCGCCGGAAGCAGACCTGGGTGATGTCCTTCCTCTACATCGGCGCGTTCGGCTCCTTCATCGGGTTCTCCGGCGCCTTCCCCCTGGTGCTGGCCAACGAGTTCGCCGCCGACACCTACCGCTACGCCTTCCTCGGTCCGCTGGTCGGCTCGCTGTCCCGGCCGTTCGGCGGGTGGCTGGCCGACCGGGTGGGCGGCGCGAAGATCACCGTCGTGACGTTCGTCGGGCAGGCCCTGGCCATCGGCAGCGCGATCCTGTTCCTCCGCGCGGAGAGCTTCGGCGGCTTCCTCGCCAGCTTCCTCGTGCTGTTCGCCGTCGTCGGCATGACCAACGGGTCGACCTACCGGATGATCCCGATCATCTACCGCGCCGAGGCCGCCGCGTCCTTCCCGGACGAGGCCCCGGCCGAGGTGCTGTACCGCGCGCGGCGCGACACGGCCGCCGCCGTCGGCATCATCTCGGCGGTCGGCGCCCTCGGCGCCGTGTTCATCCCGCGGACCGTCGCCGAGTCCTACGGCGCCACCGGAGGCGTGGAGACGGCACTGCTGTCCTTCTGCGGGTTCTACATCGCCTGCGTGGCGGTGACGTGGTTCGTGTACCTGCGCCGCGGCACGCTCATGCAGCGCGCAGGCGTCTGACCGCTCCCCCGGTGCCGCCGGGACCGCCTCCTCCGGCCGGTTCCGGCGGCCCGCGCCTGGCCCCGGCGGGTGAGGCGCAGGCGTCCCGGGTGCAGCCCGGGCACCGGGCGGACGAAGATCACTCCGTGACCGCCCCCGAGGAGACCGCCGAGCTGCCCGGCCGCACGTTGATCGAGCAGGGCGCCCCGGTCGCCGGCTCCATGAGCCGCGCCGCGGCCACCGTCGTCTTCGAGCCGTCCGCCGCCGCGGTGCAGATCAGCGCGTCCTTCGCCGCGAGCCTGCGCACCGTCGCGACCGAGGCTGCCGCGCTCCCCGTGCCGCGCGAGCAGGTGCGGGCCGGTGCGGCCCTGGCCTTCGCGGTGGAGTACGCCGCCACCCAGCACCGCTCCGGACGGCCCGCCCGCTCCGACGGCTGGTTCCGCGCTCGCCCCGGCAGCCGCCCGCCGGCCGACGACGTGGCCGAAGCCGTCGTGGCCGCGGCCCGCCGGTCGACCGACGAGCGGCGCGTGCGGCATCTGGGCTACCTGCTGGCCGAGGTGTGCTGCTCCCCCGACCTGGACGCCGGGCTCGCCGGCCGGGCGCTCCGGCTGGCCGAGGGGCTGAGCTGGCGGCAGCTCGCGCTGCTGGCCGGCGCCGGCCGCCGGGAGCGGGTGCCGTTGCCCATGGCTCCGCTGCCCGACCAGCCGGGCCCGTGGTCGGAGTGGAGCGCCCGGGAGGACGTCGCCGACCTGCAGCGTGCCGACCTCCTCGACCCGCCGCTCGCCGCCGTCCGCCCCGGCGCGACGCTCCCCCGGCTCCGCGCCGCGGACCTGCGGCTCACCCGCCGGGGAGTGCTGCTGCACCGCCTCCTCGCCCTGGACCTGCTGCACGAGGACGCCGTCGCCGAGGCCCTCGCGGCCCTGGGTCTGCCCCGCTCCTGACGGCCGGTCCCTACCGGCGGCGGGCGACCAGCACGGTGTCCGGCACGGGGTTGCCCGTGCGGTGCGCCGCGCCCGGATCGCGGTCCCGCGTCTCGGTGACGACGCCCGCCCACTCGTCCGGGTCGAGCACGGCGGCGACGTCGTCGGCCGTGTAGAGCGCGCCGGCCTCGTGGGCGTGCGCGTGCCCGTGCCCCCGCTCCTCCCCGTGCCGGTGACCGACGACGAGCAGCGTTCCGCCCGGGGCGACCGCGGCGGCGAGCCGGCGGAACAGCCCGTCCCGATCGGTCCAGGTGGAGTGCAGGTAGTGCGCGGTCACCAGGTCGAAGGAGCGCTCCGGGGGCGTCCAGACGTCGAGGTCCTCGTGCCGCCACTCGACCCGGTCGGAGAGCAGCAGCTCGGCCGCCTTGGCGGCACCCCGGCCCAGCGCCACGGGTGAGAAGTCGACGGCGGTGACCCGCCAGCCGCGCGCGGCGAGCCAGAGGGCGTCCCCGCCCTCACCGGCCCCGGCGTCCAGGGCGGTGCCCGGCGACAGGTCGGTGACCTCGGCGACGAGCTGCCCGTTCGGCCGGCCGGTCCACACCGACGACGCCGAGCGGTAGAGCTCGTCGTAGGAGTCCCGGGTGATCGCGGGCTGCCGGGCAGCCGCGTGCTCGTGCTGGTGCTCGCTCATGCCGCCACGCCCCGCTTCCCGGCCACCGCGCGCCGGGTGTCCTCCTCGATCAGGTCGGCGTTGATCATCGCGCCGGCCCTGAGCCCCTGCGCCGCCGCGACGATCACCTGCGCGCTCAGGTCGCCGGCGTTGCCGGCCACCCAGACGCCGGGGACGTCGGTGCGTCCGGTCGGGTCGGCGGGCAGGTAGGTGCCCATGACGGCGCCGTGCATCTCCATCGGCACCGGCACGGCTCCGAGGTCGGCGACCAGCTCGGCGTTGGCCACGAACCGCGGGGCCACGACCACCGCGTCGCGGGCGACCAGCTCGCCGTCGGCCAGCCGGACGTCGGCGCCACCCTCCAGGCCGCTCACCTCGGCGCGCACGATGCGGATCCCGCGGGCGGCCATCTTCTCGAGGTCCTCCTCACCCGGCTCGGAGCCGGTGTGCACGAACAGCACCACGTCGTCGGTCCACTGCCGCCACAGCAGGGCCGCGTAGGCGCCCAGCGGCCCGCTGCTCACGATGCCGACGGCGCGGTCGCGCACCTCCCAGCCGTGGCAGTAGGGGCAGTGCAGCACCGTGCTCCCCCACCGCTCGGCCACCCCGGGCAGCTCGGGCAGGTCGTCGGTCAGGCCGGCGGCCAGCAGCACCCGCCGGGCGCGCACCTGCGCCCCGCCGTCGAGGGCGAGGAGGAAGCCGTCGTCGTCGCGGCGGACCGACACCACCCGGCCGGACCGGATCGTGCCGCCGTAGGACTCCACCTCTCCCCGGCCGATCGCGTACAGCTCGGCCGGCGGGGTGCCCTCCCGTCCCAGGTAGTTGTGCACGTGCCCGGCCGGTGCGTTGCGGGGCTCCCCCGCATCCACCACCAGCACGCTGCGCCGGGCGCGGGACAGGGTGAGTGCTCCGCTCAGGCCCGCCGCGCCACCCCCGATGACCACCACGTCGTATCGCTCGTCCATGACACCTACTGTCGACCGGGTGAGCGGGTATGGCAATCAACGTTGCCGTAGTGGCAAACTGGGCGGCATGACCGACGACGACGTCCTGCAGACCGTGGGTCCGCGGCTGCGGGCGCTGCGCACGGACCGGGGCGCGACCCTCACCGGGATCGCGGCCGAGACGGGCATCTCGGTGAGCACCCTGTCCCGGCTCGAGGGCGGCGGGCGCCGTCCCACCCTGGAGCTGCTGCTGCCCCTGGCCCGTGCGTACGGCGTGGCCCTGGACGACCTGGTCGACGTCCCCGCACCGGCCGACCCGCGGGTGCTCGGGCGCCCGGTCGAGCGCGACGGGATGACGATGGTGCCGCTGACCCGGCAGGGCGGCGGACCGCAGGCGCACAAGATGGAGCTCCCGCCGCGGTGGCAGGTCGGCAACACCGAGCAGAAGGTGCACGAGGGCTACGAGTGGCTCTACGTCCTGTCCGGCCGCATCCGGCTGCTGCTGGGGGCTCGCGACTTCGTCCTCGGCGCCGGCGAGGTGGTCGAGTTCGACACCCGCGTGCCGCACGCCTTCTCCAACCCGTTCCCGGAGCCCGCGGAGGCGTTGATCCTCTTCGGCCCGCAGGGCGAGCGGATGCACGTCCGCGCCCGCCCCGCCGACCGCTGACCCCTGCTTCTCCGCGGAAAAGCAGGGTGCCTTTCCGCGGAGAAGCGGGGCATCTTGCCGCCGGGGAGCAGGTCAGGCGGAGCGGGCGTAGGCGGCGGGGGTGGTGGCCAGCATCCGGCGGAAGTGCCGGGTCAGGTGCGCCTGGTCGTAGAAGCCGGCCGCCGTCGCCACCTCGGCGGCGGGCATGCCCTCGAGCAGCAGCTGGCGGGCGCGGTCGATGCGCCGCCCGGTGAGGTAGCGGTGCGGCGGCAGGCCGACCTGAGAAGTGAAGGCCCGCACCAGGTGCGTCGGGGGGACGCCGAAGCGCGCCGCGGCACCGGTCAGGTCGACGCCCTCGACGACGTGGGCGTCCAGCAGCTCCCGCAACCCGTCGGCCACCCGGGCGTCGCGCACCGCGGCGACCGGGGCGACCGCCCGGTCCAGGTGCTGGCCCAGCCGCTCCAGCACGAACGCCAGGCGACTCTGCGCCTCGAGCTGCTCGGCGCGCGGGGCGAGGGCGGCGTGCAGCCGGGAGACCCGGTCGCGCAGCACGTCGTCGGCGAACGCGGGGTGGTCCACCGCCGAGCCGATCCGGGCCGCCCCCAGCGTGGCCGGCTCCAGGTAGAGGACCCGCTTGCGGAAGCCACCCGGGAACTGCGACCGGCCGTCGTGCGGCACCCCCGGCGGTAGCAGCGTGACCGCGGCAGGTGAGGCGCCGTGCGCGTGCCGGTCCAGGTCGTAGCGGACGGCGCCGTCGTCGATCAGCAGCAACGTCCACGCGTCGTGGGTGTGGGCGGGATAGGCGTGGTCGGTGAACCGCGCGTGCAGCACCTCGGTCAGGCCGGGCACCCGCGGGCGCCAGGCGACCACCTCCGCCGGGCCGCTCACGTCAGGAACGTACAAGACGCCGGTGCCGCGGCGACCACACGCTGACCGGCGTGACGACCGCCCAGACGACCGACGGACCCGAGACCACCGAGCCCGGGAGCACCGAGCCGGAGACCACCGAAGCGGGCCCGCCGTGGCCCACCAAGATCGTCGTGCTGCTGCGCGAGGGGCTGCTGCCCTGGCAGGAGCTCAACGTCACCGCCTTCCTGTCCAGCGCCGTGGCGGCCGAGCTCCCGGAGCTGATCGGTCGCCCGTACGAGGACGCCGACGGCACGCGCTACCTCGCGATGATCCGGCAGCCGGTGCTGGTGATGACCGGATCCGCCGACGTGCTGGCAGCGGCCCGCGATCGCGCGCTCGGGCGGAACCTGCCCCTGGCGGTGTTCACGGCCGACCTGTTCGCCACCGGCGGCGACGTGGAGAACCGCGCGGCCGTGCGCGCGGTCCCCGGCGCCGACCTCGACCTGGTCGGGCTGGCCCTGCACGGGCCGAAGAACGCCGTCGACAAGGTGGTCAAGGGCGCCCGCATGCACCCGTGACGGACGCTTCTCCGCGGAAAGGCACGCCGCTTTTCCGCGGAGAAGCGGATCAGACGGTGACGACGAGGTCGCCGCCCTGCTCGCGCACCGGGAAGAGCCGGATCGGGGCGGCGCCGCTGGTCGAGGCGCCGTCGGACCACGCGTACGCGTAGAGGTGCAACGGGCAGACCAGCACGTCGACGTCGGTCTGCCCGTCGGCCAGCGGCCCACCCGCGTGCGGGCACGCCGCCTGGGTGGCGTGCAACGAGCCGTCCCGCAGCCGGAACACCGCGACCTGCACGCCACCGGCCACGTACGCCCGCCCCTCCCCCATCGGGATCTCCTCCAGCCGGCCGACGACGTGCTCCACACCCGGGCCCGCCGCGACGGTGCCCGCCGGGACGTCGGTGGCGGGGGTGCCGAGCTCGGTCCCCGGCGTGGTCGGCCGGGCGGTCTCGAGGTGCGGCGCGCTCATCGGACCGGCACCTTCGGCAGCTCGACCAGCGGCAGCGCCGGGCGGAACTGGCCCGGGGTGGCCGGTTCGGCGAGATCCTGGCCCCACGGGTCGGTGTAGGCGTCGATCGAGCGCTGGATGCCCGCGTCGAGGTCGGCCCAGGCGGCGTCGTCCTCCAGCAGGACCTGCCTGATCGTGTCCAGCCCGACCCGCGGCACGAAGTCGTAGGTGCGCTCGAGCCAGTTGGCGTTCTCCCGGTAGTACTGCACGAACCGGCCGGTCAGGGTGAGCACCTCCTCGGGCGATCCCACCGTCGCCAGCAGATCGCCCTTGCGCACGGTCGCGCCGGCCGCGCCACCGACGTAGACCTCCCACTTCCCGTTGCCGACGGCGACGACCCCGACGTCCTTCACGTAGGCCTCGGCGCAGTTCCGCGGGCAGCCGACGACGGCCATCTTGATCTTCGCGGGGCTCTCGATGCCCTGGAAGCGGGTCTCCAGGTCGATGCCCAGCTGGGTGGAGTCGCCGAGGCCGAACCGGCAGAAGTCCGAGCCGACGCAGGTCTTCACCGTCCGCATGCTCTTGCCGTAGGCGTAACCGCTGGGCATGCCGAGGTCGGACCACATCGCCGGCAGGTCCTCCTTGCGGACGCCGAGCAGATCGATCCGCTGGCCACCGGTCACCTTCACCATCGGCACCTCGTACTTCTCGGCGACGTCGGCGATGCGGCGCAGCTGCGCCGGCGTGGTCACCCCGCCCTTCATCTGCGGGACGACGGAGAACGTGCCGTCGCGCTGGATGTTGGCGTGCACGCGGTCGTTGATGAACTCGCCGTCCTTCTCCGGGATGACGTCACTGCCCCAGATCATCTTCAGCAGCGAGGAGAGGCCCATCTTCGACCTGGCGTCGTCCGTGCCCCCGGGCGCGAGCGCGACGAAGACGGCCGAGACGCTGCGCAGGTCCTGCTCGCGGATCGCGGCGACCAGTTCCGGCTTGGCCAGCGGGATGCCCGGGACGTACCAGGAGGCGGACGGGTCCTCGGTGACCTCGCCGTCGGCCGCCCACTCCACGATCTGCTTGACCAGGGACTTGCAGGACCCGCAGCCCTTGCCGGCGCGGGTGCGGTCCATCACCGCGCCGACGCTGCCGCAGCCGTCTGCGACGGCACCGCAGATGTCGCCCTTGGAGACGCCGTTGCAGTTGCAGACCTGCGAGTCGGCGGGCATCTCGGCCACGCCGACCTCCTCGACGCCGTCGGAGAGGTCGACCAGCAGCCGGATCCGCTCCTCGGGCAGCGGAGCGCCGCGGTCGAACGCCTGGGTGAGGAACGCGACCTTGCGGGTGTCGCCGAGCAGCGTGGCGCCGACCAGCTTGTCGTCGCGGATGACCACCGACAGGTGCACGCCCCGCTTGGGCTCGGAGATCACCAGGAACTCGTCGTCGTCCCGCTCGGGGGTGCTCACCCCCATGACGGCGACGTCGACCCCGGCCACCTTGAGCTTCGTGGCGGTGCGGCTGCCGGTGTACCCGGCGTCCGGGTCGGTGCCGGTGAGGACGTCGGCCAGCACCTTCGCGTGCTCCCAGGCCGGTGCCACCAGGCCGTACACCTCGCCCCGGTGCTGCGCGCACTCGCCGATCGCGTAGACGTCGGGGTCCTCGGTGCGCAGCTGGTCGTCCACGACGATCGCCCGCTGCACCTCCAGCCCCGAGCGGACGGCGACGTCGGTGTGCGGGCGCACGCCGGCCGCGACCACGAGCAGGTCGCAGTCCAACCGCCGGCCGTCCCTGAGGAGGACGCCCTCGACGGAGTCGGTGCCCAGCACCTCGGTCGCCAGGACGTCGAGGTGCACGGAGATGCCGAGGGACTCGACGCTCTTCTCGAGGATGGCGCCCGCCTCGCGGGAGAGCTGGGCGTTCATCAGCCACGGCATCGCGTGCACGAGCTCGACCTGCAGGCCGTGGCCCTGCAGCGCGCGGGCCGCCTCCAGCCCGAGCAGCCCTCCGCCCATGACCACCGCCCGCTCGCACCGGCCGGTGGCCTCGAGCATCGCCCGCGTCTCGTCGATGGTGCGGAAGCCGTGCACACCGGGCAGCAGCGAGCCGTCGTCGCGGCGGACGCCGGCCATCGGCGGCACGAACGAGTAGCTGCCCGTGGCCAGGACCAGGTGGTCGTAGGGGGTGACGGTGCCGTCGTCGGCGTGCACCTGCTTGGCCGCGGTGTCGATCCGCTCGACGCGGACCCCGGCCCGCAGCGTGATGCCGTTGTCGGCGTACCAGTCGTGGCTGTTGAGGACGATCTCGTCCTCGTGCGACTCACCGGCCAGCACCGGCGAGAGCATGATCCGGTTGTAGTTGCCGTGCGGCTCGTCGCCGAAGACGGTGATGCAGAACTGCTCGTCGCCGCCGCGCTCCAGCACCTCCTCGACGAAGCGGGCGCCGGCCATGCCGTTGCCGACCACCACCAGCCGGTCGCGGGTGTCCGTGCCGTCGTCCAGGTGCAGAGACGTCACGCCCCCCGGGCGCCCTCCCAGGACCCGCACGTCTCCTCCGGACCCGCCCATCAGACCTCCACCAGCCCGAGGTCGACCACGAGCTCGCCGGTGACGCCCTCGGGCGCAGCGACGTGCAGCTCGATCACCGAACCCCCGGGGATGTCCTCGACCACCCGCAGCGGCACGTGGGTGTCGGCCTTCGCCCCGATGGGGAACCAGCGCATCGGCTCGCCGTCGCGCAGCAGCAGCACGTAGACCAGCTCGGCGGTGGAGTTGCCGGCGCGCAGGTACAGCGCCTGGGCCGAGCACCCCGCCGGCACGGTGTAGCGCAGCGCGGGGTCCACGGGGCCGGGCTTGGTCAGCCCCTCCCCGGTGATCGGGTAGACGCCTTGCAGGAATCGGGGTGTGCTCTTCACGGACGTGCTCCTTCTGCTCCGGGCGGGGGGCCGGGGTCGGGCGGTCGTGGTCGGCTCGTGCGGGCGCGGTTGCGGCTGGTCGGCCGGGGCCGGGGGGTCGATGCGCTCCTCGGGTCCGCCGATGCGGAGGACCGCGACGGCGCACACCTTGAAGGCGGGCATCCGCGAGGTCGGGTCGAGCGCCGGATCGGTGAGCGCGTTGGCGCTGGACCCGCCGCCCCAGTGGAAGGGCGCGAAGACGACGTCGGGGCGGATCGCGTCGGTGACCAGCGCGTGGAAGCGCGCCCGGCCACGGCGGGTGGCCAGCTCGACGACGTCGTCCTGCGCGATGCCCAGGCGCCGGGCCAGGTCCGGGTGCAGCTCCGCGCGCGGCGAGGGTGCGACCAGCTGCAGACTGCGCGAGCGGCGGGTCTGGGTGCCCGACTGGTACTGCGCCAGCACGCGCCCGGTGGTGAGCACGAACGGGTACTCCTCGTCGGGACCCTCGTGCGCCTCGACGTGCTCGACGCGCAGGAAGCGCGCCCGGCCGTCGGGGGTGGCGAACCGCTCGGTGAACAGCCGGGGCGTGCCGGGGTGGTCGGTCGCGGGGCAGGGCCAGAAGACGCCGTCCTCGGCGTCGATCCGCTCGTAGCTGATGCCCGAGTAGTCCGCGACTCCCCCGGCGCTGGCCCGCCGCAGCTCCTCGAAGACGGTCTCGGGGTCGCCGCTGAACAGGTGTCCCGCACCCAGTCGGTCCGCCAGCGCGGCCAGCAGCTGCAGGTCGTCGGGCACGCCCGTCGGCGGGTCCAGCGCCCCCCGACGCCTCCTCCGCCCACATGGCGCTGGGCAGGACGACGTCGGCGAGCTCCGCGGTCTCGGAGAGGAAGAAGTCGCTGACGGCGAGGAAGTCGAGGTCGCGCAGCCGGCTGATGACCCGGCGGGCGTCGGGGGCGCTCACCGCGACGTTCGACGCGAGCACCAGCAGGGTGCGCACGCCGCCGTCGGTGCCGAGCGCGTCCAGCAGCTCGAAGGCCGACGTCCCGGGCATCGGCAGGTCGTCGGGATCGACGCCCCACACCGCGGCCACGTGCGCGCGGGCCGCCGGATCGGCGAGCGAGCGGTACCCGGGCAGCTGGTCGGCCTTCTGCCCGTGCTCGCGCCCGCCCTGCCCGTTGCCCTGGCCGGTCACCGTGCCCCAGCCGCTGCCCGGCCGGCCGGGGAGCCCCAGCGCGAGGGCGAGGTTGATCCAGGCCTGGGCGGTGTCGGTGCCGCTGCGGTGCTGCTCGGCGCCGCGGGCGGTGAGGACGATCGCCTTCTCCGCCCGCGCGAGGGCGAACGCGGTGCGCCGCTGCTGCTCGACGGGCACGCCGGTGATCCGCTCGACGCGGTCGGGCCAGTAGGCGGCGACGCCGTCCCGGACCGCGGCGAAGCCGGTGGTGCGCGCGGCGACGTACTCCTCGTCGACCAGCCCCTCGGCGATCGCGATGTGCAGCAGGCCGTTGGCCAGCGCCAGGTCGGTGCCCGGCAGCGGCTGGAGGTGGAGGGCGGCCGCGCGTGCGGTGGCGGTGCGCCGGGGGTCGACCACGATGTGCTGGGCGCCCCGCTCGCGGCCGGCGTCGAACCACTGCATGGCCGGCGGCATGGTGTCGGCGGGGTTGGAGCCGACCAGCACCACGACGTCGGCCTCGGCGATGTCGGCGAGCGGGAAGGGCATGCCCCGGTCGAGGCCGAACGCGCGGTTGGCGGCCCCCGCGGCCGAGCTCATGCAGAACCGGCCGTTGTAGTCGATGGCGCTGGTGCGCAGGGCGACCCGCGCGAACTTGCCGAACTGGTAGGCCTGCTCGTTCGTCAGCGACCCACCGCCGAAGCAGCCGACGGCGTCGCGACCGTGGGTGCGCTGGGTCCCCTCGACGGCCTGGACCACCCGGTCGAGGGCGTCGTCCCAGGAGGCCTCGACCAGGGGGCTGGTCCGGTCGCCGGGCACGGCCCGCACCAGCGGACGGGTGAGCCGCTCCGGGTGGTCGAGCAGCTCGGTGGACGACCAGCCCTTCGAGCAGAGGCCGCCGCGGTTGGTCGGGAAGTCCAGCGGGACGAGCGTCGCCGGGCGGTCCCCGGCCGTCACCGCCATGCCGCACTGCAGCGAGCAGTAGGGGCAGTGCGTGGCGGTCGTCCGCAAGGTGCCGGCGCCGCGTCCGGCGGACTGGGGATCGACGGCGGCGGGCACGG
>Ga0210040_10000704_pt1 | contig 53800 bp, 48 predicted proteins | sample CryGeyCG12114_NA_FD_185462 | JGI IMG/M metagenome (GOLD analysis project Ga0210040, IMG submission 185462) | Groundwater microbial communities from aquifer - Crystal Geyser CG19_WC_8/21/14_NA (SPAdes) (version 2) | ecosystem: Environmental > Aquatic > Deep subsurface > Groundwater | place: USA...
CAACTGGCTACCAGCAAGGACCAGCACGAGCAGACCAAAGCCGCGCTGCAACAAAAAAACCAGGAGCTTACGACCACAACTGAGGAGTTGGCTTCCGTGCGGCAGAAGTTCCATCAGCTGCTCGTGCTCACCGCTCAACAGGAACCGCTCAGCAAGTCCGCGCAGGCCTGGGCCACGCAGCAACAGCAGCAAAGCCAGGTCCGGGCCACCCAAGTGGTTACGACCTTCCTGCAAGGGGCCGTGTCCGACCCGAGTCAGCTGCAGGAAGCTTTACGGACAAAGGGGTACACGGTCTATCAACCGCCGGGGCAAGACGAGGTATTCGTGCGCGAACAACGCACGCAGGTGCGCTTTCCGCTAACGGACGTACGGCCGAATGGGCAGGACTTGTGGCCGCAACTACAACAAGCGATGGATCGTACGCAGCGGCAAGAAGCGGAGAGCCAGCAACGCGAAGAGCAGCAGCGCCGTGAGGAAATGGCCCAGAATCCCGCGGCCTTGCACGCCGTGATCCAGGCTCGTGACGCGGAGCAGGCCACCCGTATTGAAGAGGCTTTGGAGAAAGAAGGGGCCAATGTGTGGCAACGAGAGGTATTGCCTGACCAACGGGTAACCTTACGAGTTAGCTACTTCTTTGAGTGGGAAACCATCGAGTGTATCAGCCACGTGCTGGATGCGGTGAAGCGGTCTAAAGATACCCAGCTGGAGGAAAGCTACGGGCATAGTAACTCACGCACGAGTGCCGTGCGCACCTTGGAGCGCGAACGGGAACACGCTCGAAGCGGACCCGAACGGGGGATGGGGATCGGCTAGAAAGATTCGCGGCTGGTAGAGGCCACCCCGTCACGCTGCGCGGCGGCTAGAAATGCGGCCGACTCCCCCGTCAGCAGGGAAGCGTACTGCGTGCGTGATCCGTCTACGAGCCAGTCCCACCCAGCCGCGACTTGCAGCGGGTGTAGTAGGCTAGGCAAAAAAAGAAACACGAAAGCCCCTCCGCGGAGGGGCTTTCGTGTTTCTTTGCTCTCTACCGCTGGCTGGCTGGCTGCGGTAGACCACCTGCCTCGTCTGTTAACGGAAGCGGTAGAGGTTGAGCATCATGGATACGCCGCCGTTCGTGCGCCAGGAGTTCAGATTCTCCGTGTCGGAGGTGCGCGTGCTCCACCGGTTCCACATTAGCCCGTTCGAGTTGCGGATCGACCACGCCTGGCTGGCATTTAAGTCCAGCCAGGGGCCGTACGTGGCGGCGGTACCGGTTTCCTTCACGAAAATGCAGGCCCACCGCGCAAAGATGGACTTGCCGCCCTGGATGTCGAGCACGGCGTCTTCGTCCTGTAAGATGCCGCCGGGCGATTTCGATAAACTGGTGCTTGCATAGTCCATGGCTTTAAGCCCCATGGCCCGGTAGTCGGGGCTGCTGTAGTAGGGCCGCAACTCATTGGCTGCCCCAATGAAGGTGCCCTGCGTATACAGCAAAGCCCCTTCCGTGATCTGGCCCGCTTTATTCATGGCCCCTTTTACTTCACCCGTGGCGGGCACGTAAAACCGCGGCGCCATCCAGTCCATGATCAGCTTGGCTTTGTCGCGGTAGCTGACATCACCAGTGGCTTTGTAGAGCCGCATGGCGCAGATGGCGGCTGGGGCATTGACACAGGTGTTTTTGGAGAGCTTGTCGGTTTTCCACCACAAGCCGCCGCCCAGCGTCGTGTCCCAGCCGCGGGCCCAGACCAGGTCGAAGTTTTGGCGGGCCATGGTGAGCATCCCCCCGTCGTTCCAGATCTCGTAGGCGCGCACGCACATCAAGGAGCCCCAGATGATGTCGTCGTTGAACTCGTTGCTGCTCCACAGCGTGCCGTGGGCATCGCGCATGCCGTTGTAGAGATACTGGATTTTGTTTTTGTACTCGGTGGTCGGGTTTACATTGTAGGCGTCGATGACGGTTTCGATGGCCTCGGCCTGCGTCCAGAAGTCCATGCGCCGGGTCTTGGCCACATCAAACCAGTAGTTGGCCTTGAAGGTGGGGCCGTACGTGCCGTACTGGTTATAGTACTTGTTGTCGTAGCTGCTCAGCGCCAGCAACGCCTCGCTCTTGGGGACCACGGCCAGCGCGCTGACCTGGGTAGGGGCTATTCCCGTGGCGTCCTCGGTGAAGGCTTTCTCTTGGCAGCCCGCGAGCAAGCTTAGGAGCACGGCCGGCAAGACACCCCGGCGCAGCGCCTGTTGTAGGCCGGTCGGTGCCGAGGCCTGAAGCTGGGGTAGGGAGGGAGCATTGCTTGTTTGCATAGGATGGGAGTTTGGTGGGTAAACAGAGCAGTAGGAACCTGCGCTTCGTTAGACCGAAGGGCTGGAAAGAGTACCTCAAGGTAGAGCGATTCCCCACCTTCAACCAGGAACTTCTACTAGTTTTTGTGACTTCGTTCCACGTGCTGCTACTGTAGCATCCCACACCCTATCGTGTTGCTGTCTAAAGATAAGAGGATGCCAGTCAAGGTAATGAAGATGCTGTCTTGTAAATAGTTAGCTGTATTTCCGTCTTGTGATTCATCCTCCCGTGGTTCTCACGCTACCCTTGGTTGTCATAAGATAGGTTTGTGACATAAGGATCCGGTGCTGCTCAGCTTGTATACCTACTACAAAAGGCCCGCTATGTAGCCGGCCTTTTGTAGTAGGTATACAAGCCAGGAGTTGTGAATCAACTCAAACAGTGAGTTCTCCTACTAAAGCCCCTCACATGAGGGGCTTTCTTATGGCTAACGCTAGCTGTCTAGTTGTAGCAAGGACAAGGCCGTGAGCGTGTCAAGCAAGAGCCTGATTTTCTCAGGTCGTGTTTGACTATGGTAAGCAGTAACCTACTGGGCTTGCCGTAGCCACGCGCCTGCTGCGGACTCCTCTTCGAAGATGTGGTACATAAGCGCGCCTTCCCGCGCATCGTGCATGACGAGGTTGGTGGCTAAGCGGGCAAACACGTCGTGAGGTAGTAAGACCGCCGCTACGCGTTCCTGGCGTACCCCCAGTGGCGCATGCAGCCAGCGCTCGTTGATCCAGGTGCGCTCCTGTTCCGTGAAAGGCGTCATCATCCGTTGATCGGTGAGCACCTTATGCCAATGGTGCCGATGCAGCAACTGGCCCAGGTGCGTGAGCAAAGCCTGGAATTCATGGAACACTCGTTTGCCCGGTTTGTATTGCACAATCGCGTACCCATCGGCGTGCTCGCTGAGGCGACCGACAGGGTTCTCAAAATACATGGAGTGCGTGGTAAGGGGCATAAACGAGCGAGTGGTAGACAGTCCAAGAAACAAAAAGTGCCCTTACGCCTGCAAGCGGGCAGGCGTTATCAGAGGCCTACCATAGGGTAGGCGGAGCAAAGATAAGGCCATGAGGGTAGCTCATAAGGGCCGTACTTTCTCCGGTTTGGCGCGCTTGAACCAGGCGGCTACCTGTTCCGTTGGTAAGGGATGACCAGTTTGTGGAACGGCATTCCGCAACGCCTGCGTCTGCTGGGCAACTTGTTGCGAAAACGCAAGAGCCTGCTTAGAATAAAGCACAGCATATAAGCAACAAAAAACCCGCCCTGGTGCGCTGATCCAACGAGAAGCGTGGCGGGTGTTGTTCCTACGGAGTCAGATAGAGTATACCACGTGCTGAAGCAAGGTAAGTAAATGCCGGCGCTGTTCCAGGTCGTGCTCGTGGTGCAACTGCCGGCGCAGGTCCAGGAATCGATGGGCACTACGCTGAAAGCTGGCGCTGGTGGTAAATGCTGCAAGCCAGCCCGCGAAGTCCGTCAAATCAGCTTGCTGGCGCAAGTAGCCAAGCTCAGGAGAGGTACCGCTTTCTACCGCTTCCCACGGTTCTAGGGAAGTACTGGGTCTACCCAGGAACTGGTCGAATACATGGCTGTCGGCGCAGAAGACTTCAATGGCTTTCTTCTCTGCCTCACGGAGCTTACCCGTTTTATATAGAATGATGAGCCACTCGAACAAGAAATCCGGGAAGCCGGCATCATCGGGAAAGTTCTTCGCGAACCACCGGGTATAGGTAAGCCCACCCGTAAAATCGCCGAGTTGTACGTAGTACTTGGTGGGAAAGTAGCGCAGTCCCCGGCTGTCGTCGTAGGCGCCAAACTTCCGCTTCTCGGCCGCGAGGTGCCGTCTGATAGCGACAATTTTCTTTTTTAACCGCTCAACCTGTTTCGGTGTCACGAGTTCGGCGAGTAAGGAAAGTGAAGGTAGTCTAACTGAAATGGAGCGGAAGATAAGATTTATTCCGCTCCATTTTGATTAAGCTGTTGCTCTATCCGTTAGCAGGTAAAGGCTGCCGTCGACAACGGCTTGTTGTCAAGGGAGCACGTCCAGCCGCTTCGGCGTCCTCGGCTTTGACATAGCCTCATAGCCTGTATAGATAGTCACCTGTACCTGACTCCAGCCATCGGAGCGCTCGTGCAGCACCAGTACCCGGCTGCCACCAGCAATGCGGGCCGTGGCAGCCGAAGAAGCGTCAGGTAAGGTTCGCAAGGTCGGCAGCGTGGCCTTCACGTACTGGTAGAGCAAAGTAGTAGTTTGCGACTAACAGCTAGCCAGTCCATTTAAGCGCCGGCTTTCTTTCGGTCCGTGAAGTCGGCATGGTAGAAATGATTGGGCTTCAGGTACACGACGTTCGCTTGTAGGTCCAGAAATACATTAAACCGTTTCAAGACCTCGTTGCCCAAAATGTGGATGTTTTTATTTTTAAGCGGTTTGCTGGTCGTTAGCTGCTGCACAGGAACATTCTTGAGCGTGTACTTCCCGATTTGTAAGCGGGCCAGATTGGTGGTGAGAACCGGTATTTCGTTTCCCTGCGCCCCCTTCATGACCACCTTTTCTAAAACCCTCATCTTCGTCGTAGGAAAGCCGCCTTCCTTCAACAAGTCATCATGGCAGGGAAGGACTATCTTGAGCCCATGAAAAAGTTGATTTTCTTAGTAAGCTGTCTGTTGGTGCTAGGCAGCGCATCGGTGGTGGCGCAGACCGCGCCGCAGGTGGTAGCAGTGCGCGTGCAGGAGTTAGGGCTGCGGCTGTATATCACGACCTCACGGGGGGATGGCCCAGCAGACATCCAGGAGTTACAGGCGGCCAAGAAGGAGTCGTTTAGCGAACTGGCAGCACGCACGTACCGGCAACTACTGCTCACCTACTTGGAGCAAGGTTACGTGTTGCAAGGCGTACTTCCCAACAAGACCAACGACGACAATACGATCAATACCCTGATCTTCGTCAAGCCCCCGAAGTCGTAGGTCCGTGGCTGGCGACAGTCTCATGAACGCTGTACACCGGCCGTGGCGGCGCATTAATTCCATACCTGAATATAACCTTTCGTTGAAACGCAAGCAGAAGTGTGTCAGCGGCAGGGTAACCCCGTATAGGACAGCTATGAAATGTTCCTGGCTCCTACACGTCCTCAGTACGCGCCGCTTGGGGTGGCTGCAAGTTGGCTTGACGCTAGTGAGCTTTGTGCTGCTGCTGTTGGAGTGCTGTCTGAGTCCCTGGGAGTTTAAAGGGGTATCGTGGAAGTTCCTGGAGTGGGTCAGTAGGGAACCTATGAGCCATCTGATGGGGGCTGCCTAGTAGTTTACCGCAGAGCACTGGTTGGAAAGTACCGTATAAGGCATCGCCGTTTTAGGCATAAATACAGAGTAGTCGACGCGGCACGGGTCGTATTCTTGCCGTATGAAACCCGGGGCAATCCTTTCCTGTCGGTTCGTGCAGCGTGCCCTGCTCGTGTGCGCCTTCTACGGGGTGTTGCTTCTACTGGAGCTATGGATGAGTAGGTAGACGCGTGGCGGGCAGCTTACCCCAGGTCGTGTGGCTACAGATGGCAGGACTTTTCACTGCCGTGTTTTCCCTAGGTGCTATCTGCTTTTGCAGCCATCGCCTACTTTAGAGCAAATCCAGAATCTGCTGCAAGTCACCCCGCTGCTCGGCTATAGCTTTGATGCGCTGCATATCTTCGGCGTACGCCGCAGCAAACAGCACTTCCTCCGCGACTCCAGCACGGCCCGATTACCTCGCCGGCGTAGCTCACGTTGCGTCATGGGCCGGGTAATGCCATCGTCGTTGACGTGCAGCAGCACGCCGTCCTGGGCGTTGGCGTCCCGTTCGGCGCGGTCGGCCGCCACGTCGGGCAGCAGTTCGATGTTGCGCAGCAGAGCCGGGCTCTGCATCAGGCAGCTTCTAGTGTCAGCATGTGGTGAACAGGCAAAGCCGGGTTGGCAAAGGGTGGTTTACGAGGGGAAAGTATGCACGTAAGTTCGCAGAAACAGCCGACGAGTAGGTAACCCTAATACGAGGCGGAGTAGCTATCTTTGAAGCAAGCGTACGGTAAACACCTCGCCAACACGGTAGCCTACAAACGGCAAGAACCCGGCTGTTGGACGCAACCGGGTTCTTAGGAAGTAGGTGCTCAGAACACCTAAATCCCATCGCAATGGAACGTAAGGTGCGTATGAAAGCGAAGCCGCCGGAGCAATTCGGCTGGCTTCGCGTCCTGCTAGAGCTGACGAAAGGAGCGGCAAGAGCAGTGGTAAGCCACTTCTTGGAGCCGTAAGGAAGGTGGCCCGGTTGGCTGCCTGCCATTTTTTGTTGTGTGTCAACTTTTGTTGACAGTATGGCAAATATACTGAGTAAACGCAAACACTAAAGAAAGTTTGCGTTTGCGTACTAAAATATTCAGATACTCAGTGCGGTGCGAGGTAGCTCACTAGCCGCGAAACTCACCAGCGAGCTATGCAACGATGCAGGCCTTTTTTGACTCCTATTATTACCCGCTTACCATCTACTGTCAGGTGTGCCTAAGATAGGCAGTTCAATGCGTGGCGATGCCCGTTATGCATCTGGTATGAAGTATCCTGTTCTGCTCCTGACGCTGGCGCTGCTGGCAGGGCTTCGGTCCGGGAAGGCACAGCCACCGCCGGAGTATATGGCGTATCATCAGCAGATGATTCAAGCGGAGGAACTCTTCGCCCAACACCACTATACAGCGGCGCTGGCGGGGTTTGAGCACGTACTGAACGCCTACGACTACGTGTTTTTGCGCGACTGTCAGGTCACTACTCAACTCGCGCTGTATGTCGGTGATCAGGCTAAAGCCTACTACTGGTTGCGTCGCGGCATCCTCAATGGGTGGAGGCTGTCAGATATCAAGAAACATCGCTTTCTCAAACCGCTTCGCGTGGGACTAGCGTGGGATTCTGTGCAGCGGGACTATGCTACTTTGCGAAGCCGCTACGAGCACACGTTACAGCAGCCTCTGCGGGCAGAAGTGCTGGCCATGGCCAGAAAAGATCAGCAGCTGGCGTTACGCAACTTGTTGCAGCTCAGCAAGCGGGCGAAAGAACGCTTCCTTACCCGGCGGTTTGTGCCCCATACGGAGCAGCAAATCGCTCGCGTAGCCCACCTTATACGAACGTATGGCTACCCGGGGGAGAAGCTCATTGGCAATCGCACGAGCATGCAGCGCATCCTGAGTCACCATAACTCCATTTCCTCTGCCTATGCGCAGCGCGATACGCTCTATCCACAGTTGCAGCCCGAACTGTGGCAAGCCGTGCGCCGCGGGGAACTGGCGCCCGCGGACTACGCGGTGATTGAGGACTGGTACGTAGTGAGCAAGTCCGACGGGCAGCAGGCGGCCTATGGCTACTTGAATGCGTTGACGACGCAAGAGCTACCGCGCGCCAATGCCCGCCGCCACGGCATTGGGTTGCGCTCCGTGGAGTTACGCAATAAGCTGATCGAGGTGCAGACGGAAACCGGGATGGATTTGGTGCTGGACGGAGTATTTTGGGTGAAGGGAAAACTACCGATTGTTCCACATAGGTAGCGGAAGATCCTATGGCGGGCTATGCAGGTTCTGCTATGGGAAGAGCCTTCTATACGGCTAAGTCAGATCATCTGTAGGCTTGCTTACCTCATCATCTTACCATCCTTCCTCTAGGCTGTGTGGACATTTAGCGCATCCAATCGAGTGCGGCCAATAGATGTTCCACCGCCAAAAAGGAGGTAGCTGTTTTCTCATAGCGGGTGGCAAAACCGCGTGCTTCCTTGAGGCGTCCGAAGAACCGTTCGACTTTGTTGCGGTCAGCATACAAGTTCTGGTCATAGTCCCGCTGGTCGAGCCGGTTGGCTTTTGGCGGGATGACGGCTTCGGCCTGTTGCTGCGCAACCGTATCGAGCACGTGGTTCGTGTCATACGCTTTGTCGGCGACGACGGCGCCGGGTTGCTCGGGCAAGGCGGCCAAGAGAACCGGTAACTGCGGGCTGTCGGCCGCGTGGCCCGGCGTCAGCATCAGGTGCAGACAGTTGCCCAGCGCGTCGACCACGGCATGCACCTTCGTGCAGAAGCCTCCCCGGCTGCGACCTAACGCTTCGGCTGCGGGCGTGCTTTTTTTTGGCCCGCCGCCGCTTTGTGGGCCTTGCTCGTGGTGGAATCGACCAGCACCCAGGCGTAATCCGGCTCCTGCACGGCGTGAAACAGGGCTTCCCATTTGCCCGCCTGTGCCCAGCGGCGGAAGCGCCGCGCCACCGTGTTCCAGGGCCCGAACCGCTCGGGCAAGTCGCGCCAGGCCACGCCCGTGCGCACGCGGTAGAGCACGGCATTGACAAACAAGCGGTTGTCGCGCCCCCTACCTAGGCGGCCCAGCGTGTGCGGTTCGATCAAGGTCCATTCGCGTTCGGTTAATTCATGACGGCGCATAGGCCAAAACTACTGCCTTTATTGTCCACACACTCTAGTACGAATTGCCATTTAGTTAAGCGCTCAGATCATCACTGGCTGGCCACTCGTGATAGGTTAGCCAGCTTTGCAGCATCCCAATGTAGGCCTTCAAGTAATTCGGGCTTAAGAAGAAGTTTGACCAGTCGAAGCGACGTACCTGTACCCCCAGGTAGAACAGCCAGACTGCTGCCCCCGCCGCGGGCAGCAGTTGCCGCTCCGCCGCCGACAAATCCCGTACCTGCATATAGCCCGCCAAGAACTGAGTTACTTTCGCTTCGTATTGCTGCTTATCTGTTTCAATGTTGAAGAGTTGCAAGCAAAAATAACCCACGTCCAGTACTGCTGGCCCATTCCCGCAGAAGTCAAAGTCGAAGAGCGTAATCTCGTCCTGTGGAGTGATGGCCATGTTGTCGTACCAGATATCCAGGTGCACGGCCCCCGTAGGCGCTGCTGCCGCGCCGGCTTGGGTAAAAGCCGTTGCTAGCTGGGTACTGACCTGGCGCACGTAGTGCATGTCGGGCGAGTCTTGGGCAAAGTAGGTCTGCGCGGTCGCGACCGATTGCGTGACTACTACCTCCGGCGTGTACGTGGGACGAGCCAGCGTCTGCCCCGCGGTTAGGTGATGCACCCGTCCCATCAACGAGCCAATGGCCGCGCAGGCGGCAGGTGTCAGGAAGCGTACTTTGCCCCCGGGCGCGAAAGAGAAAAGCACCGCGTAGCGTGTGCCCTCCGGGGCGGCTAGCTCCTGGATAAGCGCGCCGGTCGCATCCGGCAGCGGGTAGGAGACGCTTACCCCTTCCGCGTGCAGCTGCGTTAGCAGCGCGAGTTCGGCCTCAATCTCGGCGCGCGTTCGCCAATTGTAGCTGTACACGCGCAAGATGGCCGGCTGCCCGGCCTGCTCTAGCAGGTAGGTGTGGTTCATGCCGGTTTTAAGCAGGCGCGTAGTTACGGCGCCATATCCATACTGCTGAGCCACGAACTGGCCGAGCGCATCGGCGTCCAAAGTAGAAGCGATGACGGGGAAAGACGATAAGCCGGCCGGCTGCTTGGCCAGGGCCAGCGTATCGGCAATAAAGCGGGCCTTTCCCAGCACGTAGGCTCCGCGGTCGTACTTGAACTGGGCGGCCAGTTCGAGCTTGAGGCGCTCGTACTGGCGCGCCCGAAGAGGATGCGCCTTTACATAGTCCCGAAACGCCAACTGCTCCCACATCACGTTGCTCAGGGGGCATACATGCAGGTGGTAGATTTGCGGGCGCTCGCTGCCTCGTTGGTAGCCCTTGCCGAACGACATGTAGGCAGCAATACCCTCCCGCTCGGGCACCTTGAAGTATGCGTAGCCCAGGGCTTCGAATTCCCGGATGAGGTCGGCGCTGAACAGCTGCTCCGGCGCAATAGCGATTAGCATGTCAATGTAGGGCTTGGCGCGGATGCCCGTAATGGCCGAACTGCCGAAGTGCTCAATCCGTACGAGCGTATCGGCGCCCATAGCATCCAGTAAACGCTGTTTCTCCTGAGCGAATAGGTCGGGCCACGTGGGGTCGTAGGCGACTAATTCGACGGGAAAGAGCGTATTCCATTCAGCCTTCGTCAAGGCTTTCAGTTCAGCAGGCGTCATCGGGCGTAAGAGGAAAGAAGTGAGCGGAGCCGTGTGGAAACAAGACAGGGGCAGCCGCCTTCTCAACGAAACTATAAGCTCGTTGAGAAGGTGGCTGCCCTACGCGCGGGTGCGTTATCCCCAGAGACGACAGCGGTAGCTCGCAGTTGCACGCAGCCTTTAGGTGCTTAACAACACCTGTGAATGGAAGAGCCTCTCGTGAGAGGGGCTCTTTCTTGTACTAAGAAGCATAGCCGCTATCTGTTAACCGCAGCAAGGAGAGGGCCGCAAGCGTGTCCAAGAGCGGTCGCACCTTCTCCGGTTTAGTCCGCTTGAACCGGGCAGCCACTTGTTCCAGCATTAGAGGTTAACCTGCTTGTTAGCGCACGGCGGTGGCTTCCACCTCTACTTTTAGCCCCTCATACGCTAGAAAATTGATTTCTACCATTGTGGCGGCGGCTTGAATCGCATGCTGAGCTACCCAATCGGTGAACACATCGAAGCAGCCGGCTGGGCCAAACAGTGCCGCCGTATCCGTGGTATAAATGCGCAACTGTACGATGTCACGGCACTGGTAACCCGCCGCCGTGACGACCTGCTCCACGTTGCCAAGTACCTGTTGCAACTGGGCTCGCATATCGCCCGTGCTGGGGAGGCCATTAGCATCGATGGCTGCTTGACCAGCGCAGTAGAGTGTGGCGGAGGGTTGCCGTACTTCCACGGCTTGAGTGTAACCGCTTTGCTCTTGCCACTGCCAGGGATTAATTACGCGCTTTTCCATTATTGAAGGAGTGTAGGTACGGGGGCAAAGGTCCCGCCTGTTTCCCCACACTACCTGTGATCTACCGCACTATTTTGCGCGTTGCTCGGCCAGCCGGCTCAGGGTTTCACGCGAAACGCCTAGATAGGCGGCCAACTGTGTTTTGGAGACTCGCTGTGGCAGCGTGGGATACTGGTGCAGCAGTCGCTCGTACCGCTCTTTGGCTGGTAGGGTGAGCAGGGAGAGAATGCGCTGCTGAGCAGCCACGCCACCCCGCGCAAATTTGACCATAAAAAAGTAGGTGATTGCGGCGAGGCGGGCGCAGAGCTGCTGGTAGCCGGCCAGTGGCAGACACCAGACCGTGGTATCCTCTAGGCACTGTAGTGAGAGCGTGGCTGGGGTCTGGGTTAGATAAGCGGCAAAGTCCCCCTCCCACCAGTCTTCCAGGGCAAACGAAACAATGTGCGCGCGGCCGGCTGGGTCAGTGTGCACGAGTTTAAGCAGCCCGTGCACCACGAAATAGATATGCGGTACGCGCTCCCCCTCCCGGAGTAGGAATTGGTGCTTGCGAAAGCGGTGGCAACTGAACTGAGAAAGCACCAGGGCAAACTCTTCGTCCGTGAGCGGAACGATTTGCTCCAGATGGTCTCGTAACGGGTGTGGCATAGCCCTTTTCCTACGCAGCCGTTGTGAGTGCGGGTTGTGTTGTGCCAGGAGCCGGCTTACTGCCAGGATGGGAAGTAAATCGACTGCTCAGGCAGCTTCCAGAATAAAATCACCGGGTATACCCAACTTACTGTGCAAGCGCTTGGCAAAGTCTAGGTTAACGCCCCGTTTACCATTGAGTACTTCACTCAGGCGGCTGGCGGGTATTTCCAACAAAGCAGCTAGCTGACCTTTGTTCAGGCGACGCTCGAACATCTCACGCTCGATACGGGCGATAAGCGAGTCGGGGTGCAGTGGGCGGTGGCCGTTGTCATTCTCGTAAGCATTGACCACGTTGCCTAATGCCGTGATTTCAGCGAGATTCTCGGGCTCATGGTCCACGAGATATTCCAGGCGCTGCATAGCTACCTGATACTCGGTTTCGTTGTTGATTTCCATGGTGCGGTCTTCTGTGAGAGGTTTCACGGACCTGATGTTGAGTGACCTGAGCCTTTATACCGTGGTGATATCAGGTATGCGGTCATACTCAGCATGCGTGCCGATGAACCGGATATACACTTGTTTGGCCGGGAAGAAGATACGCACGACGAGGCGGTGGCGGTTATGCCCCACGTTGATGACCCAGCGGTCACCCCCTACATAGTCGGCTTTTGGCTTCCAGGCCCGTACGTCGCCCCCGTTGTTGAATTCGAGGGCTTCCAAGTCATTGAAAAGGTCTAGTAATTCAAGGGCGACAGAAGGGTACTGAATGCCGTATTCGCGCAAAGCGCGTTTGGTGAAGACTTGCATGGCCAGTCAGGAGAAGGGAGGAAATAGAATGTATTCATCTCTTACTGGGGGGTATCGGTCTACTCTGCAAACGTGATAGCGAAAAGAGTAGACCCAAGTAATGGAGAAAGACTGTCTAAGGCGCAGCCACTAACCGGTAGCAGATTCCGTAGGGGAGTAAGAACCTTGAATCAAATATACACTTATTTACACATTTCGGAAAATATTTACCAGAAACGTAATAATAAGAACAACAGCTATATCAAATCATCTGTGGGCTTTGGATTTTCTTTTTACGAGGCGTTGGTCGAATGCTCGGTACGCCGCACCCCGTACACCCATTCGTCTAGGACTTCGCCGTTTTTGCATAAGGTCTGCGAGAACCGAGCTTCCAGCGTGAATCCGGCTTTCTCCAGCACGCGGTGGGAGGCGTGGTTCGTGCCGAAGGGCCGCGCAAAGATGCGCGTGATGGCAAAGGTTTCAAAGCCGTAGTCCACCATCTGCCGGACGGCCAGCGTACTGATGCCCTGTCCCCAAAAGGGCCGCGCCAGCCAATAGCCCAGTTCGGCATTCTGGCGGTGAATATCGGTTTGGGGATGCAAGGCAATGCTGCCCACCGCCTGGCCTGCCACCTCAATGGCGAAAATGCAACGGGACATCTCCGGACTGGTCGCAAACGCCAGGTAGGCCCGCCCGTCCGCTTCGGTGTAGGGGTGCGGGAAGGCATCGATCAGGTGGCGGGCTACTTCCCAGTCGTTGGCATGGTGCACTAGGCTAGGTAGGTCGGCTAGAGCCCAGGGGCGTAGGGTGAAAAGCATCGTAAAAGACCATTGAAAGCAATAAGTACAGTTTATAGTAGGTAGAATATCGTTACTTCACTACCCTACTGAGTTGCGTACACGCCTACTATTTTTCTCTGAAAGGAAAAGTCCCTCATGTGAGGGACTTTCGTTGCGTAAAGCAACTACTAACGCCCATTGCCTTCTACTTCATCGCGGCCATGATTCGATCATAAAAGCGAAAATTATCCGGCGTCAGCTTGCCCGTCGCATCGCGAATCGAAACGGTGCCATCGGTCACTTCCACGATGGTACCGTCCCGGTCCACGAAGAAGTTTTTCGGGTAGCCATCAATGCCCAGCTGCTGGTAGTAGTCCTTCGCGCCCGCCATGGTGGTATAGCCCAGCGGATGCTGCGCCAGGACACGCTTAACGAGCTTTTCCTGCTCGGGGGCAAACGCCAGGAATACCCAGCCTTGGCCCTGGTACTTCTGCTGCAAGGCGTTCAAATCCGTGAATTCCTGAATGCACGGGGCGCAGGTCGTGCTCCAGAAGTTCAGGTGCACGCGCTTACCCAGCAGATCCTGGGAACGGATCCAGTTGCCTGTGACATCTTGCAAGGCAAAGGTTGGCAACGGCTGCCCCTTATGGCGCTGGCGAAAAGCTTGGTTGCCGTTGGTGAGCAGCGGATTATCGTTAGGATTAGCTGGTTGGATAGAGACTGTGAAGCCCTTAGCCTCAAGCTGCCGTTTTTTGCGCACCAAAACCGAATCAGTGGGGTCACCCTTGAGAACCAAGCGGCCTTGGGTCTGAGCATAGAGAGGTCCTACTACTAATATGCCGAGCAGAAGAAAGAGGCAGGATCTCATAAAAGTTGATATAGGTGTAATCTAATGTACGAAATTATTCGTAATAATAAGTAAAATGCCTGTGCTTAGAAGAGTTTTGCTAGAAGATAGTTAGTGCGACCGATGAGCTTGCGGAGCGTTGCGCTGCTTTCGGGTCCCGGCGGCGATGGCAAGAACCACCACAACGGCGACTGGTGCACGGTAGCCTTGCATCGCTTCGACGAGTGAATGCTCCCTGACAAGCGCTGGGCTGAGCTGGAGCAGCAGGTGCGTGAGTAGAAAGCTGCCGGCCGTATAGCTAAAGCGTTTAAGATCAAAGGCCATAAGGCCAAGCATATGAGGGACTTTTCGTTAGGAACCACTGTAGCCAGTGTCGGCTGACTTTTCTACTACAAAAGTTACGTAGATAGTAGAAAGCTCTGGCACCGGAGCACTGGTCACGTGAACAATGCGCCAGCCAGCTTCTAGTGCCTTACCAATTGCAGTGCTACTAGCAAATTCATAGCCTTCCGGTGTAAAGCCGGTTATTTTTGTATGGAATGGCTCAATAATGACGCGTTGTGGCATAGTACAAGTTTATTGAAGAGTGAGCCACCAATATAGGGCTACAACATACAACCCATTGGGCATGGGTATAAAAAAGCTCTGACTGGGTAAGGGTAAAACACGTGCTGGGGCATGTTGCTTTCAGGAAGCATAGCCATTATCCGTCAGACGTAGTAAGGAAAGTGCTGCCAGGGTGTCTAGGAGAGGCCGGACTTTTTCGGGCTTCGTACGCTTGAAGCGAGCGGCCACCTGCTCTGTCGTCAAGGGTTGCCCCGCTTGTTGAATGGCATCGCGCAAGGCCTGCATCTGCTGGGCAAGTTCTGTAGGCCAGAGCTGTGGGCCAGCAATACCCGTGGCTGCTGTGGCAGGCATGATCTGCTTAGGCAGGGAAAGGGTTGCTTGTTGTTCAGGAGCTTGGTAGCTGGGACGCAGGTAACGCACGAGGCCGGCTTGCTCTTCACGGGCGCGCTCGTGGTTGAGACGTACGAGGCGAGTGAGTATCTCGGCGTCGGGCAGATCCACCGGCCAGCCGTAGGCCTCAGCAACGGCAGCATCGAGTTGCTGGTGAAGGCTCAGCACGACGGAGGCGAGGCCCAGTTGGTGAGCTATCTGGTCCTTGGCGGTAAGGGGATGACCAGCGCGCAGCTTTTCGACCACATTGTAGAGGTCGGTGAGGGTGAGGACAGGGTGTTGGGCTTGTTGGCGTTTGCGGTGGGCGTCGAGTTGTTCGGCTAGCTCCCGGATGCGTGCTTGTTGGTGAGGCGTAGCGACTGGGAAAGGGAACGGGTCGAAGCAACGGGATTTGTTGTAGCGAGGGGTGTTGCCACCCAGATCGCCACCAGTTGCTAAAGCCCAAGCAACGTGAAACTTGCTTGAAAGTACTCCGAGGCAATAGGCGTCATCAAGAGCAATTGCAATTAGCATATTGTCTGGAAGAATAGCTGCATCTAAAAATTGAAATGTTCGATGCTTAGCAGTTTCAACAGTTCCTATATAACGAGGCTGCCCATTCAACATACGTCGCATATCTTGTCGTGGCTTCCCATGTATCCACCAAAGTTTTGCATAACTCGCTCCATCTTTAGTATTGCCTTTGGCGTCACGCTCGGGTTTTACATTCTCAACTAAATGTTGATATACATTCGGAAAGCGAGTCAGCACTTCATCTGAAGTAAGTCCGAATAAGTCAATGATCATCGCTTGTCTGGATTTTCCAGTTAAGTCCTGTCCGTTGCGATAGTGCCGAATATGCCTTTCAAGTCCAGAAACGGTACCTAAGCCTAATTGCAGTGCTTTCTCTTTGGTTAGAATGAAACCACCTCCATGTAGTTTTACCCCAGGGCTCGAAATGCCTTCATTCGATTTTAAAAGCTTCGTGCTATCTAAGTTTGCGCCAATCGACAGATCGGGAAGTATACGACCTTGTTGAACTGAAAAAATTACTTCAGAGGCTTCTTCTCCTTCTGCTACAAACTCACTATCAGAGGTCAGCAGCTGGCCTAGAGAAGACACAGCCGCCGTTCGTTCCGCTACCGTCATAGCGATGCGAACGGCGGCTCCTTCAGCGGCATCTACCCATGGATGGTCAGGAATGGCGAAGGTGAGTGTAAGGGGCGGCGTGTCGCCCTCCAAGAAGGGCTGCAGCACACGGCGGTTGAATGTTTGCTTGAGGCTGTTGGTGGTGATGAAGCCAAATCGTTCCGATGTCCCACGCTGTACAGCAATAGCAGCGTTGTGCCACCAGTACATTACCAAATCAGCAGAATCAGGCACTTTGCCTTTATAAGCTTTACGAAGTGCCTCGGTGTAACCATCTCCCAAACCTTCGCGCATCCGTGCTGGTCCTAAAAATGGCGGATTTCCTATAATAAAATCTGCCTTTGGCCACTCAGCAGGCTTTGGATTAGGATAGTCGTACACAAGAGCACGAGCTGTTTCATCAGGGACTAGTTGACCAGTAGTTGGATGCAAATGAGTGGTGCCATCCCAGCGCGTGACAGGCTGCCCACTGGCGTCTAGTCGAGGCACAGGAACGTCGTGCTGTAAAGCCGCATCCTGTTGGCTGATATTCTGGTAGTCGTCCAACAACGGCTCGCGCATTTCATTTAATCCATGTGTGCGGATGTGCCACTGTAAGAAACCAATCCGCAATACCACGTCCGCTACCGTTGCAGCGCGTGGGTTGATCTCCAAGCCCAGGAACTGATGCGGGCTAACGGTAGTACCACCGGCTAGGTCCAGCATGGTCGTATGCCCGAAACTATTGATCGCCGCCAGCACTTCGCCTTCTAGTCGCTTGAGGTGTTCCAGTGTGACGTAGAGAAAGTTACCGCTCCCGCAAGCGGGGTCAAGGATTCGCAAGGACGTAAGCCGGGTGAGAAAACGAACGAGTTCCGCCCGGGCTTCTTTGGGCTTGCCTTCGTCTGAGCGACGAGCGCTCGCTGCCTGCGATGCGGCCCACTCCCGACGTAATGGCTCTAAAACCGTCGGGATGATCAGGCGCTCGACATAGGCGCGAGGCGTGTAGTGCGCTCCCAGGCGGTGGCGTTCCTTGGGGTCAAGTGCCCGCTCCAACAAGGTGCCAAAAATAGCGGGTTCTACTTCTTTCCAATCCGCTTCGGCGGCCTTGAGTAGGAGTTCAATCTGATCGGAGGTGAGGGGTAGCGTCGTGGCGTTGTGAAAAAGCTTGCCGTTGAAGCGCCGCACCTTTGCTTTAAACTCCGAGGAGAAGCCACCTGTGTCCATTTTCTGCCACAAGTCCTGTAAGGCGTCGGGGAGGAACGCTTGTAGCTCCGGCGCGCTGTAATCGCGCAGCATCTTAGTGAAGGAATCCTTTGGGATGAGCTTGGTATCCTCCGCGAACATGGTAAACAGGCAGCGCATGAGAAACTGCGCCACGATGTCGGGGGCGTGCCCAGCGCGTTCTAATTGGGCTGACACGCCGGCCAGGTAGCCCGCAAGCTCCCGGGTCACTTTCGCGGCCTTGCGGCTGGGGTCCAGCTCGCGAGGAGTCAGAAAGATCTGCCGGAGTCGCTCGCGGGTTTCTTCTTTGGCTAAATCAGCGAGGGATAATCGGTAGTTGGCCTGATCGGGGAAGGGCATGAACGCTTCGCCAATGCCCGTAAAATTACTATAGATGTCAATGCAGTAGCCGACGTCTACGACCAGCACGAATAGGGGCTGGGGCTCGATGGAGGGCAGGGCGCGCACGTAGCGTAGGGCCTGCTGGCGGGCGGCCTGCATCATCTCCGCCCACTTGGTGGTGCCGCGCAGCGCGTGGCCTTTACGTCGCTTTTCGGGCGGCAGGCCTAGTTCGGCCCGTTGGGCTTTCTGCTGCGCGTCGGGGGAGTCCGTGCCTTGCTTGGTTTCCAGCACGAAGCAGCCGCGCTTGTAGAGGTCGATGCGGCCTAGGCTCTTCTTGCCGCTGTCGTTGAATTGTACTCCTCGCTCTAGAACGTAGGCGTCGTTTGTAGGATTATCCGTGGTCGGATCAGGTTGTGGTACGCCGAGTAGGGCGCACAGATCTTGCAGAAACAGGCCGTAATTGGCACGCTCCGCCCCACCCGCTGATTGCCAACGGCTTTGAAAATCTTCGTAAAACAAGAGATAATAGGCTTATAGTTAAGAAATTAAAAAATAGGATGTTGCAATAAAAGCCGTGTACTCAATCAATCGCATGCGACGACCAAATAGTAAGGATAGAGTAGAGTGTAATATTGATAATCAAATATTATACCTGTATAATGTTTTTGGAATAAATAATATATTATATAGAGCAGTGTATATCTATAGCAGCAGAATACTACTAGAGCGAGGCCTTCTTGTTAGTTGTGGTTTGTTGCTGTACCTTTTCCATTAGTTACCTCGATTCTATGCTTGATACTACCTCTACCTTAGCCGTTGCTTATGTGGCTGACAAGATCATTGTTCCTTTCGCAAACAAGCTGTTGGGAGGCTATGCAGATGATTTAAAGGCTTTATTCGACAGCCGAGCAAAGAAGCTCTTCAGCAAGTCTGAGGAGATGCTAGCAGATACCAATATTGAACCGCAACCAGTAGAGTTAAAGGTGCTCAAGCCACTGATAGAAGGAGCTATTTTAGAAGAAAATGAATCACTCGTCGATAAGTGGGCAGCCTTACTAGCCAATGCTGCAAGCTCTGCCGCCGGTAAAGACCTAGTAGAGCCTAGCTTCGCGGACGTGCTCAAGCAACTTACGCCACCGCAGGCACGGCTACTTGATCTGCTATACAAGCAGGTAACAGCCGAGCAAATGCAACGCGAGCATAGCCGGTACCACGCGTTTCAACTTGATCCGGTGCGCAAAGCACTGGAGTTACCCTTTGCGGATTTTGAGCGGTGTATGGATAACCTCATTCGGTTGCGGCTCTGCACACGCATTGTACCGGCTCGAAATATCAATTTCCTCAAACCGGACAGAAGCTTTCCTACGACTGAGCCGACGATGTTCGGGTATGCTTTCGTCACAGCCTGCACGCCACCTACCAAGCAATAATCTATGGCTGCACAGCTGTTACAAGAAACGCAGACTTTTCTCGAAGGCTACAAAGTCTTTATCAACTCATTGGAGTCCAAGCGCCTCGCTGCCGATACCTTGTCTTACACGCGCTTGCTCAGCGGATGGCAGATGCTCCAGCATTTTATAAAATAAATGTAATACCCCACTCTATTGGTATTTATTTGAACCTCAACACTGGTTCTGCAATCAGTGAAATGAAGTAGTGATTACTCATATATGTCAAACGTCTTCTCACTAGGATATTCAGAATGCAGACGGGATTCTCCATTCCATTTCTGGTTACCAAATAAATAGATGATTCCTTCTGGTAGCTCACCGTCTGCCATTCGCCTAATACCTATATCCATACCCATAAGATCTGGGACGCCTTGAACGTCAATCAGCTGCTTATGTAAATGAAGCCATATTATTTGGCTATCATCTTCAAAAACAATAGTCTTCAGCGCATCACAAACACCTTTGGCAATATTATCTAAATCGGTATGATTGTACACCTTAGTGGGTCCCATCACATCTATTGTCAAGAGCAAAGGTTCTTTGTAGGGCCACCAAGATTTCTTCTTAGCCAAAAGTTTAGCTTGTACCTCTTGCCTGAAGGAAAAAGCATTTGTCTTCTCCCTTAACTCGTAGTAGACTTTGCCTTCAATTTCAACACGTTTGTACTTGTCCTGTGCTGTAGGAACCCTAAGACCGTGAAATAGCAAAACTTCATCATAGTATGGATTCTGATGAAATACTACTGTCTCACCTGGTTGCAAAGGTGGTAATGGCTTAAGCATATTAGAAGATAATGTATGCGCTTCCTTGAATAGGAAGCCAGTTGTAAGCAGAGAAGAACGTGTTCTCACTGCCTCACTGAAGACGTTAAGAACAGAATTTATGCTGTTGGTATATCGGCTAACAGATTGGTGCTGCCGTCGACAAATGCTTGATACTTCGCCAGTGCTTTGCGGTCTTCCAGCGCTTTGGAAAGAGCAACCAAAGAAGCCGCTACTTCCGCGCCGAGTACGGACGTATCGTCCAGCCGCACGGCGGTGCCAGCCATGCAGACCATGAGCATGCCCTTATCGCCACCTACTTCGGCGTAGTCAATGTCAGTGGCCAGAATAGCGTTGCCCCCTAACTCCAGGCACTTCATGCGGAGTTGTGTGCGGCACAGGTTCTCCCCATTGGCAATCTTCTGATTGTAGGAGCCGGATTGCGCCCCGAAAAAGTCGGTCCAGCTGCTGGCAAATTCCGAGAAGACACCCGTGCCGGTCACCGACTGTCCGCTCACCAAGGCTAGCGGGTGAAACTGCCAAGAAGCAGGCGCTTGCAAAGAGAGAATAGGAACTTCCGGCAGATTCTGTTGCACGATCTGCTGGAAGTTCAGGCGAGCGGCTCGAGCGTTGCTGCGGGCTTTCTCGACTAACGTGTAGCCACATGCTTCGCAGTAGCCTGCTGCTGTTGAATCGGTGAAAGCGTGGATGCACTCAATGGCTTGCTGGTTATAAGGACGATTGCTGCCGAAGAAGGACGATTTGTATTCAGCGGAACAGTTCGGGCAGTTAGGCATAGAATAGGTATAAGTTAGTTTACCTTAATATTCCTTTCTTATTTAATTTATCAAAAGCAAGATATATTAAATCAAATAAGTGTAACTCTTGTTCATACTGATGATACGGAACATCATCTATCTTATCTATACGAGCTATATAAATGTTCTGCCAATCACCTGCAGCAAAAAGATTATATGCTATTTTTTGATTAGTAATTGGATGATTAAATACGTATGGATCTCTTGATATATTGCCGCGTAATTCGTGTGTTTTGAAATTATGATTTTCATAATCAAGTATCGGTAAAACAATGCCCACGAAATAGCCCTGTTCCCTATGCGAACGATTACGATATTCGTTACTTCGTTGGTATTGTAACAGCTTCTTTAAAGCTCTGTCAAGTGACTCTGAGCCTCCAACGATCCACACGAGGAGTTGCAATAGTACGACTGCAGGTAACATCCAGCTTTTTGATTGTTCGTGCCGAATGTTTATTGCTAAGTATCTTTCTATTTTATGATATGGACGACCATATACAGACTGAAGCCGCCTCATACTGAGAGCACCTGCGTGAATTAACTCAGTTAATATAATACTGAGTAAGCTGGTCTCTCTTCTTTGCGCTGCAATGTATTTAAAAAAGTATAATTTATATTCCTCTTGAAGTTGAAAGGATTCTATTAAATCATGAACAACCTCTTTTACTTCTGTACTATTGTTAAAATAATATATTTCTTGACTATAAAATTTGTCAATATATCCTGAAAAATCTGTCTCAATACCGTAGCGAGTATGAAAAATGGTGCGAATGTTATCTATATCACATACGAATATAACTTTGTCAAAACCAAACTTATTAGTTTTTTCTTTGTGATAATCTAAATGAGTACTAAATATGTTAAATAAACGAAAAATATGCTCAGGATCAATCCGATCTAAGTCATCGATAATCAAGACTTTTTTCTTCTTATTATCTAAGTCACCGACTAATTTTTCAAGTGCTTCTTCTATAAACAGAGTAACATAATCTGCTTCTAAAATAGGCAGTTGTTCTATTTGTTTTCCAAATTCTTCTATACGGGTATATAGATTAGGATCTTTGCGATTAGCTTCAATATTTTCATAAATTGGTAATAAAGGACTGATTACTGAACTAATAGCGGACCATGCAGATGTGACAACCTGTGCATCCTTATTTAATGAAGGTAGGAAGCTAACCAAACCATTAATTATAGAAGGTAATTTTTCTTGCAAAGAAACGCCATATGCTATTGCACGGCTAATCTTGATAGAATCTAGTAATAAGCGCTGCGAAGATAGGAGTTCGATAAGAATATCATATTTAATAAGACGAAAAATATCATCATTGGCCGAAATAGAGTAGTTAACAGGGACTAGCTTAATAGCTACGTAATCTTTTGCGTAGTCAGAAGAAAAATAGTTATCTAAAAAATAGGTCTTACCCATTCCAAATGGTGCAGATATAATAATTCTTTGATTATCAATATCATCAATATGATCACGAAATGTGGCATGTTGCTTATCTAAGGAAATTAAAAGTGCCATGTATTAAAAGATATACTTGCTTAAGGTTGATTAAGTATCTCTTAATATTAGAATGAATTTGATCTGCTTACCATTAGGCTAATTATTATTAAGGTCTGTAATCGGGATTTAAGCTCCCAATCCAAGCTGCAATCTTTACACTTAATGCTTTTTCTAACTCTTGTAAGTCTGAGTACAGGATATGTTGGAAGGGACGTAAATCAAAATGAGCATTTGCTTCAAAGTCTTTGCGCTCACTAATGTATATAACAGGTCTACCGAGGCCTAAGGCATAGCCGGCTTCGAAATATACACCAGTGCGTTGCATCGTGAAATCAGCAATACAGAACTTAGAGCGCTTAATACCGGCTAATATTTCGTCAATGACAGGTGTATCACTAGTGACGACGAAATCACTGTTGATAATTATGGGCCGATAACCATGGTATTCTACTACTTGAATAATAGTATCTCGGTATAAATCCATCTGAGAGGCAAAAGAGATGGCGATAAAGCAGTAGTTGGAAGTTGGGCCCGCGCTCTCTAAATCAATCACATAAGCTAAGCCGCGATATGTGAGCTCTACTGTAAGGCCCCCATCGCCTTCACGGCCTCCTAGCTGTTTTAATAAGCCACTGGCAGTTAATGTTTCTAGATAGAAGTAAGCTTCGTTGCTACTCTTGAAATACAGGCGCTTATACTCTGTCAGATCATAGAATTTGATATTTGCTCCATCTTCTATCTGCTTTTTGGAGAGAAAAAGGATAAGGCTATCTAGCTTCTGTTTGGGCGTACGCGGAATAGGGGCAGTGGCTAGTTTCTTCTGTAGAAGTTCTAAGCTGATGACTTCTCTATTTCCAACGAGTGGGTAGCCATTTTGCCACAGTCCTTGAATTAGAGGCTTGATCTTCTGGTATTCTTTATTGTCTTGATGCTGGTGTAGGAATTCCCACTCGATGTAAAATACTTCAAGCCGATCTGGCTGCGATGGCGTGGCAAGCTGCACCGCTACTGCTGTGTCTGTGAGGTCTTCGCGAGGTGTAATTTTACTGACTACAGATCCTGTAATTGGCTTATCGGTAAATGGATCTAGGGGTTTCGTTTCCATAGGAAAGTAAGATTATAGTATTGTAAAAGATTAATCCTCTGCTGGGTAGTACACTCCTTCTCCTACTTTCCATAAGCAGCTTATCTCTTCGAGCGTCACTTTTATTCTTTCTCCTGCGGCATCGTTAGATAGTTCTAACACTCTATCCTGATTGCTAGTGATGCGCTTGAATAATAGCAGCTCACTCTTCAATATGATGATGTGCACGCCGTGCGCATGAGCCCAGCTACTTTCTGCTATCGGCCTGATGATGAAGCGTGCCCGCTCGGGGTATCGTGGCGCCATGCTATTGCCTCTGATTTCTAGGATAGCCGCGTCTTGGTAGTCGTGGCCGGGAACAAGGAGAATAGGGGCTGTGGGGAAAGAGCTGGTCTGACAGTTTTGAGCGAAGGAAGAGAAGTCGGTGTGGGCAATGAGGGGGAGCTCGATGAGTAAAGAATGTCTAGACTCATCAACTGGTTGACCATTCTTTTTATCAGAAGAGCCTTTCAGCTTCGGCAAGGCATTCCTATCGGATAAAATATCCTGTATTTCTACTTTTAACACCTTCGCTATAGCGTCCAAAGTAGACATACGAGCCCCATTCTTGCCACTTTCTATATTAGAAATAGCAGTCTTGGATTTACCAATCTTAACTCCTAATTCTTCTTGAGTTAAGCCTGCCTTTTCTCTTAGTTCTTTAAGACGCACAAACTCATGAATTTAAAGTATTACTTTAATTCTTTGCCGTAGGTACACACCTATAGAAAAGAAAAGCTTTACTTATTCTTGTTTATTAAGAATAACTTAACTACGTTTGAAGTGTTAAGTAAATGACACCTCAAAGTAAGTAAAACTAAACGCCATGCAAGCTAAGGCACAAAAGTTAGCCGACTTGCTGCCCTACGGGGCGCAAAGCCAAATCGCCAAAAAGTTTGGTGTGAGTCGCTCAGCTGTTCAACAGGCAATTCGTGCAGAACGCCCTGGCAATGCATTGGTGATTGAGGCCATGCGGATTGCGCGAGAAGTAGGAGCGCTGGATACCGCAAGGGACTTAGCCAGCCTGAATGCTTAAGCGAAAAGCCGATTAAAATAAAAGGGGCTGACCGCGCCAACGGTCAACCCCTTTTCAACCGAGTTTTTACCCAGTTCAATCTAACACCACAAACGTAATGAAAAATCAGATTGCTCCGGCAAGCGCGCCAACGCTTGCCCCGACCTTCCGTGTTCAAACGGTCACGCTCTACTTAGGGATTTCCCTGCTTCGCTTGCACCTGAGCGAGTTATTACGCGACGAAGTCTTTGCCGAAGACGAGCGCTTGCGGGCCAACGACGCCGTGTATCAAAGCGAGAACGCAACGCAGCTGCAACGCTGGCAGCGCAACGTGGAGCGCGTCCGCCACGAGCGCCAACTCGCCCAAGCCGTTACCAACCGGGAGCAGCGCGGCCGTACCAGCGATTACTCGGGTGAACTGCACGCAAACTTAGCGGAAGACGCCGTCCTGGCTGAAACCGGCCTATCCTACGCCGACGTCCTAAGCCTGTAGCGTGATGGAACAGTCGCTCACGCCCCAAACCCTGCGCTGCGCCTTGTTGGCCGCGCAGGCGGAAGAAGACGCCCTGGAAGGGCTGCTCACGACTCCCGTGCTGGAAGTAACGCTACGCGTTGGCACGGAGTCCTTCACGGTGCCCGTCACCCCTACTGTGGGGAGTGCCGTCGTGCACGAACTACTGCTGGCCGCCATTGCGCGCCGGCAAGCCGCTGCGCAGCACGAGCGCCAGTCCCGCCTCACTGTGCGTAGTGAACCCTACCCCATTCTCGCTACCTAGCAGCAATTAACCTTCCTATACCTGCTAACACCCTATGCATAGGGGTGGCTATAGTATGGCTATAGAGCAGGCGTCAGACCTGCCTCTGACGAACATGAATGACGTCAACCGTTTGTCGCGTGCAATTCACTTTCCTGTACTTACTTTCTTACCCCTATGATTGGTTATAAACATCAGTTAACTACGTATCTGTGGCGCAGGGCGAACCGCCAGAACCCTGTCACTGGGCAAGCGCCTATCTCATTGCGTATTGAAATCGAGGGCTTCCCCCGGGCGGAATTTGTAACAGCGGTGAAAGCGACCGAAGCCGAGTGGCGGAGTCAGGCGCAGCGACTGTACCCCACGAGAGGCATGGCGGAAGAGGAGGCGAAGCTCCTACAACTAGCCAATAGCAAACTAGCGCGGTATCTTCTTGCGGTAGAGCAAGCCTACGACAGCTATTGCAACCAAGGGGGGCACCCATCCCCAGCTGAACTACGCGAGTTTTTGCGCCACGGGCGCAGCAAGGACCACGAGTCCAAGCAACTACTACGGGTTGCCGAGCTCTTCTACCAGGATTTCAGCGACCCTAAACGCTGTCGCCGGCCCAATACCTTGGCCGCCCTTCACAAGTCCATTGGCAAGATTCGAGAATATTGTGCGCACACCAAGCAAACTTACGTCTTAGCCGAGCACATTAATCGGGCCTGGTGTCGAGGCTTTGATCGGTGGTGTAATCAACACGCCTGGGATGCGAGCACCATTCAAAAGCATATTGCTGCATTGCGGCGGATCGTGGGATTTGCGGCGGACGAGGGCCTTATTGCGACCAATCAGATCGAACGTTATACCTACTTAACGCCGAAAGAAGAAAAAGCGAAACGCCACGTCTCGAAAGCAGAGATAGCTCGTTTGGAAACGCACCGGTTTAAGAATCCCTCCGTGCAGCGCGTCGCGGACATTTTCTTATTTTCCTATTACACGGGGCTAACGATTGCGGACTACCTACGTTTTGCCGCTGACCCTAACGCGTTCCTCTGTTCTGAGGAAGGCGTGCTGGGAATACGCATGACTCGCCAGAAGATGATGCGTAAAGGCAAAGAGTTCTGGGTACCCCTTTTTCCGAAAGCCCACCATTTGTTTTTTGTTGTCTACAAAGAGCGTCTTCCCATTTATACGGATGGGCATGTACTCAATAAGCTGAAGATCATCGCAGCTGCCTTGCAGTTTCACTTACTTGATCTCAAGCATAAAGACGCCCGGTCTTCCTTTGCCCAGCACATGCGCGACAAGTACGGTCTGGAGGTAGCGGCGGGCATGGCTGGGCACTCGCAGCAAATAGCCAATCAGCACTACTCAACGACTAGCCCTAAACGCATTGTTGAGCAAATCAACATAGTAAGTGGTCTGCCGAATACTCAGCCAGGGCGCGTCATTCCATTCCGCTTTGGTGCATAAGGCACCTTGAGCATCCACTACCTCTCCTGAGTATGGTAGGATCATACTCAGGAGAGGTAGTATCACGAATATTTTTGAATAAATACCTTGCGAAGATGAATCAACCGAACGAAAATACACGGACAGCTGCCAACGAAAGCATATTGGCGGATTTACGGCATTGCTTTCCAACACTAGCTATTGATATCTACCTAAAGAACCTTGAAGGTGTCGATACAGGTGTTTACGATACAGGCTTGATAATTTGGGGAGAGTTCTTAGCTACCGCTTGGGATATGAGATCCGTTGGTCAATGGCTTGCGCCTGCTGTTCTTGATCAAGCTTATTATAAGGCAAAAGACCCCACTATTTTTCTAGATGCTTGCCAGCGCCTGCTAGATGCCACTATGCCCCTCTTTGGACATTACTACGAGGAAGGCCATCCTTTCGCAGGCTATTTATTTAGCAGCACACAACCAACGGACGCAGGGGAAAAGAATGGTTTAATACGCCGGGTAGGGCAAGGCGTTGAACAGTTTAAGGAATGGGTACATTATCGACAGCAAACTCCAGCTGAACAATTCCTGGAAATGCTTTCTACTATTCGTATTCAGATAACCAATGATTCTACGAAAGAGGTTGCTGTTCTACAAAAGCAAACAGTGCTATATGGTAATTGGTATGATGATCAAATACGTCTAAAAATCTTAAGCCAAAATTTTTATCGCTACATCCGATCTGGATTAACTACCGAAAGCCTACGCGGCATATGGGTTAGTTTAAGACAGATCAAAGAAGTTGATTTAGGATTATTATTAAAAAAGAAAGAGCTGTTCGAGCAGGTGAGAGAGAATGTACCTACCCTCTATTCCAATCAGCGGGAATATAATATAGCTGAGCTTCCTCTCTCATTTCCTCAAATTAGGTTTGCAGGATTAGAAGGGCAGCGAATTATAACTGATGAAGTAAATCAATACTTCTGGGGAGAGATTTTTCACCTCTTATACGCTCGCAAAGAATGGGCCTGGCGAGCGTATGTGACATTGTCTGATATACTTGGGGAGCCTCTTACTACAGAAGAGCGCAACAACCCATTGAGTATTTGGAATAAGGAAAATACACCGCAAGTACCGAGTGAAACAGTAGAATCAAGTCTAATTAATGAAGGTGTCTGCAGATGGAAAGCGAATAAAATTGACTTTGCAGAGATGTTCTATGGCCTACTAGAAGCAAAAGCTATAGAGTGTTCGAATATAGAGGTTGGGGCGACTTGGCTTGCCAACGTGTTTGGAATGGATCTAGGCCGTGTAAGTAATATGTTAGCACCCATGAGAGATCGTACAAAACAAACGGCTTTTCTTGACAAGGTGACACAGGCTTTGAAAGCTAAGATTGAGGAGGATGATAACCGTATCGAGGAACGGGAAAGGAGATAAAAAATAAATTAGTACGGAGTCAGTACGGAGTCCTGAGTATCTAAAATCAGCAATTTCAACCTTTGTTCACCGCTTCACTAATGGTGGTGAAAACAGATGGATGTAATTGTTAGAATAACAGAAATTTCTTATTCGCAATTTCTGCAGGATATTGACAGACGAATACAGCAGTCGTTTGCAAGTCACGCATTAATAGCTACTCCTGCGGCTCAAACAAAAGATGAGCTACTCTCAACTCGGCAGGCAGCGCGCCTATTAGACGTTAGTAAAGTTACATTATCGAACTGGCGAGCACGGGGGCTAATTCGAAGCAGTAAAATAGGACGCCATATCCTGTTTAAACGCTCCGAATTACTAGAGGACCTACAAAATATTCCGACAAAGCGGAAGGATTCTACCTATGAATAATCCTGCTGCTATAACCGCTAGGCAACTCGCCGACGGCCACACCCTGCTCCAAACGGTACGGGGATTACAGAGCTGTTTAGCAGCAGCACCAGTCTTCACTTTCTCTGAAACCGGTCGTCGCAATCTCTGCCGCCGCTTCTACCTCACATCTGAAGGATTGGATGCCGCCCTTGCTGCCTACGAGGCTACTGCCTCTCTGGCACCCGATACGGTGCCCCAGTAAGCGTCCCAAGTTGGTCTGGTGCACCACTTATGGAATGCACCTCATAGAGTTCGAATCCCCCCCCTCTCTACACCTATCAAAAGAAAATGGGCACCCTAGAGTCGGGCACCCACCTTCAACGATTCACCGCTTACTCTATCTCAAAAATCATGCAAACCATTCAGCATATGCCTGTTCAGGCGCTGCCGCCATAGGAGTAAGCAGTTCAGCAGAGGAGGAGGGATTCGAACCAATCGGCCTCTGTAGAAACGAAACAGGCACCCCGGCCAGGGTGCCCATTCCAAATCATTCGTAGCGACTACAAAGGAAATGAAAATTTCGGAGCAATCCACGCAACGCTCCCTTGAGCAAGCGCCCCTTTCAGGAGCGGCACTTAGTGAAGCAGAGCAATACTGCGAGCACGTAGCCTCTCAATTTACACAGCCGTTCCTAAAGAAAGAACAGCTCTTACATAATCTGCGCGAAAATTGGCCAGGCTGCGCAGAGGAGGTTATACAGGCCCTCGTAGCCGCTGGCTACATCGAAGTCGCGCCTACGGGCCGTTATCGACTTCCTCTGCCCGCGTGGAGTCCCAATGCCCGGGCGCAGAACGAACCAGTACAGGTAACACCTCTCCCGTTGGCAGCCCCACGCGTGCAACCCGCGCCCGCAGTACCGCTACCGGCTCCTCGTCAGGCTGCCCCCTTACCCGAAGTGGTCGCGGCCCCCACTGTTCCCAAGTTCAAGCCCTTGCGGCTGGCCGTTCCCGGCCGTGCTGCTTAACCCCTCTCTGCCATGGAATCAGTCCTGCCCATACGCAAACATTTGAACCGACTCACTGGGGTGTCCAGTGGGGCCCGGTCCATCCTGATCGAAATCTGCGAGATGGTGGAGAACGGCAAGAAAGGCACCTTCTTCGGGGGGAATGAATACCTCGCCCAGAAAGCCTGCTGCCATCCCGTCTCCGTGTCCAAGCACCTGCGCCTGCTCAAAAAATCGGGGCTGCTGACCGAGCATCTGGAGAATGGAAACTCCGCCAAACGTACCCTGACTCCCTGCCCCGAACTGGTCGAAGCCTACTCCACGGGGGACCTTTTGAGGGTTAGCGGGATGCTAAGCCAGGCTAAGCAGGGGGCTAACCCCACCCTTAGCAGGGGACTAAGCCAGGCTAAGCAGGGTGCTAACCATACTTTAGTTACTCTAGAAAATACTCTAGGGAATACAGTTCTAGAGAACCCTAACGTGGCGCTTTCGACGTCGGCTTGCGCCGACCGCGCACCGGAGATTTCGGCTTTGGAAAGGGAGGTAGGTCAACTCAAAATGGAGTTGGCTAAAGCCCAGGAGCGGCTCACGAAAGCCACCGAGGTCTACCACGCCCAGCAGCAAGAGTTTGAGACCGTTCGCCAAGAACTTAGCACCACCCACGAGCAACTGGCGACGGCGCAGGCCGAGAGCGAGACCCTGCGCACGCAGTTGGCAAGACGGGAAAAGCGTGCCAAGCACCAGCCTGCCCCGTTCGCGGAAGAGATGCCCTTGCTCGCGGACTGGTACCCCGACCAGCGGGCGCAATTTCCTGCTGAAGAGCAGCAGACCCTCGAAAACTTCTACGCCTGGGCCAAGGATCGGCACCTGCCCCACGTGTTCAGTCGTAACCTGACGCCGCGCAAAGTGCTCGCTCTGGTGAACACCTTCGGCCGGGAGCCGCTGAAAATAACGCTGTTGGAGATGGAAAGCTCTTCCTCGTTCGACGACAAGAAATCAGCCGACCTAACAGCAGAGGCCTGGCTCAAACGCGATGTGCAACGATGGGAGCGGTTGAAAGAACAACGCGAACGGCAGGCTGAGGAGCGCCGATACGCCCACGTGAGCACCACCTACACTGCTGGTTACAACCCCTACGCCCGCTGCAACTAGCCTCCGATGAACTACGAAACCGTCCGCGGCAGCCTCTCAAACCGAGGCACCGTGCAGCCCAAAGCCGAGATTGTGCTGACCCCTAGCCAGGAGGAATTCTACCTGTCGCTGTTCAGCTACGATAACACCATCTACGAACACCTGCACCTGACCCATTCGGTCTCCGGTTTTGCCGGCAGCTACTTCTGCGAGTTCCTCTACCTCGACATTGACCGGAATGGCGATTTGTTGGGGGCGCTGGAATCTACGCGCGACATCGTCAAGCGACTCTACCAGCGCTTCCAACTCTCGCCCAAGCAGCTCTACATTGCCTTTTCGGGCAGTAAAGGCTTTCACATCGGCCTGCACCAGAGCCTGTTCGGTGGGTTTGCTCCCTCTCCCCACCTACCCCAACAAATTCAGGTCCTGGCTGCGCGTTTGCTCGCCGAGTGCCACGACCTGACGTTGGATGTGATGCAAGCCCAGCACGCCGAGGCCAAAAAAGCCGGCGGCAACTTCGCCGACGCGGACCTAGGGATCTACAACCCCAACCGCCTGTTTCGGGTGATTAACTCGCTCAACAAAAAGAGCGGCCGCTACAAGGTAGGCCTCACGAGCGAAGAGCTCCTGAACCTGCCTCTCACCGAAATCGAGAAGCTTGCTTCTGCCCCTCGCACCGACTACAAGCCCGAAGCGAAACTGACTACGCAGGTAGCCATTCCCGAACTGGCGGCCCTGTGGGAATACGCCAAAAACTTCGACGTAGCGGCCTTCACGAAAAGCACCACGGGCAAAGGCAGCACCATTGACCGGGACTTCTTCGCTCCCCCGAGCACGGGGAATCGCAACAACGACTTGTTCAAGCAGGCCTGTCACCTCTTCGACCACTCGGACCTGTACGAAACCCACGTGCTGCAACTCGTCTCGCTGATCAACCAGGCTAGTGGCGTACCCCTCCCGGACGACGAGGTCCGAACCTTAGTCAAATCTGCGTTCAAGCGCACCCAGCAGGGCAAAGCCCAGGCGAAAGCCTCCGTATTAGGCACGCAGTCTGCTGCGACCGACAAGGTGGAGATTTGGAGTGACTGGACCGAAGAGTGGCTGGACTACTACACCCAGGCGCCTTCCCCGATGACCTGTTTGCTAGCGGAAATCGACGAGGACCAGGAGCACAACCTGAAAGGCAAGCTGGCGGTGTTCATCGGCTCCGGCGGCACGCGAAAGAGTTACTTCCTGCAAAACGTCATTGCCCAGAACGTGCTGGGCTACGGGCAACGGGTGCTGTACTCCTCGATGGAAATGGGCAAACCCGAAACCGTGAACCGCTTCCTGGATATGTACTTCGAGCCCGAAGACGGACTTGCCGCCAGCAAACGCCTGCAAGGCTACGCCCGGCAAAGCAAGGATGAAACGCGTGAACTCTTACGTGAAGGCTCCTTGGCCATCGGCGACCAGTTGATTCTGACTAGCACGGGCGGGAAAACCACCCAGGACTACGAGCGCGACATCCAGGACACGATTCGCCTGTATGGCTCGCTGGATATTCTCGCCATCGACGGCCTGTCTGTGATGGGCGGCAAAGCCAAGGACGAAACCGAGCGCTTCAACCTGATTACGCTGGAATTGAAGGAATTAGCCAAGCGCTATAACATCTTTATCATGCTGATCTGCCACACCACCAAAGCCTGCGCCGCCCACACCCGGGATGCCCGGCCCTTCGTGCGGGGCTCGGAGAAAATCCTAGACAACTCCGACTTCTCCATCAGCTTCGCTAACATCATCGACGCAGTGCGCTCTACGCCGGAAAACATTCAGTACGCCAGTCATCTAGCGCACATCAAGTACTACAACAAACGGGGCTCAGGGAAGATGCTGAATCAACTCTTGCAGTTCGACGGGCTGCGCAAGTCCTTCTCCGAATCACCCGCGCCCTTACTCGAATACCCCGACTACGACACGTTCGTGCGCGAGCACAACAAGCAAGTACGCAAGGCCGATGCGAAGGAGAAAGCCAAAGACAACGACCTGTTTTAATCACAGCAACTGGTTCACATCCGTGAACCACCTCTCACAAGGGTATACCAAAACGGTATACCCCTTCCCTACCCTTTTTTCTTATTCCTATGCGCTACCACATCCTGCAACGCCTCGACGCCGAGGACAACCTCGCTTTGCTCTTCAACGCCTACATGAAGCCCCTGTTCATGCTCGAGCAGACCGTCCTGCCCCGCGAGAGCATGCGCGAATTCCGCAATCTGCTGAACTCCGCTGCGGGTCTTTCGCCCACCGAGGAAGCCGCGCAACGGTTGCAGTGGGCCCCACCCCGCCTCTACCAACTGTGCGTGCTGGATAACTCCCTCACGGACCTGCATAAGCACATCCACTGGGCCCTGAAGGCCCTGACCAAGTTCTTCGCCGAGTACGAAGGCGACCTAAAGCGCTACGCCATCGAGACCCGCCTGAAAGTCATCGACGAGTTCGGCAGCGACGACGAAACCGACTGGGAAGAAACCGGCATCCTCGATGAGGAAGGCGAACCCGAGTGGAAAGTCGTGTACAAAGACGATGAAGCCAGTTTGCAGCGCTACAGCCTGCACAACGATTTGGCCCAGCACTTTGCCGCCCCCGATACGATGGGCGAACGCATTGGTACGAGCAAGGCTGGGGATTTTGCCTACTTCTCCGACGTGGTGGCCCGTGCCACCTCGTTCAACCCGCTCAAAATGCTGCGCGACTTCACGGGCAAAGATTTACCTGTCTACCATCCCAACGACGAAGGGCAGATGATTCCTGAGTCCCTGGGCGACGAGGTAGAACGCGAACTCAACGAAGACCTACGCAACGAGTCCATTGTCAACTACTTCCACCTGGTGCTGAATGAAGCGCAGAAGACCGCCGCCCACTACCATGCCTGTCAAACGAGCAAAGACTTCCGCTTGCTACTCACCCAGTTGGAGCAGCTGCGCGACGTGTGCTTTTTCTAATCTTTTCCTTTTCCATTATGCGTCCTGACACCCTCGTCCCTATCGCTGCTACCGACCCCCTGGCGCAGCTGTTCAACCAGTACTTGAAAGGCCTGTCCTGCACGGATAGTCTCTTCACGCCCCGCCTGTCCATGCGCGAGTGCCGCCGACGGTTCCAAGCGGGCAAGCCTAGCCCGACGGCCCGCAGGCCCATGACGGAGTACGCACGGGTGTTCTACGAGCTCACGGTGCTGCACCAATCCTTGCATGACTTACATGCCTGTGTCGCGGGCGCCGTGACCTTGCTGGAAGATTTCTTTACCACCTATCAGGGAGACCTGCACCGCTACGCCACCGAGAACCGCCGCGCCTCCTTACAGCGCTACCAAAGTCCGGAATCAATTGAGTCTGAAGACGCCGCCGCTGAGGCAGATGAATTCGGGGAAGACGACGCAGACAGTCTCACCTACTATACTCTCCAGCACGAGCTAGGCGAATTCTTCTGCGGCCCGGAAAATGACATCAATGGCGAGTATATCGGTAGCAGCAGTAGTGAGGATTTTGCGTTCTACACGCGCATCGTCGCCACGCAGGCGGATCATACCCTGCATAAGCACCAGGCAGCAATGAAGCGAATCTTTCCGACCCGCTACCGCACGGGACCGAACGGGGAAAGAGAGCCACTACCACTCGGCGAGCAATTGGAAGAAGATCTGAACGCGGACATTCGCAACGCCCGCGTCGCGAATGCTTTCAACCACGTGCTAACAACCTGTAGCGCCGCGGCCGAGCTCTACACGCATTTAGACCCTGACGTGGTGGACGATTACCGCTTACTGCTAGAGGGGTTGCAGCTCATTTTGCACACCACGGCTTAACGAGACCATCCGGCTGCGCTACCCCACCTTGATTTTCACCTCCAGGTGTTTTTTACTCCTCACTTCACTCCTACCCTGATGACTACCAAAATCAACCGTTTATCCTCCGTGCACACCCTTCTCGGGCTACGCGCCCACCAGTACCTAAAGCGCCTACTCCGCCCCGTAGAGTATGCATTAACGGCCGACACATCGGACGAGCACGCGCAGAACGTCGGCTTTGCCGTCCAGCTGCAAACCGAAATTAACGAGCACTGCGACAGCCTCGCCCACATCGCCGCTGCCTGCCAGCACGGCCTCACGGGTACCAGTCCCGAGGGCTACGAAGAGGACGGCTACGAATTCACCGAAGAGCCCCATACCCCAGAACTCCCCTACGACCCCTACACCGATATCTTAGGCTACTTGCACGGGGGTGGTAACATCAGCTGCTTGACCCTGAGCCCTTTACTGCTCCGGTTCATTTCCGTGCTACCCGAAGCGGCCGCCCTGCGTGCCGAACACGATGTAGCCCAGCGCACGCTGCTACAGGTGAACGAGGACGGCAGCACCCGCCCCATGACCCGCCGCGAGCTGCGCCAGCGGGGAAATCGTGATGTTGTGGAAGCTGTGGAGGATAGCCTGTTTGCCGAAACCTACGCCGCCGATTTGCAGCAGATCACGACACTAGCCGAGCAACGAGGGGATTTGCAGCAGATTCTAGACTTGCTCTAGCAGGTTATGTTTTGGGGGCCGACTTCACGAAGATGAGGGTATTGACCTTCTGCCCCGGCTCCAAAGGGGCGCCGGAAATGACAGCTTGTAGCACATAGCCCTGCTGGTAGTAGGAGGTGATTAGGTTCTGGTAAGCCTCGGTCAGGCGCGCATCCGCATTATCCGTCGATTTGAAGCGGATGCGCTTCCACTCGGGCGGGGCGGTCCCATTGGAAACGGTCATATCGAAGCCGGATAGTTCATTGTCCTCAATCCGTACGGCTACGACGGCCGGGGCTGTCTGCGCTACTACCGGCGAATTGCCCAGCACCAGCAGGCAGCCCATAAGAAAGAATAGCTTTTTCATCGGGGTAAGATAAGCGCCTTTGCCGCATCCTGCGAACCTGCTGCCCGTGCAACAACGCAGTTGCCCCGAACTATTTGCCTTACCAAACAAATCCTTCTCAATTCCACGCCCATGCAACATCTTTCCCTACCACCCCATTCTGTCTCGCTCTACCGCAGCCTGGAAGACTTTCCCATCGAGCAGTTTTTACGCTTTCAGATGTACTGGGAGCAGCCCCTACTTGCCCCCAACCCAGATACGGAGGATGCCGCCGCCTGGAGCGGTCAGGCAGCAGCGGCCCCTGCGTATCCTACGGAACTGGAGCTACTGCTGCGCGCCTACGGGAGTGCTCCTCTCCCCGCAGTGGCCCTCACGCCCCATCACCTAGCCTTTACAACGTGCGTCGCTGCCCTGGACGGGAAGTCGTTGCCGGAACTACCATCCGCCGCGGCAGCCGACTTACTAGCCTTGCTATGCAGCTACGGGTTGTCGGAAGACCGCATAGCCAGCGAGTTGACCGCTACACGGCAGGCGACGCTGGCCGAGCTTACGCAGCTTTCCCCGGCTTATTTTGCCCACCTAGAAGACGAGACATTCGCCTATACGCAGCGGCAGCGACGCCTCCTACAGGAATGCGCCGAAGAATTAGCGAATTTACGCACCCTCTCCGTAACGCCGGCATCGATACGGTCCACGCAGCAGCTGCAGGATTACCTGTTGAATCTGTTGCAGCCCGCTCCCTGGGGGGAGGAATTCTGGCGTATGGCCCAGCCGCTGCGGCAGCAGACCTTTGCTACGCTGTGCGCGCTGCTACGCGCCGCCGGCACGGCACATCCGGAGCAGCTGGCTGTTGCACCCTTCGTGCGCGCCTTGGAAGCGCTGGTGACCCCAGGCTAAAAGATGCTCCCGGCCGGTAGTAGCTGACGGGGGACCGCAACGCCGCCCGGGCGGGGGCGCTTGTGCGAGTAAAGGGCGTAGCGGGCGGCATCCATGGCGTGATTGTCGCGGTCACGCGGCACGTTGGTGCTCTTGCCGTCGTGCATGATGAACTCGTAGCGGTTGCGCTCCGCCCAGATGTGCGTGCTGCGCTGGGTGACGGTGACGTGGACCTCCTCGCGTAGCAGCGAGATACCCGTATCGACGCTATCCGGCCCTTTGACCGCCGGCTGCACGTTCAGCCCCGGCAACCGGTACATATCGCCCCCACTGGTGCGCGACACGTAGTTTTTAAGACTCGGGTAGCGGGCTTGCCGGTCGGGAGTGGCTTCGGTGATGGTAACGGTTTTAAGATCGGCAATGCTTTTAGGCTCCGCCGAATCCGCGTAGATCACATCAGTCGCTTTCCCTCCACTGGCCAGAAAGCGCAGCTTGATTTCTGCGTTGCTCATCCCCGTTCCGTAGATGATTTCGTCCAGGCACGCGTGCTGGTTGTGCTGCAAGACTTTTACCAGGGCAGTCGGATCATTGGTAAAGCCAAAGTCCAACCCGAAGTAGGGCGTGACGTGCCGCAGGGATTCTGGTACTTCCGGTACCTGCTGCCACATCGGGTACACCAGGGCCTCCAGGGAAGGCCGCGGGTCCTGCTGGTAGAGGGAATTAAAGCCGACGGGATTTGACTGGCGCACGCCTTCGAGCTTTTCCAAGCTATGCAGCTCCGGAAACAAAGCCTCCCCCGCCGGGCGAGGGTCCAGCGTCGTCGGTGCGCCGGTTTTGATGCCCTCGAACTTGAGTACTACCCATCCGTTCGGATTCTGCTCGCTGTATTCGCCATCCCGGGCGAGCAGTCTGCCCGCGACGTCGTGCTCGTCCCAGCGGGTATTGCAGAGGAGTTGCTGGCTGTTGTTGTGAAACCGGGTTTCAAACACTTCCTGGTACCACCCCCACCGGCTCTCGGAGATGGCCCGGCTCTTCGCCTGTGCCCTGTCTTTATACAAGTCATCCGTAATGCCCAAATCCACGGTGGTGGAGTTCAACGGCCCGCCGGCCCCCAACGCCTTGACGAACCCCTTGTGTCCCACGATTTCGAACTGGGCTGCGTTACGCAAGACGGTGGTAGGTCCTGCTCCTCCCAGCGTCGTCTCCGGGAATAAAGCCCGGTACGGCTCACTGTCAATGATGCGCTGCACATCCCGGCCGAAGCCCTCGGCGATCTCCGCCCCGAAGGAACAGATGGCCACTTTCGTGTCGGGTTGCCGGCCCAGCCGGTAGGCGGTATACCGCCGGGTGACGAGTTCCGTCTTGCCGTGCTGGGGTGGCAGTAAGATCATCATCTTGCGGATTTGCCGACGCTCGAAGCGGTCCAGGTACTCACTGACCGTGCGGTGAAATTGCTTGAAGACGTAGTCGGGCTTGGTGAAGGCAACAAAGTCCGCCACGGCGGCCCGCGCCGCCCGCCGCGCCTGCAGGTGCTGCGCCGCCGTCTGCGGGGTGATGCTACTGACCAGCGGCAATCCGGGCAAGCTCTTCATCGGTTAGGGTTAGCGGTTCGGTGACGTCGCGTACTTCCAGCTCGCGCTTGTCTTTCCATTCCTCGGGCTCCCGGTTCTTCAAGGCGAAGATGACGGCCGTCGCGTTGGGCATGATGCGCTTTTTAGTGACTTTACGACTCTTGATTTTGGGAACGCTGTTACCGTTTTTGTCTTTGCCGTCGATGTATTCCGTGGTCGTTTCCTCATACTCGTATACATCCAGTAGTTTCGCCAGTCCGCTACGCGCCATCACGACAAAGGCCGCCAAGCGGTCTGTTTCGGCCTTTTTAAGGGCCTCACAAAACTCACCTTTCTCTTCCTTCCAGCGGTAAAACGTTTGCTCCGAAATACCCACTTGCTGGCATACATCGGCAATGCGATGATCTCCAGTCGCCAGCTTCTGGCAGATGGCTTCGACGATATCAGGGGTATACTTCATGCAGTGAGTGTTAAGGTGGCACCTGGGTAGTTCTGCTCCAGTAGCTGCTGCAACTCCACGTGTGCCTGTTGCGCTTGCGCGAGGGAGGAGAAGGCAATGCGAATGCTAGCCTCGGGCACTGTTGCTTCTGCTTTCTCTTCTTCAGCTGACGGTTCTGTGCCCCAGCTGCGTGGTACGTCCAGCCAGGTAGGCAGCGGTAAATCACTCCATTCATTCGCCAGCAGATCCCAGTCCCACTCGCCAAACGACGCGTTGTCTTTGATGATGAATTCCCGCTTTTGCTGGTCCGTGAGTCCCGTTGCAATGAGGACGGGTACTTCCGGGTAGCGCAGCTGTAGCAATGCCTGCAGGCGCATGTTCCCCCCGAGCACGGTGTAGTGCTCATCTACGACCAGCGGACGCAGAGTAAGCATGGCTGGAAAGGCTTGAATGGATTGCTTCAACGCCTCGAAACGAGCATCCTTAATCAAGCGAGGGTTTGTGTCATTCAAACGCACTTGCTCAATGGGCAGGTACTGCAACCCGAATGTTGTGTTTTCAGACATACTTGACAGATAGATATTTATGGGTATAAAGTTAAAGTATTACTTTAAATAAAATGTATCTTTATGCTAATAAACAGCGCGTTAGCATATGTCTGAGATAGATCTCTCCAAGTATATCACCGGCCAGCAGGGCGTCGCGGAAGCAGCGAAATCCGTGCGTAGCTTAAAGGCCGCGGTTTCCGCTCTAACCAGAGGGCTGGAAGACGACGGGAAGCGGTTGGAAGTCGAGTACGCCAAGATTGCGGCCACGGTGCGGTCGATCAGCACGAAGGCGGGTGGGCTAACCTTTATCAACCCGAATGACAGCAAGCAGCTACAGGAGCTTGACCGGCAACTAAGCTCGGTGAAGGCTGCCAAGCAGGAATTACAGGCACAGGAGCGCGGGAACGCCACCGCCCAGAAAGCCCTGGCTGAGACGACCAGTCTCTATACCAAAGAACTCAAAGAACAGCGGGCCGCCCTCAAGCAAGCCTACGACACGGGTAACTTCGAGGGGCTGCGCAAAGCGGCGCTCAACATTCAGGCCCTTAAGCAAGACAGCGACCAGTTAGCCAAAGCGACCCGCGGCGTAGCATCCGAGTTCACCAACGCCAAGGGCAGCTACAACGCCACTTCGGCAGAGCTAGCTTCCCTGCGCGCCGAACTACGAGCATTGGGTGGGGGACTTGACAGTACGGGTAAGGGCTTCGATCAGACCAACCCGCGCGTCGTCGAACTCAACACCCGCATCAGTCAACTTGATACCCAACTCAAAGCGGCGGATAAGGCGCTGGGCCAGTCCTACCGGTCGGTGGGGGCCTACGCGGAGGGGATTCTGGAGGCCGTTGGGTCGTTGAACAAACAGAAAGAAGCCCTAACGTCCAGCCTCGCAGCGCTGAAAACGCAGGCCAACGCCACGGGGCTATCAGCTGAGCAGCAGGAAAAGCTCCAGCAGGAGATCCGGCAGACGACGACCGAGCTGGGCAAGGTCAACGGAGAGTTACGTTCCTACGGGGTCGGCATTACCCAGGGGAGTACTCTGACGGGCAAGGCCAGTAAGCAAGTGCAGGACTACGTGGCCACGCTCTCCGTCGCCTACTTCTCTTTGCAAGCCATTGCGCGGGCAGCCCAAGAGGTGTTCACGAGCAACGTAGAATTCAGCGACCAGCTCGCCGACGTGCGCAAGACCACCGGGCTGACGGCGGACGAGGCCGACCGGCTGGTGGCGTCTCTCAAGCAGCTCAGCACTCGCACGTCGCTGGCCGGGCTGCTCGACATTGCCAAGGTCGGCGGGCAACTCGGGATTGCTAAAGACGACATTGCCGGCTTTACTCAAGCCATTGACATTGCCGTGCAGGCCTTGGGAGACGACTTCAGCGGGGGCGCTGAGCAGATCGCCACGGAACTGGGCAAGATTGCTACGGTCTTCAAGAAAGACCTGGGGCCGGACATTGCCGTCAACCTACTCGCCATTGGTTCGGCCGTCAATGAAATCGGGGCCCAAGGGGCAGCGACTGCCCCCTTCCTGACGGACGTGGCCTTGCGCGTGGGACAAACCTCGGCGGCCTACGGCGTGGGGCTGAAGAACGTGCTGGCCTACGCGGCCGTGCTGGAAGAGTCGGGTAGTTCGGCGGAACGGGCCGGTACTTCATTAAATAGACTGTTCTCTACCATCGCCGGCAAAACGGAAGCGTCCTTCAAGATTGCAAAGTTGGGGGATTCCACGCTGACGCTCAAAGAGTTTACCCGACTCGTAAACACGGATTTCAACGCCGCCATTCAGCTGTTTTTGAAAGGGTTGAATGCCGGCGGTACTTCCACAACGAAAGTAAACGCGCTGCTGGGCACGCTGAAGTTGCAGAGTGGAGAAGCCAAGAACACGATTCTGGCCCTGGCGCAGAATACGCAGCTCTTCGCCGAGCGCCAGGCGACGGCCAGCGAGCAATTGCAGCAGGGCACCTCTGTCGCGGCGGAGGCGGACATCAAGCTCAAGACGCTGGCTGGTAGTTGGGGACGGCTCAAAAACAGCATCACCGACTCGCTGGTCGGCGGGGCCGTCACGCGGTTCTTCACTATTATCGTAACCGGGGCCGCCAATGCCGTGGAGGAGCTGCGCACGTTCGGCAGCAAGTCGCGTGAGGCATTGCAGGAGGTAGCCGCCAATGCCACCCGCGCCACGCTGGCGACGGCCGAGAGTAACCGGGCCATCGCCCAATCTGCCGACGGCCTGTTGCGGCGCTATAAAGAGCTGGTCGCTAACGGGGTGAAGCCGGCCAAAGATGGGACCAGCGAGCTCGACAAGATTACGCTGCAATTAACCGACTCGCTGGGCAAGAGCGTCGCCCGTATCGATCAGGAGACTGGAGCCTTGGTTCTGAATGAGGCGGCGACGCGCGCTGCCATCAAGCAAAAGCTGCTACTGAGCAATCAGTCCGTCAATACCTTGATTTTGGAAGCGGACGCCCTCAAGCAGCGCGGGGAAGCGGAAGAGCGGGAAATCAAGCGGTTGGAGAATCAGATCCGGACCCGCGAGCGCCTGCTGGGCATCTCCGCGCAGGAGGCCGAGCGGCGCGTGACGGACTTTGCCAACAACTCCGTGGATGGGGTGCTGGACGAGGGCACGAAAGCCGCGGATCGGCTCTATAAAGCGACCATTGCCCTAGCCGGCGCCCGGCAGAATCTGTCCACGATTACGGAGCAGTACAATGGCAAGCTGGCGGCCCTCGATACGCTGGGCGCGAAAACGACCTATCTACAAGGCGGCTTTACCGCGGAAACCAAAACGACCACTACCGCTTTACGCGACGGCGTGGACGCGCTGGAGGAGACGAAACAAGCCGTGGCTGACCTGGCGGCCGAAGAATTCAAGCTCGCCAAACAACGCTTAGAGACGCGTATTGCGGACCTGGACCGGCAGGCGGAGAATCCGGCCAATACGGAAGCCCTGCGCACGGAGGCGCTGCGCAAAGCCGCCCAGGCGCGGCTGGATCTGGCTAAGCTGGAACAGGTAGAAGGCGTGCGCCTGGCCGTGCAAGCCAACAAGGACAAGCTCAACGGGGAAGCCGCTGCCGGTACGGAGCGTATTCGCCTGGCCGAGAAGTACGCCCAGGAGGTCAAAAGCATTGGCAGCAAGCTCAGTAAAGATGAAATCGCGTTGCGCAACGCCACCCTGGATGCCTTCGCCGAGATCGATAAACTACTGATTAACCAGGAAATAGAGGCCTTGGATCGCATCATCCAGAATGAGAATGCGGGCTACCAGGTGCGCCAGCAAGCCGCCTACGACGCGCTGGCCCGCCGGCTGGAACTCATTCAGCTCGAATCGGAAGCCAAGCGCCGGGCCGCCAAAGGTGATTTGTTTGCTCTCAAGCGCATCAACGAAGAAGAGCAGGCAGCATTAGCCCAGACGTTGAAAAGCGTCAAGCCCTTCGACGCGCAGAAGTATAACGAGGAAGCGGCCACCGGTTATGCGCGCACGTCGCTTGCCTTGGAGACGCTGCGCGAAAAACGCCTGGTGTCGGAGAAAAGCTACCAGCAGCAAGTTCGAGACTTGGCCAACCAACAGGAGCAGGAGGCTATTGCAGCGTTGGAACGAGAATACGGGGAGACCCGGGAAGTGTTGGAACGCAAACAGCAGTTGCGCCAGCGTTACCACGAGCAGGAACTGGAACAGGCCCGCGAGCAGAGTGAGAAGCGACAGGCCATTGCCGAGTTGGTAGCCCAGCAAATCGATTCGATCAGCAGTGCCTATTTTCAGATTCAAGCTAACCGCACGCAAGCCGAACTGGCTAATACCGAGGCTGCGAAGCAGCGGGAAGTGGCTGCGGCCGGGGACAACGCGGAACTCCGACTGAAAGTTGAGCAGGAATATGACGAGCGGGTAAGGAAGTTGCGGCGCGAGGCGGCAGCACAGGAAAGAAAACAAGCCCTTTTCTCCATCGCGCTGAATACCGCCGCGGGGGTAGCATCCGTGCTCAGCACGGGCGGGGGCACGCGGTATGCGGACTTTGGTATATCGGCCGGCATTCTGAGTGCTCTAGTTGTTGCGCAGGGCATTGCGCAAGCGGCTGTCGTCTTAGCACAACCCCTACCCCAGTATTTCAAAGGCCGTCGGGGTGGTCCGGCGGAGTTTGCCGAGGTAGGGGAACGAGGTCCCGAGTTGATCGAGTCACCGGGCAAAGGGTTTCGCTTGGCTTCCAAGCGGGGCGTCGCCTACCTGCATCACAAGGATATTGTGCACACGGCCGAACGGACGCGGGAAATTCTAAGAACCACTAGCGTACAATATCAGTTGCCAGAGGCTGCCAACCAATCGTTTATCATGGGCACCGCTGGGTTGCAACAAGGGCCTGCACCGCTAACGGCTAAGCAACTAGAAGAACTGTTGCTGAAATCATCCTTAGCCGGCGCCGATCGGATTGCTGCGGCGTACAACAAACGCACGCAAAGCCACTACCAGTGGACCCCACAAGGCATTATGGAAGTGGTACAAAAGGGCAACAGTACGACCTATGTATTGGGGCAGCGATTGAAATTGCTGGGTAGATCGTAGGTATATTACACAATATATCAGTACTTTAGAGTTAAGGCAGAGATATGAGATAACCTTTCTGCTACTTAGCTCGTCTTAGCAGAATACTACGACCTTCCTTTCTTGCAACAATTTCCGAACGCCTCCGCCCTCCAGCGGGGGCGTTTGCCTTACCAGGTGATGCTTGCGCGGACGCTTGGACTACTGACACGTAAGCAAGAAGGCGTGCGCTTCCTCCAAGGTCGTGAACGCGTCGGAGCAATGGTGCTTCCGCGCCTCTTGCTGTAGTTCGTAGATCGCCAAGCGCGTCAGAGCGTTGTCTGCCAGCACGTAGGCCGTGCACAGGCGCTCGGGCCGCGGGATGTGGCCCCCGTACCACTCCTCCATGAGTAGGATCTTCTCCGGGGTGGACAGCGGCTCCATCGTCCGCATATCGGCTAGGATACGTTGCCAGTTGCGGCGTAGCAGCAGGTTGCCCAGGTGGGTGAGCAGGGCCCGTAGTTCGGCGGGCTCCCGCTTGAGGGCATGGTAACGAATCAGCGCGTAGCCGGCCGCGTGCTCGGTGATGCGCCCGACGGCGTTCTCAAAGTAGACGGGTTGAATGGATGTGGGCATAGACGGGTAGTTCAGCCGCTCAAAACTAACAGAAAGGAGGACTATTTCACTACGGCGCACAGCGGGACAGTATAAGCTTCTCTTCATAGGGCCGTCCGCGGCGAGCGATAGGGAATTGGCCGTATGTATTGCACTCTACCTCTCCGTTAGAGATGTTGTCTTTCATGTTGGTACATATATTGTTAACAGGCTATCTATCAGTATCTAATCACGATAATCTGTATTATTCAAATACGATTTGTAATAATAGAGCTATCACTTACTTTTCCCTGTATGCAACGTGTTCCCCTGACAGCCGAGATTGTACGCGATCAAACGAATTACCTAGGCCGCATTTTAGAGATTACCGGCATTAACTCTCAAGGTACTACGGCAGACGAAGCCTATCAGAATTTGCTGCGCGCCACGCAAGGCCTGCTTCGCTATAAGCTACCAGATCGAACGATGGCTGATGTGCTGATCGTACGTGAAGATCGCAAATACTAAAAGCTATAAGTCCATTAGGGATAAGTCATTTGCCATAGAAGGAGAGCATCAAAAAGTGTGGGGCAGTGGGGCTAGGCAGCCATCTGCATCGGTTCCGCTGGCACTGACCGGAAGCCCGGATATTGCTGCTAGAAATAGTCCTCCCACTCCTCGTTGAGCACCTTGGTACGGGCCTGTACGAGCAGATGCGCTCCCATTTAGTCTCCTGCCCCACACTTTTTGATGCTCTCCTTCTAGTCCTGTGCCCCACCACCTGCTTTACCGCCACCATCTGTCCCAGTTGTGCCCACTCGACAATCTTTCCGTTGGCAATGATGTCGAAGTCTTCCCGCTGTGCTTGGGGGGGGGGCTAGAAAGCAAAACAGGAGCTGGGCATCGAGTCGGCCATGACTAATGGACCGGCTCGGCGAGCTGACCAACCGGTACCGTCACCTGCGCAGTAATCTGCTGGCGGCCAACAAGCAGAATTAACAGGGCCAGCACGGAGGTACCGGCCATCACCCCCACCATGGGCACGGCGGTCTGGTTGTGCAGCACACTCACCCCTACGGAAGCCAACGCGCCCATCGTCATACGAATGGCTCCCAGCAAAGCCGAGGCGCTTCCAGCATTACGCGTGAAGGGGGCCAGCGACAGGGCCGACGTGTTGGGGTTGCTAATGCCCAGGCAGCACAGGAAAGCGAATAACAGGGCAATAGTCCCGTTCAGGCCGATCCAGTCGTTGACAGTCAGCAACAAAAACACCAGCCCCGTCAGCACCTGACACACCAAGGCGGCCATGATCAGTTGCTCACTCCGGAAACGGCGCAAGAGCACGCTGTTGAGCTGACTGGAACCGATGAGCCCGATGGAAAGGAAGGCGAAAATCCAGCCGTAGGTTTTCGTGCTCACGTGGAATAGGTCCATGAATACCAAGGGGGAGTCCGCTACGTAGGCGAACAGACCGCCAAAGGCCAGGGCGCCCGCGAAGGTGTAGGTGTAAAACTGGGGTTCGCACAGCACCGTCCAGAACGTGGTCAAAATCGGCCCGGGCTTCAGCGACAGGGAGGTGTCGGGGGTGTAGGTATCGGGCAGCCACAGCACGCAGGCGGCCAGCAGCAGGGCGCCCAGCCCGCCCAGGATCACAAACACGCTGGGCCAGCCGAACGCTTCCGTGACGTAGCTACCCACGGTAGGCGCCAGCATGGGCGAGAGGCCCACCACCAGCATCAGCAAGGCGAACACCTGGGCGCTGTCTTTGACCGGAAATAAGTCGCGCACCATGGCCACCGAGGCCACGCCGGCCGCGCAGCTGCCCAGGGCCTGCACGAAGCGCAGCGCAATCAAGGCGTCGATGGTCTGCGCGGTGGCACAGCCCGCCGAGGCGACGATGTAGAGCACCAAGCCGACATAGAGCGGTTTTATGCGGCCAAACCGGTCCAGCAGCGGGCCGTACAGTAATTGCCCGGCCGAAATGCCGATGAAGAAGCTCGACAGGGAAAGGGCCACGCGGGCGGCCGTGGTGTGCAGGTCCTGAGCAATGGCGGGAAAGCCCGGCAGATACATGTCGATGGAAAACGGACCGAGCGCCGTGAGGCTGCCCAGCATCAGGATGAGGAAAAAATAGTGCTGTTTGGACATAAACTGAGCTAAAAAGCAACCATACACCAGGAAAACGGCGGCCGGAAGGCATTGAAAAGGACGATATACCCCCCCCCCAAACCAGGGCCGCACAAACCGGTAACACGGAAGGGGCGGGCAGCGGTGGGAGGAGAAGGAGCGGTGAGGGTAGTGCTGGGCTCCCCGTTGGCGCGGTTGCGGGGTGCTGGTAGCCCGCAAAGGTACAACGTGTCGGGCCGCAGGTTCCCGTTCCGCTTGCTATACACCTGCCTGATTGCTCCTTTTTGTGATACCGGCTGGCCGCTAGGGCATAAAGGAGAGCAGCAAAAGGGGTGAGGCAGTCGGGTTAAGCAGCCATCGGTAGCGATTGCGTGGGCAAGGCGCGGAAGCCGGGTGGCCCCAACTCCCTCACGCTTTTTGACGCTCGTGGGGCTTATCGGATCTTATCCAAGGGCTCTATACTACTGGATTCGCAGGCAATTGCGTCAATAGAGCCTGCGCCCTAGTGCGGAGGTTTTCCCATCGACTATCATTGCGCAGTGCTTCGTCTGACCAGAAATTATCAGCAGGCCCAATCGCTTCTAATTCTTGATTAATCTGCGTAATGGCTTCATAGACATCCATCGAAATGATGTGGTCTTGGCGCAATCCTTCTGCCACGTACCACGCGTTCTCCCAGTCAAGGGCTACCTCATCAGCAGATGCTTGGACAGGCTGTATCTGAGTAGAAGCCGGGGAAGCCATTAAACGAATAGCATCCAATAGGACAGCACGCTGAAGTGTTGACATAGGGCAGAAATTAGAAGGCTGCGTAATTGCATCAGTAGAAAAACACCACATTCAGCCCATTGCGCCGCTGCTGCCCGGCCGGGAAAGCACGAAAGGCGGACGGGGCTAGGACAACCGCTGCTTTATAGAAGCGGTGCTGTGGCTACTGCGCAATGGTTGATGGTGGCGGGCATTGCCGGCGTATTTAAGGTAACTGGCACACGACGTACACGTGCTTCCCAGCGCTGGACCACTTCGGGCGTGTGGGTCCGGGTGCTGGCGGTCATGCAGCAAGACGATGCCTTGCACACCCTGCTACTGGATTCGACCACGGTGCGGGCGCACCAGCACGTGAGCGGGGCACGCAAAAAAGCGAGCCGCAAGCGCAGGCGTGGCGGGCTGACGTGCAAGCGGGACGCAGTGGCCGACGCCCAGCGACGGTGTTTGTACGCGGCCGCCTGAGCGCCGGCCAGCGCCACGATGCCCCGTAGGGTTTGTCCTTGCATGACGGGCTGGCCCCAGCCTACCTGATTGTAGTCCGTGGCTACGATTTCGACGCGTTGGTGGTTGCTTTAGCTGGCGTGGCACCTGCGCCGTGATTCCGCCCCGGTATAAGCGCTGGCACCAGCGCACCTACGAGGCGTAAAGCTATGCCCAACGCCACTCCGTCGAGCGGCTCTTCAGCCACCTTAAACAGTTTCGCTGCGCCGCCACGCGCAATGACAAGCTGGGTACCCATTTTCTGGTCTTCATTCAACTGGCGGCAACTGTATTATGATTGCGTTACTGTTAATACTTCCTATTGGAACAATATGTCTACTAATTACCGCCGTAATACGATTTACGGAAACGTTTGCATAGATTACTTATCTTATTTTTTGAAGTAATAATCCCTTTCTCTAGGTTTACCTCCACTAGGGAATGAATTATAATTTAGATAGTTGACTCTACAATTGTTATCGTTATATAATGATGTCACAAACGTTAGCGCAAACGATTTATAACTTGTTTATCTAGCTATTCTCTAGGTCATCTCACTCTTATTTCTTCTTGTTAAGGATCGTTTCTTCAACTCCTATTTCTTTTTTATGGCAACACGTTACACGAGCCACTTACCTAGGGCAATTTTCTTCTTGTTGCTATTTCTGACAGTAACCGCTACCACGCTGGTGGCCCAGCAGCCTGGCAGTGCCATTAGCGGCAAGATTGTAGATGAGAAGGGTGCTGAATTGCCTGGCGTTACCGTTCAGGTAAAAGGCACCACCATTGGCACCAGTACGGATGGTTCTGGTACTTACTCGTTAAATGTACCAGACAAGGGAGGTAGTCTTGTTGTCTCTTATATCGGCTATGTAACCAAGGAAATTGCTATTGGTAACGCAACTACGCTTAATGTGTCCTTGGTCCCTGATGTGAAAGCCTTAGAAGAAGTAGTAGTAGTAGGATACGGAACACAATCCAAGCGCAACGTTACGGGAGCCGTGGCCAGCGCCAACCTGGAGGATTTTCAAAATTCGCCTACCACCAACATTGCGCAGTCCTTGCAGGGTACTGTACCTGGTTTAAACATTGGGCAGGTAACTAGTGCGGGTTCAACCCCTAGCATCAACATTCGCGGTGCCAATACCATTGGGGGTAACAGAAATGTACTGATTGTTCTAGATGGCATTCAGTACAATGGTTCACTGGAGTCTATCAACCCAGATGACATCGCTTCTATCGATGTGTTGAAAGATGCCAGCTCAACGGCTGTTTATGGCGCACAGGCGGCCAATGGCGTGCTGTTAATTACCACCCGGAAAGGTAAAAACGGCCAAAAACCAAGAATTTCTTTTTCCAGCTCTTATGCTACCCAAACGCCTACCGTAAACCTGCGGCCACTGAAGCGGGAGGCGTACTTAGAGCACGTAAGAGACCTGTACTACGACCAGGCGTATTTGGCGCCTGATTATACCCAGCCAAACCCCGACTTTGATTTGGCTAGCAAGTTGGATAACACCATGAAAGATGCTGACGGGAATATTGTTCCATTCGAATTCGACTTGTGGGATCAAGCGACTAAAGTAGGATATATCCAAGATAATCAGTTAAGTATTTCTGGCGGCAGTGATAAATTCAATTATCTATTTTCTGGTGGTTATACTAATCAAGCCGGATTTATTATCAACGATAAATTTAAACGGAAAAGTCTGCGGGTGAACCTGGAAGCCCAGGCAACCAGTTGGTGGAAAGTGGGTATACAGTCTTCTGGCTCTTTTGTAAATAAAGATGGCGCAGAGCCAAATCTTGATAACATCATACGGCAATCTCCTTTAATAGACCCGTATGATGCCAATGGCAATCTAAAACCGTACCCATTCGAGACTACCTTCAGCAATCCGTTCCTTACCTATGATATAGACGATTATGAGCGGAATAATTATTTGTTTGCCAATATTTATTCTGATATCAGTTTTCCGTTTCTGAAGGGCTTATCTTATCGCCTTAATTTTGGAAATAATTATCGCACAAATCAAAATTATCAGGCCAGTATCTATGGCGCCGGCCTTACTGGAAGTGCTTTTAAAAATAATACGCAGTATTATGATTATACGCTCGACAATATCGTAACCTATACTACCTATTTCGGAAAGCATGATATAACAACCACCTTGCTCTACGGTGCCATCGAGCGCCAGAACGAATATACTGGGGCTACTGCAACTGGCTTCCCAAGGCTGACATTAGGCTACAACAGTTTAGAGCAGGGAACAAATCAGTTTACCTATTCCGATGCCTGGAGCGAAGCCCTGAATTACCAGATGGCCCGGGTGAATTACAGATTTGCCGACAAATACCTACTTACGGCTACTATCCGCCGGGATGGCTTCTCCGGGTTTGCAGCCAACCGCAAATTTGGTTTTTTCCCTTCGGTAGCCCTTGGTTGGGTACTGTCTGACGAATCTTTCTTCCAGCCGAAATGGGTTGACTTTCTAAAAATACGGTCAGGCTACGGCATTAGTGGTAATCAAACCCAACGGTACGCCTCTTTGCCGGGATTATCGGGTGGTGCTTCTTATGTTTTTGGCGAGGGTGGCGGCACCTTATTTGGTCAACAAGTAAATTCGTTGGCTAACCCTAATCTTAGTTGGGAAAGGACGGCCGGATTAAATGCCGGTGTGGATTTCAGATTACTTAAAAATAGGCTAACTGGTTCGTTTGATTATTATATTAATCAAACAACTGACCTATTATACAATGTAACCCTACCCGATATTACCGGATTTGGCAGCATTTCTACTAACATCGGTAAACTGCAAAACAAAGGGGTAGAGCTTTCGCTGACTTCGCAGAACCTCGATTACAAAAATCTAAAATGGAGCACTACCGTTAATTTTTCCAGAAATACCAATAAAATTATAACGCTACTTGGCACCGACGCCGACGGTGATGGCCGAGAAGACGATCTGATCGGTAGCAACTTGTTTATTGGCCGTTCACTTGACACAAAATATACCTATGTAACGGATGGAATTTACCAGATCGGTGACGAAATTCCAGCCGGTTACTCTCCGGGCACTTACCGTATTGTAGATACGAATAATGATGGCGTTATCAACGGTAATGACCGGGTAATACAAGGCCGAGGGGAGCCAGCATACCGAGTAAGTTTATTAAATGCCCTCGACTATAAAGGTTTCCGGCTGACTGTTTTCTTGAACTCCATTCAGGGAGGCAAAAACAGTTACCTCGATGGAAACAGACCTTCTCGTATCCGGGATGACAACACTATAAGATATAATTACCTGGATGGAATTGATTTCTGGTCACCCGCTAACCCTGACGGAAAATATCCGCAATCTATTGTCGCTCCTACCATTAACGCAGACCGACTGCAAAATAGAAGTTTTGTGCGTCTGCAGGATATTTCCTTGTCGTACCGTTTTACCGGTGATTTTATTAAAAAAATGAATATTCAAAACCTGAATGTTTATATAAGCGCCAGAAATCTAGCTACCTGGACCAACTGGGAAGGTTGGGACCCGGAACCTGTTCCGAACTACAATCAGGGCTTGAGCAATGATGGTAGACCGGTTATGAAAGGGTATTCAGTTGGTTTTAATCTGACTCTTTAAAAGGAATTTACAGTATGAAAAAGATAGTAGGAATTGCAGCGATACTAATGCTTTGTTTTTCTTCTTCCTGTAAAGAAGATTTTCTGGATGAAGAACCGCTTGATTTTTTAAGTTCAAATAATGCATTTGTCACCTACAGTGATTTTAATGCCTCGATTTACAATTTGTATAACCGGGTACGAGGGGAGTTTTACAACAGTGGCGAAAGACGGCCATTCGACTACATGTACGGCACTGACATTGTGTACGACGGGCAGCCTTCCGTGGAGCGCCACACCAATATGGTGGCGGCGTATGCACCAACGGGTGGTCTCGACATCCCCCGAAATCACTGGACTTCACTCTATAAAATTGTATCGGAAGCCAACACCGTGATTAGCAGAATACCGGCTTCTCAAATGTCGGATACCGAAAAAACACTGACGGAAGCAAGGGGAAAATTCTTCAGGGCGCTGGCTTACCGTACGCTGGCTTACTTGTATGGCGGGGTGCCGCTACCCCTGGAAGAAGTGACAACGCCGAAGTCCGACTATACCAGAGCCACAAAAGAAGAAGTGTTGGCTCAGGTAATTAGCGACCTAGAATTTTCGGCGGCCAATCTGCCGGCCATTACGGCGGTGCAGGATGGTGAGATTACCAACCTTGCTGCGTACCATTTGCTAGCTGAAGTTTACCTGGCTACCGGCCAGTTTCAAAAGGCCACAGACGCGGCAACGACGGTTATTAGCAGCACGAACGTAAATCTGATGCAAAACCGTTTTGGCGCTAAATCAACGGTAACTCCTGGCGATGTTTACTGGGATTTGTTCCAACAAGGGAATCAGAACCGAAGCTCTGGAAACCGAGAAGGGATTTGGGTAATACAATTTGAAACCGATGTGCTTGGTGGTGGAACCGTTTCAACGGGCACCGGTGGTTCTTACCAAGCGGAAAGAAACTTTGCTCCTCAGTTCAATAACTTAAGAATACCCGGCAGCAATACGTCGCCCATCCTGTATCCCCGGAGCGACCTTTCTGGGGGTAGGGGTATTGGCTGGGGAATTTCAACTAAATATTTCTCCGATGTTATCTGGCAAAGTGATTTCACTAACGACATCCGCAATGCCAATCACAATTTTGTTCGGGAATACTTGGCTACCAATCCGGCCCATCCGCGTTTTGGACAGATTATTTCTACCACAAAACCGCCGGCTGGCGTTCCCGTTCCTCAACGGTTTTTCTATGCCTACCAAGCCAAGGTTACCACACCCGGCGACCACCCGGAAAACCTGTTCCAGGATAAATCCCAGCTTTTGTTGAAAGCAACTGCCGGCGGTACTTACGCTGACCAATATATGTTCCGCTTAGCCGAAACCTACCTCCTGCGGGCCGAAGCTTATCTGGGCCTGAACGACAACGTAAAAGCAGCGGCTGATATCAACGTTGTGCGGGCAAGAGCCAAAGCATCTCCGGTGGCACCAAGTGATATAACCATTGATTACATTCTGGACGAGCGGCTGCGGGAATTGGGCCTGGAAGAAAAAAGAAGACTAACGCTGATGCGTTTGGGCAAATGGTATGACCGTGTTAGCCGCTTCAATCCTTATTACAAGGATGCTTTGCCTACCTATAACCTGTGGCCTATTCCGCAAGCTGAGATTGATCGGAATAAAGATGCAGTTTTAGAGCAAAACCCAGGATATTAAGGATTAAGCCCTAGTAAATTCTATTAATTGTAGTTGAGCCTTTATAATAAGCTGACGCAAATAGGACGGTTCATTAGCTTAACATTTTATAGGTTACGCCTTAAGTTATCAGAATTACCTTTGATTTATTCTTAAATCAATGAAAATTTTTAATCCTAATACTTAAGGCGTAACCTTTAAATTTTGATAATGCATACAAGATTTTCTTTCTTCTTTCTTCTTTTTGCCAGTATCGGTTTTTTACTGTCTTCATGTTTAATAAAACCACAGTTTTCCCGAAACATAGTATTAAACAGGAATACTGTCATCTATACCTCTGCAAAGCCGGGTGAACCTTTGTATGTGGCCGTGTCGGCTTTGCAAAGAGATATGGAGAAAGTTCTGGGGCATAAAAGTTCAATCAGACCATTAACTGATATTAACGAGCCCGGTATTATAATTGTAAATTCGACGGAGAGTGATTTGGTAAAACCAATAATGGGCTGGGAATCACATCGTTTATATACTAGTATTATTAAGCAGCAGCAACAAATAATAGTACAGGGAGCAGATGTTAGAGGTACCATCTACGCTATTTATACCTTCTCGGAAGAAGTGCTTGGGGTACCTCCATTATGGTATTACAGCGGATGGACACCAGAAAAGAAGAATGAGATTACTATTTCTTCTTCCCTAAATATTAACTACCCATCACCAGATGTTAAATACCGGGCTTGGTTTCCGAATGATACCGACTTATTTGACTCTTGGCGGAAATTATCAGAAGACAACTACGAACTATGGCTGGAAACGGCTATGCGTTTAAAATTGAATACTATAGAATGGTTTGATAATGAAAGAGATTATGCAGTTAAAAACAGTGTTTCACGCACCACAAAATTGATCAATGACTATGGTTTAATAAACACCACCCATCATCACAGCCCCCTAAATGCATCTTTCGAGGGCTGGGAAGATTACTGGGGAAAAACACGAAATATGGCACCGCCAGAGCTTTCACTGGCAAATGAAAAATATTTAGAAGAGTTCTGGCGATACAACGTCGAAAGCATTGTGCGCAACAACATTAACATGCTCTGGGTGCTAGGTTTC
>Ga0210040_10000705_pt1 | contig 53722 bp, 50 predicted proteins | sample CryGeyCG12114_NA_FD_185462 | JGI IMG/M metagenome (GOLD analysis project Ga0210040, IMG submission 185462) | Groundwater microbial communities from aquifer - Crystal Geyser CG19_WC_8/21/14_NA (SPAdes) (version 2) | ecosystem: Environmental > Aquatic > Deep subsurface > Groundwater | place: USA...
CCGAGATCGTCAAGACCCTCATCGAGGAAGCCAACCGCATCGCCGACGAGATGGGCCCGAACGCAGAGTCCGGCTCAGTCGAGGTCCTCACCCCCTGACCTGATCAGAATCAGCGCCTTGCTGCATGAGCCCTTGTTCCGCTCGCTAGCATGGCGACGTGACGACCGGGGAGCAGACGAGCCGGTCGCGCCGTCAACGTCGGATCGTCGTCATCCTTTCGATCGGCCAAGTGCTGTCGGGCGTCGGCTTGGGTGCGGGAGTCTCCCTCGGAGCGCTACTCGTCGCGGCCATCACGGGCGACGACGCGTTCTCCGGACTGGCCGCGACAGCGGGCACACTCGGCGCGGCTCTCTTCGCCATTCCGTTGGCGCGACTCGCGGGCCGCAAAGGACGCCGACCGGCGCTGAGTCTCGGGGCCGCCATCGCAGTGGTCGGCGCCAGTGCGGTCATCATCGCGGCGCTCGCCGAGTCGCCGGCGATGCTCCTCGTTGCGCTCGTCCTCCTTGGGGCGGGCAACGCCGTGAACCTGCAGGCGAGGTTCGCGGCGACCGATCTGGCTGCGACAGCGCATCGCGGCCGCGACCTGTCCATCGTCGTCTGGACGACGACCGTCGGCATCGTCGTCGGCCCGAACCTGGTCGGTCCAGGGCAGGCGCTCGGCGCCGCGTTATCGCTGCCGGATCTGACCGGTCCGTTCCTCATCACCGCGGCCTGCCAGATCGCTGCAGCCGCCCTCTACTTCGTCGCTCTCCGCCCGGATCCGCTCCAAGAAGCCCAGAGGGATGAGGCAGCGCTCGGCGGCCGGTCGATGTCCGACGTGCGACACGGTCGAGGACTTCCGGCAGGTCTGCGCGCAGCAGGAATCCGCGGACGTGCCGCCATCGGGATCGTCGCCCTCGCCCACGCGACCATGGTGTCCGTCATGGCGATGACGCCCGTGCATCTGGCCCACCACGGTGCGACGCTGTCGATCATCGGCTTCACCATCAGCCTGCACACCCTCGGCATGTTCGGTCTGTCTCCGGTATTCGGGTGGCTGAGCGACAGGATCGGCCGGGAACGCGTCGTGCTCATGGGGCAGGGCGTCACCGCTGCGTCCCTGCTCGTCGGCTGGCTGGCATCCGAGTCGACCGTCGCGGTCGCCGTCAGCCTCGCGTTGCTCGGCCTCGGCTGGTCGGCGACCACGATCGCCGGCTCGGCGCTCATCGCGGGCGCCACCTCCGTCGAGGACCGCCCGTCGGTGCAGGGTCTCTCGGATACTGCGATGAGTCTCGCCGGCGCCCTCGGCGGGGCGCTCGCCGGGGTCGTCCTCGCTCTCGCCGGCTATGCGGGACTGAACGCCGCAGCGCTGCTGCTCGTCGGGGGCGTCGTCGCGCTCGTCGCCCGCCGAGGTTCCCATCCGCTTACGAAGTGACGTCAAGCGGTGCCGGTCGGTGCATGGGGACTGGTCGGACCGCGATCGCTCCGACCGGGGCGCTCGGGTGCGGCGCACCCGAGATCGGTAGAGTGGTCCACCGTGCTAGCCCGCATGTCTACTCTTTTCGTCCGTACGCTCCGCGAGGACCCCGCCGACGCCGAAGTCACGAGCCACCGGCTCCTCGTCCGCGCCGGATACATCCGTCGTGAAGCGCCGGGTGTTTTCGCCTGGCTGCCGCTCGGACTCCGTGTCCGCAGCAAGGTCGAAGAGATCATCCGCGAAGAGATGAGCGACGCGGGCGCGCAAGAGGTTCTCTTCCCGGCCCTGCTGCCGCGGGAGCCCTACGAGGCCACCGGCCGGTGGGAGGAGTACGGCGACGGCATCTTCCGTCTGAAGGATCGCAAAGACGCCGATTATCTTCTCGCCCCGACCCACGAGGAGGTGTTCACGCTTCTGGTGAAAGACCTCTACTCGTCGTACAAAGACCTCCCTCTCACGATCTTCCAGATCCAGGACAAGTACCGCGACGAAGCCCGGCCCCGCGCAGGCCTGCTGCGCGGCCGTGAGTTCTCGATGAAGGACGCCTACTCGTTCGACTGGACCGACGAGGGGCTCGACGTCAGCTATCAGGCTCAGCGTGATGCTTACGAGCGCATCTTCGAGCGCCTCGGCCTCGAATACGTGATCGTCGCTGCTGACGCCGGTGCCATGGGCGGGTCGAAGAGCGAAGAGTTCCTGCACCCCACGCCGATCGGTGAGGACACCTTCGTCCGCTCACCCGGCGGCTACACCGCGAACGTCGAAGCCTTCACCACTCAGCCGGTCGAAGCGATCCCGTTCGACGATGCGCCGGCGGCGGAGATCTTCGACTCGCCGAGCACCGCGACGATCGCAACCCTGGTCGACCTCGTCAACGAGCGGCTCCCGCACCCCGACCGGAAGTGGACCGCCGCTGACACGCTGAAGAACGTCGTGTTGGCCCTCAGCCACCTCGACGGCAGCCGCGAACTCGTCGTCGTCGGCCTGCCCGGCGACCGTGAGGTCGACCTGAAGCGCGCCGAGGTCGCATTCCAGCCCGCAGCAGTCGAGGCGGCGACCGAGGCTGACTTCGACCGCACCCCAGGGCTCGTCAAGGGTTACATCGGCCCGTGGACCCAGACGGGGGCGCTCCTCGGGCTCGAGTCCGCGACCGATATCCGGTACCTGCTCGACCCGCGAGTGGCAGACGGCACCTCATGGATCACAGGCGCGAACGAGCACGAAAAGCATGTCGCAGGACTCATCGCCGGGCGCGATTTCGTCGGCGACGGGTACGTCGAAATCGCGGATGTCCGTGACGGCGACCCGGCGCCCGACGGCAGCGGTGAGATCACTCTCGCGCGTGGCACCGAGATCGGACACGTGTTCCAGCTCGGCCGCAAGTACGCCGAGGCGCTGGGCCTCAAAGTGCTCGACCCCAACGGCAAGCTCGTCACCGTGACGATGGGATCGTACGGGATCGGCGTGACCCGCAACCTCGCGCTCATCGCCGAAGCGAACGCGGACGATCGCGGTCTGATCTGGCCGAGAGCCGTTGCGCCGTACGACGTGCACATCGTGGCCACAGGCAGGGACGATGCCGTGTACGCGGCAGCCGAAGCGCTTGCCGCCGACCTCACCGCAGCGGGGATCGACGTGCTCTACGACGACCGTCCGAAGGTTTCCCCCGGAGTGAAGTTCGGCGACGCCGAGCTGCTCGGTGTTCCGACGATCGTCATCGTCGGAAAAGGCCTCGGCGACGGTGAAGTCGAGTTGTGGGACCGCCGCTCCAATGAGCGTCGCGCGATCTCCGTAGACGGGGCGGCCAATGAGGTCATCGCAGAGATCCGCGAATTCTGAGTTCGAGATGGCGGATGAAGGGAAGTTTCTCCGTCCGGGCTTCTTCGCGCGCGCGTGCAACCGGATCCTCCTCGGCGCGGGGCGCGCGGGCGTCAGTGTCGCCGGTTCCCGTGTCCTGACCGTCGTCGGGCGCAAGACCGGGCTCGCGCGCTCAACCCCCGTCAATCCGCTCGTTCTGGCGACTGAGACCTATCTTGTGGCTGCGCGCGGGAACACTCACTGGGCCCGCAACCTGCGCTCCGCGCGCACGGGAGAGCTGACCCTCGGTCGCACTGCGACGCCGTTCACCGCCGTCGAGCTCTCGCGTCGCGAGAAGATCCCGATTCTCCGGATCTATCTCGCGAAGTGGTCGTGGGAGGTCGGCTCGTTCTTCCACCTGCCGAAGAACCCGACGGATGAAGCGATCGAAGCCATCGCCGATGCGCATCCTGTTTTCAGGATCGAGCTGCAGTCGTCGCAGCGGCGCTGACCTTCGATCAGGCGATGGGGTCGACGAAGGTGATCCAGGTCTCCGCGATCCGCTGAGGCTGACCCTCGAATGCCGCCGCCCGTTCCGGGGACGCGGCGTAGTGCTGCTCGAATTCACGGAAACCGGCCTGATCGCCGGGGAGGCTCACGGCCCAGGTGAACATCGAGTTCTCGGGATCGGCGTAGGCGAACTCCACGTGGAAGCCGTAGTCGACCCGCATCGGCAGGAGGTCGCTGCGCATCCATTCGACGAAGTCGTCGAACATCTCGGGGTGGATCCGGTATCGGCGCAACTGCACGGTTCTGTCGCTCATGCCTCTAGTGTCTCGCAGGACGCACCGAGCGGTATCGGGTACCGTAGATGCGGCTTACGCGATCGGCGTGAGGCATATATTGCGAATAGTGGGGATGGGCCGTGGAAATCGACCTGAGCGTATTGCGTCTGATGGAGCGAGAGCGCGAGATTCCCTTCGATGAACTCGTGCGGATCATCGAACAGGCGATCCTGACTGCATATCTGAAGCACACCGATAAGCCCGAGAGAACTCAGGCCGACGAGCCCGCTCCGGCTCGGGTCGAGATCGACCGGAAGACCGGCCATGTCGCGGTCTTCGTTCCCGAGGTCGACGACGAGGGCGCGGTCGTCGGCGAGGCCGAGGACAGCCCGAGTGATTTCGGCCGCATCGCGGCGTTCGCGGCGAAGCAGGTCATCAACCAGCGACTCCGCGACATCGGCGACGACAAGGTGCTCGGCGAGTTCAAGGGGCGTGAGGGCGACATCATCGCCGGTGTCATCCAGCAGGGTCCGAATCCGCGGATGGTGCATGTCGACCTGGGAGCGATCGAGGCGATCCTTCCGCCGGAAGAACAGGTTGCGGGCGAGAAGTACGCTCACGGTGACCGGATCCGTGTTTACGTCACAAGCGTGTCGAAGGGGATGAAGGGTCCGTCGATCACGGTGTCACGCACGCACCCGTCGCTCGTGCGCAAGCTTTTCGCGCTCGAAGTGCCTGAGATCGCGAGCGGCGTCGTCGAGATCGTGTCTCTCGCCCGTGAGGCTGGGCATCGTACGAAGATCGCTGTTCGCGCGACCGAGGCCGGGATCAACGCGAAGGGTGCATGCATCGGCGAGCTCGGACAGCGTGTGCGTGCGGTGTCGGCCGAACTCGGGGGAGAGAAGATCGACATCGTCGATTACTCCGAGGAGCTGCCCCAGTTCGTGGCGAACGCACTGTCACCGGCGAAGGTGACGAGTTCGTATGTGATCGACGCATCGTTGAAGGCGATCCGCGCACTCGTGCCCGACTACCAGCTGTCGCTGGCGATCGGCAAGGAGGGCCAGAACGCCCGCCTCGCCGCGAAGTTGACTGGCGCCAAGATCGACATCCAGCCTGATTCGATCCTCGACGAGGACTGAGCCAGGCATCGGCGACGGGGTCGGCGACGCCCAGGTCGACTCGCAGGAGTACACTTGTCGAGTTCCCCCTCTCTGACCGGCGGCACGGGTGTGCCCGGGGCCTGGTCGTGGGGCTTTCACGAAAGAACAGGCTGAACGGCTTATGGACAACTAATGAGCAGCTCTAAATGAGTTCCTCGGACCGTTAATCGGCCTGCCCTGTCTGGGTGGGCCCAGACAGGAGAGAAGTGGCAGCGAAACCACGCGTACACGAGGTCGCCAGCGACCTCGGAATCGACACCAAGGTTGCCTTGGCGAAGCTCAAGGAAATGGGCGAATTCGTCAAGGGGCCGTCGTCGAGCATCGAGCCGCCCGTTGTGCGAAAGCTCAAGGCCAGGCTCGAAGCCGACGGGATCAGCGGAAAGCCCGCCGAAGCGGCACCGGCGAAAGCGGCGGCTCCTGCACGGGCGACCCCATCCCGTCCCACCCCGGCGTCCGCCGCGCCGAGTGCACCGGCTGCGCCCGCACCTGCTGAGCCGCAGGCTCCCGCACGTTCCCAGAACCGTCCGGCGGCGCCCGGTCGTCCCGCGTCTCCTGAAGCCCCCGCGGCTGGGGCTCAGGCGGCCCAGAGCGCTCCGGCCGAAACTCCGGCTGCTGAACCGTCCGCACCCGCGGCCGGTGGCGCCGACCGTCCCGCAGCTCCCACTCCAGGTGGTGGCTCCAACATCCCGCGTCCCGGAATTCCGCGTCCTGGCCAGCCTCGACCGGGCAACAACCCGTACGCGAGCTCGCAGGGCATGCAGCGTCCCGGCGCTCCGCGTCCGGGTAACAACCCGTTCGCGAGCAACCAGGGCATGCGCCCCGGTGGGCCGGCCCGTCCGGCCGCGCCCCGACCCGGATCGCCCCGTCCCGGTGCGCCCGGTCAGGGTGCTCCCGGTCGTCCGGGTGCAGGTCGTCCCGGCGCTCCCAACGGTGGCTTCCAGCGGCCCGGTGGCGCAGGCGGCGGTCGTCCCGGTGGAGCCGGCGGCGGATTCCAGCGTCCCGGCGGCGGCCCCGGTGGAGCCCCCGGCGGTTTCGCTCCCCGTCCCGGCGGTGGTGGCGGCCGTGGCCGCGGTCCCGGCGGCGGCACCGCTGGTGCCTTCGGCCGCGGTGGCGGCAAGAGCAAGGCCCGCAAGTCGAAGCGCACGAAGCGCGCCGAGTTCGAGATGCGGGAGGCCCCGTCGCTCGGCGGCGTGCAGGTCCCCCGCGGCGACGGCAACACGGTCGTTCGTCTGCGTCGCGGTGCCTCGATCACCGACTTCGCCGACAAGATCGACGCGAGCCCCGGAAACATCGTCACCGTCCTGTTCCACCTCGGTGAGATGGCGACGGCGACCGAATCTCTCGATGAGGCCACGTTCGACGTGCTCGGCGAAGAGCTCGGCTACAAGATCCAGATGGTCTCGCCTGAAGACGAGGACAAGGAGCTCCTCGAGGGCTTCGACATCGACCTCGACCAGGAGCTCGAGGACGAAGGCGACGAAGACCTCGAGATCCGTCCTCCGGTCGTGACCGTCATGGGTCACGTCGACCACGGTAAGACGCGCCTCCTCGACGCCATCCGCAAGACCAACGTCATCGCGGGTGAGGCGGGCGGCATCACCCAGCACATCGGTGCCTACCAGGTCTGGACCGAGCACGAGGGTTACGACCGCGCCATCACCTTCATCGACACCCCGGGTCACGAGGCGTTCACCGCCATGCGTGCTCGTGGAGCGCGGGTCACCGACCTCGCGATCCTCGTGGTCGCGGCCGACGACGGGATCATGCCGCAGACGGTCGAGGCGTTGAACCACGCCCAGGCCGCCGGTGTGCCGATCGTCGTCGCGGTCAACAAGGTCGATAAAGAGGGCGCGAACCCGGCGAAGGTCCGCCAGCAGCTCACCGAGTTCGGTCTGGTGGCAGAGGAGTACGGCGGCGACACCATGTTCGTCGACGTGTCCGCTCTCGCCGGCACGGGCATCGACCAGCTGCTCGACGCCGTCCTGCTCACCGCTGACGCAGGCCTCGACCTGCGGGCCAACCCGAACAAGGATGCCCGCGGTGTGGCCATCGAAGCGCGACTCGACAAGGGACGCGGTGCCGTGGCAACCGTCCTGATCCAGTCGGGAACGCTCCGTGTCGGCGACGCGATCGTCGCCGGAACGGCGTACGGCCGTGTCCGCGCGATGATGAACGAGCATGGCGAGCAGGTCACCGAGGCGTACCCGTCTCGTCCCGTCCAGGTCCAGGGGCTCTCGAGCGTTCCCCGCGCGGGCGACACCTTCCTCGTCACCGAGGAAGACCGCACCGCACGTCAGATCGCCGAGAAGCGCGAAGCGGTCGAACGCAACGCGAGCCTCGCGAAGGCCCGCAAGCGCATCTCGCTCGAGGACTTCACGCGTGCTCTCGAAGAGGGCAAGGTCGACTCGCTCAACCTCATCATCAAGGGTGACGTCTCCGGTGCCGTGGAGGCACTCGAAGAGGCGCTGCTCAAGATCGAGGTCGACGACAGCGTCCAGCTCCGGATCATCCACCGTGGTGTCGGTGCCGTCACCGAGAGCGACGTCAACCTCGCCACGGTCGACAATGCGATCATCATGGGCTTCAACGTCCGCCCCGACCCGAAGGCCCGCGAACGTGCGGCGCGCGAGGGTGTCGATGTCCGGTTCTACTCGGTCATCTACGCGGCGCTCGAGGACATCGAGTCTTCGCTCAAGGGCATGCTCAAGCCCGAGTACGAGGAAGTCCAGTCCGGTGTGGCCGAGATCCGCGAGATCTTCCGCTCCAGCAAGGTCGGCAACATCGCGGGTGTCATCGTCCGCAGCGGCACGATCACGCGCAACGCCAAGGCGCGCGTCATCCGCAACGGCGTCGTCGTCGGGGACAACCTCGCGATCGACTCGCTGCGTCGCTTCAAGGACGACGTCACCGAGGTCCGCACCGACTTCGAGTGCGGTATCGGCCTCGGCAAGTTCAACGACATCCAGGTCGGCGACGAGATCGAGACGATCGAGATGCAGGAGAAGAAGCGCGCGTAACACGAGCGCACCGAGCCCCATCGAGCGCGGTGGTTCGCCGCGAGCGCCGGAGTCGAAAGCTCCGCGTTCGTAGCGAACCACCGCGCTCGCCGGGGCAGATGGAGGAGGAACGATGGTCGATCAGCAGCGCGCCGCACGGATGGCGGACCGGATCAAAGAGCTCGTCGCACGGCGGCTCGAGAAGGGCATCCGCGACCCCCGACTCGGCTTCGTCACCATCACCGATGTGAAGGTGACGGGCGACCTTCAGCACGCCAGCGTGTTCTACACCGTTTACGGCACCGACGAGGAACGCGCCGACAGTGCCGCAGCCCTCAAGGCGGCGACAGGGATGTTGCGCACCGAGGTCGGGCGCGGACTCACCTCACGACTGACGCCGAGCCTCGAGTTCATCGCCGACGCGATCCCCGAGAACGCGGCCGCGATCGACGCGCTCCTCAGGGAAGCGCGCGAGCGCGACGCCGAGACCCGTGCACTCGCGGCGAACGCGAAGTACGCGGGTGACGAAGACCCCTACCTCAAGCCGCGTGAAGACGAGGACGAAAACGAGGACTGAGCGCACAGCTCCACGAGTAAGGGAAGGCCTGCGGCCGGGTGGCGAGTCGCAGGCCTTCTTGCTAGCCATCGTGTCCGATCCGAGGACAGCGCGGGAGGCCCAGTACGGGGGACGGTTGCCTGTGACGGGCATGAATCGACCGTGACCTGTGCACCCCGGGCTACGGCAGTCGGTAGGTCGCTTCATCGAAGCGGACCAGGCCGTCGCGGATGAGGCCCGCGAGAATCCGATCGCGCGCTTCATCGGAGATGCCTTCCGCTGCTTCAGCGGGGGAGAGCGGGGCGCTCGATTCGCGAAGGCGGGACAGCACGAGCCCGCGGGCCTGGCGATCGCTGCCCTCATACTTCTTCTGAGCGGAGCGGCGAGGTCCCGCGTAGTCGGGGTAACCTCCGAGCCGCCAGACGCAGATATCCGCGAGGGGACACTCTGCGCACCTCGGTGCGCGAGCGGTGCAGACGACGGCACCGAGCTCCATGATGCCCGCGTTGAAATCCCGGGCTGTCGGCAGGTCCTCGGGCAGATGCTCGGTCATCGCCGCGAGATCGCGACGATTCGACGGTGGGGAGGGTTCCGCCTGGCCGGCAACCGCACGAGCGAGCACGCGTCGGACGTTCGTGTCGACGACGGGATGACGGTGCCCATAGGCGAACGCGGCCACCGCGCGGGCGGTGTAGTCACCGACGCCCGGAAGTGCCAGCAGGTCTTCGAGATCTTCCGGTACACGGTCGGAGTGTTTCTCGGCGATCGCGACCGCGCAGCCGTGCAGGGCGAGCGCGCGTCTCGGGTAACCCAACCGTCCCCAGGCGCGGACGGCCTCGCCAGCAGGTTCGGCCGCGAGCGCGGACGGGGTCGGCCAGCGTTCGAGCCACTCGAGTAGACGGGGGACGACGCGTGCGACCGGGGTCTGTTGCAGCATGAATTCACTGACGAGGGTTCCCCATGCGGTGAAGCCGGGACGCCGCCATGGCAGATCGCGGCTGTTCTCGGCGAACCAGGGCACGATCCGCTCCGCGAGGTCCCCGTGCGCTGTCACGCCGACCACTCTAAGCAGCGCCGACGTATCGTGAGGTCATGGCTCGATGGGTTCCCGCAAGGGTGGATGTGATCGGCGAGATCGCCGACGAGGTGCTGCACAACTACCGCCGTGGACGGGCGATCGTCGGCGTCGACGGGATACCGGGGGCCGGGCAGTCCCGCTTCGCGGACGACCTCGCATCGGCGCTCGTCGACCGCGGCGCCGTGGCGTACCGCGCGAGCGTGGACTCTGCAGCCGATGCCCGCGGCGAGACGCTGCGGGCGCAGCAGATCGAACCGTTCCGGCGCGGGGACGACCCCTTCGCCGATCACGGGGATGCGATCCTCGTCATCGACGGAACCCGCCTCCATGGACCCGATCTGATCCCCGTGTTCGTCTACACGGTATGGCTGTCTCGGCCGGGGCTCGAGCTTGGACCCGACGAAGAGCAGGGTCGGTACGAGAAGCGCGCGGCTCCGCGCGTACGGGCCACCGCGAACATCGACGCCACCGACCCCGAACATCCGCGTCGTACCTTCGCGGACAGCTGCTGAGCGCGCCGCTCACAGGGCGGCGGAGACCTCGTCGACGCTGAAGAAACGGCCGGTGCTTTCCACCTCGTGCACGAGACGGGTGAGGGCGCTGTTGACGGGCGCCTCCGCGCCGACCGCGCGGGCGGCGGCGACGACCGCGCCGTTCAGCCAATCGATCTCGGTGCGGCGCCCTCGCCGGATGCTCTGCAGGGTCGAGCCGGGGTTCGGGACCGAACCCATCCGCCGCGCCATGGCCAACGGCACGAGCTGAGCGAGGAAAGGGGGGACCACGCAGACCCCGCGAAGCAGCCCGTCGCTGAGCCCCTGAAGCTCCGCGAAGCGAACACCGTTCATGCGCGCCACTCCGATCGCCTCCCGGATGCTGCGGGTGAGAACGCGTCGAAGGGTGGGGTCGGCGATCGTCTGCTGAGCGCTCAAGCCGGTGATCGCGGGCAACGCGTTGACCTGGTTGACGATCAGCTTCGTCCATTCGGCACCCGCCAGGTCAGCGACTGCGACGGCGGGCAGAGCCGGCTGCAGGGCGCTGGCGAACGCGTCTGCTTCGGGGCCACCCACGTAGAGCGGGCCTGCAGCGGTCACCGACGCCTCGCCCGGATTCGGTGAGGAAGCGGCGAAGACCGCAAGGCCGCCGAGCACCTCGGTCCCGGGAGGCGGGCTCAGCAGGCGCCTAGCGGCGTCCCGGGCCCCGAGGCCGTTTCTGACGACGAGCCAACGCGGGGCGGTCGCACCTGCGTTCTGTTCGAGGGCCGCCTCGAGGTCGCCTGCTTTCGTCGCGACGACCACGAGGTCGAATGCGCCGGATACCGATTCCGCGGCGGCAACAGGAGCGCCGTGTTCGCCCCACGCTCCACGCAGCCGGATACCGTCCGCCGCGATGGCCGCGAGCCCCGCACCTCGGGCGGTGACCGTCACGTCGTGCCCTGCCCTGTCGAGAAGCGCCGCGAGTGTCGCACCGACAGCCCCTGCCCCGATCACCGCGATTCGCACCGCATCACCATACGCCTGCCGCGATACCAGCCGCCCCGCACGCCATAGGCTGGTGACCATGCCCGCGCAGCAATCCGATACCCCGCTGCGCCCCGGAATCCTCCTCGTCGACAAACCCGAGGAGATCACGAGCCACGGTGTCGTCGCTCGGATCCGGCGAGCTGCCGGAACGCGCAAGGTCGGTCACGCAGGCACCCTCGATCCGATGGCGACCGGACTGCTCGTCACAGGAATCGGGTCCGCCACCCGCCTTCTCACCCATTTCGTCGGCCTCGACAAGGAGTACACGGCCACGATCCGTTTGGGTCGTGCGACGACGACCGACGATCGCGAAGGGGAGCCGATCGGAGACTTCCGTGATGCGGGATCGATCGACGACGACGCGATCGCCGCCGCGGTCGGGGACCTGACCGGCGACATCCTCCAACGGCCGAGCTCCGTCAGCGCCATCAAGGTGGACGGTCAGCGCAGCTATGCGCGGGTGCGCGCGGGCGAGACGGTCGAGCTGCCATCGCGTCCCGTCACAGTGTCCGAGTTCACGGTGCTCTCTCGGTCCGAGGCTGAGGGAGTGGACGGCGGGGTCGACCTCGACGTCCGGGTGGTCTGTTCTTCGGGAACCTACATCCGCGCCCTCGCCCGTGATCTCGGAGAAGCCCTCGACGTCGGAGGCCACCTCACAGCTCTTCGCCGCACGCGGGTCGGCCCGTTCGTCGTCGACGACGCGCGGCCGCTCGCCGCCTTCGACGAGCCGGGGTCGGCTCGGCCCCTGATCGTCCCGGCAGGGCTCGCCGCGACTCGGCTGTTCCGCGCCGTCGCGCTCGACGCTGGGCAGGCCATCGATCTCGGAAACGGCAAGAAGATCCCGGTGGCCGCGTCCGACTCCGAGGTGCCGGTCGCGGCGATCGGCCCCGAAGGCTCCCTTGTCGCCCTCGTCACGGTCACTCGCGGAATCGCGCGCGTCGTCACCGGTTTCCCGAAAGAGGACTGAAGCCATGGTCGTCGGATTCACGATCGCTCAGATCGCGGTTGCGGTGATCGCAGGTGTTCTCGCGCTCGCGCTCGGGCTCGCGGGGCGCAAACCCTCAGACCTGACCCTCGCCGGTCCCGCGCTCGTCGAAGCGCTGCTGGTTGCGCAGGTGGTCGTCGCGATCGTCGCCCCGTTCACCGGCAACGCACCGACAGGAAACCCCTACGAGTTCTGGGCGTACCTGCTGAGCGCACTCTTCATCCCTGCAGGCGCCGTGGTGTGGGCGCTCATCGATCGAACCAGGTGGAGCACCGTGGTCGTCGGAGTCGCCTGCCTCTCGATCGCGATCATGCTGTACCGGATGGAAGTCATCTGGTCGGTGCAAACGCTCTGACGGCTTCCGCCCTGAGATAATCGTGCAGCCATGCCTGAACCCCTGATGAAGTCCCCCCAGCGCTCCGGCCGAGTGAACGGCATCGGCGTCGTCCTCGTCGCGATCTACGGCATCCTGGCGCTTGCGGCAACAGGCCGTTCCGCGGTGCAGATCCTTCGTGACTTCTCCGAGGCGCCGGTCGCGTACTCACTCTCGGCGCTCGCCGCGGTCGTCTACATCCTCGCGACCGTCTCGCTCGTGGCGCCCGGTCGCCGCTGGACCCGCATCGCGTGGCTGACGATCTCGTTCGAGCTGCTCTTCGTGCTCGTCGTCGGCACCCTCAGCGTCGTCGACGCCGAGCTCTTCCCCCGCGACACGGTGTGGTCGTACTACGGCATGGGGTATCTCTTCTTCCCGCTGATCACCCCGGTCCTCGGCATTCTCTGGCTCAGGAAGAACCGTCCGTCCATCGGTGGAGCGCAGGCATGACGGTGTACACCTCACTCGCTGAGATCCCTGCCGACTCCGCTCCGTCAGCCGTGGCGATCGGGAAGTTCGACGGCGTACACGTCGGCCACCGGGCCGTCATCGGCTCGCTCATCGGGCACGCGCGCGGCGATGCTCTTCGCGCGGTCGTCGTCACTTTCGATCGGAACCCGCTCGCTCTGCTCGCTCCTGAGCGCTGCCCTGAGGAGATCGTCGGACTCGACCAGAAGATCGAATTACTCGCCCAGTCCGGCGTGGACGATGTCGTCGTCCTCCCGTTCACCGCCGAATTCGCGGCCCGCAGCCCGGATGACTTCGTCTCGTCGGTCCTCGTCGATGCGCTGCACGCGCGCTGCGTCCTCGTCGGAGCGGACTTCCGCTTCGGCGCCCGCGGCGCAGGGACGGTCGACACGTTGCGAAGCCTCGGCGCTCGATCCGGTTTCGTGGTCGACGTCGTCGCCGATGTCTCGGACGGAGAGGGCGCGCGGACATCGTCGAGCGCCATCCGGGCGGCTCTCCGCGCTGGGGAGATCGATCGCGCGGCCCGCATGCTCGGACGACCGCCGCGCCTCCGCGGTCGGGTCGTGCACGGCCTGAAGCGCGGACGTGAGCTCGGCTACCCGACCGCGAACCTCGCGCCCCGATCCGACGGGTTCGTTCCAGCGGAGGGCGTCTACGCCGGATGGCTCGTCGATCACGACGCCCTCGGCGCTCCCCGCTATCCGGCGGCCATCTCGATCGGCGTCAACCCGACTTTCGATGATGTGAGCGAGCGTCAGGTCGAAGCTCATGTGATCGACGCCGACCTCGACCTGTACGGTCACCTCGTCGACATCGAGTTCGCGGAGCGCATCCGCGGAATGGTCGCCTATCAGGGTGTCGACGCGCTCATCGAACAGATGGGGCACGACGTGGACGACGCTCGCCGCACGACCGCTGCGGCGGAGTCGCGCGAGTAGGCTCACTTCAATGACGTCCGCCGCTTCTCGCACCGAGCGGACGGGTCGCATCCTCGCCTTAGCCGGTCTGATCCTGACCGCTCTCGGCCTTCGAACCGCGGTCGTCGCCATCTCGCCGATCGCCGACGCCATCGGCGAGGACATCGCGCTCGGCAGCGTCGGGCTCGGCGTCATCGGCATGCTCGCACCGATCGCCTTCGCGGCGGCCGCCTTGCTGACCCCCGCGATCGTCCGGAGACTCGGGCTGGAGCGGACCATGATCGCCGCACTGGTCGCGATGGCAGCAGGGCATATCGGCCGAGCGTTGGCGCCCGAGTTCGTGACGCTCGCAGGCGGATCGGTGCTCGTCCTCGTGGGTATGGGGGTGGCCAACGTGCTGCTTCCTCCGATCGTCCGCCGGTACTTCCCGGGCCGTATCGGTGCGGTCACCTCGCTCTCGACGACACTGCTCGCTGTCAGCGCCGCCGTACCCGCTCTCGTCGCGGCTCCGATCGCCACGGCTGCGGGCTGGCGGGTGGCTGTGGGAATCTGGGGGAGCCTCTCCTTGCTGGCGCTCCTGCCGTGGATCCCGCTTTCCGCCAGGCTTCCACGTGAGGGTGCGGCACTCGCGCAGCCAGAACCGACACTGCTGTGGAGCATGGCCCGTTCTCGGACGGCGATCGCGATCGCGATCATCTTCGCCACCACCAGCACCGCCGTCTACTCGTTCTTCGCCTGGTTGCCCCAGATCCTCATGGAGCGGACGAGCCTCGACGCGGTCGGCGCCGGTGCGTTGCTCTCGCTTTTCGGGATCGCGGGCTTCCCCGTCAACCTGCTGGTTCCGCTGCTCGCCGCTCGGATGAAGAGCGTCGCGCCGCTCGTGTTCGTCGGAGTCGCCCTCTTCGTCATCGGCTACAGCGGACTTCTCGTCGCGCCTGAGACGGCGACCTGGGCCTGGATCCTTCTCGGCGGTTTCGGTGCGCTGCTGTTCCCCCTGGCGCTGACCTTGATCGCGCTGCGCACCCGGACTGCTGAGGGCACCGTCGCGCTCAGCGGATTCGTCCAGGGCACCGGGTACGGGGTCGCCGCGTTCGGACCGCTTCTCGTCGGTGTCCTGCACAGTGTCACGGGCGATTACCGATCGGCGCTCGCCGTCCTGATCGCGCTCAGTCTGCCCGCGATCGGAGCAGGGTTCGTACTCCGGCGGGCCCGATTCGTCGAGGACGAGATCCTCGAATCGAAGGTGGTCGACGCCGCCCCTTAGCCCTCGCGAAGGACCAGAGCTGCAGCGCCGACGAGGGGGCTTTCATCGCCGAGTGCGGCCGGCGCGATCTCGGCGCGAGCCATGAAGGGAAAAGCGGCGTATCGATCGCGGCCCTCGCGCACAAGGTCGAGATAGTCGGGGGAGACCCGCGAGAAGCCGCCGCCGATCACGACGAGGTCGAGGTCGGCGAGGGCGGTGGCTGACGCGAGCGCGGCGCCGACCGCATACGCGCTGCGTTGCACGGCGCGCACGGCGATGTCGTCGCCGTCGGCGTATCCGGCGGCGAGGTCCTCTCCCGTCGCTCCCTCCCAGCCCTGCGCCCTAGCCCACCGGACGATGTTCGGTCCGCTCGCGATGCGCTCGACCGTCGCCTCCAAACCGTGCACGCCAGGGTCGGTGAAACCCGCTACCTCGACCTGCCCGATATGGCCGGCGTTCCCGGTGGAGCCGACGACCGCGCGGCCGACGGACACGATGCCTCCGCCGATTCCGGTGGAAACGATCATGCCGAGCATCGAGTCGACGCCGCGGCCGGCGCCGAGCCAGTGTTCGGCGAGGGTTATGCACATGCCGTCGAGTGCCAGCACAGCCCGCACCGGGGCGCCTACGACCGCGGTCGCGGTCTGCGCAACGATGTCCCGGATCGGGAAGTCGCGTGAACCACTGAGATTCAGTGGTGAGACAGCGCCGCGGACCCCGTCGAGCGGGCCGGCGCTCCCGACCCCTGCGCCGACGACGCTGTGTCCACGAGGTAGCGCATGCAGAGATTCGGTCACGACAGCGGCGACCGCATCGCGCAGCTGGTCGGAGGTGACTTGAGGGCCTGTCGGGCGGCGTACCCGCGACCCGGGTACGAGTGCCCCGGTGTCATCGGCGAGGCAGGCTTCGACCTTCGTGCCGCCGAGGTCGACGGCGAGTGCGAGTGGCATGGGTGCGTTTACTCCGAGGTTCTCGGGGAGGTCAAGACGTACGCCAGCTTATTGGGGTGGATGCTTCGCGAGTCCGGCCGGCACCTGAGGCTGACGGTCGTAGGGTGGCCGAATGGACCGGGTGCCCTCCGCTCTCGTGTGGGTCGATACGGGAGCGTCGCCGAGAACGAAGTCGGTGCGCCGACGGCTGCGCGGATGGATTTCGCTTGTCGTGGCGGCGTTCCTGACCGTCGCAGGGTCCGTTGCGCCCGCGACGGCGATGGAAGAGAGCACCATCGTCCAGCTCGTCAACGAGTCACGTTGGGCGGATGGCAAGGCGGGATTGCTGCGCAACTCGGCCCTGGACCAGGTCGCCCTCGCCTGGGCTGAGCGGCTCGCCGCGGCGGGGACGCTTTCGCACAATCCCGACTACTCCGCGCAGATCCCCAGCGGTTGGACCCGTGCGGGCGAGAACGTCGCAAGCGGTTACGGCTCGGCGTCGTCGATGCATACCGGCTGGATGAACTCGTCGGGGCATCGGGCGAACATCCTGGGTGACTACACCGACATCGGAGTCGCCTTCATCAACAGTGGGGGGTCGACGTGGGGTGTTCAGGTGTTCGCGAACTACCCCGGCCACCAAGGGCCTGCGGCTCCACCGCCAGCGGCCCAAGAGGCGCCAGCACCAGCACCCGTCCCCGTGGTGCCCGCGCCTGCTGAGCCCGAACCGCCAACCGTTGAGGAGACACCCGAGGAGACACCCGAGGAGATGACTCCCGTGGCCACTGCGACGCCACCGGCCACCGCCGCTGCTGTTCCCGTGCCGACGATCACGCCAACGCCCTCGCCCTCGCCAAGCCCCTCGACCCCGACCCCAATCCCAACCCCGACGTCCGATTCCGCGCCGTGGACGGTGCCTGTTCTCGCCGCCGCGATCGTCGCACTTGTGCTCGCTGCTGCCGGTTCGGCGTGGCTCGTGCTCACGAAGAGGCGGAAGAGACCCGCCGGAGAGTGGCCGAACGGCTCCGGGCGACGTAGCCTCGAATGGTGAGCGATCACGAGAACGACCAAAAGACAGTGTTCCTCGGCGACAGCCTGACCGCGGAGGGTAGGTGGGCCGAATGGTTCCCCGACGGCGACGTCGTCAACCTCGGCGTCGGCGGTGACACCACCGATCATGTGCTCGAGCGGCTTCAGGACGTCATCGATCTGGAGCCCTCGACTGTTGTATTGATGGTGGGGACGAACGACCTGGCCTGGAAACGGTCCGTCGAGCAGATCGTTCGCGGCACCGAATCCATCCTGTGGCGCCTGCACCACGAGCTGCCCGACGCCCGCCTCGTCATGCAGTCCGTGCTCCCTCGTGCCGAGGAGTACGCCGACCGGGTCAAAGAGATCAACATCCACCTGCGCCAGTTCGCGCCGACGGTCAAGGCCGAGTGGGTCGATCTGTGGCCGGCCTTCGCCGACGATGGCGGTGAACTCCGAGGCGAGTTCAGCGAAGACAAGCTGCACCTCAACGAGCAGGGTTATCAGCAGTGGGTCGAGACTCTCCGTCCCACCCTCGACTGAGGATTCCGCTCAGCGAGCGAGCGCGGCTTCGAACTCCGAAAGCATTTCGGCCGAGAACAGTACGAAGCGGACGGTTCGGACAGCTCCGTCCGTAGCCGCAACCGCATCCCGGACACTCTCGACAGCGATGGCTGCGGCGCTCTCGGCAGGCCAACCATAGACCCAGCAGAGATGGCGGGGAACGCGACGGATCGTGCGCCGAGTTCCGCCGCCACCTCGATGCTGCGTCGGTATGCGCTTTTCAAGATCTCCGATCGGTCCGCGCGGGAGGAGTAGACCGGCCCCACGGTATGGATGACGTGCCGGGCAGGAAGTCGCCCGGCTGTCGTCGCCACGGCCTCACCCGCGGGCAGGCCCTGCTCGAATCTGCCGGCTCGGAGCGCTCTGCACTCTGCCAGGATCTGGGGCCCGCCCACGCGGTGGATTGCGCCGTCGACGCCTCCGCCGCCCAAGAGCGAACTATTGGCGGCATTGACGATCGCGTCGACCACTTGCTCGACGATGTCCCCTCGAATCGCTTCCAGCGTGGAGGCCACGGCTTTCACCTCGTTCCCGTCGTCACGAGCGAAGGATCCGCTCGTAGATGTCGATGCCGCGCAGCCAACTGGCTACGACGATGTGCTCACCGCGGGCGTGCAGAGTGGCGCGTTGTTCGGCGTGCAGCTCGAATGGCGTGAAACGGTACACGCACTCACTGATCCTCGTGAAGTGACGGGCGTCGCTCGCGGCGAGCATCGTGTACGGGGTCGGAGCGACATCCGGGTACACGGCTGTGATCGCATCGGCGATCCGTTGCCACGCGGGCCCCGAGCTCGGGGAGACCGGGGACGGTTCGGAGGGGCGGATCACCTCGATAGCGACATGCTCGTCCCGGATCGCCTTCCTCATGTGTCGGACGGTCCGACTCACCGACGAGCCCACCGCGATCCTGACGTTGACGGTCGCGCTCGCCCGCTCGGGAAGCACATTCGCCCCATCGCTTCCGTGCAGTTCCGTGACGGCGGCGGTCGTGCGCACCATCGCCCTTGTCTCATCGCCGATCCTGCTGAACAGCCGACCGACGATAGGAGAAAGGCGGCGAGCGTTGGAGAACAGCGTGCGCCTGGCTCCGCTGCTGTGCCCTGCGAGGCTTTCGACGAACGCGATGACAGCGTCGTTCATCGTGATCGGGAAAGGTGAACGGGTCAGGCGGACGATCGCGCGCGCCAGACGAGCGGTCGAGGTGAGGAGCGGGGGAGTGGAGGCGTGACCTCCGGGCTGGTCCACCGTGAGCGTCACGCTCATGATGCCCTTCTCGGTGACGCCGATCACCGCGAGCGGTACCTCGACGCCGGCAACGAGCCCTGGCTCGACGATTGCGCCGCCTTCGTCGAGCACCAACGAGGGTCGGATACCGCGGCTCTTCAGAACGTCGACGACCATGCCTGCGGCAGTGCCCGCGACCTCTTCGTCGTGACCGAAGCTGAAGTACACGTCGTTCGCGGGTGTGAACCCGCTCGCGGCGAGGCGTTCGGCTGCTTCGAGGATGGCGACGAGAGCCCCCTTGTCATCGATGGTCCCGCGTCCGTGCAGGACGCCCCCTTCGAGGACGGCGTCGAACGGTGGATGTTCCCACGGTTCGTCGCCGACCGGCACCACGTCGTAGTGAGCCATGAGCACGGTCGGGTTCTCGGCGGAGGCACCGGCCCACCGATACAGCATCGAACGCTCGGCGACGAATTCACGGGTCGTCACCGAATGCACCGCCGGGTAGAGCCTCGGCAAAGCCTCCGCGAACCGGTCGAACACCGACCAGTCGGTCTCGTGCGCGTCGAGACGTGACACCGTCGGAATCCGAAGCAGAGTCCTGAAGCGCTCGATCGCGGCGGTGCTGTCCGGTGCTTCGTGCATGGCCATGACGGCACCCTAACGGCCGTACGCGGTCGCAGATACAGGCGACCACTCGCTGTGCTGGACCTCCTCCAAGAGCGGGCGCGGAGTGTGAACGCTCCCATCCTCTAGAATCACGCTACGGACACGACGAATGGAGGAGCCATGCGCAACGATGGAACCTCCGCACCCCCGCTCAGCGCGGTGAAGCCGTGGCGGAGACTCCATAGCCGCACCGACGTCGCAGAACGCGACGGTGTGCTCACCCTCATCGAGCAGGTCACGACCCCACACGAGGCGATGGTCGACGATCTGCTCTTCGTGCGCCGTGCGCTCGATGACGCCGGCGTGCATTCCCTTCTCATCCGCGGCAACGACGAACGCCCCGTGCTCGCGATCGATGCGAAATCGTATCCGGCTGCCGAGTCGGCGCTCGCCGGAGCGTGCGTCGAGGAGCCGTTCTACGCCGAGACCGTTCGCTCGCATGACCTTTCGCGCAAGGGCGAGCCGGTGCTGGTCGCCGACGGGAAGCTGTCGGCATCGAAGTCCCCGAGGATCGTACGGCTGCGTCGTCCACGGCTCGCGGTCAACGGCCGATACTCGTACCGGCACAACGTCGGAGTCCAACTCGAGATGTGGCGGCGCTCCGGCGATCAGATCATCGTCCCGGTCGAGAATGCACTCACCCGACGCTCCCTTCCGGTCGACGAAGTCGTCGAGGTGACGGTCGAGCGCTACGGGCAGACCTGGCCCACCATCCAGCACATGTTCGACGAGCTCGCGAGCGACGTGAACTTCGAGATCGACATGGTCTTCAGCTGGGTCGACGGCACCGACAAAGAGTGGCAGCGTGCGCGAGCGAAGCGTATGCAGAGCTATGTCGTCGGCGAAGGTGACGACTCGGAGGCGCGTTTCCGTCAGATCGACGAGCTCAAATACGCGCTGCGCTCGGTGTACATGTACGCGCCGTGGATCCGCAATATCTACATCGCGACCGACTCCCCGCGCCCCGCGTGGCTCGACGAGCACCCCAGGGTGCAGCTGATGCGCAGCGAGGACTTCTTCGAAGATCTCTCGAATCTGCCGACCCATAACTCGCAGGCGGTCGAAGCTCAGATCCACCGCATCCCCGGCCTCAGCGAGTACTACCTGTACTCCAACGACGACATGTTCTTCGGCCGTCCGGTCGGGCCGGAGATGTTCTTCTCGCCGGGAGGTCTCACCAAGTTCATCGAAGCGACGACGAGGATCGGGCTCGGCGAGAACAACCCGAAGCGCAGCGGTTTCGAGAACGCCGCCCGGGTCAATCGGCGACTGCTGCACGAACGTTTCGGACGGGTCACCACGCGCCACCTCGAGCACACTGCGGCTCCGCTGCGCAAGAGTGTCGTCGGGGCACTCGCGAGCGAGTTCCCCGAGGAGTTCGCCAAGACGGCGGCAAGCCCGTTCCGCGCCGCCGACAACATCTCGGTCACCAACTCGCTCTACCACTACTACGCGTTGCTCACGGGGCGCGCGGTGCAGAAGGTGGGCGCGAAAGTGCTCTACGTCGACACGACGATGAAGGCGGGGCTCCGCTCGCTGAAGACCCTGCTGCGCAAGCGTGACTACGACTTCTTCTGCCTGAACGACGGCAGCTTCCCCGAGGTGACACCCGACGAGCGCGCCCGCAAGATGCGCTCGTTCCTCGAGGCGTACTTCGCGATTCCCGCACCGTGGGAGCGTCCGGTGGCGACCTCGGTCCTCGACGAGGCCGCCTCCTGACCCTTACGTCAGTCGGTGCCGGCGTCGAAGGCAGCGCCTTCGGAGACCGCGTCGGTTGCGCGTTCGAGGGCTTCGGTCGCCGCATCGAGCGCCGGGCCGCCGAGGATCTCCTCGGATTCGCCCGCTTCGAGCCGGCCGACGAGTTCGCCCGTCGCTCCGCCGATCAGCCCTGAGGCCGCGTACTGCTCGAGGCGGGCTCGCGAGTCGGCGATGTCGAGGTTGCGCATGGTGAGCTGACCGATCCGGTCGTCTGGACCGAAAGCGGCATCGCCGACGCGTTCCATCGAGAGCTTGCCGGGGTGGTAGCTGAGCGCGGAGCCGGTCGTGTCGAGGATCGTGTAGTCGTCGCCCCGGCGGAGGCGAAGCGTGACCTCGCCGGTGACGGCCGAACCGACCCAGCGCTGCAACGACTCGCGCAGCATGAGCGACTGCGGGTCGAGCCAACGGCCCTCGTACATGAGGCGGCCGAGCCGGCGGCCTTCCGCATGGTAGTTCGCGACGGTGTCCTCATTGTGGATCGCGTTGAGGAGCCGCTCGTACGCGATGTGGAGGAGCGCCATTCCCGGCGCTTCGTAGATTCCGCGGCTCTTCGCCTCGATGATCCGGTTCTCGATCTGGTCGGAGACGCCGAGCCCGTGCCTGCCGCCGATGGCGTTGGCCTCGAAGACGAGCGCGACGGCGTCGGCGTACTCGGTGCCGTTGATCGCGACCGGACGGCCCGCTTCGAAACGGACCGAAACGACTTCGGAGGTGACCTCGACGTCGTCACGCCATGCGGCGACGCCCATGATCGGCTGGATGATGTCGAGACTCGCATCGAGGTCTTCGAGCCGTTTGGCCTCGTGGGTAGCGCCCCAGATGTTCGCGTCGGTGCTGTACGCCTTCTCGGTCGAGTCGCGGTAAGGGAAGCCGCGGGCGACGAGCCACTCGCTCATTTCGGTGCGGCCGCCGAGTTCGCTGACGAACTGCGAGTCGAGCCACGGCTTGTAGATCCGCAGACGCGGGTTCGCCATGAGGCCGTAGCGGTAGAAGCGCTCGATGTCGTTGCCCTTGTAGGTCGATCCGTCGCCCCAGATGTCGACTCCGTCGTCCTTCATGGCCCGAACCAGCAGGGTGCCGGTGACGGCCCGGCCGAGGGGGGTGGTGTTGAAGTAGGTCTTGCCGCCGGAGCGGATGTGGAATGCTCCGCATTGCAGAGCGACGAGGCCCTCTTCGACGAGGGCGCTCTTCGCGTCGACGAGCCGGGCGATATCCGCGCCGTACTCCTTCGCGCGACCAGGTACAGCCGCGATGTCGGGCTCGTCGTACTGGCCGATGTCAGCGGTGTAGGTGCACGGCACCGCACCTTTCTCGCGCATCCATGCGACCGCGCATGAGGTGTCGAGACCGCCGGAGAATGCGATTCCGACGCGTTCGCCGACAGGGAGGCTGTTCAGGACCTTCGTCATGTCAACAACCCTAGGGGAGCGGACATACCGGATCGGCACGGACCGACGGCCTGAACCGCTCGGCGGTCAGCTGACGGAACTGAGGCGCCGCACCGGAGTGCGCACCGCGTCCTTGACAGCGCCCTGCACGTGCGGGTTGCGTGCGGGCGGGACGAGGATGCCTGCGTCGGCAAGGCGGTCGGCGCTGTCCTGCGCCGACACGAAGGAGACCGCGTCGTAGGCGCCGATCGGGGCAACGGAATGCACGACCGTTTCGTCGTAGACGTGGACGAGGTTGAAGGACGTCGCCCCGTTCTGAGCGCGCGTGCCACCGACCTCGACGGACAGATCCTGGGAGTAGCAGGTCGCCGACGCCACGGAGACGGGAATGCCCGCGAAGGTGGCCGCCGTCGAATAGTGCAGGTGGCCGGCGAGGATCGAACGCACGTCGCTGCCACGTAGCACCTCGGCGAGTCGTTGCTGATCGCGGAGTTCGACCGTTGTCGCGAGATCGAGCACCGCGGGGATCGGCGGGTGGTGGAGCGCCAGGATCGTGCCGTGCGGTGCGGGAGTGGCGAGAACGTCGGCGAGCCAGTCGAGCTGTTCGGGAGAGATCTCACCGTGGTGGAACCCGGGAACGCTCGAGTCGAGCACGATGACGCGCAATCCGTTGACGTCGTGCACTCGGTCGATCGGGGTGTAGCCGCCGTCCTCATCGAGCAGACCGCGGCGGAAGGCGTCCCGGTCGTCGTGATTGCCCATGCACCAGATGATCTCGGCGCCCAGTCGTGCAGCGAACGGCTCGACGATATCGCGGAGCTTCTCGTAGGCGGCGAGATCGCCCTTGTCGGCGAGGTCACCCGTGAAGATGATCGCTTCGGGACGCGAACCGGACTTCTCGAATCCCTCGGCGAGCCGGCGGAGATTCCCGTCCGCGTCGACCGAACCGTAGAGCGGATCGGATCCCGGCATCAGGTGCGTGTCACTCAGGTGCAGCAGATAGTGGTCGGGACGGGCGTGCTCCGCGATCCGCAGATCGGTCACCGTCTCGCGATTGCGGAGCTTCCGGTTCCGTGTAGCCGCGATCTCTTCGATCACTGCGTTCTCGGTACTGTCGCCCTCCGGACTGGCGGTGCTCATCGATCGACGCATCCCTTCATTAGTCGGCGTCTGAGAATGTTTCGAGCAGGTTTCCATGTAAACCCAACCATCCGAGGGCGCGAAGTGGTCGAGGGCGCGGCGTCGAGTCGGTGAATTTTGAGGAAACCCTGCGGTTCGGCGCGCTTTCGCGCTCATCTGCATCGGCGCGTTGCAGCAGGTGATGGGCGCGCATACGGCCTACGCTCGGCGGGCATTCGTAGCGTGCTCATATGACTTCGCTGTGGCAGGACCGTCGAGATCGCGCAGAGCAGGGACGACCGCGGACTACGGCTGCCCCGTTCCGGACCGGAGAGCGGTACGACGTCGTGGTCGTCGGTGCAGGTCTCACCGGGCTCGTCGCGGCGCTACTGCTCACTCGAGCTGGCAAGCGGGTGGCGGTTCTCGAGGCGGGGCGGGTCGGCTCTCTCACGACCGGCGGCAGCACCGCCAAGGTGAGCCTTCTGCAGGGCACCATGTACTCGCGCATGCTGTCCGAGACCGCGAAGCGGAATGCGGAAGCGTATGTCGCGTCCAATCAGGAGGGTTTCGCCTGGCTGCTGCGCTACCTCGACGACCACTCCGTGGCCTATGAGCGCAAGGACGCTTTCACCTACGCGGGTTCCCCCGACGGTGTCGCAAGTGTCGATGAGGAACAGCTCGCAGCGGCACGGCTCGGTCTCCCGGTCGAGAAAGTGCGCCTCGATCTCCCGTTCCCGACGTTCGGGGCGGTCCGGCTGCCCGATCAGGCGCAGATCGATCCCATCCAGGTACTCGAAGCCATGGCCGCCGACTTCATCTCCCGCGGCGGCGAGCTCATCGAGGGAACGCGGGTCAGGCGGGTGCGAGCGTTCAGCGGCGAACGATCAGGGGATGCCCGCGTGTTCACCCAGGACGGATACGTCGACGCCAACCGGGTCGTGCTCGCGACCGGTTCACCGATCCTCGACCGCGGTCTCTACTTCTCGAAGACCGAGCCGTTCCGGTCTTATGCGATCGCCTACCGAGTGCCTGGCGGCACGCTGGACATGGCGCCAGGGATGTACATCTCGGCGGACAGTCCGACTCGCTCGATCCGCACCGTTCCGATCGTGCCCGAGGACGGTTTCGGCGACGGGGAGCTTCTGCTCATGGGCGGAAACGGTCATATCGTCGGCCGCGAGTCGCATGCCGCGGGGCAGGTCGATGATCTCGACGGGTGGACGAGACGCTACTTCTCGGGACTCGAACGCACTCACGTCTGGTCTGCTCAGGACTACGTGCCGGCCAACCCGATCCCGTTCGTCGGGTGGCTGCCCCGTGGCGGCGGCCGGATCTTCTTCGGCACCGGCTACGGCAAGTGGGGGATGACCAACGGCGTGGCCGCCGGTATCCGGATCGCGAGCGAGCTGCTCGGCAACGACCTGTGGTGGGCGAAGGTCATCGGTCGCCGCATCACCAAACCGAAAAGCATCGTCCGGGGAGGTGCGTTCAACCTCAGTGTCGGCGGCCACATCGTGAAGGACTGGGCCGGAGCGCTCACTTCTCGCCTGCCGGAGACGGCGCCGGGAGAGGGGGAGGGCGTCGTCGGTATGCGCGACGGCAAGCCGACCGCGGTGTCGACCGTCGAAGGCCGGATCTGCGCCGTGAGTGCCGTCTGCCCGCACCTCGGGGGCATCCTCGGCTGGAACGATCAGGAGAAGAGCTGGGATTGTCCGCTTCACGGCTCGCGATTCGAAGCGACCGGTGAACGCATCGAGGGCCCGGCAACTGGGGATCTTGCACCGCGTACGCTAAGCTGAGCCGCGGATGAGCCGTCCGTCTTCCCTATTCGACCCCGAGTCTCGATCTCGCTCTGCCCGGGTTGCTCGGATCTCAGACGGCCCCATCGATTCCCTAGACCGGTATCGCATGTTCGCTCAGGCGGCGTGATGCGCACCGGATCGCGTCAGCTTCTAGCGGCGCGACAAGTCTCCTGAGGAGGACAATGGCTCGATCGAGCCAGGCGCAGATGACGAGGGCCCGCAAGGGCTCGGGACGTCCCGCCGATAACGAAGGACTTATTCCGGTTCTGGCCCGCGCGGTGCGCGAGGTCGAGAACGCTGCTGCCCGTGGGGCGGTGAGCCCGGCCAACCGCACCAAGTACCAGGTGATCGCGCTTCTCGTCCGCGAGGAGCGACAGCGCGTCAAAGCGGACGCGACGCTGAGTGACGGCGACCGCGCGGAGACGCTCAAACGCCTCGACGGGGTGGCGACGATCCTTGCGAAGACCGCGGCGCGCGACACGTCTCTCATCGCTCTGCTCGAGAGCGACAAGCCAGGAAGCGACGCAGCCCGCTCGCTGCGCCGACGCATGCTCGAAGATGCAGGCTTCGAGGTCGAGGAAGAAGCCCCTCCGGCGCCGTCGGTAGCCACCACGACCAGTTCCGAACGCCAGGTCGTCCCCGACTCGGTCCGCTCACGCATGCTCGCGAACCCGTTCCTCGCGCCGGACTTCGCAGCGGCGGCCTTCCAGGCGCCGCCACCCACCCGCAGGCTCGCGAACTGGGAGCTCATCGGCCCCCTGTTCAAGAGCTTCGAATACGGCTCGGGCGGTAACGCTGCCAGCATGGCGCTTCCCGCGCCCCACGAGCGCGACCTCTTCGCGCCCTCCGGCGCTGAGCTCATGCAGCACCAGTCGAAGTTCATCGAGAGCGTCCGGCGAGGGCACCGCAGTTTCCTGCTCGCCGATGAACCCGGTCTCGGCAAGACGGCTCAGAGCGTGATCGCAGCGTCCGTCGCGGGCGCCTACCCGCTGCTCGCGGTCGTGCCCAATGTGGTCAAGATGAACTGGGCCCGCGAGGTCGAGCTGTGGACGCCGGGTCGTCGTGCCACCGTCATCCACGGTGACGGCGACGACCTCGATGGTTTCGCCGACGTGGTCATCGTGAACTACGAGGTGCTCGACCGTCACATGTCGTGGCTGCGCAATCTCGGTTTCAAAGGCATGGTCGTCGATGAGGCGCACTTCATCAAGAACATGTCTTCGCAGCGTTCCCGCAATGTGCTCTCGCTCGCGACGAGCCTGCGTGAGCGCAACCGTGACCCGCTCATGATCGCGCTGACCGGGACGCCCCTCATCAACAGCGTCGAGGACTTCAAAGCCATCTGGCAGTTCCTCGGCTGGATCGACGACAAGGGCCCGCGCCCGGCGCTGCTCGCGCGTCTCGAAGAGACGGGGTTGACCCCGGCCGACTTCGGCTTCTTCCCCGAAGCGCGACAGGCCGTCGTCGACATGGGGATGGTGCGTCGTCGCAAGATCGACGTCGCCGCAGACCTGCCCTCGAAGCGTGTGGTCGACCTCCCGGTCGAGCTCGACGACGATCTCGGACGCTCGATCCGACAGGCGGAGAAAGAGCTCGCGACCAGGCTGTATTCGCGCTACCGGGCGATCCTCGACAATCGAGGCACGAAACCGTCGAAGGTCGACCGTGCCGAGCGCGACGAGGTCGTGCGCCTGGTCGCGAAGGCCGAACTCGATGAGTCGAAGGCCGCCAAGACCGGTGAGAACGTCTTCACGATGGTTCGCCGAATCGGTCAAGCGAAAGCCGTCCTCGCGGCCGACTACGCCACCCAGCTCGCGCGCTCTGTCGGCAAGGTCGTGTTCTTCGCCAAGCACATCGACGTCATGGACCAGGCCGAGGCGACGTTCGCTCGTCGCGACATCAAGACGGTCTCGATCCGTGGCGACCAGACGGCGTTGCAGCGGCAGAAGCAGATCGACGCGTTCGATCAGGATCCCGAGGTCGGTGCTGCGGTGTGTTCGCTCACCGCGGCCGGTGTCGGCCTCAACCTGCAGGCTGCGTCCGATGTCGTGCTCGCCGAGCTGTCATGGACGGCGGCTGAGCAGCAGCAGGCCATCGACCGGGTGCACCGGATCGGTCAGGAGGTCCCCGTGACCGCGTGGCGGATCATCGCGGCGCACACGATCGACGCGAAGATCGCCGAACTGATCGACAGCAAGGCAGGGCTCGCAGCGAGGGCTCTCGACGGCGAAGATGTCGATGCGGCGGGGGAGGTCTCGGTTCAGTTGCTCGCCCTCGAGGCGCTGCTTCAGGACGCGATCGACGGCAAATAGCCTCGGCCCGTCTCCCCGTCGGCAGGCGTTCTTCGCTTCAGCGGGCAGGTTCCGCCGGATTCTGCCCGCCGACCGCGATTCAGCCCGCTGAGGAGCGGGTCGGGTCATGAGGGATCGGCCAGGCCGAGAACGTCGAGCATCCATGCGAGCTCGAACGCGCGCTCCTGCCAGGCCGAGTAACGCCCGCTGACTCCGCCGTGCCCTGCCGTCATCTCGGTCTTGAGTAGTACAGGGGCGCCGACCTCGCGAAGTCGGGCCGTCCACTTCGCCGGCTCGACGTAGAGAACGCGGGTGTCGTTGAGACTCGTCACCGCGAGGATCTTCGGATAATCCTGCTCCGTCACGTTCTCGTACGGCGAGTACGACTTCATGTACTCGTAGACATCGGCGTTGTGCAGCGGGTCGCCCCACTCGTCCCACTCGATGACCGTCAGAGGCAGTGACGGGTCGAGGATCGAGGTGAGCGGATCGACGAACGGGACGCCGGCGAGGATTCCCGCGAAGCGATCGGCCCCCATGTTCGCAACCGCCCCCATCAGCAGCCCGCCGGCGCTGCGGCCTTCCGCCAGCAATCGGTCGGGCGCCGCATAACCTTCGGCGATCAGGTGGTCGGCGGCAGCGATGAAATCGGTGAACGAGTTCTTCTTACTGAGCAATTTGCCCTCGTCGTACCACGCTCGACCCAGTTCGCCGCCGCCACGGACGTGAGCGATCCCGAAGACGACGCCGCGGTCGAGGAGCGATAGCCGAGCCACGGAGAAGGTCGGGTCGATGCTCGCCTCGTATGAGCCGTAGCCGTACAGCAGGAACGGTGGCGGCCCTTGCGTGGCCGTGCGGTCGAATCGCTCCCTCCGCGCCACGAGCGACACAGGCACGCGCGCACCGTCCGGAGCGTCCGCCCAGACGCGGCGTTCCTCGTAGTCGGCGGGGTCGTAGCCGCCGAGCACGGGCTGACGCTTCAGCAGCAGCAGACGGTCGTCGCCCACCAGGTAGTCGAAGACGGTCGCGGGGGTGATGAACGAGGCATAGCTGAGACGCAGAGTCGGTTGCTCCCACTCCGGGTTCCCCGCTGTCGCCACGGTGTACAGCGGTTCGTCGAATTCGATCTCGCGCAAGCCGGTCTCAGTGAGCATCGCCACCCGGGTGAGCCCGTCGCGACGGAACGACACCGCGGTGAACGAGGCGAACGAATCGACCCCCTCGAGCCTGACCGAATCCGATCCTTCGATGAGAACATGACGCTCACCCTGCGGATCCAAGGCGTCGACTTCGACGAGTTCGAAGTTCTGCGCACCGTCGTTGTGCAGGACGAGAAGACGGTCCTCACCGCCGCGGACTGCATGGGTGACCTCATACTCGACGCCCTCGCGGCGGGGCCACACCACCTGGAAGTCGCCCGTCGGATCGTTCGCGTCCAGGATGTGCCACTCACTGGTCACCTTCGAGCCGACTTCGATGACGATGTAGCGCTGCGATCGGGTCACGCCTGCGCCGATCCAGAAACGCTCGTCCGGCTCGGTGAAGACTTTGACGTCGTCCGCGGTAGCGGTGCCGATCTCGTGGCGCCAGATCGTGTCGGGACGCCATGCCTCGTCAGGGGTGGAATAGAAGAGATAGCGGCCATCGGGGGAGAGGACCGCTCCGGGAAGCGTGCCCTCGATCGTGTCCGGCAGGTCATCGCCGGTGAGGAGGTCACGCAGCTTCAGCGTGTACCGCTCGTCCCCGACGACGTCGACCGCGTAGGCGAGCAGGCTGCCGTCGGGTGAGACATCGAAGGTGCCGAGGGAGAAGAAGTCGTGTCCGTCCGCTTCGAGGTTCGCGTTGAGGAGCACCTGCTCGCCGGCGACGGTGGCTTGCGTCTGGATGTCGGGAGGGGTCCAGTCTTCGGGATCGTCGATCGGTGCCCGGCACGAGATGCCGTATTGCTTGCCCTCTTCGGAGCGGCTGTAGTACCACCACGAGCCCTGGCGGGTCGGTACGGAAAGGTCGGTTTCCTGGACCCGTCCCTTGATCTCCTCGAAGAGGTTCTCGCGCAGATCGGCGAGGTGTGCGAGCGCCCGGTCGGTGTAGCGATTCTCCGCTTCGAGGTGAGCGATGACCTCGGCGTCGTTCTTGTCGCGCAACCACTCGTACTGGTCGACGACGACATCTCCGTGGTGACGCCGTTCGATCGGAAGCCGTTTGGCGATGGGAGGCTGGACGTCGAAGGATTCACTCACCCGTTCAGGCTATTGGACCCGGCCTGGACGAGGCGCTCAACCGCGCTCCTCGGTATCGCGAGCCAATCAGGACGGTTACGGACCTCGTACAGCGTTTCGTAGAGCGCTTTGTCGAGCTCGAGCGCAGCGAGCAGCGTCGGATGGGCGTCGAGGTTGTCCAGACCGCTCGCGCGATAGCCCTCGAGGAACGCGGTGCGTGCGGTCATCGCCCAGGTCTGCGCACGCTCGGCCGAGGAAGGATCCGACAGGGCAACCGACCCTGCGACGTAGTCGAACGACCGGAGCATCCCCGCGACGTCACGCAGAGCGAGGTCTGGCATGTTGCGTTCGCCCATCGGCCGGAGGGGTTCACCTTCGAAGTCGAGCAGAACCCAACCGCGTGCTGGAACATCGAGGACCTGGCCGAGGTGGTAGTCGCCGTGCACACGCTGCAACGCAGGCCACGGCTCACCGAGGGCCCGGTCGTAGATCGCCTGGATGGCGGGCATCAGCGGTTCGATCTCGGGCACCGCCACGGCGGCGGCGAGCGCTCGTGTCCGGAGGCTCTCTGCGAGGTTGTCGACGCGCTCGACCGAGGGCGGCGCTGTCGGCATCGCCGAGGCGAGAACCGAATGAACCTCTGCAGTAGCGGCTCCGAGGTCGCGGGCTCGTGCGGTGAAGTCGTCACCGCGAGTCGCTGCTTCGAGCGCCACTCGCCAGGCGTCTCGTGTACCAGGCATGAACTCCTGGGCGAACGCGAGGTGCCCGCGTGAATCGCCCCATTCGCCGACGAGTGCACCGATCGAGCGAGGAACGCGGTCAGAGCCCGCGGCAGCGATAGCGCTTTGCAGAACGACGTCGGGATTGTCGCCGTGGTGGATCATCCGGAACACCTTGACGATCGCGGGCGGCGCCGACTCGCCATGGGGGTCGACCATGTCGATGATGATGGAGGTATTCGATTGCTCACCGGCCAGCACACGTGTGCCCGACACCCGGTTGTCGCCCGGGGAGAATGCGACACCGGAGACGGTGATACCGTCGCCCACGCTCGAGCCACCTGTGTAGCAGAGCTGGAACAGCGCTGCTACTACAGCGGAATCGTGGGTGCCGTCGGAAACGGACCGGCCGTTGAGGTCGGCGATGACCGTCGCTCCGGGGATCGACCGCGCTCGTAGCGCCAATGGCACCTGGTAGATCGCCCCGGTCGTCCCGTCGGCCACGATGAGCACCTGGGCTTCAAGCCCGTCGTCGTCGGTCGCCAACCGGTACGAATCGATCAATCGGGGGCGCGGAGAGTCGCCCGGATACCAGCGCTGTCGCGCCATCCACTCGGCGAATCCGGGCAGGGAAACGATGCTCTCCATTGCGGCGACGTCGATGCTCAGGGGAGCGGGGCGCTACCGTCGGCCGAAGTCCCCTTGGGGAGCTTCGGGATACCTGCGTCGTTGAGCTCGGAATCGACGAGCTCCTGGTCGAGCTCGTCGAGCTTCTCCACCTGGTCCTCGCTCGCTTGTTCGTCGCCTGGCCGGGTCACTGAGTCATCGGTCATGCCGCGAAGCCTACGCGGACGTCTTGAGCCTTTCCGGACGAAGCCGGGGAGTTGTCTGGATAGGGGGCTGGCCTAGGCTGCGCTCGGCCCGAACAGCGCATACGCGCATCCGGCCGTCGCGACGACATCGAGCACGAGCGCCAGCACAGTGAAGCCGCGTCGGGGGTCGGGGTCTGCTGGGCGGATGAGTCCCGCGACCAGCGTGGGGATGGCGAGCAGGCCGGCTGCGAGGTAGACGGCGGTCGTCGTCGAAGTGCTGAGGGGCAGCGCACCCGGGTCGAAGAGTCCTACGTCTGGAGCGATCGTGATCGCGACGACGCAGCACAGCGCTTGCGCGAGACCCAGCACGAGTTGGGTGATCGGGACCCAGCGGCTGCCGACCGGGCGTCGGAGTCGAATCCGAGCATCGAAGGCGACGACGAGCCCGATGAGCATGAACAGCAGGAACGGAACGTAGCGAAGCGCTAGAGAGCTCAGACGCATGCTGACTATCCCTCCCGTTTCGTCTTCGCGAGGGTAGGTGCCGAAGTGGCGAAGCGGCTGGCAGATAACTGAACGGGCGGTGTTCGCGAGAGGCGACGGCCGTGGGGCCGGCACGAGGGTTCTGTTGGCGTCGGTCCACGCGTATCGTCGAGAGGGTGTCGGACGTAACTGGACAGCTCACCCGGACAGAGACCGATTCGCTGGGATCGATGGAGATCCCCGCCGATGCGTACTGGGGCATTCACACCGCTCGGGCGCTTGAGAACTTCCCGGTGTCGCTGCGCCCCGTTTCCGTGTACCCCGATTTCGTCCGTTCGTTCGGCACGGTCAAGATGGCCGCAGCGCGAGCCAACGCAGAACTCGGGACGATCGACCGCGACAAGGCGGCGCTCATCGAGGCGGCCTGCGAAGACGTCCGGGCCGGTCGACTCGATGACGAGTTCGTCGTCGGGATCATCCAAGGCGGGGCCGGCACGAGCACGAACATGAACGCGAACGAAGTCATCGCGAACCGGGCCCTCGAGATTGCGGGGTTCCCGAAGGGCGAGTACCAGCACCTCCACCCGATCGATGACGTCAACCGCAGCCAGTCGACGAACGACGTGTACCCCACGGCGTTGAAGATCGGGCTGTGCCTCGGCATCCTGGGCCTCGTCGACGAACTGGATCGACTGAGGATCGCGTTCGCGGAGAAGGGCCGGGAGTTCGCCCACCAGTTGAAGGTCGGGCGCACGCAGCTGCAGGACGCTGTCCCGATGACGCTCGGCCAGGAGTTCCGCGGCTTCGCCGTCACTCTCGGCGAGGACCACGCTCGCCTGCGCGAAACCCTCCCGTTGCTTTTCGAACACAACCTCGGAGCGACCGCGATCGGCACGGGGATAACGGCAGACCCGCGTTATGCGGAAGCGGTCAACCGGCACCTGCGCGAGATCACCGGTTTCGATCACTCGACCGCGAGCGACCTCGTCGAGGCGACCTCCGACGCCGGCGTCTTCATGAGCATGTCGAGTGCGATGAAGCGCTCAGCGATCAAGCTTTCGAAGATCTGCAATGACCTGCGGCTTTTGTCGTCCGGCCCACAGGCCGGGTTCGGTGAGATCAACCTCCCCCCACGTCAGGCCGGATCGTCGATCATGCCGGGGAAGGTCAATCCGGTTATCCCCGAGGTGGTGAACCAGATCGCGTTCTCCATAGCCGGAGCCGATGTCACCGTGACCATGGCGGCCGAGGCGGGGCAGCTGCAGTTGAACGCGTTCGAGCCGGTCATCGCGCACAGCCTCTTGCAGAGCCTCAGCTGGCTGCGCCGCGGCTGTCGCACACTGCGGGTCAACTGCGTGGACGGCATCACCGCCAACGGTCCGAGGCTCGACCAGATGGTCAGCTCATCGGTCGGCGTCATCACCGCCCTGACCCCGTACATCGGCTACACGGCCGCAGCGTCGCTCGCGAAGGAGGCGCTCGCGGGCCAGGGCGATGTCGCCGACCTCGTCGTCGAACGCGGCCTGCTCACCAGGGCCGAGGTGACGGGTCTCCTCGCGCCCGAGCTGCTGTCGGGCGTGCCGGTCGAGACTGCTCCGATCCCCATCCTTCCGGCGGCCCAGCCTCAGGCGATACCTCCCGCCGAACGTTGAACGACCGCCGGTCCGAGGGGGCCGGCGGTCGTTCAAGTGCTGACGGGATGAAGGTCAGGGGTTCAGTACCACCTTGATGCACTCGTCCTGCTTGTGCTTGAAGAGCTCGTACATCTCGGGGGCGTCTTCGAGCGGGCGGCGGTGCGTGACGAGATCCATCACTCCCAGCGGGTCGGCAGGGTCTTCGACGAGCGGAAGAACATCATCGATCCAGTTCTTCACATTGCACTGCCCCATCCGGAGCGCGATCTGCTTGTCGAACATGTAGAGCAGCGGCATCGGGTCGGCGGATCCGCCGTAGACCCCCGACAGCGAGACGGTGCCGCCGCGTCGAACCAGGTCCATCGATGCGTGCAGTGCCGCGAGGCGGTCGACGCCCGAGGTCTCCATCATCTTCTTCGCGATGGGTTCCGGCATGAGCGGGATCAGCTTGTGCGTGAACGATGCGACGGGGGAGCCGTGCGCCTCCATTCCGACCGCGTCGATGACCGAGTCGGGCCCGCGTCCCTCGGTGAGGTCGCGGATCTTGTCCCAAACGTCGTCGGTGAGGTCGAAGGTGGTGACGCCGTGACGCTCGGCCATCGCGCGTCGCTCGGCCTCCGGCTCCACCGCGAACACCCGGAAGCCCTTGTGGACGCCGATCCTCGCCGCGAACTGACCGACCGGGCCGAGGCCGAGGACGGCGAGTGTGCCGCCCGCCGGGACGTTGGCGTACTCGACGCCCTGCCAGGCGGTCGGGAGGATGTCGCTCAGGAAGAGGTAGCGCTCGTCCGGGAGTTCGCTTCCGACTTTGATCGGGTTGTAGTCGGCACGACGGACACGGAGGAACTCGGCTTGACCGCCGGGCACCGACCCGTAGAGCTCGGTGTAGCCGTAAAGATCGGTTCCGGTCCCCGTGTCTTTGTTCTGATACGTCTCGCACTGGCTCTGCAGGCCCGCGGAGCAGAAGAAGCAGCTACCGCATGAGATCGTGAACGGGATGACCACACGGTCACCGGGGGACAGGTTCGGAACTCCCGGGCCCACCTCTTCGACGACGCCCATCGGCTCATGTCCGAGGATGTCGCCTTTCTCGAGGTAGGGGGCCATGACGTCGTAGAGATGCAGATCACTGCCGCAGATCGCGGTGGAAGTGACGCGGATCACAGCGTCGGTCGGATCGACGATGGTCGGGTCCGGAACGGTGTCGACCGACACCTTGGACGCGCCTTGGAAGGTCAGTGCTCGCATGAGAAATCCTTTCGGCTCGTGGGTGGCGACTCAGCGAGCCATGTCGTCGTCGCGTTCGCCGTCGCCGTGGTCCTCGAGGTCATCGACGTCGAGGCCTCCGTCCGGCCTGATGTCGCCATTGCCCTCGACGCCCTCGACGCGATCCACGTCGCTCGGCATGTCGAGGTCTCCATCCGCCGGCATGGGGGTGTCGGTGATCTCGATGACCTCGATGTCGCTTGGCATGTCGAGGCCTTCATCTGCCGGCGCGGGTGCGTCGACGATCTCGACCACCTCGATGACCGTGTCGTCAGATGAGTCTTCGCTGTCGTCATCGAAGTCGGCGAGAGCATCGTCGCGAGCTTCGGCGGCCGAGCGAAGAGCCTTGTCGCTGCGCTCCTCGATGCCGTCGCGCAACTCGTCGGCCGTGTCGGTGACGCGCTTATGCACGCCGTCGACACGGTCGCCGACGCGGGACTTGGCTTCGGTCGCTGCGCCGGTGACGCTGTTCACCAGATTCTTCGCGGCGCCGGTGGCCCTGCCCGCGACATCCTTCGCGGTGTTCGCCGTCTTCTCGGCGACATCCCTCGCGGTCTCGGCCGCCTTGCCGGCGACGTCGCGCACGGTGTCGGACGACTTCGAAGCGGCATCCTTCGCCGCCTCGGCGACGACCGGGGCCTTGTCCTGCACGTATCGGGTCGCGTCATCACGCGCCTTCGTCACGCGTGGATCGTTCCAGACCTCGTCGGCTTTTTCTTTGATCTGTTCGTAGCGGTCGTGCCCGGCGCGGCTACCGAGAACGTAGCCGGCTCCGATGCCCGTCAGGAAGAGAAGTCGCAGCTTCACTCGTTGCCTCCTAGGGGATTGCCGGGGGTCGCCTCGGGCTTCTCGGGGCCGTCGCCTTCATCGGCATCATGCCGGTCGTCGTCCATCGGATCGCCGGGGGTGGTGAAATCGGCGTCTTCCGGAATCGAGAAATCGTGTTCGACTGCGTTCTCGCCGGGGTTCGGCTCGCGTTCAGTGCTCATCCGGCCACCATAGGACTGCTGCTCAGCGAACCCGGTGGGAGTTTGCTGCGCAGCTCATGAGGATCAGGGCGCCAGGTGCTTGGCAGCGTCGTGACGGGTCTGGTCCGCGCGCTCTCTGATCCGGCGTCCCTCCGCTTCGTCGGCAGCGAGGGAGCGAGCGATCACGAGGTTCCGCGAGGTGTCGCGCATCGGCACTTTGATGACTTCCTCCGAAGGGAGCCCGTCGAGTAGCTGGCGAACCCGGACGAGCTCGGCATCGACGGTTCCGCCGAGGATGAGCGCGAAATTGCTGAGGTAGAGCCACAGCAGCATGACAAGCGCCCCACCGAGCCAGCCGTATACCTCGCCATAGTGGGCCAACCTGGTGACGTAGAGCAGGAAACCGGCGGTTCCGACCGCCCAGCCGAGCAGGGCGATGACTGCGCCGACCGAGAACAGCGGCACGTTCTGCCGCCTGACCGCCGGAGTCCAATAGAAGAGCACCGCGATGAGCGCGCACGCGAGTGCGAAGAGAAGGGGCCACCGCGCGATGAGCCAGAGCGTCACCCACGGTTCACCGAAGCCGAGTACCTCCGCCGTCCCCGACGCCACCCGCGGTGTCCCCGCCAGCAGGAGGACCGCGGCGGCGAGACCGGCGATCAGGACCGCCGCGACGATGAACATCAGGCCGCGGAACTTCCAGATCCGTCGGCCTTCCTGCACCGCGTACAGGGCGTTGGTCGCCCTGCCGAAAGCGGTGGCGTAGGCGGAACCGGTCCATAGTGCGAGCCACAGGCCGAGCGCGAGTGCTAGCCCGGGATTGTGGATACTCGTCAGCTCTTCGAGCGGTGCGCGAAGAGTGTCGACGGCGGATCCGTTCGCTACTTCGGCAACGAGGTCTTGGATGAACAGGACGGCTCCGCTATCGCCTCCTCCGAGCGCGAAGGCCGAGATGATCGACAGCGAGGCCGGAAAGAGGGAAAGCGCCGCGAAGAAGGTGAGTGCCGCGGCCGCGTCGATCGCCCGGTTACGGATGATGCTGTGCCCGGTCCGCGTGAAGACGTGGATCCATTCCCGACGGCCGAGCCGCGCGCGCGCCGTCACGGAGTCTCCCTCGCGACTTCCGACGGCGCCTTGTCCGTGCGCCAGCCGCGCCACGACGGCTGGCGCAACCGCCCCGTCGATGTCCATTCCGCGAACTCGACCTCCCCGACGAGCTGTGGGATGACCCAGTGGGCGTCTACCGACTCCGCGTGGGGTACATCTGCGAATGGCGATGTCGTCCGCTCGATCGGGAGAAGCGTGGTGAGGAGCTGATCGAGCTGGCGATCGCTGAATCCGGTGCCCACTTTGCCGACGTATTCCAAACCGTCCTCGCCCGGGATGCCGAGCAGGAGTGCGCCGACGCCTCCCTCTCGCCGCCCTTTGCCGGTGCGCCAGCCGCCGATCACGACCTCTTGGGTCGAATGGTGTTTGAGTTTGATCCATGCGCCGGACCTGCGTCCGGGGGAGTAGGTCGAGCCGCGCTTCTTAGCTACGACGCCTTCGAGACCGAGGCGTCGACTCGCGTCGAGGGCGTCATCGACATCGCCACCACGTTCGAAAATGGACGGAACCTGGACGCGGCCCCGTGCGGTGACGGCGTTCTCGAGTTCCGCGCGGCGAAAGGTGTACGACTCGGCGAGAAGTGATCGCCCGTCGAGCGCCAGGAGGTCGAAGACGACGAAGTGCACGGGCACGTCACGCTGAGCCCGCTTGATATCCGCAGCGCCGATGAGGTTCATACGTTTCTGCAGCAGCCCGAAGTCGGGGCGGCCGCGCGCGTCCAGCGCTACGATCTCGCCATCGAGCACGACATCGGCGCTCTGCACCGAGTCGGCGATGTCGGCGAGTTCGGGATAGGCGGCGGTCAGGTCGTTGCCGTTGCGGCTCCGGAGGCGTACTCGCGGCTCGCTGCGGTTCGAGTCGATGTCGACGATTGCGCGGATGCCATCCCATTTCATCTCGAAAACCCAGCCGTCATCGGCGGCCAACGCCGAGGCCGTGCCGAGGGCCGCGAGCATCGGCCCTTTGCCGAGAGCCTCGCGAGCGTCGGCCGAGGTCGGGGATGCTGAGCCGTCTCTGCCTGCGCGCGATGCTCTGCGCGACGACTTGTCGGCCGCTGCGGGCTCGTCATCGAGACTCATCCGGTGCGCGAGCCAGTTCTTGGCGTCGTCCGCGCTGCGGCCGGTGCGGATGAGGGCCACCTTGACCGGTTCGCCGCCCAGACCGCCGTCCGCTCGGCCGTGCAGGATCGCGATCACCTCGTTGTCGCGCCACTTCTCGAGCTCGTAGGTTCCCGCGTCCCATATCGTGACAGTTCCGCCGCCGTACTCGCCCTTCGGGATGGTTCCCTCGAAAGTGCCGTACTCGAGCGGATGGTCCTCGGTGTGCACCGCCAGGTGATTCTGCGTAGGTGATGTCGGCACGCCCTTCGGCATAGCCCACGACACGAGCACGCCATCATGCTCGAGTCTGAAGTCGTAGTGCAGCCGTGTCGCATGGTGTTCCTGGATGACGAAGCTGCGGCCGTCGGACGGCACCGACGGTTCGGCTGGCACAGGTTCGGGGGTCTTCGCTGCATCCCGCATGCTGCGGTACTGTTCGAGCCGGTCCCGTGCCCGCTCGGTGGGAGCGAACCTCGCCATGGTCTCGGGAGTCGGCTCGAGCCGCTCACCCTGGTTTGCTTCGAGGGCGCCGAGCGGGTCGCCGAAATCGGCCACGCGCTGAAGGACTTCGCGGTAGTCGAGCTGTCGGAGGTTCTCGGCTTCGAGCTCGTCCCAGGTCCGCGGCGCGGCCACGGTCGGATGCGAGCGGCCGCGGAGCGAATACGGAGCGACGGTCGTCTTCGCCGAGTTGTTCTGGCTCCAGTCGACGAGGACTTTGCCGACCCGCAGGCTCTTCTTCATATCGCTGACGACGAGGTCCGGGTGGTCGGCCTCGAGGGCCCGGGCGAGCTCATGCGCGAACTCGGAGATCTTCTCACTGGAGGCGCTGCCGTCGAGCTTCGCGTAGAGGTGGATTCCTTTGCTGCCGCTCGTGACCGGGTACGGCTCGAAACCTGCTCCCGTCAAGATCTCCCGCGCAGCGAGAGCGATCGACACGCACTCGGGGAGGCCTACCCCCTCGCCCGGGTCGAGATCGAGCACCAGGCGGTCGGGGTTCTTCGGCTGGCCGCTTCCGTCGAATCGCCACTGAGGAACATGCAGCTCGAGCGCTGCGATCTGCGCGAGCCAGGCCAGCGTCGCCCGGTCTTCGACGATGGGATAGGTGTTGCGGTGACTCTTGTGCTGGAAGGTGTGCCGCTCGACCCAGTCGGGGGTGCCGTCGTCGAGGTTCTTCTGGAAGAACACTTCCCCCGGCTCCTGCTCGGTGCCGACCCCGTGCACCCACCGCTTGCGGGTCAGCGGACGATCGCGGACATGGGGGATGAGAACGGCGGCCACACGGGCGTAATACTTGAGGACATCGGCCTTCGTGGTGCCGTCGGCGGGGTACAGGACTTTGTCCAGGTTCGTCACCCGCAGGCGTCTACCGTCGACCGTGACGGTCTGCGCTCTGTCGGCCATCCGAGTCACGCTACCGGTGCAGAGGCGAGACGAGGAATACTGACGGTGGCGCGAGCCGCTTTTTCCGGCGTTTATCAGGAGGTCTTCATGCGTTCGATCTGGAAGGGAGCGATCACTTTCGGTCTCGTCAACGTGCCCGTGAAGGTGTATTCGGCGACCGAGGATCACGATGTGTCGCTTCATCAAGTGCACGACAAAGACGGCGGCCGCATCCGATACCAACGTCGGTGCGAGATCGACGGCGAGATCGTCGAGTACGAGCACATCGCGAAGGCCTATGACGACGGTGATCGCACCGTCGTCATCACACCGGAAGATCTCGCGAGCCTGCCCGTCGAGAAGAGCCGCGAGATCGACGTGGTCGAGTTCGTGCCCTCGGACCAGATCGACCCGATCATGTTCGACAAGAGCTATTACCTCGAACCCGATTCGAAGTCCGCTAAGGCCTATGTCCTGCTTCGTCGAACGCTCGAACAGAGCGAGCGCACTGCGATCGTGAAGTTCGCGCTCCGACAGAAGTCGAGGCTCGCGGCGCTGCGCGTCATGGACGACGTGCTCGTTCTGCAGACCCTTCTCTGGGGCGACGAGGTGCGCGAGGCGGCGTTCCCGTCACTGAAGGGCGATGTCGACATCTCGGATCGAGAATTGAAGATGTCGGCCTCGCTCGTGGCCAGCTTCGAGAGCGACTTCACGCCCGAGAAGTACACCGACGAATATCAGGACCAGTTGCGGCAGCTCATCGACGCGAAGCTCGAGCAGGGCGAGTCGGTCGACACCGCGGCGACGTTCGGTGAATCCGACGAGGATGAGGACGGCGGCGAGGTGCTCGATCTGATGGAGGCGCTGCGTCGCAGCGTCGAGCAGTCGCGTGCGAAAAAGGATGCCGCCTCGCCGAAGAGCTCTTCCGCTCAATCGTCGGCGAAGGAATCCTCGAAACCTGCCGAGACGAAGAAGCGCGCGAAGAAGGGCGCCTGAGCTCCACCTATGCTCAGCGGTCTGGCGCTTCCTTCCGTCCGCGCCTCGGACGATTGCCGAACGGGAGGGCGACCCACAGTCCGACGACCAGGACCGCAGCCGCGACCGCCGCAGCGACGGCGGGTCCGCGTCCCAGGACGACGTCGAAGATGAGCAGCACGACGCCGGTGATCAGCAGACCGACGCAGAGCAGGGTGACCTGCATGAGCCTGTCGGCGGCGGCGACCAGCTTCCGCTTCGCTCCCTGTCGGAACAGTGCTCGGTGCAGGCTCACCGGCGCGAGACCGAACGCGGTCGCAAGGGCTGCCAGGATCACGAGTACTACGTAGATGCCGACCTGGAATGAGCTCAGGTCCTGGAAACGCGGTTGGAAGGCCAGCGTGAGCAGGAAGCCCGTGAGGATCTGTGTTCCCGTCTGAGTGACACGCAGCTCTTGAAGGAGCTCGTTCCAGTTGCGGTCAAGGCGTTCGTTGTCCGATTCGTCGCGTCCATCCGCGGAGGTAACGCCCTTGATCCGGTCCGGGTCGCGTGCGGAGTCCTGCTGAGACATGGCGCAATCGTAGGGTGTGGGCATGCGCAATGTAGTGGATCTGCTCACGGCCGAGTTGGGTACCGCGGTGCGAACCGACGAGGCGACCCTCGACGCCGTCCGAGCAGATAAGAGTGGCGCGCGATCCTCGGGTCGACCGCTCGCCGTGGTAGAGGCGCGCTCGATCGAGGACGTCCAGGCGGTCATGCGGATCGCGTCGGAGACCCGCACCCCCGTCGTCGTGCGGGGCGCGGGAACCGGACTCGCAGCCGGCGCCAACGGCGATGTCGGCGAGATCGTCCTGTCGACGACCGCCATGAACGCGGTCCTCGAGGTCTCAGCGGCCGACGAACTCGCGGTCGTGCAGCCTGGCATCATCAACGCAGACCTCAACCGGCGTCTCGCCGAGGAGGGGCTGTGGTGGGCGCCCGACCCCGCGAGCAAAGCGATTTCGAGCGTCGGCGGGAACATCGCGACGAATGCCGGCGGCATTCTGTGCGCGAAGTACGGGGTCACGCGCGAGGCGGTCCTCGCGCTCGCGGTCGTGCTCGCCGACGGCACTCTCCTGCGGACCGGGCATCGCACAGTGAAGGGAGTCACGGGATTCGACATCACCGCGCTGCTCATCGGGTCGGAGGGCACGCTCGGTGTCATCGTCGAAGCGACCCTCAAACTGCGTCCGCTTCCGCGGGGGAGCGTTGCGACCATCGGGGCCTATTTCCCGGATGTGGTGGCGGCGGCCGGCGCCTCTGCGGCGATCACGGCGGCCGGCATCAAACCGGCCGCGCAGGAGCTTCTCGACTCTCTTTCACTGCGGATCATCGACGCCTATCTCGCCGATACCGCCGGACATGTTCCGAGCGCAGGGCGGGGAGGCGCCTACCTGCTCGTGCAGACGGATGGAGACGGTGCCGCTGCCGAAGCCGATGAGGTGCTCGCTATCCTGCAGCGGCACGGCGCGGATGTCGAGATGACGACCGACCCGGCCGAGGGGGAGCGGCTGGTGAATGTGCGGCGAAGCGCACATGCATCGTTCGAGGCGGTGGGCCTCGTGCTCATCGAAGATGTCGCGGTTCCTCGCTCACGGCTGCCCGAGATGTTCGCCGAGATTCAACGGATATCCGCTGCGACGGGTATCCAGATCCCGGTGATCGCTCACGCGGGAGACGGCAACCTGCATCCCAACCTGATCGTCCCGCCCGAGCTCGCTACGGAGGGGGAGATCCCCGAGGTCGTTTGGCGGGCGGCCGGCGATCTATTCCGAAGTGCGGTCCGGCTCGGTGGCACGTTGACGGGCGAGCACGGCGTCGGCCTGCTCAAGCGGCGTTGGCTCGAAGAGGAACTCGGCTCGGCGGGGTACGCGCTCCAGCAGCGGATCAAAGTCGCCTTCGATCCGCTCGGCATCCTCGGGCCCGGCCGGATGTTCACCTGAACCGACCGACGTGGTTAATGGATTGAGGCTCGGGATAGTACGACCTACGTACTATGGTAGGTGGCATGACATCAGAGCTTGGTGAAGCTGGATTCTGGATTCTCGCGGCGCTCGCGAACGGACGAATGCACGGATACGGGATCCTGGCCGAGGTGGAGCGCTCGTCCGAGAAACGAGTGACGCTTCGTGCCACATCGCTGTATTCGGCACTCGAGCGCCTCGAAAGGATCGGCTGGGTCAGCACGGACGGCCAGGAGATCGTCGATGGACGTGCGCGGCGCTACTACCGGCTGAGCTCCGAAGGCGAAGGTCAGCTGGCGAGCGAGCTGGAGCGGCTCGAAGCCAAGGCTGATGTCGCGAGGGCCCGACTGGCGGGCCTCCGGTCGGCGACGACGTTCGCGGTCGCCTGATGGTCGTTCGTGAGTCGGCCGCGGCCGAGGATCGCTACCGGAAGCTGATGCGCTGGTATCCGACGACGTGGCGGGATCTCCACGAAGAGGTGATGGTCAGCACGCTGCTCGAGCACGCTCAGCATGAGGGCCGAGAGGCGCCGACCCTCGCCGAGGGGTTCTCCCTCGCGCTGCACGGAGTCGCCGAACATCTGACTGCGCGGCGTGCATTTCAGCTCGCCGTCGCGGGCGCCACCGCGGCGCTGGTGAACTGTGTGCTCTGGTTCTTCTTCCTCCCGTCCCTCGCCACAGCGGGTCTCGGTTGGCTGAACCTGGCGCTCGGCTTCTTCGTCGCTCCATCTCTGCTCGCCGTCTCGCTCGCGGGTCTGCTCCGGCGGTCCGGCTTCGTGACTGCGGTGCGCGCCCTCGCGATCTCGGCCGTGTCGACCATCGGGTTCTGCCTGGGCGGAACAGGGGCGCTGCTGTGGTCTGTCGCCTTCGACGACGCGGATGCCGGCCGCGTGCCATCGCGCGCCTCGACGTTGTTCCTCCCCGTGGCGGGAGTCGCCCTCGTCGTGACGACCGTGGCGTTGGCGTTGATCTTCGATGCGCTCATGCATCGCTCCGCTCGACGGTCGACTCCTCGAGCGGTGCTCACGGCTCTCGGGGGCGCCGTCGTCGCGCCACCCTTCCTCCTCTCGCTCGCGACTCCGGTGCTCACGGCGGTCGCCGGCGTCGGACTCGTCGTCGCCTTCGCGCGGATCGTCGGCACCTCGGCTCCTCCGGCTTCCCCTCACCCGAGCCCGGCACGACGGACGCCGACTGCGCCGACGAGGGCGATGGGCTCGTGGAACTCCCACGGGATCGAAGCGCTCGCTTGGGTTGCGGCGATCGTGGGCACGGTCTCCGCCGCGTTCGCGCTGACCGGTAGTCGCTGGGGCGGCAGTCTCGACGCCACGCAGTCGATGCAGATCGGGCTCGCGGGCGGGGATATGGCGGCGGTCGTGCTCGTGCTCGCACTCGCCATGTTGCTCGCGCGGTCAGGGCGGAAGGTACCCCGCCTGCGCACCGCAGCAGGGCTCCTCGTCGCATCGTTCACCGTTGCCGCGGTCAGTGGAGTCGTCGCCGTCAACGGCAGCGGTGTCGGGCAGTGGAACACGCTTGTGGCGGGAACCGCTCTCGGCGGGACAGCGATCGCGGTCGTGGTGGAGGGTGCGCTGCAGAGTTCGCGTGCGATGAAGATCTTCGTCGCCGTGACCTGCGGAGTGGTCCACACCGTCACGCTCGGCGTCGCCGTGTCGCTGATGGCGGCGTTCATCACGCCATTGGCCGGAATCGTCGTCGCGATCTTCGTTCACCGTCGGCGACGTGTCGGGGTGCGCGTCCCCATCAGCGGCTGATCGGCGACGTACGAGAGCGCCCGGATCAGGCGGGACGTGCGCCCAGTCGCCAGCGAAGCCACGACACCGCGTGGAAGAGTGTCGGATGAGTCTCATCGAACGGCACTGATTTCGCCGCGCCGTTGTGCCAGGCGTAGACGACGAACTCGGGCTCGCCCTGCTCGGAGACGCTGGCTCGGACGACGCCGATCGGCTTGCTGCTCGTCGGAGGTTGGACGATCCATTCGCCTTCGCGCACCATGCGGGCGAAGGGATGGTATTGACGTGACTGGTCGTACTTCGGTTGGGTAAGGCGCGGCATCTTCGGCGCTTCCATCGTGGACATGTGATTCTCCTCACTATCCCCGCGGCCCACCCGCTATGGGGCGAACGCGAGAACATCAAGTTAAGAGACGTCCGTGACAACGGGTCCGGTCTTCAGTGGGCTCACAGCGGACAAAAAGCGCGTTTGCACCTGGGGAACGCGGGAGGCGCGCCCACCTAGGCTGTGCCCATGTCCGCGCCGAGACCAGACGCTCCCCGAATCCCGTCGAATATCCCGGGGCAGACCGAGCAGAGCTGGTCCGCACATCTTCCGGCGCGAAGCGGCATTCTCACCGTGATCCTCGTGTCGCTCGGTATCGCTTTCGGGGCTCTCGCTCTCATCGTGGTGATCGGCTATCTCGCGCTCGGCCTCGGGGCGGCGGGGGTGGCCATCGCGGCGGTCCTCGCGCTCATCCCGCTCGCGATCGTCCTCTTCGCCATCCGATGGATCGACCGGTGGGAACCCGAGCCACGCGCGGCCCTGTGGTTCGCCTTCCTCTGGGGTGCCGGGGTGGCGGTCGCGGCCGCACTCATCTTCGATCTCGGCGTCCAGCTCGCCTCTGCCGCATCGGGTGTCGCGCTGCAGAACCAGTTCGCCCAGAGTGTGCTGCAGGCGCCGATCGTGGAGGAGGTCGGCAAGGGACTCGGGATTCTGCTCGTGCTGTGGGCGGGGCGCCGTTACTTCGACGGTCCCGTGGACGGCCTCGTCTACGCGGCCACGGTCGCTGCGGGCTTCGCCTTCACCGAGAACATCCTCTACTTCGGCAGCACTCTCATCGAAGGAGGGGCGGGCGCTGTCGTGCCCGTCTTCATCGCTCGCGGCATCTTCTCGCCCTTCGCGCACATCATCTTCACCTCGTGCACGGGGCTCGCCCTCGGCGTCGCGTCGCGTCGGACGGGCGGATTCGGTGCTGTGGGGTGGTTCCTGCTCGGGCTCGTCCCGGCCGTAGCGCTGCACGCGCTCTGGAACGGTGCTCTGCTCGTCGTGACCGATGTGATCGGTTACTACGCCGTCGTGCAGGTCCCGATCTTCGCCTCCTGGGTTGCGTTGGTGCTCGTGTTGCGAGTCCAGGAACGCCGCATCACGCGGCAGCGTCTCACCGAGTACGCGGCGGTGGGCTGGTTCACGCCGAGCGAGGTGGAGCTCGTCTCCAGCTTCTCAGGGCGTCGAGCCGGACGCATGTGGGCCCGAGGTCACGCGGACGCGAGCCGGAAGTCCGCCGCCATGGCGGCGCTCATCCGTGATGCGACGCGGCTCGCACAAACTCGGCACCGTGTCGCGAGCGGGCGGGATTCGATCGGTCGCTCGCCCGATGAACGAACCCTGCTCGACAAGGTGGCCGCCGATCGGCGAGCGCTGCTCTCGTGAGCCGTGGCACTGAGAAGTCGGTCAGACCGCCAGAAGGATACTCGCATCGAGTCGGAGCAGGAGCACCGCTCCGGCTGCGACGCAGGTGAGCGCAGTGATCACGAAGACGCCGACCCACACGATCGCCGGGACGCCCGTGAGTCGTGCCAACTGATCCGCGTCGGAGTTGCCGCGTCCGCGTCCTGCGTCCTCTCGGCGGCGGGTGATCTGCAACTCGACGCTCGTTCGCAGAGCACCGATCAGGAGCAGGGCGGTGAGTCCGGTTGCGACGACCGACTGCCAGTAGCCGTCGAGCAGCATCGTCGCCGCAACGACGAGAGCGCCTGCGACGGCCACGCTCCACAGTCCGAACCAGTTGCGGATCTGGATGAGTACGAGGACGACGATACCGAGCAGGGCCCACAGCATTCCGGTCGCATGACCTGTGCTGATCAGCCAGGCCGCGCCGAGACCGACGAGTGCCGCCGCCGGGTAACCGGCGAGAAGGGTGAACGCCATGCCCGGCCCGCGGGGCCTCCCGACGCTCACCGTGACGCCCGACGTATCGGAATGCAGGCGGATACCCGCGAGCCGCCTGCCCGTGAGGGTCGCGACGAAGCCGTGTCCTGCCTCGTGCACGATCGTGATCCCGTGGCGCGCGAGAAGCCAGAGTGGCGACACCACCACGGCGGCCGCGCCAAGGATGACGAGGGCGACGACCCACGCCTCGAGCGGTGGCTGGACCGCCGTGACGTTCGCCCAGATCGCCGCGAGTTGCTCCACTGCTTCATTCTCGCTTGACTGGAGCCATGACTGATCTCAACTCCAAGCCCGAAATCGACGCCCCCGAGGGGCCCGCTCCCGAAAGTCTCGAGATCGTCGACATCGTCGAAGGCGACGGCTCTGAGGCCGAAGCCAAGTCCACCGTCAATGTGCACTACCTCGGTGTCGAGTACGACAGCGGCGAAGAGTTCGACTCGTCCTGGAACCGCGGACAGTCGATCAACTTCCCGTTGAGCAACCTCGTCGCAGGCTGGCAGCAGGGTATCCCCGGCATGAAGGTCGGCGGCCGTCGCAAGCTCACCATCCCGCCCGCGCTCGCCTATGGCGCTGCCGGATCCGGTCACCCGCTGAGCGGCAAGACCCTGATCTTCGTGATCGACCTGCTCGGCGTCAGCTGATCTCGGTCGACCGGAATCGAAGGGCTCGAGGCGTACCGCCTCGGGCCTTTCGCCATTGCAGGAGGTGCGAGCGGAAAGGGAAAGAACCCGTCGTCCAGTGGCGGGGCGCTGCCTCCGACTCGCCTGGATCGGCGGGTTCTTTCGATGCCTCCAGGGTGCGCCTTCGTTGGCCGAAGGTCAAGAACTTTCTCGTCTTGACCTGCGCTTCGGCGCGTCGAAAAGCGGTCAGTTCACTGTGTCAGAATCCCCGGATGTCCAGTTCGGTTCTCCGGCTCATCAGATCGGTGAGTGGGCGCTGACATGCCTTTCGCGCGTGCCGACGGCAAACGCCTCGACAGGGTTCACCTGTCGCAGCGGGCTCCCGATACCTTTCAGCTCCTCGAGTCGTTCAGTTATCTCGAGCCTGGGCATCCGGAAGAGGAACGGATCGTCGTCCGAGCGCACGATCCGCGAAAACCGGCCAAGGGCGCCAACGCGACCGATCTCGCCTCCGTGCCCCCGTTCCTCTGGGGGCTCATCTCGAGCCATGGCCGCCACACCGCCTCGGCACTGTTGCACGATCAGCTGTGGTGGGACACGCTCGACGACGATCCGCAGGTATGGATCGAGCAGAGACGGGTCGCCGACACGCTTTTCCGGACGGCGCTGCGGGAAACGCATACCTCTGCCGTGCGTGCGGCGCTCATGTATTCCTTCGTCGCCGTCGAACGATTCTGGGGGCCGAGAAGGTGGCAGGCGATCGCCATGTCGGTACAGGCGTCACTGGGGGTAGCGCTCGTCTACGCCGCAGCGACGGGTCTCTTCGGGTGGTGGGGAGTGCTCGCCCCAGCGCTTCCCGTGCTCGCGGCGCTGCCGTGGCGCCGAGATGCGGAGCCGATCGTCCTGCTCACCTACCTCGGTGTGATCTTCCTGCCGTTCGCGCTCGTGGCGATACTCGGCCAGTTCGTACTCGGCTGGCTGGAGTTGGCCGGATGGTGGCTCGGAGGCCGCAAGGAGCCGAGGCCCCGACGAGGGCCTGTCGGACTGACCCGAGCGGTGAAGGTGCGGGCCCGTAACCGGGTCCGTGCGGCGACCCGAGAGTGAACAAAGGCCCGGCATCGCATCGCGACGCCGGGCCCCTAGTGCGTCAAACGGAAGCTGACGCCCCGGTGCGGGCGGACTTCATGGCGCTGCTCCACAGCTCGAGCTGGTCGAACATGGTGCTCGCGATACCGGCGTGCTGCGCTGCGGGAGTGAACGTCGAGTAGTTCTCGAAGTCGGTCATCAGCGAGAAGGCTACGGTCTGGCGTACATGCGCGAGCTGAAGTTCGGACGCGATACCGCGGAGGTGCTCGACGGCGCGGACACCGCCAGCGGAGCCGTAGCTGACGAATGCGGCAGCCTTGTTGTTCCACTCGGTGTAGAGGTAGTCGAGTGCGTTCTTCAGCACGCCCGAAGTCGAGTGGTTGTACTCCGGAGTCACGAACACGTAGCCGTCGAACGCGTCGATCTTCTCGGACCAGACCTTCGTGTGCTCCTTGCTGTAGGAGTGCATCGAGGCGGGAATCGGCTCGTCGAGGAGGGGGAGCGGGAAGTCGGCGAGGTCGACGAGTTCGTAGTTCGCGCCGGTGCGTTCCGCCGCCTGCTCAGTGACCCACTTCGCAACGGCTTCACCGTTGCGGCCGGGGCGGGTGCTGCCGAGGATGACGGCGATGTTCAGGGCGTCGGTCGAGGGTGCGGACACGATTCTCCTTCGATTAGATGATGTGTCAACGTGACGGGCTCGACTCTAGTCGATTGATTGACGTGTCAACCGATCGGCTCACGCGCGCGATAGGCTGCCGGGATGCCGAGTCCCGTCGCCGTCAGCGCCGACGTCAGTGCCGAGCTTTCGCTCTGGCGCGACGTAGTGGCGCTGCGCGGCACGATCGAGCGGGCACTGGAGCAGCGCCTGCACCGTGATGCAGGTATCTCCGTCGTCGACTTCGACATCCTCACCACGCTCAGCGCGGCAGAGGGGGGCCAGCTGCGGGCGCGTGCGCTGGGGGAGTCTCTCGGGTGGGAGAAGAGCAGGCTGTCTCACCAGGTCTCTCGGATGGTCACCCGCGGCCTGGTGACGCGGCAGGACTGCCCGACGGATCTTCGCGGAACGTGGATCGTCATCAGCGATCACGGACGCGCTGCGGCGGCAAAAGGAAGCCCGGGTCACGCCGATGTCCTGAGCGCGCACTTCGGATCCCTCGACGTCGACGCGCGTGCGGCCCTTGAAACGGCGATCCGCCGCGTGATCGCCTCTTCCGACGCTCCGTCATGCGAGGCCATCGACGACTCGGCGGACTGCCGCCCTCTGTGACGCGGGCATCAGCCGTGCGCTCCGGCGGGCTCCCTTCGGGTTCTCCGAGGGTGGGTAGACTTGATGCCCGGATTTTGGCGACTGCCTGAATCGTTGCGAGGGGTGCTCAGTGACCGAGTCGAAGACCGCGAACACGTCTTCCAGTGACCGTGGAGCCGGTGCGCCGGCTGCCGAACGCCTGGCCCGCGAAGTGCGGGCGGAACAGAGCTATCTCGACGATCTCTATGCGCGGCTCGACACCGTCCGCGATGAGGCGGCCTTCGAGCTCGACCGAGTCCGACTCGCACCGCAGGGCGGCACTCACCAGAACCGGTCCGAGCGCGACGCCATGGCGCGCATCTACGAAGACCGCATCCTGCAGCTGCGCGAGGTCGATGATCGCCTCGCGTTCGGCAGGCTCGAGAGCGCCGAGGGCGAGCGGCGCTACATCGGCCGGATCGGCCTCCGCGATGCCGAGCTGCAGCCTCTGCTGCTGGACTGGCGCGTCCCGCAGGCCAGCGCTTTCTACCAGGCGACCGCCGCTCAGCCGCTCGGCGTCCGAGCGCGCCGTCATCTCAGCACCGAAGCGCGCCGTGTGACGCGGGTCGAGGATGAGATCCTCGACGCAGCAGCGACCGACTCGGAACGGGTGCTCACCGGCGAGAGCGCTCTGATGGCAGCCCTCACCGCGCAGCGCACGGGACGCATGCAGGACATCGTCTCGACCATCCAGGCCGAACAGGACCGCATCATCCGCTCGGACCTGCGCGGTGTCCTGGTCGTCCAGGGTGGCCCCGGAACCGGGAAGACCGCGGTCGCTCTGCACCGCGCCGCCTACCTGCTCTACACGCACCGAGAACGTCTTGCGGCGTCCGGGCTGCTCGTCGTCGGGCCGTCCCGATCCTTCCTGCGGTACATCGAGCAGGTCCTTCCGTCTCTCGGAGAAACCGGCGTCGTCTTGTCGAGCCTCGGCGCGCTCTACCCGGGCATCGACGCGACGAGCGACGACCGCTCCGAAGTCGCCGCCCTCAAAGGCTCGCCACGGATGCCGGAGTTGCTGCGTCGCGCGGTGCACTCGCGTCAGCTGGTCCCCCTAGGGGCCCAGACCGTCGAGGTCAACGGCGAGAAGATCGAGGTCGCTCCCGAGCTGATCGAGAAGGCGATCCGACGTGCGCAGGACACCAGAAAGCCGCACAACGAAGCACGCGTGAGCTTCGTCTCGCACGCGCTCGCCGCTCTGACCTCCGAACTCGTCGGGCGGCTACGCCGACGCGGGGACACGATCGACGAAGAAGACGTGCGCATGCTCAGGGAGGATCTGCGTTCGAGCAACGACGTCCGAGTACTGCTCAACACGGCCTGGCTGCCGATGACGCCTGAGAAGCTGATCGGCGATCTCTTCGCGCGGCCGCACTGGCTAGCGAGCCTGACCCCGTCGTGGAACGAACACAAGCGCGAGCTCCTGGTGCGCGAACGCTCCGCAGCCTGGACGATCTCCGACATCCCACTGCTCGACGAGGCAGCTGAACTCCTCGGCGAAGCGCCCGCCGCATCGGGAGCCGCTGAAGCGGCCCGACAGCGGCAGCGGCAGCTCGATATCGAGAACGCCGAGAACGCGATCCGCAATATGGATGTCGAAGGCATGGTGAGTGCCGAAGCTCTCGCGGACGGTTTCGCCGAGTCGGCTCCGCGGCTCACCGCGGCTGAGCGGGCCTCGACCGACAGGACCTGGACATACGGGCACATCGTCGTCGACGAAGCGCAAGAACTGTCACCGATGCAGTGGCGGATGCTGCGCCGGCGTGCCCCGCTCCGCTCACTGACGATCGTCGGCGATATCGCGCAGGCGAGTTCGCCTGTGGCCGCGGCCAACTGGGCCGACGCGATCCGATCGCTCGGAGCCGAGTTCCGGCTCGAGGAGCTGACGGTCAACTACCGGACGCCCGCACAGATCTCGGCGCTCGCCGAACGCACCGCACACGATCTCGGTCTCAACATCACGACGTCGCGCTCGGTGCGCGAATCGCAGTGGGAACCGGTCGAGCTCACCACGTCTCAGCGCGACGTGATCGACGCGATCGCGGACGTCATCCGGGCCGACCGCTCACTCGATGACTCAGGAACGCTCGCCGTCATCGCCCCGGATAGCGAGGTCGAGCCCATCCATGCGGCTCTGCGCGACGAGTTCGGAGCATCGATCGGTCTCGGCGGAGTCAGCCTCACCCAGTCGGTGTCGGTGCTCTCGCCTCGCACGGCGAAGGGACTCGAATTCGACTCGGTCGTTGCCGTCGACCCGGACGGGATCATCGCAGCCGAACCGCGTGGCGCGAGTGCGCTGTATGTGACTCTGACCCGCGCCACCCAGAGACTCACAGTTCTGCGCATTCGATAAACACACGCTGCGCTGCGTCGCTTTACAGAAAACCGGGTGACAATCGAACGATGTTCAGACGACACCCGGTGCTTTCGCTGGTGACGCTCGCCTATCTCGGCTTCGTCGGGTGGATCACCCTCACCCCGCAACTGCCTCTCGCGGACGGTACCGACGGGCTCGTCTGGGCGATTCTCGATGTCATCGACGGCTTCCCCGGCGCCAGGTGGATCGACTACGCCGATGTCGAGTTCGTCGCGAACATGGCGATGTTCGCTCCGATCGGCATGTTCTTCGTCTTGCTCTTCGGTCGCGGCAGATGGTGGCTTGCCATGCTGCTGGCCTTCTCGCTCAGTTGCGCTATCGAACTCGCGCAGCTGCTGTTCTTCCCGACGCGCGTCGCCGATGTCCGTGACATCGTTTCGAACACCTCGGGCGCAGTGGTAGGCGCGATCGTCGTGCTCATCATGACGGCAGGCAAGGCCCGTGAGTTGGCGCGGCGACGCGCCATCGAAAGCCGCCACCCTGTACTGGTCGAGCGCTGACCGCCGCGTCAGTCGTCGAGGTCGTCAGTCGTCGAGGTCGTCAGGGTCGAGCGGGGCGTGATGGTCGAGGGCCACGACTCCTGACTTCCAGTAACCGTCGACGACCACCTGCTCCTTGGCGAGCCCCAGGTCCCGCCGCAGGTGTCGCCGTAGCGGGATGAGTGCGCCGGCTTCACCGGCAGCCCAGACGAAGGTGTCGGCGTCGAGGTGCAGTCCGCCGATCGCGGTCAGTGCCGCTTCGGCGCCGGTACCGATGCGCGTCACCGCGACGCGGTCGCCGGTCGGAATCGGGTAGTCGAGCACGGCCGGGTCTGCCGATTGCACGAAGGCGAGGACCTCGGCGATGGGACTCACCGTCGCTGCCCAGCGCGCCAGCGCCGGGAGCGCGCTCTCGTCGGCGATGAGGACGAACCGGCGATAGCCGCGCGGCGCGAGACGCGACCCGCGCGGCCCTCCGATCTCGAGAGTCGAGCCGGCGCGCACCTCGGCGGCCCAGGCGCTTGCCGGTCCGGAGAGGTCATGGATGACGAAGTCGATCGCGAGTTCCGGACGACCGTCGCCGTCTTCGCGGTATACAGCCGGTGTGTAGTCCCGTCGTGCGGGGGTTCCTTCCGACGTCGGGAAGAACGCCTTCACATGATCGGCCGGGCCGAGGCTGACGAAGCCGCCGAGGTCGTCGCCTGTCAGCACAACACGGCGGATCGTCGTCGTCAGGTTGTGCACGGCCGTGACCGTCAACGATCGACGAACGAGCTCATGTCGGACGATGTCACGAGCGCGGTCGTCGCTCGAGGAGAGTGGCAGCGCGGTCGCGACGGATGGACGATGGGCGGGGAAAGAATCACTCACACGTCCCATTCTCCCGCCCCCGCGGCCCCTGTCCACCGCCCACCGAGGGCGTTCCGGGCGAACGCGCACGCTCCGGCGGGCCCCGAAGCCCGGAGCGTGCGCGCGGCTGATCACCTGGCGCGAGATCGCGAGCAGACCCACAGCGCAACGTGAGGCGGCCATCGAAAACGTCAGCCGCGCGTGCAGGCGCCGGCAGCGGTGGGGGCTGTGAGCTCGGGCGCCTGCGCCAGGACCGGAGCGAGCTCGGTCATGGTGACCGCGTACCCGACG
>Ga0210040_10000706_pt1 | contig 53680 bp, 47 predicted proteins | sample CryGeyCG12114_NA_FD_185462 | JGI IMG/M metagenome (GOLD analysis project Ga0210040, IMG submission 185462) | Groundwater microbial communities from aquifer - Crystal Geyser CG19_WC_8/21/14_NA (SPAdes) (version 2) | ecosystem: Environmental > Aquatic > Deep subsurface > Groundwater | place: USA...
ATGTTAACGGTATTTGGGGCGGCTATACCGGCGAAGGTGCTAAAACGGTAATTGCGTCTAAAGCTTTTGCTAAAATATCCATGCGCTTGGTACCTAACCAAACTTCGGAGGAAATAACCGAGAAATTTCAAAAGCATTTTACCAGCATGGCACCGCCCAGTGTAAAGGTAGTAGTAAGGCCGCACCACGGCGGCGAACCGGTGGTAACGCCGAGCAATTCCGTAGCCTTTAAGGCCGCCAGCCGGGCTTTCGAACAAACCTTTGGAAAAAAGCCAATTCCGGTGCGTAGCGGGGGCAGCATTCCGATTGTAGCCATGTTTAAAAGCGAGTTGGGTCTGGATTCTGTATTAATGGGCTTTGGCCTGGATTCAGATGCTATTCACTCGCCCAACGAGCATTACGGCGTATTTAACTTTCTGAAGGGCATAGAAACCTTACCTTACTTCTTTCAATATTATGCCGAAATGAGTAAGTAGAAATTATCAAACTTTTTTTGATCCTGCTACTAAATATTAATTCGCTGATAAACAAAAGAGCCAGACTTAATAAGCCTGGCTCTTTTGTTTTAGATAATATATTCTACTTATTAGTTAGAACCACCCAGCATGTAGCTTAATTGCAATTGGAAAACTGAATGACGTGCATTAACCAATTCATCCTGATCTTCTTTAGCTAAGGCATTAACGCTGCCATTGTAACGAAGTCCAACGCCAATACCCATGGGGGCTTGGAAACCAAGACCGGCAACATAACCAACTTCTAACTCAGACAGGTTATCTTTTTCAATTTTATCCCATTCTTTCGAATCGATGCCACTGCCAATCAACGTTACCTCGCGGTTATCCCGCACACCCAATAAATAAGAAAACTGCGGACCAGCTTCGAAGAATATTGGACCGGCATTAATTTTTACAAGTACCGGTAAGTCCAGGTAATTAAAGTTTCTTTTACCTTTAAATTCGTATCTGGCGTTATCAATCGTTACCTCATCTTTTTGGAATTGATATCCTTTCTGAGAGTAAAGTAATTCTGGCTGAATGGATACAAAGTTATCGCTTGATAAAGGGAAGTTGGCGGTGATACCAGCTAAGAAACCAACTTTACTTTGGTTTGCATCTTCATCAGTTAAATCGCCGGATAAGTTAGAATAGTTAGCACCAACCTTTACTCCAAATTTAGCCTGGGCGTGAGCAAAAGAGATACTTAAACCTAAAATCATTAGTAATGCAATCTTTTTCATAGTAATAAGGGTTTTACAGTTATAATTTTTTTAATGAGAATATATAAAACTTGTATTATATATACATTCCGTTTTTTGGAATTGTATACGTGCTGGAAATAGAATGTTACATTTTATTAATTAAATTTAAATTTTCTCCTCTTTTCAGGTGGTAAATGGCTCGTAAAAGTAGGTATCCGTATTTGTACAAAAATAATTTGAACTAATACTTAAGGAGTTATACGTTTAAAGAGGCAGCGGCAAAAAGCCCAGAATACTTCTTACCTTTAGGAGCAAGAATTTTATTATGCCCCGTCCGCCATTTGGTTTCGTGTATTTAATTTGTTTACTGTTATCCGGGCTAGGAAGTAACGCCCAGGTAGCAGCACAGCCTACTCCTAAATTATTAATAGGAGCTACCTGGCAGCAAGGAGCAGTTATTATGCATACCGCTAAAATCAGGCACTTTGCCGGAACCAACCCCAGCGGATTGGAGCTAAATGTACAACACCAGACGGCCGGTAAAAAGTATTGGCAGCAGCTTTATGCCTATCCCCGCCTTGGTGTTTCTTTTAGTTATTTTAATTATCAGCAGCCGGTATTAGGGCAATCGTTTGCTTTAAGTCCTTACATGAGCCTGCCGGTATTTAAAAGAAAAACAGCGCAACTGCATTTCCGGTTTGGCCCTGGGCTCGCGTACTTTTCTAATAAGTTCGACCGGACAGAAAACCCAAGTAACAATGTTATTAGTTCTACCTGGAATGCGGTTATCCAGACCCGTTTAGAATACGATTTTCCCATTCATCCGCGCTTTTCGGGTTTGATTGCTGTGGGTTTAAATCACTACTCCAACGGGGGCAACGCCAAACCTAACCTGGGAATGAATATTGCTACTGCCAGCCTCGGGTTTAACTTTCTGCGCATTACCGGTCAGCCTCTGCTTGTACCAGAACCAGAAGCTATCGGAAGACGAAATTACCTCGCGCTCAGCAGCAGTATAGGTATAAAGCAACGCAACGATTTTGATACCTTGCGTTACGTGGTAAAATCCGTAGCGCTAACGGCTCTGCGGAGAATAAATCAGAAAAGTACGCTTATACTGGGCATTGAAGGGTTTTATGATCCGTCTTTATTTGCCCGGCGAGCCTGGGACCCCCGGGTTAAACCCGGCACCACCCCGGATATCCGGCGCGTGGGTATTAATGCCGGGCACGAACTTAACTTTGGCAAAGTAGCGTTTGGCACCCAGGTTGGTTGGTATGCTTACCGGCCTTATAAAGCCGATGCGCCCTTTTACCAGCGCCTGGAAACAAAAGTGCAGCTGCATAAAAACTTCTTTATCGCCGCCGACTTAAAACTACACGATCTTATTAAAGCTGATATAATTGAATACCGGCTGGGCTTCAGAATCTGATTTCGTTATTCGTTTTTAAAGTCGAACAACGAACAACGATTAACGAATAACGAAACTATCCCGCCCAGCCTTCCCGGTCGAGGCTGCGGTACTGAATGGCTTCGGCCAGGTGCTCGATTTTAATATCGGGGCTGCTGGCTAAATCGGCAATGGTACGGCTTACCTTTAAAATACGGTCGTACGCCCGGGCCGAAAGTCCTAAGCGTTCCATGGCGGTTTTTAATAATACTTTGCCGGCCGCATTTATTTCGCAGATATCTTTTACCATTTGGGAAGGCATCATGGCGTTGGAGTGGATTTCTTTAAAGTTCTGAAACCGCTCTTCCTGAATAGCCCGGGCTTTTACTACGCGTTCCCGAATGGTCGTGCTGCTTTCCGAACGCCGCGTTTCCGTCATCTGATCAAACGTAACCGGCGTTACTTCTACGTGCAGGTCGATGCGGTCTAATAAAGGGCCGCTTACTTTGTTTAAGTAGCGCTGTACCATGCCCGGCCCGCAGACACAATCTTTCTCGGGGTGATTGTAATAGCCACAGGGGCACGGGTTCATGCTGGCAATCAGCATAAAATTAGAAGGAAAATCAATGGTGAGCTTGGCGCGCGAAATGGTCACGCGTCTTTCTTCCAGGGGTTGACGCATGACCTCCAGTACCGTGCGTTTAAATTCCGGCAATTCATCCATAAACAAAACACCATTGTGGGCCAGCGATATTTCGCCGGGTTGGGGTACGCCGCCGCCCCCTACCAAAGCTACATCCGAAATGGTATGGTGCGGCGACCGGTACGGCCGGGTAGATAACAAGGAAGCCGCTACGCCCAGTTTACCCGCTACCGAATGTATTTTAGTAGTTTCCAGGGCTTCCTGCATGGTAAGCGGCGGCAGGATAGAAGGCAGGCGTTTGGCCAGCATGGTTTTACCAGCCCCCGGCGGACCAATCATGATAACGTTATGGCCACCGGCGGCGGCAATTTCCAAAGCACGCTTTATATTTTCCTGGCCCTGCACATCGGCAAAATCGGCTTGGTACTGATCGACGGTGTTCTGGAAAATATCGCGGGTATCAATGGTAATGGGAACGATATCGTGCTTGCCATCAAAAAAATCAATGGCTTCCCGGATGTTGCTTACGCCCAGTACCTCTAATTTATTCACGATGGCCGCTTCGCGGGTATTTTCGACGGGCAAAATAATGCCTTTAAACCCTTCTTTACGGGCCTGAATGGCTATGGGCAAAACCCCTTTTATCGGGCGCAGGGCCCCATCTAAAGAAAGCTCACCCATAATAACGTATTCCCCTAGTTTATCGCCGCGCATTTGGTCGGAGGCGGCCAACACGCCTAGCGCAATAGGTAAGTCGTAAGCCGAACCTTCTTTGCGGATATCGGCGGGCGCCATGTTTACCACTACTTTCTGGCGGGGCATGCGGTAGCCATGATGTTTCAAAGCAGATTCGATGCGTTGCTCACTTTCCTTAACGGCATTATCGGGTAGCCCTACCATATAATACTTGGTGCCGGGCGTTACATTTACTTCGATGGTGATGGTATAAGCATTTACGCCGTGCACGGCGCTACCGAAAGTTTTTATGAGCATGGTTAAATAGCGGTTTGCAATTAGCGTTTGATTTTTAGCCTAATAATCATGTATAATTATACAATAAAAACGCCGATTATATTAGACTTGCTACTTAAAAGTTAAAGCAGCATCTTAAAACAAACTAATTTTGAAGCGCAACATGCCGGTATAAAAATAAATTCCTGCAGCAGGTCTATCCAGTTAAGTATACAAAATTACTTGAAGCTAAATAAGCGATTGAATGACTCATAAATAAATGTTTATTCACTCAATTACTCAATCACTAATTATACTTACCAAATAGTTAATTCTTTTCTCCGGCCAGTTGCTGCTCAATTAACAAAATTAAGATATGAATTATTTTTATGTGTATTTCCTGAATGCGGTCGGCAAAACCAAAGTGCGGCACGCGTATTTCTACATCGCTCAGCGGGGCTAAGCTGCCCCCGTCTTTACCGGTAAGCGTTATTACTTGCAGGCCGCGCTTACGGGCAGTTTCCGCGGCTAAGCATACATTTTTAGAATTGCCGCTGGTGCTGATTCCCAGTAATACATCCTGCGGTTGTCCCAGCGCTTCCACGTACCGTGAAAATACCTGATCGTAACCGTAGTCGTTGGCCACGCAGCTCATGTGGCTTACGTCCGAGATGGCTATTGCCGGTATAGCGGGCCGGTTTTCGCGGTAACGGCCGGTTAATTCTTCGGCAAAATGCATGGCATCGCACATAGAGCCGCCGTTGCCGCACGATAATATTTTACCACCGCCTTTTACCGCCGCTACCATTAAAGTAGCAGCTTCGGCTATGCGATTCAGGTTTTCCGGGTTTTCTAAAAATTGATTTAAAACAGTTTGGGCCTCGGTTAGTTCGGCCTGAATAAGGGTGCTTAGTGGATGCATTTAAATTAAAAAGAATCGTTCTTATCTGTGAACCGGCTTTCTGCCGGCTGCGAACCGGAGGTTTGACCAGGCGTAATAATGACGGGCCGATCCGGATCAGAAGTATTGGAATTAATTTTTGGTGGCACGGGAGCGGAGCCCGCCGGAGCTGCTGCAAATGGTGCGTTGTCGGCGGGAACAGGCGTTACCGGTACCGGCTTAGAAAAATACCGTTCGTTGGGGTTGGTACTATTAGTAGAAACAACGTTTGGTTTAGGCACAACGGCTTCCTCAGTCTGGCGTTTTTTGATATTCTGTAGTTCTTGTTTATGATCGTACAGCTGGGCTTTTAATTCGTTTATTTTGTGTTGGGTATGCACCTGGCCACGTTTCAGGCTCATAATGTACAGGTTTTCAATAATTAGTTCCAGGAGCATAATAGCCCCGCCCACCAGGAAAAAGGTAGTATAGAAATCAGGGTTAGAAGCTTGCCCTACATTCAGAATACCTAAATAAATAAGGGCAGCCACCACCAGGTAAAGCATTACCACAATATTGATAAATTTCTTTATTCCTTCCATTGCTGTTTATATTAAGTAGCTGTTAGTAATTGGTATTTAGTATAAGCTTAGGAATCATTTCTTTAGCGATAAAAAACAGTAATTATAATCGGTTTACTGCTTCATAGCTGACTATAAATGTTATACGCAAACTTCTCTTTCTGGATAAAACGATTCGAGCGTAAAACATAGAAAATAAATAATACTTAATAGAAACGCAATAATCTTACTTTAAGTGAGCTGAACGGTGCCTTGCATCTGGGTTAGTTTGGCGTATAAACCGTTAAGCGCCAGGAGTTGCTCGTGGCTGCCCCGCTCCAGTATTTTGCCTTTTTGTAAAACCACTATTTCGTCGGCGTGCTGAATCGTGCTCAGGCGGTGGGCAATAACGATAGATGTCCGGTTTTTCATGAGGTTAATGAGCGCTTCCTGTACCAACTTTTCGGATTCGGTATCCAGGGCCGAGGTAGCTTCATCCATGATTAAAATAGGAGGATTTTTAAGAATGGCCCGTGCAATACTGATGCGCTGGCGCTGGCCCCCGGATAATTTGCCGCCCCGGTCGCCGATAAAAGTTTGGTAACCATCCGGGGTTTGCATGATAAATTCGTGGGCATTGGCAATTTTAGCCGCGGCTATTACCTGCTCTGCGGTGGCATCGGTTTTATTAAAAGCAATGTTGTTAAAAATAGTATCGTTAAATAAAATAGATTCCTGGGTAACCACGCCCATCTGCTCCCGCAACGAATGCAGCGTATAATTCCGGATATCGTGACCATCAATTAAAATGGCGCCGCCTACCGGATCGTAAAAGCGGGGAAGTAAGTCGGCCAGTGTAGATTTGCCGCCGCCGGAAGGACCTACCAAGGCAATTGTTTTGCCTTTCTGGATGGTTAAATGTATGTTTTGCAGTACCAGGGTTTGCGCATAAGAAAAAGATACGGCCTTAAATTCTATTTGGTGTTTAAATTCCGGTAAAACGGCTGCATCGGGTTTATCCCGGATCTGGGGAACCGTATCAATAATTTCCAAAATGCGGCCACTGGAGACCAGGCCCCTTTGGATGTTGGTAAAGGCTGTAGAAATAGCTTTGGCCGGAACCAGCACCTGCGAAAAAACAATAATGTAGGTAATAAATTCACTGGGCGATAAATCGGAAGTGCCGTTTAGCACCAGGTTGCCGCCAAAATACAGGATGCCGGCGACGCTGGCTACGCCGAGAAATTCGGAGATAGGCGAAGCCAGGCTGCGCTTTTTATGCATGGTTTCCATGTCGTGCGCATAGTTATCATTAAACTGGATAAACTTAGATATAACGTAAGGCTGCGCATTAAAGGCTTTGATAATGCGCATACTACCTAAAGTTTCGTCGATGACGCTGGCGATATTGCCTAAATTCTGTTGCCCTTGTTCGGCGGTGCGGCGTATTTTCTTATTTATCGTACCAATCATATAACCCGAAATCGGCATTACCAGCAAGGTAAATAAAGTTAACTTCACCGACATGGTGAACAAAACAATAAAGTAACCCAATAAAGTAAAAGGCTCCCGGATAACTACGTTTAAGGTGCTGACAACCGAGTTTTCTACTTCCAGTACATCGTTGGTTAAACGCGACATTATATCGCCCCGCCGCTCGTTCGTAAAATAACCTAGTTGTAGCTGCGTAATGCGTTCATAAACTTCCTGCCGCAGGTTATGTACCAGATTAGCCCGTACCCAGGCTTCGATGCGTAACCCCAGGTACTTGAATAAATTGGAAAGTAAAACCGAAGCGATTACCAGCAGGCAGACAAACAGCAAGGCCCCGGATTTACCTCGAGTTAAAATAATTTGTCCGAAATAATAATTAAATAAACCTCCTATATAATCAAGGGTAAGGGAAAAATCTGGTTTTTGCAGCATGGTATTCGCCTCGGTGGGGCTCACCGTATCGAATAATACATTTAACAGCGGTATGACCAAAGCAAAATTGAAAAGCCCGAAAATGATGCCCAGTAAAGTGAAAACAAAATATTGGGGAACAAAAGCACGAAAAGGCCTGGCAAATTGCAGAATGCGAAGATACGTTTTCATAAAGCACAAAGATAGGACTTTGCGTTTGAAATAGCAGCTTTGTCGGGCCGGATAAAATCTACTGGTTTTACAACAGTTGCGCTGAATAGATCTGTACGCCGGATTGGAAGTAGTGCTTTAATTTATAAAGTAGCTTAACCCGGAATATCTCCTTATTTTTACTTTTCTATTTTAAAACGTAACTAAAAGTATAAATTAATTTGATTACCGTTTAGAAGCAAAGAGCGCTCCTATTTGGGTTCATCAAATGCTGTTGCCATGGTTCAGGTTTCTGTTGTTATTATTAATTACAATTCCCATGGTTTTACCATGGGTTGCCTTCAATCTTTAAAAAAGCATACGGCAGTTGATTTTTCGTACGAAATTATTGTAGTAGATAATAATTCGGAACCGGAAGATTATCAGCAGTTAGTAGTAGCCTGTAAACAAGCCGGCGAAGTAAATGTAATCCGGAGCATGGTGAATCTGGGCTTTTCGGGCGGCAATATGCTGGGTTTACAAGCAGCAACCGGCGCTTACATTTACTTTTTAAACAACGATTGTGAACTCCTGAACGATAACCTGAGCCTGCTTTTTAATTTTATGACTTTAAACCCGGGGGTGGGGGCCTGCACCGGCCAGATGTATAACAGCAATCTTAGTTTTCATCACGCCTTTGGTTATTTTCCTACTTTATCCCTGCGATTCTTCGGGCCTTCGCTGTTGCGGCTTTTTACGCCGGAAAAATTTCCGTTGAAAACCGTAGTATACGAACAACCGCTGGCCGTGCCTTTAATAACGGGAGCATCTATGTTTATAGACCGGGAGAAGCTGGCGGAGATTGGGGGCTTTGATACTAATTATTTTTTATACTGCGAAGAAGAAGACCTGTGCCTGAGATTGCGACGCCAGGGATATGCTGTTTACCTGGTTCCGGAAGCTTGTTTTATCCACCACATGGGTAAAAGTACGGTTCGCCGCTTCCCGATTGAACTCGAAAATTATATATCTTTACTGTATTACCACCGAAAGTTTCATGCGTACCCGGCTTATCTGGTTTTAAAGGGACTGTATTTTCTAAAAAATATCCGGAAAGTATTCCGGAACCGCTTCTATCTGAAGCTTGCCTTTTATATTCTCATGGGGGCTCCTTTAAAATACTCGCTTAAACACCAACAAAAGCTCCGGTTTATCCGGTAGCGCCTGGTAAAAACCTATCGCTACCATTAAAGTGGAACTACAGAAAACCTAATCGCGGTAGCAGAAAATGTTTAACTGCATATCAAACCCTTTTTTAATGCGCTGGGTAAAAGGAAAACGCAACGTGTTCAAAGCAGATTTTATATAATAGCGGAAGCCAGCTTTTTTTATAATTGTAAGTATTTCGCCCAGCATCTGTTCTTTGCCTACTAGCGAATGATACTCTAAAAACAAATGTTCTACGCGATGCAGGGCGTCTGCCAGGTCAAATAATACGGTATTTTCGGCGCCTTCAATATCTATTTTCAGAAAATCTACCTGATTTGTAAGTAACCAGTTTTTTAATCTTTCGGCCTTAACCGTTAGGGGAGAGCCAGCTTTCGTTAAGTTAATTTCGGTAGATCCGGCCAGAGATCCCTCCGAGAAGAAAGTTAAAGTAGTATCGTCGTTCCAGGCGGCGGTATTACGGAGATCTATCTCGTTATAACCTAACGAATTTATATTTTGCTGTAGTAGTTTATAAATATCCGGATCGGGTTCAAAAGCCACAATCTTGGCATCCGGATAGAGTTGTTTAAAATAAGCAATGCTCAAACCCATGTTGGCACCCGCATCAATAATAAACGGATCGGGTTTTTTACTGTTAAATCTATAAACCTCGTCCCGGAATATTTCTTCTAAAGAATGGAGATAACCATAATTGTCCGGAAAGAAAAATTCACGCCCCAGTAGTTTGGTTTGCCCAATTTTAAAACGCGGATAATTTTTAAGCTGCAGATACTCCTTATCCGAGAGGAGCATATTAACCGGGTTTTTACTGAATAAACGATTTCGTAACTTTTTAAACATCCCGTAAATGTAAAAAAAATCCGAATTGGCTCTTCTAATATCCGGTATTACTTACAGAAACTTTACTCTGTGTTGTTTTGTGTCTTTTATTTTGGCATAACGTTCCGACCTAAAAACGTTCTAATGCATTTTAACCTTTGTTGGACAAAGTAATTCTTTAAGCTTTCTTTTTAACAAGGTTTTGTCGGTTGTCAAACAAGGGTAAAATGTAAATAGAATCTTGTTTAAATTTATAAAAAATAGTGGTATGTCGATGAAGCAGAAAACCACAAATGTCTTCTGTCTTTTTTCTCCAAGTAATCTTCCGCCACGTATGGGGAGTAGCTTTGGTGGTAATATCAGCTTTTTGAATACAAGCCCGGAAAATTTAATTACCTGCCAGGAGTACCTGGTGCTGTGGGGTTTCGATTTTAATTATTTTACCCACAGTATAACACCAGCAAGGGAACACTTATAAGTTTGGTTATAAATACGGCTACTTGCTCTTACCGGAAGGAAAAGTAATAATCGTAAACTGGCAGGTTTATATGCAGCCTAGATAAAGCTGGTCCGGAAATTTTAGCTAAAGGGCGGCGCCTGGCAAATGTAGTTGACGTTACTATTTAACTGTGCTCAGGTTATAGCGCAACCCCGAGGCTTTGTATAAGTCTATTTTAACGGCACCCACCAGCATTTCCGCCTGAATCAGAACCGGTATTTTGTTTTTATCGTCGGATAAATAAACCGAAATGGCATCGGGACCCGCAAACAATTTATTGTCGGGCATCTTGGGTACTAATTTAAAAGCCCGGATTTTACCGGCTTTGGTTTCCACTACTTCGCGGCCCCGGAATACAATGGTAAAATCAAAAATTTCTTCGTCAAAAAAGCCTTGTAACCGAATCTGATCGCCGTTCCGATACTTTTCCAGGTTAAGGGTGCGCAGGTAATAAACGCCACTTACAATATCCTGCACATTATCGGGTACTTTAAAGGTGCCGCTGCGCTTGCTTTCTACCTGCGCCACGTTGCGGTAATGATCGAAATTAACGTTTTCTTTTTTGCGGTACTTGCCTTCTTCTATATTCCGGAAAAAATGTTGGGGTAAAATAGCCGAAGTATCAATATAAGAGCGCCAGGTATCGCGAATGCGCAGAAAAAAATCGAAAGAACCAATGGTTTTGCCGTATACATTGGCCTTATAACAAGGGCGGTTGTTTACCCGGTGTATTTCCGGGGCTACATCAATAACGGCTTCGGCAGCATTTACTACGCCGTAATGTACTTTATACCGCAGTACCTCACCCGTGCTAATAGCATCCTGCTCCACCCGCCGAATAGAATCATTAAACATAAATCCCGATGCTATCAGCACAAAAATAATCACCGGATAAATCTTATTCATACGCGTTAATTAAGGTACTATGGGCTTCGAATCAAATGTTATACCAATAATACCAACGCAAAAGTAAGCAATTGATTTTAATTGTTTTAAACCTTAGTTTATAAAAAAAGGTGCCTTAGTTAAGGCACCTTTCTATTTAAAGCGGTAATTACTAATACAAAACTATTCTTCCTGCAGCGCAGCAGCAACTTTTTCCGGTTCGCCTTTAATCATCGCCCGGATTTTGCCTTCAATCTCATCCATCAGGCCTTCGTTATCTAACAAAATGGTTTTAACTGCATCGCGGCCCTGACCCAGTTTGTCGCCGTTATACGAAAACCACGAACCTGATTTCTGAATAATACTTAACTCCACGCCCAGATCCAGGATTTCGCCTACTTTAGAAATACCTTCGCCGTACATAATATCAAACTCCACTACTTTAAACGGTGGCGCTACTTTGTTTTTTACTACTTTCACTTTGGTGCGGTTACCGGTTACATTATCGGCACCTTCTTTTATCTGGCCTATCCGGCGGATATCTAAACGTACCGAAGCGTAGAACTTAAGGGCATTACCACCGGTAGTAGTTTCGGGATTACCAAACATAACCCCGATTTTCTCGCGCAACTGGTTAATGAAAATACACAAACAGTTAGTCTTGTTAATGGTACCGGTTAGTTTCCGTAAAGCCTGCGACATTAAACGGGCTTGTAAACCCATTTTGCTATCGCCCATGTCGCCTTCCAGTTCGCCTTTTGGTACCAGGGCGGCTACCGAGTCAATTACAATAATATCAATCGCCCCGGAACTGATTAAATGGTCCGCAATTTCCAACGCCTGTTCCCCATTATCCGGTTGCGATATTAATAAACTAGTGGTATCAATGCCTAATTTTTCCGCATAACCCCGATCAAAAGCATGCTCCGCATCGATAAAGGCCGCCAAACCGCCTTTTTTCTGTGCTTCGGCAATGCAATGCATGGTAAGCGTAGTTTTACCTGATGATTCCGGGCCGTAGATTTCCACCACGCGGCCTCTTGGCAAACCACCAATTCCCAGTGCAATATCAAGCCCAAGCGAACCTGTGGATATGGCTGGGATATCTTCTACTTTGTTATCGCTCAGTCTCATGACAGTACCTTTACCGTAGGTCTTGTCGAGTTTATCCATGGTAAGCTGGAGAGCTTTTAATTTTTCGTTGTTTGCACTCATTTTTATCTTTTTAAAATCCCTAAATTTAGGCCTAAATTACGCTTTTTTTCGCCTATTTGCAAGTGGTTTTTGCAGAAGAAATTTGCGTATTGGCAGCTGATTTTTAACATAAGCAACCCTGCTTTCGTGCCATAATCCGGCCTTATTTATGAGAAAATTACTCTTTATTTTAGTTCTGATTTTAAGCCTTTCGGCCCCTGTAACTTATGCCCAGTTAGATAACCGCGCCCTGGAAAAGAAGCTCGAAATTAAGCCCGAATACGAACACGACTTGCGGTTTGGCATAGATATTCTGGGGTTTAACAAGAACAACGAGTATTTTAACGACATTGCCGATGGCTATACTTTATTTGGCTATCACTTAAATCCTAAGCTGGTTTATTTCCCGTCTAAATTTGTGCGTATAGAAGCCGGTGCCCTGCTCTGGAAAGATTTTGGTATTACCGGGTACCACCGGGTGCTGCCCACCTTTACCCTGAAGCTGCAAAAGGAACATTATCAATTCCTGTTCGGTAACCTGCAGGCCAACGTTAGCCACCGGTACATTGAGCCACTGTACGATTTTGAAAAGTTACTGAATGATCCCCTGGAAAATGGCGTACAGTTTATCTGGCACCGGGATAAACTATACCTGGATGTCTGGATAGATTGGCAACGCATGATTTACCGCGGCGATCCGTTCCGGGAAGAAATTGAAGGTGGTTTAAGTGCCGAACAACGCTTGTGGCAAAATATAAATGGCTGGCAAATTGGTTTGCCTTTCCAGTTTACGGCGTTGCACAAAGGCGGCCAGATTGATGCTTCGGACCTGCCGTTGGTAACCATGTTTAACGGGGCAGCCGGGTTAAAAATAGAAAAGAAGCTACCCGGTAATTTCTGGAAAGCTTTACGTACCGAAAATTATTACCTCGTATACAAAGATTTCTCTCATTCCCGGTTAGCGCCTTTTACAGCCGGCAACGGAATTTATTTAAATTTAGGCGTGGATACCAAAGTACAAAACGTGTTACTGAGTTATTGGCGCGGCAACGGGTATATCGCAGAACAAGGCGGCCGCTTGTTTCAATCGGCATCTACTACCTATACAAACCCCAATTACCTGGAGGAAAACCGCGAATTACTAATTCTCCGTTTTAGCCACGATCTGCCTATAACTGATGACATAACCTTAACGTTAAGATTTGAGCCGTTATATGACTTTAAAAACCCCCAATTGGAGTTCTCCCACGGTCTTTACCTGCACTTTAATTCTGATTTTTTCCTAACCAAACTAAAGAAGTAATTTCTTGATTTAATTTTAGCCCAGCAAGCGTACATTTTGCCCCGTAACAGCGGTTATTTAGCAGTTTTACCTTTTGTCATTTCTTTGAAATCGGCGCGGGTAAGGCCGTAGTAATAAACATCCACCAGCTGTTTCTGGTGATCCCGAAAGTCCTGCCGGATAAGGCCTTCGCGTTGGAGGCCGCATTTCTCGGCCAAGGCGTAACTGCGCGTATTGTGTAATGAGGTCCGGAGATATATTTTATTGAGTAGCGCTTCCTCAAAAGCAAACCGGATAATGGTATGCAGCATTTCCGCGCCGTAACCATATCCTTCCGCTCCCGCATCCAGGTAATAACCTATTTCGGCTTTTGGTATAGATTTATCAATGTTTTTGAGGGATATATCGCCAATGTATTGGGCCGTATCCTGCCGCCATACTCCAAAAGTATAACCCTTGCTAAGCAGCCAATCGGCTTTAAATTGCAGCAAAAACCGGCGAGCCTCATCTAAAGAAGTAACCTGCCTGATCCGGCCCGGGAAAACCGGCGCCAGCCGCTGCCTGTTTCTTTGTATCAGCGTATAAAATAGCTGGGTATCGGCCTCCTGGTAAGGCCGCAACCACAACCGGGCACTGGCTATTTTCTTTTCTGCTATTCTAGGCGGCATAAATAGGGAATAAGGTTTCGAAACATGAGGTAACGCCACCCAAATAGAAATTAAAATCAGGCCATGCGCGGGGTAGGTAGGTTATAATACGGAAATAAACAGGCAAAACAAGAAACCGCCCAACGCGCTTTTCTACGGAGTTGTGCGGTTTTTATTTAAAACCCAGATTAAATTATTTCTTATCGGCGTTGCCGTATTGGTATTGCAAAGGGCTGCCTAAAGATTTCTGCGTAATCATAACATTCAGGGTCCGGGCTGCTTCGTTAAAATATTCTAAGCGACGGATGAGTAATTCTTTTGTAAGCATCGTGCCTTCCGGGGTTTTCATATAACCATATTTATCGTTGAGGATGCGCTGCATGGCTACGGAGGCATGATCTTTATTATGCACATACAAATCTTTGAACTCCGCTACGGCATCTACCCCGGTAGCCCGCACCGCAAAATGCTCATCGGTAGTGTTTAAAACACTGCACAAAATATTTATTTCCAGGGGCAGGGAAGTCTGGAAAGGTGTCCGTTGTAAATCTATACCACTGTTTAAGATGTCCAGAATAATATTCAGGTTGTTTTCAAATCTTTCGTAAAGAGCGCGTGCTTCCATAGTTGGTTATCGGTAATATATTAATATTTCTTAGTTAATCTGGGCTATTTTTAGCTCATTAGGATAATACGTAAAAGTAGGAAAAAGCTTTTATTACGGCTACAGAATATGCCTGCCCGTTACTCTTTAGCTGACAGGCCAATTTTATTTTATTGTTTTATGGGGTACAATAGGTATTATTCTGCCTGAATCCAGTGGGGTTTTCGGCTAGTCCGATAAATTGACATTTGTTGGCTTCAGCTATTCCTAAAAGCGGTTAAAATGAGCAGCTTAAAGACTTGTTCAGGTTTAGACTCAATTAAAGCCTATTTTCTTTTTATTAATATCTGTTTCAAAGGTTCTTTCTTCAAAATTGAAAATATCCGCAAGTGTCATATCGGATTCTTTTAAATCATGGCCTAGAGCGTTCAATAATTTATTAGATTTTTCTACCGAAAGATGCTTGAATTCATAATTTGCTATTAATCGGCCTTTACATAATAATCATTATTACCTGCTATAACCAGAAAACGAAGCCTTTTAGAAAAGAAAAGAGGTAAAAATTTTACCGCTACAATACTAAAAAGAAAAGCAGCTCCTGAGTTTTACAAGCCGGGAGCTGCTTTTTTCTGATAAAACAATATCTGTTCAGAAGCAAAATTAATATATCAAACTTAGAGCATCATGCCTCCGGATACTTCTATGCGTTGGGCATTTATCCATTTTGCCTCGTCGGTACACAAAAAGGCGACTACACTGCCAATATCATCAGGACGCCCCGCCCGGCCTAAAGCCGTTACTGAAGCAATAAACGAATTTACATCGGCATTGTCGCGCACGGCCCCGCCGCCGAAATCGGTTTCGATGGCTCCCGGCGCTACCACATTTACCCGGATGCCCCTGGCTCCTAATTCTTTGGCCTGGTATTTCGTTAGGGTTTCAATAGCACCTTTCATAGCGGCATAGGCGGCATAACCCGGTAATGCAAAACGGGCCAGGCCGGTGGAAATATTCACAATGCCGCCGCCGTCTGAAAGGAGCGGTAAGGCTTTTTGGGTAAGAAAGAATGTGCCTTTTAAATGGATATTCATAAGCGTGTCGAACTGGTCTTCAGTAGTTTCGGCAAACGGAACGTGCGTGCCAATTCCGGCATTGTTAACCAGGTAATCAAACTTGTCCGCTCCAAATTTTTCCGTTAATATACCAGTCACTTCTCCTAAAAATTGCTCGAATCTTTTTACATCGGCTACGTTTAGTTGCAGAGCCGCCGCTTTCTGGCCCAATTGTTCTATTTCCTGCACAACCGCAAGCGCTTCTTCTTTCTTGCTGTTGTAGGTAAGTATTACATTAATGCCTTTCTGAGCCAGGCTTAGCGCCATGTTTTTGCCTAATCCGCGGCTTCCACCTGTTACCAAAGCAATCTTCTGTATTTGTGTCATTTTAGTTAAATTAAGTGTCTAATTATCTTATAAACAAGCAAAGTTACCACTTACCAAAGGCTGAATAAAAATACTGCCGCTAAATAGTTGCATAAACTTTATCGTGGGCTGATCCGGCAAAGTATAATAGATGGTGAGTTAGCTTTTATTTGAGAAACATTTTACTTTATATCCGGTGCCTACGCACAAGTAAAAAGCTTTTTTACTCCTATGCTTCCTCTCTGAATTTCCGGTAGCGTAGGGGCCTACCTTGTTAGGGTATCTCAAAACAAAAGAAGCCTGTATCTTAAAACGACCCAGGCTTCTTTTATTTATTTAAGCTATCTGTTACAGCAATTCCTGTATAATCTTTTGTTCCGTAATACCTTCGGCTTCGGCTTTAAAGTTTCGCACAATACGGTGGCGGAGAATAGGTAGCGCTATCGCCTGCACGTCTTCTATATCGGGAGAATACTTACCGTTGAGTAAAGCATTGCATTTGGCACCTACAATCAGGTGTTGCGATGCGCGGGGGCCAGCGCCCCATTCCAGGTACTGGTTAGCTTGCGTAGAGCCCATTTCGGTATTGGGCCGGGTTTTGTGTACCAGCCGTACCGCATAATCTACTACGTTATCTACTACCGGTACGCGGCGTACCAGCTGCTGAAAAGCCATTATTTCGTCGCTTTGCAGCACTTTGTTAATGGTATGCCGGATATTGGAAGTCGTGTTTTTTACAATCTGTAATTCAGAGGCAAAACTCGGGTAATCCAGGGTTATGTTAAACATAAACCGGTCGAGCTGGGCTTCGGGCAGGGGATAGGTACCTTCCTGCTCAATGGGGTTTTGCGTAGCCAGTACAAAGAAAGGCTTGGTTAGGTCATAGCGTTCGCCGGCCACAGTTACGGTTTGCTCCTGCATGGCCTCCAGCAAAGCGGCCTGGGTTTTGGGCGGCGTCCGGTTTATCTCGTCGGCCAGGACAATGTTGGCAAAAACCGGACCTTTTACAAACTGGAACTGGCGGTTCTGGTCCATGGTTTCGGAACCCACAATGTCCGAAGGCATCAGGTCGGGCGTAAACTGAATCCGGTTGAACGATAAGTCCAGGGAAGAGGCAATGGTTTGGATGAGCAAGGTTTTAGCTAAGCCCGGCACGCCTACCAGCAAACAATGGCCCTGACTGAAAATAGCCGTTAAAACCAGGCGTACTACCTCGTCTTGCCCAATAATAATTTTAGATATTTCGCTGCTCAGATTGCGATAAGCCTGGTGCAGCGCATCGGCGGCTTCTTTATCCGAAGTAAATTGCTTCATGTTTTTTAATAAAGATCTCCCCCCAATATATCACATTTATTTAAATCAGAATCAATGTCGATGTAAACGGTGTTTTTGTTTTTCTGGAACCAGGCAGCCAAGGCTTTACTCCTTTTTTCGTTTAAAGCTGCGGCAGCTAACTTCTGATAATCGTCTTTTAAATTGGCTTGATGCGGGGGCGTGTTGGTTTTAAGATACAGAATACGCAAGGCATCTTTGCCGTCTTCGGTGCGGTAAGGCATGGGTTTGGTGATGCTGCCTATGGCCATGGTATCAATGGTAAAGAAAATGGCCGGATCTACCTGGTCTAAGGGAATATAAGTGCTGCGGTCGCGGCGATTCATCAGCAAACCACCGTTGTCTTTGGTTATTTTATCGTCCGAAAAATCTTTAGCAGCTTTGGCAAACGTAATACTATCGGCTAAAATCCGGTTTCTGATTTTATTTAATTCTTCGGCGGTACCTTCCAGGTCTACTTCGGTAGAAGTAGGTTTAATAAGAATATGCCGGCTGTTGTATTCTTCGCCCCGGCGCTCTATTAACTGAATCAGGTGAAAGCCAAAAGCCGATTCTACCGGATCGGCAATCTGGCCGGGTTCCAGTTTAAGGGCGGTTGCTTCGTACTCCGGTACCAGTTCTTTCTTCTTGAAAAAGCCCAATTCGCCGCCTTTCTGCGCCGAACCCGGGTCTTCGGAAAACTGCGTTGCCAGCGTAGCAAAATCTTCGCCGGCCTGGATGCGTTTTTTTATTTCTAATAATTTATTGCGGGCTTCGTCTTTCTGGGTTTTACTAACCTGGGCCAGTTTTACAATTTGCCCGATTTCTACTTCGGCCGAAAAATAAGGCAAGCTGTCTTGCGGAATGTTCTTGAAAAATCTTTTTACATCCTGCGGGGTTACGTTCAGTTTGCTGGTAATTTCATCCTGCATTTTTTCGGCAATTAATTGCTCCCGTAAAGGCTGGCGCAGTTCTTCCCGGTATTGCTTAATGCCTTTACCAAAGTGTAGTTGCAGTTGCTCTTCTAATTGCTGATCGCCGCCGGCCTGGGCGGCAAATTGCGCCATACGCTGGTCTATGGCATTTTCTACGTAGGCATCTTCTACCACAATCGAGTCAATATCGGCGCGGGCAACCATTAATTTCTGTTGTAAAAGCATCCGGAGCATATCACAACGACCCTGCTCGGTGATAGGTTCTTTCTGGCCGGCGGCCTGCTGGGCAATGGCGCTTTCCAGGTCGGAGCGCAATAAAATCTGGTTGTTTACCTTCACAATAATGCCGTCGATGGGTTTGGGTTTTTGTTGCCCCAAAGCAGCCGGAACAGTTAAAAGTACCAAGGCTAAACCCGGTATACTTTTGAGAAAAGAACGTACTATTAATTTATAAATCATGATTGGGATAAAAACTTAAACAAAAGAACAGGCTGGTAAATATGCTTTTAAAACCTGCGTATTAGTAACGCGCTTACGGGTAAAAAATTTTAATGTAGCTGTTATTTACAAAGGTAAGTATTTAGCTATAAGTAGCAAAGAATTAAACTGCCGACTAAAAGCGTATTATTACCCTAACCGGCCATAAATTAAGGGCAGAACAAATATTTTTTGCTTCAGGTTTAAATATTAGAAAACTAATAGTAAAGATTATAAATAGCTTTAATCCGGATTAAGAGCTGCAGGTGAAAGGAGCCTTAGTTTGTTGTTGCTGAGCTATCTCGGTTTAGCAGTGAAACTAAAAACGCTGCGTAAGCAGCGTTCTTGGTTCTAGATTTTATTTCTTTACTAATTTTTCTACTTCGGTTTGGTTTACTTTTACCGGGTAACGTTGCCGCAGTTCGTTCAGCCATTCTTTTTCCAGGTAGGCCTGGTAATCAGAGGTGACCTGGCCCCGGCTTTCGTTTAGTTGTTTGTAACCGGGAGGCAATACCCGATGGATTTGGATATAATAAGTGCGACCGTCTTTTTCTAAAGTTTGGGTGTTGGGTGCCCAGGTTAAACCATCTAATACTTTATTTTCGCCTTTGGTAAACAAACGGTGGGAGGCCTGTAAGTTTAAGGGGTTACTTTCGTTCAGGTTTTGTTCCAGCACCCGCAAATCGGTAGAATACAGGGTGAGTAAAGCTGCCCGTTGGCTGTTAGGGGTTTGGGCGGTGGTTACGCGCATGCGGGACGGTGCCAGGCCGCGGCTGGTTAAGTAATTTTGAATTTGGGTGGCGCGTTTTTGGGCCAGGGTGTTGTTTCTCTGCGCCAATTCTTTGGCATCTAAGCGGCCGGTAACTTGCAGCGTTAAACTGGTATCGGCCATTAACCGGGAAGCCAGCTCATCCAGGGCTACTTTGGCCTGGGTGTTTAGCACGTCTTTACCCGCTGCAAATGCAATGGGAGTTGGTTTGTTTTTGCGTAATTCAAACTGACCCGCGTTTATTTGTTTTTGGGCGGTGGCTAAAATTTCCGGATTGGCGGCACTCAAAATAGTGGCTTCGGCCCGGGTATCCCATTTGTAATTATCGCGGTTATTCTGATAAAAAGTTTTTAAGCCCACCGAGTCTTCAATGGCTTTGGACCACACTTTTTCATCCATTAACTGAAACAGTAAAATACCGTCGCGGTATTCCTGTACCAGCATTTTGTAATCTACATATTTATTTTCCAGGTTTTCTTTTTCGTAGTTTAATAAGCTTTGTTCTACAAAATTATCGTAGAGCAAATTCATAACGTGTGCCGGAGAACTGTTGGGACGGGCCCGTTGGTTTTGCCCGGCGAACTGGAAAAAGTCTTCAATGGTATAGCGTTTATCCTGGATGGTAAATAAAGGCTGAGCGGTTTCTTTTTCGCTGAAATTGTTTTTCCAGGTGCCGCGCACCAAACCCGAGTCGGCTTTGCTTAATATATACTCTTTTGCCCCGGCGTTTTCGCGGAAGTTATTTTCGGTTTTAATGCGCTTTAAAAAAGCTGTTTTGTTTAACTCCGAACGGGAATCTTTGGCAATGCGGTTCCGCAGCGAGGTTTCCGTATCTTCGTAAGGCGGCAGGCCCCGGCGCTCGATTAGTTTAATAATGTGCCAGCCATACGGCGTTTGCACGGGACGGGCAATTTCGCCCGGCTGATTTAATTTAAAAGCAGTTTCTTCGAAACTCGGAATCATGCGGCCGGTACCAAACCAGGGCAGTTCGCCACCGTTCTGGGAAGAACTGCCATCTTCGGAGAATTGTACTACTAATTTTTCCCACTTTTCTTTGCGCTGTACACGGGCGTATATTTCGTCTATCTTTCTTTTTGCCGCAACCGAGTCGGCTTTGGGCATGCCCGGAGTAGCTCTTACCATAATGTGCGCTACTTTTATTTCGCCTTGGGCATTGCGTACATTATTTACCTTAATTAAATGGTAACCAAAACGGGTACGAACCGGATTAGATAACTGCCCCGCCGGGGTTTTATACGCGGCATCCTCGAAAGGATAAACCATTTGCAAGGCGGTGAAATACCCCAGGTTGCCGCCGTTTTCTTTAGCCGAGGCATCCTCGGAATAAACGGCAGCCAGTTTACCAAAATCTTCGCCGGCTAACACCCGCTGGCGGAAATCAGCAATTTTATTGTAAGCCGCTAAAGTGTCTTTTGGATCGGCGTCCGGAGCTACGTTAATTAAAATATGCGAAGCATTTATTTCTTTCTGCATCCGGTCGTAAGCTTCGCGGATGAGTTTATCGGTAACGCTTTTTTCGGTAAGGTAAGGTTGCGCCAATTGTTGTTTATAGCCGTCCAGTTCGGTCCGGAAAGACCTAGTGGTATCCAAGCCGCGGCTCTCGGCATCCAGTACTTTTAGTTTAAAATTGGTATACAAATCCAAGTACTCCTGAATGCTGGTATTGGAATAAGCATTTTCGGTGGAGCTGTTGTTTTTATTATAAACATAAGCAAACTCAGAAGAAAAAACCGGCTTATCACCTAAAGTGAGCACTACGGGTTCTGAAGCTTTCGGGGTCTGATTTGTTTTGCATCCGGCAAGAAGTAAGGCCGCTGTGCCTAAATAAAAAAAGCAGTTACGCATAAAAAAATGAAATACAGAAAAAAGAGAATATTTACTAAGCTTAAAAATTGCTATCCGCAATTTATATTAATTTTTTTTAGCAATGATAAAAATAGTAACGGGATTTACGATAGAATAACGTAGAGAAGGGCGTGAAAATTTGGTGTTTGATAAAGCAATAAGCTTAGATGGGCAATTTCAATGGAACTGAAATAAGGGGTAGGCAAAAGCTAGCGCACTCTTTTGTAGAGCCGGCAAATATTATTAGAGCCCTGCGAAGTAAATTCTACTTTATCCATAATCCGGTTAACGAGCGCAAAACCTACGCCACCTTTTTTCCCAATCCGCACAAAGTCCCGCACATCTGGTTCCACGTAGCTCGACCGGTCAAAAGATATTCCTTTATCGGCGATTTCAAACAAAAAGCAGTCTTCTTTGGGGGTAATGGTAAGTTTTAAAAACTTACTATCATCTTCTTTATTAGAATGAATAATTACATTGGCCGTAATTTCGTCTACAGCCAAGGTAATCTGATTCAAAAGTACTTCCGGTAAGTCATACGGAGCTAAAAAGTCGGTGACAAAATCTCTGACTACTTTCAGGTTTTTTTTATTACAGCTGATTGTGATCCAGTTATTCATTTGCAACCGTCATGGCTTCATCGTAGGAAGAAACAATGGTCATCAGCAGGTCCAGACCAAGAATTTCGAAAACGTTTCTTACTTTCTCCTGCATGTTAAAGAAAATCAATTTAATCTGGGCGTCTTCGAAACGTTGTAAATGCGAAATAAAAACCCCTAAACCGGCAGATGATATATAATTCAAATTTTCACAATCTACCAGAATTTTGCTGAAAAGCATGATTTCGGGTTTTGATAATTCTTCATCCAACATGACGGATGAGCTGGCATCTAGTTCGCCGTCCAAGCTAATGGTAAGGGTTTTTTCTTTAATGTGGTTTGTTATTTTCATGGCCATTTTATTACGTCACATCTGAAAGTTTGGTTGAACATTTCGGAATTTTATTACAATCAGGGTCTGGTCATCGTGGATGGGCATGTCCTGACTAAATTCGTTTACATCGTTGATGATTGCATATTTTATATCTTCGGCTTCGAGGTGATAGGTCTGCGCCAGCATATCGCGTAAGCGGTCTTCGCCGTATTCTTCCAGGTTTTTGTCCCGCGCTTCCACAATGCCATCGGTATAAATTACCATTACGTCGCCGGGGTTATAATCGTAGTGCATGTTGTGAATACGCTTGGCGTAGGATTTATCCCGGATAATACCCAGCCCCAAGCCTTCGGTGTTGAAGTAAAAGGTTTCTTCGGTCATGGAGTTGTAATACAAGGTATGGCAATGACCTGCCCGGGCAAAGAAAAGACCTTTTAACTTATAGTCAATAATATACAAGGCACTGGTAATAAAGGAGGTTCTTTCAAGGCAATGGTTCAGGGCCTGGTTGGCTTTTACCATAAACTTAACCGGTTCCAGGTCGTCCTGCATTAAGCCGTGAAAAATACCTTTCATCTGGGCCATGTGAAAGGCGGCCGAAATACCTTTGCCCGATACGTCGCCGATAATAATGGCAATGCGGCCTTCGCTCAGTTCCAGGAAATCGTAAAAATCACCCCCAACTTCTTTGGCGGCCTGCGAAAAACAACTTATTTCAAACCAGCTGTCGCTGGGAAATGTTTTCGGAATCAGGCTATCCTGAACCGAAGAGGCAATTTTAAGTTCTTCTTTATACCGCTCGTTCTGGATAGACTCATTGGCCAGGCGCAGGTTTTCAATGGTCAGCATTGTCTGGCTCGTAAAGGTCCGGATTACGTTAATCGTTTCCCGGTCGAAGCCATGTTCGAGTTCTTTTAACAGGTACAAGATGCCAAAAGTACGTTGCGGCGATTTAAGCAGCGCTACGTAAATCGATTTAAAAGGCAACCGCATGGCTTTGAACTCCGGGTAGTTTTCCAGGTTATTGTTGATGTAATCGGCATTCGCAACAATAAATTTTTCTACGAGATCCCGGATCCGGATGGTGGCATCTTCGTCGATGTTATGCATTTCGATTACCTCATTGCCGTCTTCCTGAATAATTTCGAGCCAGGCCGAGTCGGTACCGGAAGCTTTAATGGCACTTTCGAACAAAGTTTGGTATACCTGCGGTTCGTCTTCGCCTTGTTGTATTACCTGGCTTAAACGCTGGAAATTAAGTAAATCTTCTCTTTTCTGCTCAAAAACCGATGAAGTAGGCAAACTGAACAAGCCTACCAGTAACGAAGCAACCGCGTACAGGAACACAAAAAAAGAAGCAAGTAACAAGAAAGGATCGTCGAGGTAATTCAGCACAATAGAAGGCTGTCGCGACATGTGCTGGAAATACCGGTAAAATATAACTAAACTCACCACAATGGCTACCAGGAGCAAAAGCGAACGCCAACGTTTATTGGCGGTAAGGTAAGCCACCCATTTTAAATGGAAACTGAGGAAAAGGGCGTACAGCGCGAGTAAAGCAAGTAACGGGATAAAGATAAAGCTGGTATAATCGAGGCGGAAAAGCGAAATAATAATCGTGCTGAACAGTAATATTTCGAACCAACGCCATTCAAACTCCAGGGCTTTGGTTTTCTGCAGCATAATTAACCGGTGCCAGATATAAAATCCTTTGGCGATAAAAATAACAAAAAACGCAAAGTTAACGGCATAAAGGGTTTCCAGCAGGGTAGGAAAGGTGTCGCCATGCCGCTCGGCATAAGCATTATAACCCAAATGCAGCACCGCGCAAATATAGGCGGTAAAGCCGGCCCGGGTAAATAACTTCCAGAGATAGCCCATATGGTCTACTCCTTTATATGCTTGTACCCGCTGCCGCTGTAGCATAAAAATGGCCAGTACAAAAAATGCTTTGGCAATATGATGCAGGTAATTAGTGCCGCTAAAGGCATTGCCCGGCACGCTATTAGCCTGGATATACAAAATATTACCCAGTAGCAAGGCCCAGCTAATAACCGCAATAAATATAAAATACTTTTGATTTATCCGATTAAGCATGTAGTAGAGTCGCGCATAGCCGCGTATTTTGATCGGCTAATGGTTGGTTTACCCGTTTGTTAATTAACTTCAGCGGCTTAAAAGTATGAAAAATATTGTTAGAAAATTTCATCAATACTAAAATTTAAGGCATAAGGAGTAGGTGCTGGTAAATCTGTTGTACAGCACACTACTCTTTTCTCTTTATTTAAGTTTAAAAAAACAGAATTTACGTTTTCTAACGGCTATAATTTGGGGCTTCGCGAATAATCTGCACATCGTGCGGATGACTTTCTTTTAAACCGGCACCGGTAATTTTAACCATATTGGCTTCCTGTAGCTTGGCAATGGTGGGGGCGCCGCAATAACCCATACCGGCCCGTACCCCGCCTACTAATTGGTAAATTACTTCCGCTACAATGCCTTTGTAGGGCACCCGGCCCACAATACCTTCGGGCACCAATTTTTTCAAATCATCTTCGGCATCCTGGAAATACCGGTCTTTAGAGCCATCTTCCATGGCTTCGATAGAACCCATGCCGCGGTAGGTTTTGTATTTACGGCCTTCCAGCAATAACTTTTCACCGGGCGCTTCCTCGGTACCAGCCAATAAAGAACCAATCATGACGGTACTGGCGCCGCCGGCAATGGCTTTGGCTATATCGCCGGAAAACTTGATACCGCCATCGGCAATTACCGGTACACCGGTGCCTTCTAATCCGCGGGCGGCTTCCATTACGGCTGTTAACTGCGGTACCCCAATGCCGGCAATTATACGCGTGGTACAAATGCTACCGGGGCCTACGCCCACTTTTACGGCATCGGCACCGGCTTCGGCCAGGGCTTTAGCTCCTTCGGCGGTAGCTACGTTGCCAGCCATTAAATCCAGTTTCGGGAAATGCTGTTTGATTTCCTGGACTGCATCCAGCACGCCTTTAGAATGACCATGAGCCGTATCAACACTAATTACGTCTACGCCGGCTTCAACCAAAGCAGCCACGCGGTCCAGCGTGTCGGGGGTTACGCCCACCGCGGCGCCGACCCGTAACCGGCCAAATTCATCTTTGCAGGCGTTGGGGCGGTGTTGTTTCTTTAATATATCTTTATAAGTAATTAAGCCTACTAACTTTCCTTCGTTGTCTACTACCGGTAATTTCTCGATGCGGTATTGTTGCAGAATATCTTCGGCTTCGGACAGGCTCGTGCCTTTTTTGGCCGTTATCAGATTTTCCCGGGTCATTATTTCCGAGATAGGTTGTTTGGTGTCTCTCTGAAACCGAATATCGCGGTTGGTAATAATACCTACTAATTTTTGCTCGGCGTTAACCACCGGAATACCGCCAATGTTAAATTCCCGCATCATGCGCAGGGCATCACCCAAAGTGGCATGCTCATCCAGGGTGACCGGGTCCAGGATCATGCCGCTCTCGGAGCGTTTTACTTTCCGGACCTGTTCGGCCTGTTCTTTAATCGACATGTTCTTGTGAATAATGCCAATACCACCTTCCTGGGCCATAGCGATGGCCAAGTCAGCCTCCGTTACGGTATCCATGGCGGCGGATATTAAGGGAATATTTAAGCGGATGTTACGGGTAAGCGGGGTAGAAGTATCGCAATTGCGGGGTAAAACTTCAGAGTAAGCCGGAAGCAGTAAAACGTCGTCGTAAGTTAAAGCTTCAAATTGTATTTTAGGAGATGATGCAGGCATGGCAAATACGGATTGTTATTTGCCGCGTAAAGTTACAACAAAATTTGAATAATCAGGAAATAATTAACAGTAGAAAATACATGTTAATATAAAAGCACCGGCGCCCAGATCGCCAGCTACGCAGGAGCCAGTGCTGTTAACTATTTTACCCGTACTGCCGGAGCATTTTTAATAAAACTGCAAAATCTTTCGGATAAGGCGCATCTACTGTAATATTTTCTCCTTGCAAAGAAGTAAAGCTTAATTGAGCAGAGTGCAGCGCGAATCTTTTAATAATTGGTTCTTCTTCCGCTCCTTTGCTCAGGTTAAATTTTTTCTTTAAACCAGATAAGTAGATTTCTTCGCCGCCGTATAAGGTATCGCCCACAATAGGCGCATTTAAATACATTAAGTGCAAACGAATTTGGTGCATGCGCCCGGTAACCGGTTTGCAGGCAATAAAGGTTTGCCGGCTAAATTTCTCTAAAATCCGGAAGTAAGTTTGGGCGGGTTTACCGTTGCGGCTTAATTTGGCTTTGCCCTTTAAACCGGGTTCTATGCCCACATCAACTAATAAATCTTCAAAGTCGTGCGCGCCCCAGGCTACGGCGTGGTATAATTTGTTTACTTCCCGGTGTTCAAACTGCATGGATAAATGGCGGTACGCTTCGTTATTTTTGGCCAAGGCCAAAGCACCGGATGTTTCCTTGTCTAAGCGGTGACACGCCTGCACGTCCGGCTGATATTGCCGGGCTAATTTTAATACATTGGTTGCATGAAGGGCCCGGTCTTCGAGCGTAGCCAGAAAAGGTGGTTTATTTATAACTATATAATCGTCGTTTTCGAAAAGTATCAAATCCTTGAATACAGGATATTTCATGTTCGTTATTCGTTAATCGTTATTCGTCTGTCGATAAAATATATCGAACGAATTATACGCGGGTAAGATTATTTAAAATACAAAGTTGCTGTTTTATTCTGATAAACAAATCAGAACAATTTTTAGATAAACTTTGCCGATGGAAAGCGAGGAGAGAAAATTGCAAGAGTTTTGATTGATGCAGATTGAAGCTGTTTTACCATCCTTAACTCTTAAAATAGCGAAGACGCTGTCGCTAATCAATTTACTAGCTTCATATCTGAAACCGAATAATTAAAAACGAACAACGAACTACGCCTTTACTTTGGAAAGTTTAAATTTCATGGTGGTACCTTGCTCGGGTTTGCTGCTGAGCTGAATGCCGGACCGGTGGGCTTCCAGAATATGTTTGGAAATAGCTAAGCCTAGCCCGGAGCCGCCGCTATCGCGGGAACGGCTTTTATCTATCCGGTAAAAACGTTCGAAAATGCGGTTCTGGTGTTCTTCGGCAATACCGGGTCCGTCGTCGGTAACGGTTACTTGCACTTTGCTCTTGCCGTCTTCAATGTTTACCCAAATATTACCGTTCTCGTGCCCGTATTTAATAGCGTTGTCCAGCAAGTTAATTAACACCTGCCGGATACGGATAGGATCAGCAAAGACAGTGATTTCGCCGGTAGGTTCGGTTTGGAGGTGCAGTTTCATGTTACGGGTGGCCGCTTTCAGTTCCAGTTCTTCCGATAACTCCTGGCACAGCCGCGTTATGTCGAATGGTTTTTTCTGCATTTTTACCACTCCTTTTTCCAGCTGCGATATACTAATTAAATCCTGCACCAGTTCGTCGAGGCCATCTAAACTCCGGGCAGCTTTCTGCAAAAACTTATCCCGTACGGTTTCATCGTCTATGGCGCCATCTAACAGGGTATGGATAAAACCCTGGGCAGCAAAAATAGGGGTTTTTAATTCGTGCGATACATCGGCCAGGAATTCGCGCCGCATTTTTTGCAGCCGTTTTAATTCGTCAATTTCTTTTTGCTTTTGTTCGGCCATGTACAAAATCTCGTCCCGTATTCTTTTCAGCGGGTCGGGCCGGAACAAAAATTTATTGCTCATCCGCTTAAATTCCTTCCGCTTTATGTGTTCCAGGCCGGCGTAAATATTATTTATTTCCCGGAAAATAAGCATTTCGTAGGAAAAATAAATCATGATAAAGCAAACCGAAAAAGTGCAGCCCAGGGTTAAGGCCAACGCCCGCATAGAAAGATAGGGCGCTACATACAGGAAAGTAGTAAAAATGGACGCCACCACTACCGAAATAATAGCCGCAATGGTGCGGGAGTTCATTTCCATGTTTAATCGGTATTGAATTTGTAGCCCACTCCTTTAATGGTTTTAATATGTTCTTCGCCTATTTTTTCCCGAACTTTCCGGATATGTACATCTACGGTACGGGCAATAACAAAAACGTCGGTGCCCCAAATATTATTGAGTAGTTCGTCGCGGTTAAAAACTTTATCGGGGGTAGTGGCCAGAAAAGCCAGCAATTCAAATTCTTTTTTAGGCAGACTAATTTTCTCGTCGCCCTTGTAAACCGAAAAACTAGTACGATCTATTTTAATATTGCCAATTTGAATAATCTGGTTTTGATCGGTGGTCTGGGTGCCGCGCCGCACAAAAGCGGCTAACCGGCTTAACAAAGCCCGCGGCTTAATGGGCTTGGTTATAAAATCGTCGGCCCCGGCTTCAAAGGCGGCTACCTCGGAGAATTCTTCGGCGCGGGCCGTTAAAAATATAATATACGTGTCCCGAAAATCCGGCATTTCCCGCATTTGGCGGCAAGCCGCAATGCCGTCCAGCACCGGCATCATTACATCCATCAGTATCACATCGGGTTTGTGTTTCAGGGCGGTGGCAATGGCTTCTTTCCCGTTTTCGGCGTGCGAAACGTCGTAGCCTTCTTTGGTAAGATTATACTGCAGTAATTCTACAATATCCGGATCATCGTCTACTACCAATATTTTATAAGGAGCTGTTGTTTGCACGATAAATAAATTTATATTAGCTAAAGCCCGGAGGCTTCATTTTCGGCTGCAAAGATAAGGCTTTACAAAATAACCATTACCGCCTTGTAAGTTACTAATATTATCAAATTATTAAGAATATAAAAAGCGGCTGGCACTTAATCCTGTTGGTTTAGCGGTTGTTGTTCCGGGGCGGACTTTAAAGCATATCTCTGCTAAGCAGGCCAAAATTTTGGGAATTCACTTTACTTCCAGCTTACTTTTTACGCGCCTTTAAATTAAGCCGCAGTTAGCAGCAAGCGCTTTAGTTATTAGCGATAAAGTTTAGCGTATCTTTTATGGGTAAAAAACTTTCTTTCCCCAGCCAAAGTAAGTGCCCCCACTGGTTGTTATACGTTTTTAGGATAGCGTTCTTTATTTTTTGTTCAGCGTGCTGGGCGTGTTCAATCGGTACTGCATTATCATTTAAGCTGTGCAAAATCAAAGTAGGGCATTTAACTTTTATAATATCCGATTCAGCTATTACCTGGTCTAAATCATTTATGAAACCACAATACGAGCGTTGTTCTTTAATCATGGTTTGAAGTTCACTTATTTCTTCTTTTCTTATTGCGGCCGGCCGAACACTTGAAAGTTCCCGAAACATTGTTTTAGCCATAAGGGCAGGAAAAACAGAATAGAAAAACCGAAAAAGTGCCCAGCTATATTTCTCTACCGCAGGTGAGAATATCTTTTTTCCTTTTCTATAAATAGGGTCTGTTGCAATCAACCATTTTTTGGTTACTGCAGAGATTAAAATTAGTTTACTTACCCGGTCGGGGTAGTTGGCCGATAATGTAATGGCGGTTAGTCCACCCGCAGAAATCCCGATTACTATTACTTTATTAATTTGTAAATCGTCTAAGAGGCTTACCAACAATTTAGCGGCGTCGGGAGGAGAAAAAAAGGTGCCAAGTGGTGTATTTCCATAGCCTGGTCGGGAGGGAGTAATTAAGCAAAATTGTTTTGTATTAAAACCTTTATGAAACAATGTCTCTTGCGCATTACTGTGTCCGCCGTGCACAAATAGCAAAGGAATACCGGTACCAACCAAGCAAAATTCAATCGTGCCAACTTGGGTAGTAATAATTTTTGGGGTCATTGTTTAAACTTGCTGGAAGCGGCTGCTACCGGAGAAAAATCCGACCCGGCTTGGTAGCCGACCTGGGTACTGAATCGCAGATGCAGGTCGAGCGAGGCGGCTTGGATGAACTACAGCTAAATAGCTCCGGAATATAATTTAAGTTGCCATAAAGCCTTTATTTGCGAGGTATTATTTTTATAGTCCATTGTTGTTTAGTTGCTGTATAATAGTAATTCTTCTTGACTGGTTGGGAATATAATGGTTTGGATAAATTTTAGCTTGATCTTTTCTAAAAGCCGAATTGATTTTGAATTATTAGGAACGGTGATAGCTAATATTTTGGAGATATTTAGTTGGTGTTTTGCGTACTCCATAGTTGCACTTGTTATCTCAAAAGCGTATCCGTTGCAATTATAAGCGGGTAAAAAAGCAAATCCTAGGTCTGGATGGTTTAAAGTTTCCCGCTTTATTATTCCGCACATGCCAATAGCCGTATTATCAGCTTTCTTTTCTACTAACCATAAGCCATACCCATTTTCTTTATAGCTTTTTATTGGTCCATTTTCAAGATAGTGCTTTGCTTGCTCTTCTGTTTTTATGTTTCTGTCGCCAATAAACTGCAACCAACCCGGACTGTTTAGAAGCTCAACAATAAATTCTGAGTCAATGGGCGTAAATTCTTTCAGTCTTAATCTTTCAGTTTCTAAGATACATTTCATTTTTAGACCATTGAATCCTGTTTTATATATAAACCCCCAAAGCCTCAAGTCGAAATACTTAAGGATTTTGACCGTGGCTTATTGTCGAAACTGGAGAAATCCCGAACTTTTTGGCGGATTTACAAATTTGCATAACTTGCTCTATCCGGGTAGATGCAATCCATGATATGTTGCAGTTCCCTTTAAACATAAAAATACCCATTCATACCTGCCATCTAAAAAGAAGTTCGAATGAAGGCTAAGTGAGACATCAGTTTAAAGTATAATTGTTTATCTTCTCATCGAATGTACTAATCATGCAAACCCTTTCCAAGAAGAATATGCGGCATACATTTTTCAACCCTTGCTTCCCGGGTTTTGGATTGTTTGGGTGCCGAAAAATAAAGCAGGTAGGCTCTTTGCCGTCCCGGCGTTAATGCCTCAAAAGCCGTTTTTAAAGCAGGAATCTCGGCTAATTTATTTTGGAATTCTTGAGAAACGCTGAATTGCGTCGTCTTTTTTAAATCTACTTCTAAACCAGCTTTTTCCACGCTAATGGCTTCCTGAATATAGGCTTTCAGGATGGCTTCCGTCTCTACTATTTCCCGAACATGGGTGAACCGAATCTGGCGCGCCGCCTGCGTATTCTCCGTTTGCTGAATTAGAATATGTTTGGTATCAGGTAACAAGGCACCTTTAACAAATAAAATTGCACAGTATTCTTTAAATACATGTATTAAAACAACGTTACTTTTCTCGAACGTGTAACAAGGAACGCCCCACTTCAATTCTTCGGTCAGCCCACAGGCAAGAACGATTATTCTTAATTGCGCCAGTTCTTCCTGCCACTTTTGGGACTTACTAAAATAAAAATCAACCTTAGGATTCATTCTATTTATTAATTGAAGTTTAAAGAGGCGTTGACTTGATAAATGGTTTATAGGTGTTTAAATCCGAAATCTTCTGCCTTTTTTGTTTACGCCAATACTTGCCCATTCATTTAATAAGACTGGCAATATATAAAGTGTGGTCTTCGGAATATTACTGCTAATGTTTGGTGTATGCAGAGTTTGCAGCAGAGCAAGAGTTTTGTGTATACCTTGTTAGCTGTAGCTTTTTTATTTTAATTTATTTGGTAATTTATCTGGGTCTTGTCTAGTGTCCCAAATGGCTAAGATATGGATGACATCTTCTATTTCTTCGTAGAATATTTGGTAATCTCGAACTACTTTGCTTCGCACTTGCCCAAATTTAGTGGGAGTACCAATATATGGATGTTGAGTTATTAATTTTACAGCTTCCTGGAACAGTCGGAAAAGTTTTTGGCTATATGTTTTAGATTGGGTTCTCTTAACCCAATAAAGTAATATTTCCTTGCGGTTAGTTTGCGCTTTAAATGACCATATTATTTGTTTAGCCATTCATCAATCTCTTGGTCAGCCTGCTCATTAGTCAGGAAACGTCCGTTCTTTATATCTTCCTGACCTTGCAGTATAGCTTGTTTCTGTTGGTCTGATAGCTTTATAACTTCTATTTCTTCGTTTTCGATTTCAAGAAGTCTAAAGACTTCTCCCAAAACTTCAGGGTTTTCTGTGTGAAGAATTTTACTTATCAATCTTTCTTTTAATTCTACTGTCGACATAGTAACCTAGTTTATTTATTATAAAGCTACGAAATTTAATTTTAACATGTTCTTCAGTTTTAAGGTTACCGCCAACTTGTTTATATATGTACCTAAGTGCGTTTACCACGACCAAAACCCCCGGATATACGCACCATAACTAACGAATATACTATATATTTAAAAGAATGTAAAATAGGCAGCTGGAAGAATTATCTCTTCTTTTTTCTTTTGAAAACACAAAATCTAAGCGGGTAAAATTCAGGTGCGGCTGTTTAAGGTATCCGGTTATAACTCACTTTTACTTAGGTATAAGTTAAGGTTTTAATGGTACGAGATACACGATTACTTCCGGTATTTCGTTTAGAATGAGTTACAGATTAACCCATAGACTGGGTGTTTTTACCAGAACATGCGTTTGGAGCTTTGCAATTTTGTATTATCAATAAAAGCAGTTCTGAGCAAACCTTGGTTTACTTCGGATGAGTAAGAACGCTTACGGGTAAACCAAGTTGAAATAGAATCAGCAAAATTAAGGTTCTGAATTCGTTAAAAAATTTTAGGATATAATTAGGCTTTAAAGATAGATCAATATAAAAGCAAAGAGCTGCTCTATACAAGTATAAAGCAGCTCTTTGTTACTTCTAATTGCAAAAACTAACGCCAGAGCGGACGGGTTTCGCTGTTGATTATGCCGAAAGGTATTACCAGTAAAATAATCAGAATAGCTATGAGGGTGTAAATAAAGGCTTTTTTATGTTTCAGCTCATCCGCATGAGCTTTCTTAGACAACGTCCGGCCTACCTGGGCAATAATGGTACCTACCAAGGTTCCGGCAATGTGTTCAACTGCCCAAAAACGGGAAGAACTGTTTTTCATGGCCGCCCCAAAATCAGCAAATATCTGTTGGGTTACCGGGCTGTAAACAAAATATAAGAGTAAACCGGTTAAGGCTTGCAAATGCAATAATCCTATAAAAATAGTATGGGTAAGATTATCGCCTTTGGTGTAAGTCCGCCGGCTTTGCCAACCGTTAAAACTACGAAACAGCACTATAATAGCCAGAATTAAAACCAGCCAGCGGTTAATGGAGTGAAATTGAAGCAGAAATGAATACATCGGTTAAGATTTGTTTAGAGAACCATATCGCGGCCAAAGATAGCGGGTTTTTGTGGTTTTGCCGGTAAAACAGATTAAAAAGTACCTGCGCTAAAAGTGGGTTATAACACTGGCCTTTTATATCTTGATGATAATCCGGCGCTGGTACATCATCCAGATTGGAATAAAGCAAAGAAGCACAAATAAAAGCGCGGCCAGCAAAGAAGCATTTTCGGCATTCAAGTAGGGTACCAGTAACGTTTCGTTCAGGTACCGCCACACACCCATGAGTTTGCCCGCCGGTCCGGTAACCCGAATCATATTGAGGATATCGGGTTACAAGCCCGCAATAACGTAAACGGTAATGGCATTCATGCCGAAAGCGGCAAAAGGCTTGGTCCAGGCTTTGTACTCTTTTACATCTATAAACCAGTAACAAATACCTAACCCGATGGCCGCCAGCCCGGCCGTATAAAGCACGTAAGAACTGGTCCAGAGCGCCTTGTTTATCGGAAATACCAAATTCCAGATTAAGCCGCCCAGCATGGCCAGGTTGCCGTAGAGCAATAAACCAGTAGTTTTATGCGCCGCATCGGTTGGCTGGCGCAACCATTTACCGGCCAATACGCCACTTAGCCCGGTAACAATCGCCGGCAGGGTGCTCAAAATGCCTTCCGGATCCCAGATTTTAGAACTGGCCCATAAATGACCCGGCAGCAATTTGTTGTCGAGCCAGGCGCCCAGGTTGGTGGCAGGTTCCAGGTTAGGTATCCCCATGCCGGGTACCGGTACCAGGGTCATTAGGCCCCAGTATAAAAGCAATATAAAAGCCATTAAAAAGAGCTGGACGCGGGTACTAATTTTAAGAAATATAATGCCGCTGAAGAGAAACACCACCGCAATGCGTTGCAGCACGCCCGGAATACGTAGGTTAGTAAAATCGAAATCCGGAAATAAAGCCAGAAAAATGCCAATGCCAAATATTATCAGGCTACGCTTTAAAATGCGCAAGATAGTTTTACCGTGGGTGGTGGGATCGGCTTTTTTACCGGATAAAGCATAAACAATGGATACGCCCACAATAAACAGGAAAAAAGGAAAAATTAAATCAGTGGGGGTGCAGCCATCCCAGCGGGCATGCCGAAGCGGGGCATAAATATGGCTCCAGTCGCCGGGGTTATTTACCAGAATCATGGCCGTTACCGTAATACCCCGAAATCCATCCAGGGAAAGCAAACGGGCCGGTGCAGCCTGCATGATGTTTTGAGTCATAACGGAAATTTTAATCCGGGATATAAAATAAGTAAAACCCTAAATTTAGAATTTCCGGTGATTAATAGCGTATTAAGAATTAAGTTTTTGCTAAATTTAATTAAACGAAGCAGCAGGCTGCCGGGCAAATAAGGCAGGAGAAATATTGATTGGGTTCAGTAGCCTACATACTTTCCAGTTGTTTCAGCTTATCCTGGGCCGCAGTGTAGCCTAAAATGCGGGCTACTTTCAAATCGGTGATGGCCGCGCTTAATTTCTTTTGTTTTACCCGTTCGTTGGCTCTTAAATAATACACTTCGGCATTGTTCTGGTTGCGCCGGATGGCCTGATTAAACAGGGCAATGGCTTTGCGGCTATGGCCTAACTGCGCATATACCCGGCCCAACTCCACAGAACCGTAAAAAGCCTTGGGATAAATGCGGCGGGCGGCTTCGAAAGAAGCCAGGGCCGCTTTATTCTCATTTAATTGCTGCAGCACCATGCCCCGATTATAATAAGCTTCGTAATCGTACGGGTTCAGATCCAGACATTTATTTAAATCCTGTAAAGCACCTTGCCAGTCCTGGCTTTTTCTTTTGGCGAAACTCCGGTTAAAGTAATATCGCCCCACTTTGGGTTTGCGGACAATTAAGGTATCGTAAATAATTTTCGCGGCCTCTGGTTTGTGAATCGCGTTTAAGATGATGGCTTTATTATTAAGGGCATCGTTATTTTTAGGATTGAGCGCAATAGATTTATCCAGGTCGGCTAGGGCTTGGTTAACTTCTCCCATTTGGAGGTAAAGGGTGCCCCGGTTAAAATAAGCGGCCGGATAGTTGGGGTTTAGCCGGATGGCTTGGGTGAAATCGTTTAAAGCGCCTTCCTGGTCTTGCATGGCCATTTTAACAAAGGCCCGGAAATTGTAAGCACTGTCGTTATTGGGTTTTATTTCGAGCGAATGGTTCAGGTTTTTCAACGCTGTTTTATAAGCCCGGTTTAAATAAGCGTAGCGGCTGTTTTCTACTAGCCGGCTGGCACGCTTATCCGGTTGCCGGGTAGCGGCACATCCACTTAAAAAGATTATCAGAAATAAAAATATACCATACTTAGGTCTCATCACTTGCATTTTACACCTCCCGCTGACCATCTAAATTAAAAATATTTTTGAAAATAGACAAAATTCCGCCGGAAAATTATAAAATCTTCTTTCTTCTTTTATTGCTGGTAGCGCGCGACAGTCTACTCTCGTTGTGTAGCCGGTTTACGGCCCGGCGTAGGTGTAACGTTTACCAGGTCGAGCAGATTCGTCGGTGTAAGCAGCAATTGGGGAGGCGGGAATAGCTAATATATGAGCCGGATTTTCCGGTCCAATAGCCGTGCCCTTGGGGCGGCGGTAAATAACGTAATAACGGGCGGTATCGCCATCCCATGCCGGGCTGGGTTTCTCCCAGGTGAGGTAAATATTTTGCCGGTTATTGGTTGCTTTTAATTGCGCCGGTGGGTTGGGGGCCAGCGAATCGAGCCAGGGCATGGTAGGTGGCAAGGCCGGCAAACGGTAGTAGGTGCTGCGCAAACTATCCTGCACCCCCAGCGGGTTGCTCATCACCGATTTAGAACTAAAAAATACACTGTTCTGCACCTGCAACGATTTGCGGTTTAAGCGCAATTGTCGGCCGGTCTCCCGCGGATCGTACCATTCCTTGATTTTAGGGTCGCTGTTGACGCGGTAAGTACCCTGGCCAATGTACAAATGTTTCCCAAAAGTATTCTGGCTCCACCACGCCAGCAGTTTGGCATAATCAGCTATAGGATAACCAATATGGAAATACAGTTGCGGTACATTATAATCGATCCAGCCTTTTTCGAGCCAGCCCCGCATATCGGCGTATAAGTGCTCGTAATTAGTCAGGCCGCCTTTGGTATCGGAACCCCGGGGATCAGCGTCGGTTTTATTTTTCCAGATTGCAAACGGGCTAATACCAAATTTTACGTAGGGTTCAATAGATGCGGTAAAAAGTAACCGGTAAGCAGTTACACGTAAAGTAATCTCATAAAAAAGCGGCCAATTGCAGGATGAAATTAAGCGGGCAAAGCTAAAACATAAAAGAAGTAAATGTATTAGAAATGGTGCCGGGCTTTTTGTGGCCGTAAAAAACAAAATCCCTGGTTACTTACCAAGGATTTTGTTTTTTATAAGTATGAATAAGCGTGTTTTCTACCGGCCAAAATCATCCTGTACCCGCACAATATCATCTTCGTTCGAAGGGTTTTCGGCATCGGTATGTTGCCAGATTTCGGCTAGCACACCCCAGTCGTTTAAACCTACCAGGCGGTGGCGTTCTCCTTGCTTTAAAGTAATATAATTGCCTGGCCCCAGGGTTTTCATTTCACCTTCCGCGTCGGTGTTGCTGGTTACTACGCCTACGTTGCCTTGCACTACTTTCCAAATCTCGGCCCGACGGTGATGGTATTGCCACGACAAACGTTTTTCCGGGGCCACCACTAAAATTTTAGGACTTAGTTTACCCGAAATTTTTAAATCTTCTATCGGCATGCCATCAAAATACGTGTCGGCAAATTGCTGGGCCTGGCTTTCTTCTATTACAAAGAAACCACCCCACGGCCGGGTTTGGTCTTGCTGGTTAATGCTAAATCCTTGTTGAATTAAACGCTGTTCTATCTCCTGAAATAAAGAAGCTTTGCCGCTGTCTGATTGCATATAGTAATAATTAAGGTTTTAATCTTTAAAAAGGTAAACCGCAAATATGCTAAATTCCCATTACGAAATATACTTTCTTCGAAATAATTAATTAATACCGACTAGCCTCTGTTAGTTGGTTTACTGCGGTTTCATCCAAATTTAACTGCGCTGCTTTAATTAAAGAATTTAGTTGTTCTGAAGAAGTAGCACTGGCAATAGGCGCAGTAATGCTGGCACGCGCGATAAGCCAGGCCAATGAAACACTCGCCGGGTCGGAATTATACCGCTGCGCCACATCGTCTAACGCCTGTAGAATGCGGTAGCCCCGTTCGTTTAAATACGCTTTTACGCCGCCACCGCGAGGGCTCTTATTTAAATCGGCTTCGGAGCGGTATTTGCCCGATAAAAAACCTTTGGCTAAGGAAAAATAGCTGATAACGCCTACCTGGTTTTGCGCACAAAGCAATTCCAGTTCTTGCTCGAACCCGGCGCGATCATAAAGATTATATTCCGGTTGGAGACTTTCGTACCGGGGCAGGTTATTTTTCTCGCTTATTTTTAAAGCCTGAGAAAGCTGATCCGGAGTGAAATTAGAAGCGCCGATGGCGCGTACTTTGCCAGCTTTTATTAGTTGGTCATAAGCCGCCAGCGTTTCTTCCTGAGGTGTTTCCGGATCGAAGTAATGCGATTGGTACAAGTCAATGTAATCGGTTTGCAGGCGCCGCAGCGAACCTTCTACCGACTCCAGGATATACTTTTTAGATAGGCCTTTTCGGTCGGGGCTTAATTCGCTGCCGAGTTTGGTGCCGATCAGCATTTTATCGCGACCGCCGTGTTGTTTTAACCAGTTGCCAATAATGGTTTCGGATTCGCCGCCTTTATTGCCGGGTACCCAATTAGAGTAAGAATCGGCGGTATCAATAAAGTTAAGACCGGCATCGGCAAAAGCATCCAATAACGTAAAAGATGTTTTTTCATCAGCGGTCCAGCCAAACACGTTACCGCCAAAGGCCAGCGGCGCTACTTCTAATTCTGATTTTCCTAATTTTCTTTTTTGCATAATTAGTTGAACGCAAGCAGTAGGAGCAGGTTATAAAAAGAAGTATCGGTTTTAGGAATTTCCGGGCGTAAGTTCCCGCAAAATCTTTCGGGCCCGGGCCGAAAAACCCGGGGAAGCATGGGGCAACTGATCTTGGATAATGATTTTTAATTCGTTGGCCAGATCAGGTTCGGTTTTAACCAGATTGGCTAGTACCGTCATGGCGAAGGCTTTTATGGCTACGGGTTCTGTACCCGTTAAATAGTTAAAACAAATATCGACTAGTCGGCCTTGTAATTCGGTAGGAATGCTGATTTTTTGCAAGTACCGGATAGTATTTCTTTTTACGGCATCCGAAACCGGCTTTTCCAGGTTCAAAATCAAATCTTTTAGATAAGGCTGCACCAAGGCCGGATGGCTTTCGGAACAAACGCTAAGAACAAGGGCCGCGCGTTGGGTTACCCGGTATCCGCCGTTAAAGAAAAGTGCCATGAGGATTTTAAAACAGTCCGGATCTGATCCGATATAAGCCGCTATGCGTTGCGCATGGGCTTTGGAATAGTCTTGTAAAAGTGCTGCTTTTATATCCACTACTTTATATTAGTTTACCAAAAACTTTAGACCTAGAACCAGTTATTACTTTTAATTAAGTCTCCCCATAAATCTTTTTATTTCTAAAATATAAAGTAAACCGGATTAGTTTAAATAAATGATAGGGCAAAATATTTTATTCACTTAACTTAGTACCAAAATAATTCCTGATAAAGCATGTATTATAAGATTAAATTTAACGCGCTGCTCCTGCTTTTAACCAGCTTTTCCTTACTAACCCAGGCCCAGCAAAAAAAAGAAATAACCCTGCCGGACATTTTCCAAAAAGGTACTTTTGCCGCTAAATCGGTGAGTGGCGTAAATTGGATGAACAACGGCCAGTACTACAGCTCGGAAGTTGCCGACGAGAAAAACCACGTAACCGATGTGGTGCGCTACGAAGTAACCACCGGCCAACCGGTTAATACGTTAATTGAGGGTGAAGATTTAAAAGTAGCCGGCCAAAACCAGCCGCTTGATTTTGATGATTATACTTTTAGTGCCGACGAAAAGAAAGTTTTATTTTCTACGGGGCGCGAACGGATTTACCGCCGTTCGTCCAAAGCAGATTATTACGTATATGATATAGCTTCTAAAAAATTAACCAAACTGAGCGCGGGCGGCAAACAAATGTACGCTACGTTTTCGCCGGACGGTAAACGGGTAGCTTTTGCCCGGGATAATAATATGTTTTTCGTGGATTTGGGAAACATGAAAGAAACCCAGATAACCAATAATGGTAATTTTAACCAGATCATTAACGGTTCGGCGGACTGGGTGTACGAAGAGGAATTCAGTTTTGCCCAGGGGTTTACCTGGTCGCCGGACGGCGCCAAAATTGCTTTTTACACTTTTGATGAAACCCGCGTACCGGAATACAACATGCAACTGTGGGGTAAATTGTACCCGGAAGATTATAAATTTAAATATCCGAAACCCGGCGAAGCCAATTCCATCGTAACTGTTTCGGTATACGATCTGAACGCCGGCAAAACGATTTTGCTGGATACCGGAAAAGAAACCAATAGTTATTTGCCTCGCCTGAAATGGACTTCGCAGCCCAATCTGGTTTCGATTCAACGCCTGAACCGCCTGCAAAATACCTTTGAATTGCTGCACGTAAATGCTACTACCGGGCAGGCTACGGTAGTTTTAAAAGAAGTGGATAAAGCTTATGTAGACATTACCGACGACCTGACGTACCTGGCTAACGGTAAAAACTTTATTTTTTCTTCCGAAAAAGACGGCTACAACCATTTATACCTGTATACTTTAAACGGCAAACTGGTACGCCAGCTTACAAAAGGTAACTGGGACGTTAGCAGCTTTATTGGCTACGACGAGAAAAATAACTTGCTGTATTACTCGTCCACGGAAGTATCGCCCCTGGATCGCCATTTATATAGTATTAACACCCAGGGCAAAAACAAAAAACGCTTAACGGCTGCCGCTGGTACCCATACCATTAACATGAGCGGCGACTTTAAATATTACATGGATTATTTTTCAGCGGCTAATGTACCCACAACCGTTAGTTTACAAACTGCCAAAGATGGTAAGCTGATAAAAGTACTGGAAAGCAATCAGGCCCTTAAAGATAAACTAGGCCAGTACCAATTAACCCCGCAGGAGTTTTTCTCTTTTAAAACGCAGGACAACACTACCCTGAATGGTTATATGATAAAGCCTGCCAACTTCGATCCGAATAAAAAGTACCCGGTGCTCATGTTTGTATACGGTGGACCCGGTTCGCAACAGGTACTGAATAGTTGGGGAGGAAGTAATTATTTGTGGCACCAATCACTGGCGGCTAAAGGGTTGCTTATTGCCTGCGTAGATAACCGGGGTACGGGTGGCCGGGGAGCAGCTTTTAAAAAAATAACGTACGCCGATTTAGGTAAATACGAAGTAGCCGACCAGGTAGAAGCCGCGCAATATTTAGGAGCCCAAAACTACATCGATAAAAACCGCATTGGTATTTGGGGCCACAGCTTTGGCGGTTACATGACATTACTGGCTTTAACTAAAGGCAACGGGGTATTTAGCGCCGGTATAGCGGTAGCGCCCGTAACCAACTGGCGTTTTTACGACAGCATTTATACCGAACGTTACCTTAAAACCCCGCAAGACAATGCTGCCGGTTACGATACCAATTCCCCGCTGTTTTACGCCAAGCAACTGCAAGGCGAGTTATTGCTCATTCACGGTACCGGCGACGATAATGTGCATTTTCAGAATGCGATAGCCATGCAGGATGCTTTGATTAGTGCGAATAAGCAATTTGAAAGCTTTTATTATCCAAACCGCAACCACGGTATTTCGGGCGGCCCCACGCTCTTGCACCGCTTTACCATGATGACCGATTTCCTGGAACGTAAACTGATACATCCGGCTGATAGCCAAAACCAGTAAAATATTTATTTCCAGTAAAAAGCCCGCTTCCTAAAGCGGGCTTTTTTATTACGCAGTTTTTTTAAATTGCATTATACCCTTGTTAAAACCCGCAATAATTAAGTTATGTTTAGGCCGACAGGTTTGATGATAAGCAGGGCTAAATTCTGGCTAAATAAGGCTAATATATAATTATATTAATCAATAGATTTTAGATCAGGAATAAATTTTGTTTTGGAAAGCGAGAATACTTTAGTTATACTTAACACAGTAAAGTATTCTTTCTTTGCTTAATAAATAGTGCAACGATTAGAGTTTGTATTTATTTAAGATGAGATGTATTTTCATGATGAAAATCGCCTTTTACGACATATTTTGAAAAAGGATGTTGATTTTTAAAATAAAATTGCTTTATATTTGTTTAGTACTAAAAGCAGCAGTATAATATACAAAGCAGAGAATTAACTGTTGCTCTAATCAATTAGATTCATAAATTTAACAACCCTTTTTTATTGCATGTTAGATCTAATCAATTTCATTGCCGTTTCGGTCGCTTTTAATTTGCTTTTTTTTCTGTATGCATCTACCAAGATGAAAAATCAGTTTCAGCCCCTGAAAACTACACTTTTTGCTTTTGTATTTAATGTGCCTTTAAGCATAATTCTGGCTACAGTTTATACCATTATGCTGATTTATGCGCTTACCATTGGCGCCAGCGAAGATTGGATTTGGGAGTACATGGAAAGCGACCCGGCCAACGAATAGTTTCTCTTTATATTTATATTTTTAAGCCGCCGGATAAAGCTTAAATATTTAGAGTAAAATATTTAAGTCTGTTGCTGTATTCTTGCGCCATTAATAGATCAAGTGGAAGGCCTTATTACTTGCTACTTGTGTCTTGATGCTCTTTTTAAAACAAACTTATTTGCTTGCCGGCTTTGGTGCAAAATAAGTTGTAGTTGTAAGGTGGCATGCTGCGGCCTTTTAAATACTTCTGCTGGCTGATTTGAAACAAAGCCGCAATGGCCTCGGCAAATTTTCCTTCTCCCGACATTCTCCGGCCAAAAACACTATCGTTCAGGTTACCCCCGTGGCACGATGCAATTTGCTTTAATACCTTATCGGCACGGTCCGGAAAATTCTTGTAAATCCAATCTTTAAAAATACCTCCAATAGCGCCGTTTAGCCGCACAATATTATAAGCCGCCGAAGAAGCGCCTTCTTCGGCTACTTGTTTTATAATCTCGGGTATTTCGTGGTCGTTGAGGCCCGGTATAATAGGCGCCACCATTACATTAACCGGAATACCGGCTGCGGATAGTTGTTTTACCACGTTTAACCGCTTGGCTGCCGCCGCCGTGCGCGGTTCCAGTTTTTGCCGCAATGGCTCATTTAGGGTGGTAATCGAAATGTTTACGTGTACCAGGTTAAGTTTGCTGAGCGCTTGCAAAAGATCCAAGTCGCGGAGAATAAGCGCATTTTTAGTAATAATGCTGACTGGGTGCTGGTATTGCAGCAAAACCTTGAGTAAGCGGCGGGTAATTTGTAATTTTTGTTCGATGGGCTGGTAGCAATCGGTGTTGCCGGCCAGCATAATGGTTCGGACTTCCCATTTAGGATTTTCGAATTGTTTGGCCAGCACTTCCGGCGCATTTTCTTTTATGATAATCTTGCGTTCAAAATCCAGGCCGGCGCCATAGCCCCAATACTGATGCGAGTTGCGGGCGTAACAATAAATACAGCCGTGTTCGCAGCCCTGGTACGGGTTCATGGAATAGGAGAGACCTAAATCGGGGCTTTCAACCGAGTTGACAATTTTCTTGGGGCGTTCGGTAAAAAATTCGGTTTTGGAATTCTGGAGAAAAGGTGCATCTAAGCCTTCGAGGTGTTCGGTTACGTATTCTTTTTTTAGATACGGGTTAGCCGGGTTAAACTGAGCACCCCGTCCTTTAATATATTTTTCATCAGCTTCCATAACTCTAAATTACGGAGCCTGCTACAAAATAGCTAGTTTTTTACTAGTATTTTTAGTTTTATCTTGCTAAAAATTCTTAATGAGGGTGATTTGACTAAATAAAATAGCAAAATCAGCGTTTTAGGCTGCTTTTGCTATTTTGGGTATCATCTACCTATTAATCTGGTATAAAGTTGAGCAGGTATTGATTTAACAGTCTAAACTTCTACAGCGAAGGCGCAAAAGCTACCCGGATGCACTGATCGTCTTTGTGTTTAAACATCTTATAACCTTCCGGACCTTGCCCCAGCGACCATTTGTGGGTAAGCAGGTAAGCCGGATCTACTTCGCCGGACTGCACGTATTCTAGTAAACGTGGGATATAAGATTGGGCGTGCATTTGGCCCATTTTAAAGGTAAGCGCTTTGTTCATGGCCGCACCCATCGGGAATTTATCCATTAATCCGCCGTATACCCCTACTATCGATATGGTTCCGCCTTTACGGCAAGCCACTATGGCCTGACGCAGTACGGCCGGCCGATCTGATTGCAGGTATAAGTATTGCTTGGTGCGGTCGTATACGTCTTCTAGGCCCGTGCTGTCAGCTTCCATGCCTACGGCATCAATACAACGATCAGGACCGCGGCCGCCGGTCATTTCGCGTAAGCTTTCCAGTATGTCTACTTCTTCGTAGTTTAGTACTTCGGCTTTGCCGTGGGTACGGGCCATTTCCAAGCGTTCGGGTATGCGGTCGATGGCAATAACCCGCTCGGCACCTTTTAACCAGGCACTCCGGATAGCCATTTGACCTACGCCGCCACAGCCCCAAATAGCCACAATATCACCGGGCGCAATATCAGCCATGTCAGCGGCCATGTAACCGGTTGGGAAAGCATCTGAACAGAACAAAGCCGACTCGTCCGAAATACCTTCGGGAATTTTAAACATACCGGAATCGGCATACGGTACCCGGATGTATTCGGCGTGGCTACCGGCGTAACCGCCAAAAGCTTGTGAATAACCAAAAATACCGGCTCCGGCATAACCGTAGGTTTTTTCCAGGAGGGCAGGATGGGTGTTGGAATTGTCGCACAACGACCAGGCGCCCGTATTACAATGGTAACAGCCGCCGCAGCCAATAATAGAACTAACTACCACGCGATCGCCTTTCTTAATCTTGGTTACTTCCGGGCCGGTTTCTACCACCTCACCCATAAATTCGTGGCCAATAATATCGCCTTCGCGCATAGCGGGTACATACCCATCCAGTAGGTGTAAATCAGAACCACATACCGATGACAGTCCTACCCGGACAATGGCATCTTTCGGGTTCAGAATAGAAGGGTCTGGTACCTTTTCTACGTTTAATTTATTTATGCCGGTCCAGCAAAGTGCTTTCATAATTTCTGGTTTACAGGTTTACAATTTGTTTTAGATAATGATGGAAGCACCCGCTAGCGTTTGCCGTGGGGTTGTCCTTCGATGGTTGGTATTTCGCCGCTTTCCATTATTTTTTTAAACTGACGAATATCTTCTTTTACCATTTGGGCCAGAGCCGGATTAATTAAACTGGCTAATCCTTTACCTACTGCACCCAGCGGCGGCCAGTAATAAATATTTACATGTACTTCGGTACCGCGGCCACCGGGCGCTTCCTCAAACCAGACTACGCCGGCATTTTCAATTTCCGAACCCGGCAAAGAATGCCAGGCCAGCACCTTGTTTTCTTCTTCGTGGGTGATCTCCGCATCCCATTCAAAATGCATCCGGCCGGTAGGGTCTTGCGCTACCCAATGCGATTTTTTATTATCCAATTGTTTTACTTCGGAGAGGTGTTGCATAAAGCGGGGCAGGTTCTCCAGGTGGCGCCAGAAATTATAAACGTCATGGCGGTACTTATAAATGGTCAGGCTCTTTTTAATTTTTACCGCATCAATGGGCGTATGGGCCGAATCGCGGTTTAATGCCTTGTTTACCGGGCAATAACCCGTTGCGCCCCGTACCATTAAAGAACTGCCCAAGGTAGCCATGCCAACGCCTAACACCGATTTGTTTTTCTTAAGTCCGTAGTAAGTAAGAGCAGCACCGCCGAGCGCCGATAAAATTCGTTCGGTTGGCCCTACGTTTAAAAAGCTTTTCTGCTTTTTAGTTTTAGGCGGCATTGTGGCGGTAGCATAGTTTTTATTTTTAGCCATATCTTTAAGTTTTCTTTTAAGATACGCAGCAGGAAAAAATGTTGTTAACTAAAAGCCTGGTTAAGTATAATTTAGTTCTTTTTTAAGTATTTATTCCATACTGCCAGGCTACAACAAATTAAAAACCTTGCTGAATAATAACTTGCCCTCACAGGCAATACCGGCTTATAAACTAAAAGGATCGAGTAGGTTTAACGTACCAAAAAACACCCGGTATAATTGCCGCAGCCGTACCGGATCGGTAATACCTTCTTCAATAATTAATTCCAACAAAGAGTCATTGCCATCGGTGTCGGCATCAGATTCGGTTAAAACTACTTCGAAGGTAAAGTCTTTTACCGACAGCAGCACGTTACGGGCTTCATCGTCGGTAAAAAGGGTTCTTACCCGCGATTCGTCGTTGGTTTTTATGATAAATGATTTATCAAAATCCGGGTAGCCTATTACTACATCCTGCATACCAAAGAACTTACCCAGGTCATCAAAAAAGCCTTGTTCGTGGATTGCAAAGCGATAGCCATCGGGGTTACGGAAAGCGGCACTGAAAATAGTTGTCGCATAACCGCCCTCAAAGCCGCCGCCCAGGTCAATGTCGATATCCAGGTGAATAGTTTTGTTTTGTTGGTTTATCTGCGCCCGGTATTGGAGTAAATCGGGGTTCTGGGTTAAATCGTGGTGTAGTTGGTTCCAAACTTCGTCTTCGTTACGGCCCGAAATAATTCTTTCTTCCTGCATAATAATATGGTTTTATATATATTGTTTTCTGCCTTACGACTACGTTCTGAAAAAGATATTATCTATGCTAATCTTAATAGTTAACGCAGCCTGGCGTTTATAAAAGAGTAGTATTACACAAAAGGCCGCAGCTTAGCTGTGGCCTTTTGTGTAACAAACATTATTTAATTTAGATAAAGGCTGTTATTACCGGTTTTGGTTACGCTCGTCCGGATTTTGGTTATTAGCGCCGTAGCCACCCCGCGAACGACTGCCTTCTTGCCGGCGCCGGTCATCTTGCTGGTTTGGGTTGTTATTCCGGTGGGCCCGGCCACTCATCGGATCATAATGCCGGTCGCGGTCTTCGCCGGGGAAACCCCGGTATCCATCGTAACCATAGCTCAACGACCCTGCCGTATTGCCTTCGTTGTAACGGGTGCCATAATCCTGGTAACGGTCCTGGTCGTTGCCGCTGCCCTGACGATTCCGGGCTCTTTGGCGGGAGCCGTACCGGTCTTCTTCACCGGGCTGAACATCCATGTCGTGGTTAAAATCGTTGGATACACTCAGGTCAGCATAATTGCCGTACATACCCCGGTTATACTGGCTTTGCTGGTCGTCGTAAATTTCGTAGCGGCTGTCATCTTCCCGGTTGCGGTCGTCGTGGCGGTTGCGGTTCGGGTCCGGGCGGTGTTCCCGGTGTTCATCGGCAAAACGATTATGTTCGCCCTGGCTAAAACTATTACGATCCCAGTACGCACCGTATACCTTACGGTCCTGATCCGGACGGTTGCGGTTATTGCCGGCATGACCACTATCGGCATTAAAGCCATCGCGGTGCTCCGGGTGACTGTAGCCACCGCGCGAAGAGCCAAAACCCTGTGCGCCGCCGTAGCTGCCCATGTTGCCGTAGTTATTAGAAGCACCGTAGGTATTTCTTTGATTGGCGTGACCCCGGTCATCGCGGTGGTTGTCTCTTAAATCACCATGCTGGTCGCGGGTGGTGCGGTGATCGTCGAAACGGTAAGCGCCCCGATACATTGATTCCCGGTCTTGTCCTCTATCTTGGTTGCCATCGCGGTTATCCCGGTTCCGGCGGTTCTGCTGTTCATCTCTATTATTCATAACTGTTAGTTTAAATGAAACAAAAAGTATTCTGTTGTTTTTAACGCGAGAATGGCTTTGCAGTTTAAATTAGGACGCAGCAAATTTGAATATCTCTTTATAAAGCAGGTTTTATCTGGTTTTGTTACTACCCTGAATTGTTTGGGAAGAAGTATAAATTAGTTGTACCGTCTAAGATTTTCTGAAACGGTAAAGACCAACATTACATAAAACTTTCCACTTACTCATTACTTCATTTCTTCCCGGGGATCGTGCCAGGTATTTAATTTGATTTTTTCGATGAGCAGGTAGTTTTTAAACTGGTGAATCATTTTGCTCATTTCTATTTCCGTTGTTTCCAGGTCGGCTAACTCTTGGTCGGAACCGGCCAGTACGGGTTTCAATTGGGATAAACTTACCTGTAGCTGCGCTATTACCGGCGCCGATTGCTGACGCACGTCGGCGGGTAAAGTTTCGTTTTGGGTATTGGCTTCCATTTCCAAGATATATTTTTCCAGGAAAATAACCATGTCCCAGGGGTTATTAGGTTTTCCCCACACAAATTCAATATTGCACCGGCGGCATTTATATTTATTCGATTTCCAACCTTGTTCGGAGCGAGTAGATCCTAGTAATTTCAGGTGAGAACTTGACTCGCATTTCGGACAGGTGGCATTATCTTTAATAATAGTTTTTAGCTTATCTCTTTTTTGGGTAATCTGTTCCCGGACGGTGGCGTGCCGGTACACCTGATCGGTTAGTTTTTGGCAGGCAGTTCTTAATTCCTGGTGTTCTTCGCTTAAGGAGCCATCCAGCATAAGTTGTTCGGCCCGTTTACTGAAAAACTTAATTAATTTTATTAATTCTTGCTCGTTTGAATTTAAATAGGGACTCATGGCAGAAAACTGAACCTAAAACAAAGTTAAGGAATTTTATGGGTATACTGTCGCCCCCGGCCTTTATTGGTTTAAAGCCCGTTTTTATACCTTGTTCTACTGATTTGTATATGAATAGAATTACCTAAATGTGTGCTTTTAATAGCTTATTTAGCTTTTTAAAATGAAAGTACGTGATGAGCAAAAATGGCATTACAAAACAGTTTACTTTTTATAGATCACACCATCTTTCATTACAAAGCTAATCTGCCGCAATTGCGATATATTTTGGTCCGGCCGACCGTCAACCGCAATAACATCGGCCAGCAAACCAGCTTTTATGCGCCCAATCCTATCATTCAACTTAAAAACATCCGCATTCACCGAAGTGGCCGAGCGGAGTACCGCCATTGGTTTCATGCCGTAAGCCACCATTAGTTCCATTTCCCGCACGTTATCGCCATGGGTAAACACGCCAACATCCCCGCCCATGCAGATGGTAACCCCGGCAGCTAAGGCCGCCGCAAAACTTTTTCTTTTTTGCTGCAGACGGGCAGGTTCGGGTTCTTGGTCTTTCTGCCAGCCCCGGTATTGGGCAATGGCATCGCCGGCCGCCAGGGTAGGGCAGAGGGCCACGCCTTTTTTGCGCATCAGCCGGAATAATTCTGAGTTGCCATTATCGCCGTGTTCAATGGTTGCTACGCCGGCCATAATGGCCCGGCGCATGCCTTCGGGGGTGGAGGCGTGCGCAACAACCTGCCGGCCGCTGCTGCTAGCTACCTCAACCGCAGTTTTTAATTCTGCTTCCGTAAAGGTAGGCTGGGCACTGTTATTTATACCCCAGCCGTAGTCGGCATAAACTTTTATAATATCCGCTCCCTGGCCAATCTGGGTTCGGATTTCTTTTATGAGGCCTTCTGTACCATCGGCTTCGGCAGCGCCTAGCGGTACATCAATATCGTAGCTTAATTCTTTGGGGCCATAACTGCCCGTGGCAACAATAGCCTTAGTAGCAATCTGCAGGCGCGGACCCGGAATAATATTTTTAGCAATAGCTTCTTTTAAACCCACATCGTCGTAACCGGCCCCTTCGGTACCTAAATCCCGGGCAGTAGTAAAGCCTGCTAATAAAGTATTACGGGCGTGTACCGTAGCTCGGGCTGTTCTCTCGGGCCGCGATTCTTTTAAAACCTGATCGTTCCAGGCGGTTTCGTTGTAAGGATGCAGAAATAAATGGCTGTGGCCTTCTATTAGTCCGGGGAGTAAAGTTTTCCCTCTTAGCTCGATTACCTGGGTGTTGGGTGGGGTAGTTGGTTGCAGGCCTACGGCTATAATCTTATTCTTTTGTACCAGTACCTGCCAGCCCGGGTGCATTGCTTCGCCATCAAAAACCTGGTCGGGTTTAAGTAAATACGTTGTTACTTCGTTTGTAAGCTGGGCAGCAACCGGAATGACTGAGCGGCAGAAACAAAATATAGTGGTAAATATAAGAGCTGGAAAGCGCATGGTGAATGATCAGGTTTCTGTTTACAAAAAATCTGCAAGTCCTTTCTATTGCGAATCCGAATCCCAGCTAGAAGCAGGCATTCAGGCAAATCAAATTAAGCTGCAAATGCCACCAAATATACCGGCTATCCTTAGTAGTTTTTATGAAAAGCTTAAAAATTTTAAGCAAGCTGCTTTTGCGAGTGAAAATATTTTAAAAACCTGTTTAGCAATTTTAATACTAAATATCCTTATTGGTTATTAAAATTTTTGAACATTCTCTACTCCTTTAAAAGGGAAGTTACATAATTTATCAGCAACGCTAAACAGATTCTAAACAAGGTTAAATAACACCTGCCCTTAAGAAGTTGGGGAAATATGCGCTGCTACATAAAGGCAGGTGTTTAGCAATTGAAAACACAATAGGCTAACTTGTAAGTACCCGAACAAAGATAGGTTTGCGTTAGTCGTGTATAACTTATTATTGGCTAGGGTACAAAGAGTACTAATTTTTATTGCTGCTTTCCTGAGCGTAATCTAAATTTAATATCCGGCGGAAACTTGGGCTTGGGTACTAGATATTATCATTTAACAATTAGCATCCGGTGAATAAGAAGGAGGGTATCCGTTAAAATTATTTACCAGAAAATGATTTGTTTGTAAGTGTTCCAGGCGTTCATCAATGTAGTGCATGTAAGCGCTAACCTGAGCACTCATGTCAAATTCAACGGTATATACATCTTTGGGTTTGCCCACCTCGTCGGCAGAATATTCCGTAACAATATCGGCCATATTATCGAGTTCGTTTTGAAGAAAACAGCATTCAAAGAAATTCAGGCCATCAATAAATTTTATGTTTTCGGCCGGTAGCTTTCCCATACTCCACTCAAAATAGCTGATATTCTTAAACCAAAGATCTACAAACTGTTCGTGTATTAAAGAAAGGTCTTGTATATATTGATGCTGGTAATGCATACCAACATTATCTATATCGCTTAAACCATTAACAAAAAGGTTCTGATTATCCATTAGAAAGTAGAAGTCTTAGCATATAAGGCTGGTTTTAACAACAGTTTGTTTGGGTTTTGATAAAAGTATACTATACATTTTAAGTTCAGGGTTTAGCAGTTATCCAATACTGTGCCTGAAAATAAATTTTGGAATTGGTATATAAATATTTTTATAGTAACTTCTATGTTTTAGATTAATTTATATTCTACTTAGATACAAGTAAGCCCTTTGGTTTGATAGATTGATAAATTATCGGGTGTAAGCTAATTATAGTATTTTTATTCATTTGTATTATACTGAGTATCGGTGCTTCCATATTGTGGAAAGTTATTCCATAATTTTGATTAATTCAAAGAAATTTAGGCCTTAATATCTAATTTGCTTAAAATTCATTTCATCTTACAAATTAATCTCAAGAAGGTATAAACTATCTGGTTCTTAAACCTAAGCCGCGCATTACTGTAAAGCAGAATTTGCCAGTTATGGATATTACTAAAAAAGAGTGTTGAACCTGGTATTTCGCATTTTGAGATCAGGCAATAGTGGGTAGTGTAAATTGTCTTTTTAAATTTTTGTCATAGCCAATCTTCATTGTTTTTATTTTTTTTATCCTACAGTAATAGTAAAACCTAAACGATTAAGCAAGCTTGGGGTATTCAGACACGCTCCTAATATAAGATGTATTAATTAGTACCGGTAATTTAAAATTGGCTACTTGTTTTTTAACAGTACAAGTTTACGGGTTTTGTACTATGTGGTAATTTGCCAGTCTGTCAATATAAATTGTATTAAATATACAGGTGACTTTTGCCTTTTCTTTTCTTAATAAGTAAGCGATACTTAAACTTTATGAAGTAGTTATTTATAACCTGTTGATTTGTAGATATGTTTGTTTGATTCCACAATGTGTAGAATTTTTACACACATTTTCAAATTCAAATATTAATAAAGAGCTATAAATAGTTAATTATTAATTTATTTAGTTTTGTGGCATTGTTATGGGTGTATTTTGGTTTGGTTAATATTGATTATATTATAATTTATAACTTTTTATCAGTTTAAATTTCTTCAGGATTCTTTTAATTGAAATAATCATAAAATAATTACCTGGTTAACACGGTCTTTTTTCTCTTTTAGACTGGGTGAAGTTCTTGTTATGCTTGTTTAATTGGGGTGTTTTTATTAAAAAGTACAAGATTAAAGTTGTTTTTAATTTTAATATGTATTTACATTGTTTGTACATTGTAAATAAATATCCTAATTAACAGTGCTTATAATGTAGCATAATTATGTATAAAATTTTCAATTAAATGGCGGTTTAAAATAAATTTTACTAAAAATTTAAAATTAATTTGGAATAATAAAATGTAAGCCCTTATATTTGATAAACAAAGTATAGTAAAACCAAGAAGTAAAGTTGTTCTATAAATTGTATCTATCTAATTTATCTCTTTGTGTTTCATTTTTGCTTTAATTGTTTTGCTAATTAAAAGTGCAATTGTTAACTAAATAAACGGTTTTTTCTGGTTGTTTAGTTGTCTTTCTTGGTAGAATCTTATAATTAGTCAATTTGTATCCCCCTTTAACCATTTTAATTAACCATGATGAAAAAACTTTACCCCTTCCTCATCTTTTTGCTTTTGAGCTATTCTGGATTAGCCCAGACGTCCTTCAGTAAATACGAAGCAGAAAGCTATGAAAGAATGAGTGGCATTAACACCGAACAGACGACTGATGTTGGCGGCGGATTAAATGTAGGCCGGTTGGAAATAGGTGATTGGCTGAATTACAAAGTAAAAGTAAGTGCTAATGGTACTTATACTTTTAACTTCCGGGTAGCTGGTAATACCGGCGGGCAGTTTGAAATCCGTTATAATAACGGAGCAGTTCTGAAAACGGTAGATGTGCCGGTAACCAATGGTTGGCAAATATGGACAACAATAAGTGAGCAGGTAAAATTAAAGCCCGGTAACCAAACGCTACAGATAAAGGTTACAAAAGCGGGCTGGAACTTTAATTGGTTTGAAGTAAGTAACACACAAACTACTGAAAATACGGCCGCTACGGAGAACCGAAAGCAAAAAGTGCAGTCTGTAATTACTTTCAGTACTTTAGTTGATAAGACAGTGGGTGCTGCTGCCTATGCTTTAGTAGCTACTAGTACGAATACCGCTACTCCTATTACCTTTACTTCTTCTAATCCGGCCATTGTATCCGTATCGAATGCTACCGGTAAATGGATGGCCACTGTTGTTAGTGCCGGAACCGCTAACATTACTGCTTCTCAATCGGGAAATAACGAATATTTAGCCGCTGCTGATGTGGTGCAGGCCCAGGTTGTAAAAGTGCCAGCAAGTTCAGGACCTACTACTGCTCCTACTGCCACCAGAATTGAGGCGGAACGTTATATCAGCATGAGTGGTATTAATTCTCATGCAACTACCGATGAAGGCGGTGGCTTAAATGTAGCGTGGATAGATGCTAATGACTGGCTCAAGTATAATGTGAACGTGAGTGCTACGGGTACTTACCCGTTAAGCTTCCGGGTAGCTGGTTATTCCGGTGGTCAGTTTGAGATCCGGAACAGCAGCGGGGCAGTACTGAATACCGTAAATGTACCGGTAACCGGGGGCTGG
>Ga0210040_10000707_pt1 | contig 53651 bp, 32 predicted proteins | sample CryGeyCG12114_NA_FD_185462 | JGI IMG/M metagenome (GOLD analysis project Ga0210040, IMG submission 185462) | Groundwater microbial communities from aquifer - Crystal Geyser CG19_WC_8/21/14_NA (SPAdes) (version 2) | ecosystem: Environmental > Aquatic > Deep subsurface > Groundwater | place: USA...
TTACCTTTTGCCCAGCCGGTATTGCCAATCCGACCAGTTAGTGCGTTTTGCGCAGCATCGGTTTGGCCGGATAGATAACGATTTTTCGAAGGTAATTGCTATTACCGACTGGATTTACAAGAATGTAGAATACCTGAGCGGCAGCTCTAACGCCCAAACATCTGCCTACGATACTATTACGCAACAAGCGGGCGTATGCCGCGATTTTGCCCATTTAGGCATTGCCTTATGCCGGGCACTTACCATTCCGGCGCGTTATTTTACCTGCTATGCTTATAAACTAAAGCCCACCGATTTTCATGCCTGTTTCGAAGCTTACATTGGTGGCAAGTGGATTGTTTTTGATGCTACCCGCTTAGCTCCCCTTAACGGATTGGTTAAAATAGCCCACGGCCGGGATGCCACGGATGTATCGGTAGCTACCTCTTACGGCAATATTTCTCTTAACTTTATGCAAGTTGGTTGCGAAGCCTTAGAAGAAGATTTTGTACCTGTTTATTACGATAGCTCCAGCCAAAGTGGCTTGTCTTATTAACTAACGTTACGCAAAATCTACTTAAATAAAATAATTTAACTTAAGTAAAGAGAAAAATTTAAGTTAAAGGATGTTGTCATCATTATTTTAATTTAAAGCAAGCAATCGATTGTGTGGCCAGTTACTTCTATAGCGGGCACGCATATACTTTGTACACCGCCTATAAATAACGATAAATCACAATTCACTTAACAATTATTACCAGTATCATCCACACTAGCTTTATTCTTTATTAAATACATATTTATAAATATCACATCAGCATATGTCTTAATAACTTTTATAATAAAAGAACAAACCCACATATCTGCATCAATGCACAATATTTACCTAAATAGTTGTTATAAACAGCTTTTAAGACTCCCGCAAATTAATTCCTGTATAAAACTTTATATATTAACTACATTTATATACTTTTGGTAATATATGAATAATATTCAATTTTCATTTTACAGAACCTTATGCCAAAATTTTACCCTCTGCTTCAACAACAGCTTAAATAATACAACTCTTTACATTTAAACAAGTTCTAATCCAAAAGCACCACCCTCGCTGATTAAATTAACACCAATAAAGCAGAAGCTCTTTCCGGCAGATAAATTTAGGCTACTGGTTACTCCTGCTAGTTAGAAAAACAAGACATATTAATATGATAGCAAAAGTATCTGATTTATCAAGGCTCCTACTGGCCTTAGCCCTCCTTTTTACCTACCAGACCGTTCGCACAAACTATTACTACCGTTGCAGGCAATGGTACCTCCTTCTTAGCTAGCAATGGCCCTTCTTCTTACTTAATACATGATGGTGGTCCGGCTACCAGTGCTTCCATATCGCTGCCTGTAGGAGTGGCGGTAGATAAACACGGCAATATTTTTATTGCTGATTTACATGCTAATTCTATTCGGAAAGTAAATGCCAGCACCGGCATTATCAGCACGGTAGCAGGTAATGGAACGGCTGGTTCTGTTGGTGGTGGCGGCTTAGCTACCAGTACGCCCCTCAATGGTCCTACGGATGTAGCCGTAGATGCAAGCGGCAATCTTTATATTCTGGATATAGGCAACAACTGTATCTGGAAAGTAAACGCTGGTGATGGCATAATTCATAAAATAGAAACCTTTGTGAGCAATTTCGCTACCGAAGGCGATTTAACCTTAGACGCGGTAGGTAATGTTTATTACGCTAAATCTAACCGGGTTATGAAAATAAACCCGAATAATAGACCAACTGCAGTAGCGGGAAACGGTACTGCCAGCTACAGTGGCGATGGTGGTTTAGCTACTAATGCCCTGGTAAAGAATGTGGGAGGAGTAGCAGTAGATGCCAGTGGTAATATTTACATAGCCGGAGATAACCGCATCCGAAAAATAAATGCCAGTGATGGTATTATTAATACCATAGCCGGTAATGGCACGGCCGGTTACACCGGCGACGGCGGTTTAGCAATTAATGCTTTATTAACTAGTGGTGCTATAGTAATAGACGCAAGTAACAATATTTATATAACGGATGGAACCAATAACCGTGTTCGGAAAATTAACGCCAGCAATGGTATAATTAGTACCATTGCTGGTAATGGTCCGGGTGGTTATCTCTCTTCTGATGGCAGAACTGGCTACAAAGGCGATGGCGGTTTAGCAACCGAGGCCTGGCTGAGTATACCCTCTAACATTGCCGTAGACCCGAATCAGGATGTTTATATTGCTGACGTTTATAACTATCGTATCCGCAAGATTGATATGCCATCTGGGCCTATCATTACGACACAACCGGTAGCTGCAACTATTTTTGCAGAGCAAAATGCTAATTTTACCATAACTGCCTCCGGCATCAATTTAACTTACCAATGGCAGGAAAAAAGAGGTACTGGCGATTTTGTTGATATTTCGGATGGTGGCTTATACAGCGGTACTACTTCGGCAACCTTAACTCTTACCAAAGCTTCCATTTCTATGAATGGCTACCAGTATCGGGTGGTGGTTAGCAATGGTATTGCTGCCACTTCTAATACGGTAACCTTAACCGTTAATGCACCTGCTTCGGTAAATACTGGTGCTTGGCAAGTGGTAGGTACCATCGGCTTTTCAGAAGGACGGGCTCACTCCCCTGAATTAGCGCTTGATGCCAATGGTACTCCTTTTATGGCTTATCGTGACGAGGCAAAATATAATCGAATATCGGTAAAAAAGTTTAACGGCACCAGTTGGGAGAATGTTGGACCAGCCGGGTTTTCAGCAGGATACACAGGATATGTGAGCATAGCAATAGATGCTAGCGGTAATCCTTTTATTGCCTATAATGATTTAGAAAACGGAGGCAAAGCTACGGTTAAAAAATTTAATGGGAGTGGCTGGGTAGATGTTGGAAGTGGGCATATTTCGGTTGGTGAGACTGATTATAACAGCATAGCGCTGGATGCATCCGGTAATCCTTATGTAGTTTATACAGATGGAACAAACAGAAATAGAGCAACGGTAAAAAAGTTTAATGGCAGTAGCTGGGTAGATGTTGGGCAAGGCGGGTTTTCCACAGGAGAAGCTAGATATACCCGTCTGGTTCTGGATGCGAATGATACCCCTTTAGTCGCTTATGTGGACTATGTAAATGGCAAAGCAACAGTTAAGAAATTTAATGGCAGTAGTTAGGTAGATGTAGGTACCGCAGGCGTATCAATGGCACAAGTTAACCAAACCAGCATAGCCTTGGATGCGAACGGCACTCCTTATGTAGCTTATTGAGATACGGGGAATTGGGGTAAAGCCGCAGTAAAAAAGTTTAATGGCACTAGCTGGGTAGATGTAGGAGCAGCGTATGTTTCAGCCGCTCAGATTTTACATCCCACCATAGCCGTGGATGCAAACGGTTTCCCTTTTATAGCGTATTCGGCTATGAATGAAAATAAAGGTAAGGCTACGGTAAAGAAGTATGATGGCAATAACTGGGTAGATGTTGGTACCGCTGGCTTTTCAGCCGGAAGTGCAAGTTTTACCTCTATAACCTTAGACGAGAATGGCATCCCTTTTGTCGCTTATGTGGATTATGCAAATGGCCAGAAAGCTACAGTAATGAAGTTTGCTGGTAATACACTAACCGCACCTACCGTTACAGCTTCCGCCAACTGCGGCCCCGGTGCCGCAACCTTAACCGCAGCAGGAGCCGCAAATGGAAATTACCGTTGGTATAATACCGCCACCGGAGGTACCGCAATCTCATCCGCAACTAATGCCACTTATACTACTCCTGCTTTAACCACTACCACAACTTATTATGTATCGGTAGTGAGCGGCACTAATGAAAGTGAAAGAACCGCCGTAACCGCTACCATTATTCCTTTACCTTCCGTGCCGGTAGTTACAGCTAACTTAACTTACTGCCAGGGAACTACCGCTCCAACGTTAACAGCAACGGGTGAGAACCTGAAGTGGTATACAACAGCAATTGAAGGCACAGGTCTAACTACCGCTCCCACGCCCAGTACAGCAGTTGCAGGCAATACAGATTATTATGTATTACAAACGGTAAATGGTTGTGAGAGCGAAAGAGCCAGAATAACTGTAAATATAACGCCGGCACCAGTAGTTACCCTGGCAGCTTTTACGGATGTTTGTAGCACTACAAGCGATCTGGTTTTAACCGGAGGTCAACCAACCGGAGGCACTTATTCCGGTAACGGGGTAAGCAATGGTGTATTTAATGCATCTATGGCAAGTGTTGGCACGCATACCATTACCTATACTTATACTGCCAATGGCTGTACCAATACGGTTACGCAGGATATTACTGTTACTACCTGCACAGGCCTAGAAGAAACTAAATTAGCAGCCACCCTTTCGCTTTATCCAAATCCTACGAACGATAAGCTACAGGTAATTTTGCCATTACCTGGTAAAACAACCATGAGATTAAGGTTATTGAATACCAAAGGGCAAATTGTTCTGCAGCGAAATTACCCGAAAGTATCAGAAGAGTTTAACCAAGTGCTAACTTTAAAAGATAAAGCTCAGGGTATTTACCTGTTGCAGCTTATTACAGATGATGAAATTATCTCCAAACGAGTAATTATAGAATAAGCTACTTACTATATTAAACCTCAAGGCTATTATAAGCTTCATTATGCTCAGAACTCGAAAAAATTGTTAAAGCGCTATTGAATACAGCAGAAAACTTTAAGATCATAAAACTCTTAATTTGATTCCATAAAAGGATTACACCAATAAATATCAAGAGCATTTATTCAAATATTGATTCCTAAATAAAAAGTCCTGTATATAATATGGTATACAGGACTTTTTATTTCTACTCTGTGCTAACAAAAGATAGGAACTATTTATTGTTCTCTCAATTAAACATGGAGCAGACCACAAAGTTTATATGATAAATGAACATTTCTAATTAGTTTGTAATAAAGGAGCATCTCAATTTTATGAAAACTTGAATATAACTGACAAAGTCTACCTACTCCAATACTTACAAAATTTGGTTGATTTGTATTATAATAATTAATATTAAATAATTTATATATTTTAAACAGCTTTATATAGTTCCATTTTCTCAGCTACAAAAACATTACTTAAATACGTGTTTTGGCTTTATATTTCAATGTTACGATTAATCCAAAAATCAGCAACAATATATCTATAAAACCGCTTAAACGCATCACAAAGGCCATATTTAATAATTTATACACATAAAAGAAACGTTACAAACCAGGCTACATTGTCCTTTTTATAAAGTAAAATAGACAGTACTTTTATTATGTTGAAAGTGCAACAGAGCCTCAACAGATAATATTGAGTTAAATATTTAATATTACAAGAGGCAAACCAAGACTGGTCTTAAAAGCTGAAGCACTTGATACACCATTTTAATAGTAACAAGCATTTATTTAAAATTGAGGAATAGTATCATGGAAACCCAAATCTTTATAGCCAAGCCGTTGTCTGATCATCTGGATAAGGTAAAAGTTTTATTAAATAAGGCTACCGCAGCATATGACTTCAATGTAAAGTGTGCCAGTTCCAACTTTGGCAATAATGGACTAATCGCTTTAAACACTTCTACTTACGAAGGCAAAGACCTAAAGAGAGCTGCCATTGATATTGTAGAGGTCCCTAATAAAGTAGAACGGGAAAATATCATAGCTTCCATCACGGCTTATTATCAATTAGTTCAGGCCCGCGCAAACGCAGCTGGTAAAATAAGCAAAGACGATATGCTAGCCGTATTAAATTACTTCTCCAGCGAAGAGAAGATGGCTGCTTAAACTTCTTCATCCAATTTTAATCATTAAAATATAATTTAATCCTGGCCTTGGTCAGGACTTTTTATTTGTCTATGATTTTGCGAACTATCAAAGTTCTACTACCAGTAATTGCCAGCAATAAGTGCTAATTGATACTTTCCTACAGTCTATCCATTAGTACGCTTACGGCCAATTACATCTTAGTCAGGTGCAGCCTTATAAGCCCAGAGCCCTAATGAAGATGCTCTATATTATTTGACTTTAAAGCCAAGAGAATCACCAGATAAACCGCTATTTTTGCGGTATGTTAATCACCGGTTACGCGCTCCTGATTACCCTGGCTTGGGTTGGCGTTAGTATTTACCTACTAATTAATTGCCGCAAAGTTAATTATTTAAAGGATGTTTCTCTTAAAGCTGGCTTGCCAGAGCCGGCGGTAGCTATTATTGTTGCTGTAAAAGACGAAGAGGCCGAAGTAGAAGCCGCCTTAACCAGCGTATGCCGGCTTAGTTACCAAAACGCTAAAATTATTGTAATAAACGATCGCTCTACCGATCGCACCCCGGAAATCCTGCAAAAGATGGTATTGGCCAATCCGGCCCTTGCCGTTATTACGGTTAAAGAGCTACCGGCGGGCTGGTTAGGTAAAAACCATGCCTTATACCAGGGGTATGTTGCCTCTGCTGCAGAATGGATGCTTTTTACGGATGCTGATGTTATTTTTAATCCGGAAGCTTTAAAGAAAGCCATGAATTATGTGGCGGCAAAGCAGTTAGATCATTTGGTAGTACTACCCGAAATAACATCCCCCTCAAGTTTATTTAAAAGTGTAATGAATACCTTTTCCATTATGCTGGAACTGCGGCAACGCCCCTGGGATATACCCAATCCTAAATCCAACGCTTCTATCGGTGTGGGGGCCTTCAACCTGGTTAAACGATCGGCTTACGAAAAGATCGGCACCCATGCGGCCTTTTCCCTCCGTCCGGACGATGACCTGAAACTGGGGGAGCGCATAAAGGCGGCGGGCTTCCGGCAAGATGTGGTATACGGCGAAGCAGAAGTTTCTTTAGCCTGGTATACCAGCCTGAAGGAATTTGTAAACGGACTAATGAAAAACACCTTTTCGGTTTCTAATTACCACTTACCTACTGCTATTGGTATGGCCCTGGCTACCTTTTTAGCTTTTGTGCTTCCCCTACCCTTTTTGCTGCTGCTGGGCAGTTTCGGTCAGGTTTTAGCCCTTATTCTACTCACGTCCCAAATAATGCTCATGCTATTTAAAAGTGGCGTGCACGGCAAATGGTGGCATGCGCTCCTGATTCCGTTTGCCGGTGCTGTGGTGGTTTATATTATCCTAAAATCAGCTTTTAAAACCATCAGGCAAGACGGTATTTACTGGCGCGAAAGCTTTTATCCATTATCAGAATTAAAGAAGCAGCGGTAAGGAGAATGCTGCTGACCCAAGCCTTACCAGTGTAACCAAGAGCGTAAAAGGTTGCTTTCTGTTATGAAAAAAGAATGAGTAGGCATTGTGCCCGCCCCGAGAAATTGGATAGTTTAGAAGGCGAAAACGGCTTAAATAGTTTGGAGAAGATAATTATAAACTCAAATACATGTATACGGAGTTGGACAACAAAATGCTCAAAGGCGTTTTGTCAAAGAAAGTTAAGGCACTGCCAGCATTAAGCTCTGCTAATACTTACCTGATAGAAAGTCATTAGGTAAGTATTAACAGAGCTTGACGGGTAGTAAAGCTACCCCATGTATTATTATAAGCCGGTGATAAATAATAAAGTTGAAGTAATATACATTAAGATTATACTTAATCTTATGGGATTCCGGGCTACTGGAAGAGTACTTGATATGAGTGATTTTACCGTTCTCAAGGAGGTCTACTAAGTAGATAGCTTGCATGAACATAATTCTCAATACCCAGTTTTTATTTCCAGAAATAGCAATAAATTATATAACCATTCTTCATCAAGTATAAATAGTATATTACTGCCGAAATTAGAATAGACCATTATTTCCGAATGGAAAATTTATAAATGCTACTGGTTTTATAAGTATTGCCTGGCTCTAACACAGTTGATGCAAATTGAGGTTGATTAGGCGCATCCGGGAAGTGCTGGGTTTCCAAGCAGAAAGCAGTCCTGAAATCATCTTTGCTACCGCCTTTAAATGTATTTTGGCTTTGCATAAAGTTACCACTGTAGAACTGCAAACCCGGCTCTTGCGTGGACACTTCCATCATAATACCACTTTTATCACCGATTACAGTAGCTGCTTTGTTCATTTCACCTCCGTTACTAGTATTCAATACATAGTTATGGTCATAACCGCCGCCATTCTGTAATTGCTCATTTTTTTGCTTAATGCGGGCACCAATAGCGGTAGGTTGACGGAAGTCAAAAGGTGTATTAGCTACGGTAACTATTTTACCGGTAGGAATTAAGGTAGCATCTACAGGCGTAAACTGATCGGCATTTATCTGTAATATATGGTTTAGGATAGAGCCGCTGCCTTCCCCGTTGAGGTTGAAGAAAGCATGGTTGGTCAGGTTAATAATGGTCTTTTTATCTGTAGTAGCTTCGTAATCCATCCACAACTCATTGGCATTGGTGAAAACATACGTCACCTTTAACTTTAAATTGCCCGGAAAGCCTTCTTCCATGTCCTTCGATAAATAAGTTAGTTCTAAAGTATGATCATCTGTTTGGTTTGCCTGCCAGACTACATCTTGAAAGCCTTTCTTGCCGCCGTGCAAGGTGTTTGGGCCGTTATTAGTGAACAAAGTATACTCTTTTCCATCCAAGGTAAACTTACCTTTGGCTATACGATTGCCAAAGCGGCCGATAGTAGCGCCAAAATAAGGTTCGGTTGAAGATTCGTATGCTGCGGCATTTTTAAAACCGACTACTACATCCGTTAACTTTTCTGTTTTATCCGGCACCAGCAAACTTACTAAGCGCCCGCCGTAATTAGTAAAGGAAGCTTTGGCGCCTTTGCTGTTAGTTAGCGTGTACAGATTTACTTCGGTTCCATCTTTTAACTTACCAAATGGAGCAGCTGTTGTACTTGTACCTTTGGCTGATTCAGCCGTAGTGGATGATGTTGTTGTGTCCTGCTTATTCTCCGATTTAGTAGTACTATTACAGCCGGTTAAAAAGGTGGCAGTTACTAATCCGAACAGGGTAAATAAAAGGAAAGTAGCCTTAAAGTTCTTTTTTTTCATAATAGTATTGTTTCATTAATCTTCTTTTCTTTATTTTTTACTCTTGTCTTCTTTAAATTCAATATGAAGCATCTGTTTCACCAGCGGGGAAGCGAATAGGCTTACCGGACGGAACGAGTACCCCAAACTCCGGCGATCCATCGGGTTTCCAGGTAAACGGCTGCAACCGGATTTCCCGTTGCCAGCCCGGCGTAGTAGATTTTTTCGCGTGATAGAAAATCCAATCTTCGGTATTATCCGGCGATTTGGTAAAACTGCAGTGCCCCACCCCAAACACATAATCTGTTGATTGAAATACCGGCCCGGACTTCACCCAGTTTTCCGGCTGCATGGGGTTTAAAGTAGTATCGGCTAAACTTAGTTGCGCCAGTCGGTATTCCTTCAGCCACGATTCGCGGCAAGAGTAAATAATAAAAGCCTTTCCGTTTTTGCGCAATAGTTCCGGACCTTCGTTTAAATCCAGTTCGCCCCCGATTTCCCATTCTTCGGTAGGTGCCGATATCTTTACCCGGTTGCTGCTAATGGTCCAGGGATTGCTCATGGTGGCAATATATAAATTTTGTTTTGTTTTATCGGTAGCCGCATTTTCTTCCCAGCCCGACCACACGGCATACAACTGGCCATTCATGCGGAAAGGACTTAAATCAATAGCCCATTTTACCGTGGCCGGATCCGAGATATTGTCGCCGGTGTACAGCATGCCTTTATCCTGGTAAGGCCCAAACGGATCATCAGAAACCGATTCTAATACCCCCGACCGCTGGTGAATAAAAGGCCCGCCGGCTACTTTACCGGCTGCATAATAAATGTACCACTTGCCGTTGAAGAAATGAAGTTCGGGCGCCCAGATATTGCTTTTGTTCCAGCCGCTGGCCGGTGCCCGCCACACCACTACCCGCTCACCCAGTTGGGTTAGTTTTGCTGATTGAGAAACATATATTCCGCCTGATCCGGAACCACAGGCATAATAAAACCCATCTTTTTTAAGAACCCACGGATCCGCCCCATCGGTAAGCGGATTAGTGAAATATGCCTCTTTGACCGATTGCTTAAGACTACTGTTTTTTTTAGTTTGCGCCGTTTTAATAGCGCAGCCGGGAAGTATGAATAGGTAACATAAAAGCATAAATATGAAAAAATGCTTTTTAATCATTGCGCTGCTAAATTTGTTTGTTTCTGATTGTGCTTTGCTGCTCCTTAACTGATTTTTAATATAGGAAAGGTCGCGTCTATTGCTTCTCTGCCTATACCCACTGCAATGAACCAGGATAAAGAAAATAATGGTAAAATAATCATTAACGGTTAGTGATCTCTCTAATAAACTTTACTTCTGCCTCCTGGTAAGGCACACCATCTTTCCGAAATATATCATGAAACCACAAGGGCGGTTCTGCTGTGTACGTTTTCGTCCAGGAATCCCAAGGGTAAATAGTTTGCGTTTTGCCATCAACAAAACCCCAATTGTACATGGCTATATTATACTTCTTTGCCACCGGTAAGAAACTTTGAAAAGTACTGCCATTAGGACGAGCCATATACTCGGTACACAAAAGAGGCCGGTTGTATCGTTGCAACCAATTAATACGCTTTTCGAATTCCGGGGCTTTATCGTAATTATGAAAGGAAATAATATCGGATTGCGCTATTTGCACTTTCTCAATAGGTTTCAATTTATCCGCCGATGACCAATCGCCCACCCATATGCCGGAAGTAAGGGGCTGCGAGGGATTAACTGATCTTGCCCAAACAAATGATTTTTCCAGTAAAGGGAGCACTAATGCTACTTTATTCGGAAGTTCTACTTTTTCGTAGGATGGCCCGGTCATATTATCTGGTTCGTTCCAGATATCCCAAATTAATATCCGTTTATCGTTCGCGAACCTTTTAACGACACCTTTTACATATCTTTCTAAACGCGGGTATTGGGTAGAATCTTTTAAAGCATACTGACCGGGACTCTGGACCCAACCCGAATTATGAACATGGGGTCGGGGAGCACGTTGAAAACCTAACTTCGGGAAAGGATCCCAGCAGGAATCAAATAGTACCATCATGGGTTTTATTTGGTGGCGTTGCGCAATTTTTAAAAAAGTATCCATGCGGTTAAATAACCCAATAGAATCTTGTTGATACAGCAAGTCGTGCAAAAATACGCGTGCCGTATTCATGCCCAATGATTGAGCCCAACCTAGTTCACGGTTAATAGTTAGAGTATCAAAGGTTGCAGCCTGCCACATTTCTAATTGATTAATGGCGGAGCTGGGCATAAAATTAGCTCCCACCAACCAGCTTTGCCGGGCATACCACTGATTGGCTTGTTCACTGGTCCAGATATTACGGCCATTTTCTTGGGTTGCTACTTTTTTTACCGAGCAATTCTGGCAGCATAATAACAGAACTAATATTAAAATCTTAACTTTAAGAATATTCATAGTAGTCAGTTTGTTGTAATATCAATCTTTAAGAATATTTTTTTTATAGTTAGGGGGTTATGTTTGATCTAGTCGTTAAAATTAAAAAATCAATGCTGTTTTAAATTATAATAACTAAGTCTCGCCATAGCTTAAAGGGATGGCATTTCATTGAAGCCATACCTGCTGGGTAAAAGCACCGTTTACGGCGGCATCCCATACTTCTAACCGCACCCATTTTCTATCTTTAAGGTTAGTTTTAAAAGTAAATTGCTTTTCCCCAAAGGCTTGAGTGGTATTCAGGTTAATTCTTTCCCGGTAAACCTGCGTACCATCACCGGAAATTATTTCGGCAAAATTTAGGGGAAATGTCCAGTCGATGTTAGTAACAATAGTGGCCTTACCGTTCTGGGGCAATACCGCTGTTTCACCCGACTTTTTCCCGTTTACTGTAAAAGCTGGCAATAACACTTCGCCGGTAGAAACAAAAAATTTCCCTTGCTGCATTGCATCCAGTATTGGTTGCCAGCCCTCGTTGTAATTAGGCAACTTATCTAATTGCAGGTAATTTACGTTCAGATGGGCATACATTTCGTTTTCCGGTTCTACGGTAAATAAATCAGCCTCTGCAATTACATGTTTTTTCAAGCCCCAATTAGCCATATCATCCATTAAATCCAGCACCCGCTTACTTAATCTGGGTTCTGATAATTCGCCGGGTATATTTTTCCAGGCCGCGCCAAAAAACCGCTCAGATTTAAAAAAAGCTTCTTCTTTGTATTGATCGGGGTAGCCGGTAGAGCCTTTGGTGCGGGCGTGGGCCGTCCAGGCCAGTCCGTTTTCGAGTTCCAGTAATTTCAACATCTCTGCCTTGTTGCCAACGCGGTACACTTTGCCGTATCGGGCATCTTCGGTTACAAATGGCACTTCGGGTTTACGGGACATGATCCAGTAAATTGGTTTCGGAAAGAATTGTAACCAATGACCGCCAAAAAACTCGTTCGGTTCCTCACCGGGCAGCAATAAAAAATTATTACTGGAGAGCCGTTTGCACTGATCAAATAATGCTTTCAGTTCCAGTAATCGTTGCTCATCGGGCCCTTTCGGATGTGCCGTATAATGAAACTCGCCCAGATGCACAATATCGATACCAGTAGCTTTAAAAACGTTTACAAAGCTGGGCGTTTCCGGCACTGGTTTATTAGCCAGCACCACCTGCATAATAAATTCGTTATGAAAATGGCTCGACATGGTTTTATAGCCCGGCAATGCTACGTAAGCATCGTTATGGGTAAAGCTTTTTACTTCTTCCAAGGCTTTAGCGGGCTCCTCCGTGCTCAGCAGGCAGAAAAAATTTAGCCGCTGTTGCGTTTGGGGCGGAGCATTAAACCACGGCACCCATCGTTTGTCTCCCATTAAATCCTGCCGGATACCAATGCCAAAATCCGGCACCATATTCCGGTAATTACGGCCGAACCACGTGAACTTCAGGTTAAAGGCTTCGTCTAAAGGATAAAAATACTGGTGCGGCGCCGGAAATAAAGCCAGACTGCCGTTGCTACTGGCCCCTATAATGGTGCGGTATTTAACCGCTAAATCTTGGCTCTGCTGGTTTGCATTCACCGGCACCGTTTGTAGTTGATTCTGGGTATCCGACCAGGCGAGGCTAGTCCAGAGAGGTTTGTTACCTACTAATCCGGCATCGTAAAGAATAGCCGTTGAGTCTACTTCGGTCGCCATTACGGCGGCTACATTAAACAACGGACTTCCGTTATACAAGGTAATTTCGAGAGCGCCCTTAAAGGTGGCCGCTTGCACTTCATCTATTCTGATTATGGTGCGAGAACCAGCTGTACGGACACTGGCGGCTCGCTTGTTCAGCTTAACGGAATAAGATTGATGGGGCCTTTTGTTTGTTTTATCGAAAAAAATATTCCAGCCGTTCTGCGAAATTAAATTTCGTTTGCCTACAGTCAGAACGAACGCCGGGTCTAAGGCGGCGGCAATTTCTTTAAACTCACCTTTCCGGGTTAATTGAATACTGGTAAACAGGGGGCTGCCTTGGTTTAGGTTTACTATTAATTTAGCCTTTTCGGCTTGTTTTACCGGCCAGCTTACTTCCAGGCGGCTATCGGTACTGGTAACTTTAGTCCCGTTCTTTTTCTGATATTCCGACAAATCAACTAATACCTGAGCCTGAGCCAGCATGTTGCTAAACAATAAAAGCATCCATAAACTTATCTTCCAAACTCGCTTAAAAGTAATTCTTACCATTCTATTGCTATCATATAAACCTACATCAAACTGCACGTATAATTTCTGTTTTACATTTTAACCTCTTCGTGCTATGGGAAAGCCGCCAGTGTTTTTGAAAAAGTCATAACGTATATCTTATGCTAAGCGCTTTTAACATTGAAAGCTAAATACTTATCATCTTCGTACCACGGGGAACTGGGAAATACGCAATGTGGTGCAGCCATAAGGAATTAAAGTAATTTCCTCCTCTGCACTGCCAGTTTGCAAATCAGATGTTATACTGTAAGGTATCGGACCGGCCATGTCGTTGTACAATTGCCAGGAAGGAATCTGTTTGGCTTTGGCTTTTATTTCGATTGGCGCATTCGCTATGCTCCAGGGGTAAGTAGAGGTGGCTTCTTTCGCAATTACTCTAAAGCTTTCCTCTAGTTTGTCTTCGCGTACTTGTAATAAGCCGTAATTCCAGGGAGTGGTGGGGCGTACTTCCATATATTGTGCGCCATACCAAAGCGGATCTTTTTCATTTTTTACCGTTTTCCAATTTTCGCCTATTTTCAAAGCGTAGGTTATAGGACCGCGCTCTACCGCCATGGAATTCTCATACCAGGTACTTTTGAATACATGCATCGGCAGTTGCAATTGCACCACATCGCCGAATTTCCATTCCCGGTTTACAATTACTATCTGATTGCCGGTTGCTTCCTGCCAGGTTTTACCATTTATAGAGATCGTTGCTTTTTTGCACCATTCCGGCAGGCGAAGGTGGAAAGGGAAAGATACAGTTTTAGTTTTTTTGTCAGTGGTTAAAGTAAATTTAATAATATCGCTGAACGGGTAATTCGTTTCTTCTACAAGTTTAACTTCGGTGCCACCTGCTACTTTGGCTTTCACTTCGCTCGGCGAGAACACCAAGGCTGCTAAACCATTATCCGGAGTAGCATACCACAAGTTTTGGGTAAATTTAGGCCAGCCCTGGTGCATATTGGCAGTACAGCAAGGATAACCGGTAAGCAATCCGTAACAGGCATCCGTGCCCCCGTGGTTTTCGTTAAAGTTGCGGATATGCCGCGTAAGCATTACCTGGTTGGCCTGCTGAAAATACTGCCTGGCCATATAATCATCGGTAGCTTGCGTAGGTAAAGCATTAAAGGCTATTTTCTCCAGGTGGTCGGCAAAGCTTACCTGGCCTGTAATAGCTAATTGACTTTCAAGAGAAAACATCATTTCCACGGCAGAGCATAATTCTGAACCCTGGGTTGGATTGTTCCCGTGCAACGCTTCATCGCCCCCGTATAAACCCTGGGCTTGTCCGTTAAATTTTCGAATATCGGCAAAAGCTTTATTCGTGGCATCCAGGTATTTTTGCTCGGGATGTTGCTGGTAGTAAATAAGCGGGGCTTTTATGCCTTGGGCCAGGTTTACACAATGGATGCTGCCTTGGGTAGCCAGCATTTCGCCTTTCAGAAAGGCGCCGGTATAATCAAAAGTCTGCTGGTGAACGAGGTTAGCCAAATCCAATAAGAAAGCATCACCGGTAATATTGTAAAGCCAGTAAACCCCCATCAGGTTATCGCCACCCCGGTAACGTGCCCAGAAAGTCCAATGGTCCAGCGGGTTTTTAGGTAATTCTTTTAATTGGTATTTAAAATAATTGGTCATTAAGGTTATCACCCGTTTATCACCGGTAGCAGAATAGTATTGCTTCAGGATTTTCAGCATCACCATTTTAGGCCACCAGTCCCGGCTGTTATCCCGTTGTATACCGGGCTCCGGGCTATAATCCTTCTTGGGTCCGAAATAACCTTCGGCATTCTGGCTATTCAGCGCCCATTCCACCCAGGGCTTGGTTTTGGCGATTAATTCTTTGTCTTCCAGAATATAAGCTAAAGGCAACAGGCCGTCGATCCAGTAAGGGCCTCGCTCCCATTGGTCACCATCGCCGCCTAACCAGCCGTTCCGCTGGCCCATTACCAAGGGATATAGCTTATCCAATTGGCCCGAGGAACCGTTTTTCTGGCGTACCAGCATTTCCTTTAGCCAGCCTTGCGGTTTTATAGCGCCTAAAGGTAACTCGATGTATGGATTGGGTCGTAGGGGAGCTTTGTTGTTAATATAGCTGCTATTAACTGCCATATCGGAAGAATTACTTGTTGCCGGTGCAGTTGTTTTCTCCATATTTTGAGCAAACAATATTTCAAAGGAACTCACATATAAGAGCGTAAAAACCAGGATTAAATACTTTTTCATTCTTTCACTTATCGAAACTATATTTTACAATGATCTATTTTCTTATTTAAATTATTGCTTAATTGAAAGACAAGTTTTGTATAGCATAGATTTTACTTTACACTTTTCTTACTGGCTGGAACGGGCATAGGAGCACCTGCTTTTACTGGTTCGCCAAAATTGGGAGTACCATTTTTGTTCCACGTAAATTTCTGCGCTCTGGGCGCCCGATTAGCACCGCATCCCTGCCCCGCGGCCGAATTGGCGTGGTAAAGAATCCAATCTTCTTTCCCGTCCGGTGATTTAAAGAATGAATTATGCCCAGGTGCATAAATATTATTCAGGGGAGATTGCTGAAAAACCGGTACCGGTGATTTAGTCCAGGAGGCAGAATCTAACAAATTACTGTTAGCCGAAGCAGTTAACATACCCAACGAATAGTGATCATCCCAGCAAGCACTTGCCGAATAAACGATAAACAGGTTGTTTTTCCTTCCTTTTAAAAACTGCGGCCCTTCCAATATTTGCCGGCCACCCAATTTTTCCCAATTAAAAGTAGGCGCGGCAATTTGCATTTGTTTATCGCTCAAAGTCCAGGGGTTTATCATGGGAGCTATAAATAAGCGGCTTTGCGGACCAACATAAGCCGAGTAAACAAAGTAGGTAGTTCCTTTATGTTCAAAAACAGAACCGTCTAACCCTGGATAATCTGTATTGATTTTTCCTTTATCGGTCCATGTTCCCTCTAGCGGATTAGGTGAAGCGTTTTCTAAAACAAAAACATAACGGTTTTTATCTGATGGCTGGCTTACACTGGTGGCTGTGTAATATAAATACCATTTACCATTTAGAAAATGCAGCTCTGGTGCCCATATATCCCTAGAATTTGGCCCTGAAGCAGGAGGACGCCACACTATTTTGGTTTCTGCGTTGCTTAACTTACTTAGTTCTTTTGTTTTCCAGAGAGCTAGCCGGTTACCTAAAGTATTGGTATAATAGTAAAACCCATCTTTGTAAATAACCCATGGATCTGCCCCGGAAGGAAGCAGGGGATTTGTAAAAGTTTGCGCAGGCAGATTTTGACCTTTACTTATGAATGAAGATAAAAGACAAACAACTGAAAACCCAATGACAATTTTTTTTAACATTTTACAGAAATCTTCTTTCAACTTATTTGAGGCTATTTCGAACTTTAATACTAAATGCTTAAAGCGGTAATAGCAGGTAACAACCTTTATTGATTTACTTCCAGATCGTTCTTTACAGGCAACTTTGGAAATGGCGCATGAGGTTTGGTACTAATATACAACTGAACTAATAACGGATTGCTGCGGCAAATACCGGCCACCACTACGCCAACCTAAATCTTGGATGATGTTTTTAAATCTTTGCTAATGCGAACCGGATCACATATATACCACCAATAATAAGCCGTTACGCTGACGAAACTGTGGCCTGTATAATTACCTGTTTATTCCGCTAACAATTTATTTATAGCACTCATCAATCCATCTTTAAGTTCAGGGGCGGGCGCATTATCCATTACTAATTTACCGTCTTTACCTATAAGCAAGTAAGTAGGAAAGCTGTTCACTGAAAACTTTCTTTCAATCATAGCCTGTTGTTCTTCGGGCAATCGGTAATGCACTACATTTTCCCCGGCTAAATCCATTTGCTTTATTACATTCTTCCAGGACTTTTCCGGAGAGTTGTTTGCCAGATACATAAAAATTACATCTTTGCCGGCTAATTCTTTTTTTACCGCACTTGCAAATGGCATTTGCTGTTTACAAGGCCCGCACCAGGTACCCCAAAAATCAATGTAAATTACTTTTCCTTTATATGGGGCAATCAATTCCTTAAAGAGCAACTCAGCATCTCTGGTTTCTTTTAAATAATCCGTATTTTTAAAGCTACCTAGGTAGGATATTTCTTTATTGCCAATAGTAACATAATGCTTATTTACACCCAGAATATAATCTTTAATGGGCTGCGTGGCAACTCGTTTATTTAAAACAGCAAGTTCACTTTCAGAAAGGGGTATTCTTTCATGGTCCATTAATTGATAAAGGGCTCTGGCTACCAGTAATTCTTTAAGCGTATTGTTCTGGATAAGCGAATCTATTTGCTTAAACTCCGCCTCCATTCTTTTTTTGGTTAAAAGCTGTGATCTTAATTCTGGTAGTGATTCCTTAATTCCTAATTTTTCTATTATAGCCGTAAAGTCCTTGACTGTTTTCTGGTATGGTTTCATTATCTCAGCCACCCTAGCAGAATCTTTTATTCCATTTAGTTGAGGAAAAACGTTTGTTGCAATATCTGAAAATTTAGAAATAGTCTCTTTTTCCTGCTTACTGAAAGATTCCTGGCCCTTCATATCGCTTAGAACTTCAGCATCATTTACCGAGAACCCTTTACTCCGTATTTGCCCCGTTTTTTCATCTCTATAAGTGGTATTCAACATTGTATAATAGTCTACATAATCCCGAATAAAGGTGGAATACTCCCGAACTAGCGTAAAAAGCTTTTCGTCGTCAAAGTCCATAGTTGAATTGACAAATTCCATGTACCCTTTATCCAATTGAACTTCACTTCTTTCTAGCTTATTAAAACGGTATTGCATTAAATAGAAGGCAAACTGATATTTTTCGTAAGCAAATTGATAATCTTTAAATCGGTTAGATAATATAGGGTGATTTATTATATAATTTTCCAGATGCTTGACTCTAGCCTGATAATTAGTATTAGCCGCAATCAGGAAATCCATATCGGAAGTAATTTCCTTTAATGTTTCTTCCCGATCAAAATAGGCAGATGAGCTTTTATAGTTGGCAAGTTCATTATGCAGTCGTGCTTTTTCGCCCATATAAAGAATTTGTTTAGGCTTGTTCAAGAAAGCTATCCAGCTTGCCCTGTCTTTTATACTTACTTCTGGGATATAATCGGCCATATCGGCAAACAGAAAAATCGTTTCGCCCGGCTCTACCACATCCTGTTGGGTTAGTCTTCCCCAATCCATATAAATCTCCTGGGTGTTAAGCGCCGGAAACTTAATTTTAAAGCGACCTAGTGAATCAAAATCCGCAAAGTATGTAACTTCTTTTGCCACCATAAAGTTAGAAGCATCAACTCTGAAAGGGCCACTCTCCCGTTCATTTTGGGCTATCTTTTTATATTTGTCTAGGTTTCGATAATACCCAATAATAGTAACCGTATCGGGTTGAAAGCCGGAGTTTTTGAAAGGTTTGTGGTCAGCTTTGGTATAAGGAAAAAAGCCCGGACGGTTTAGCCTGAACTTCCCGGACTTTTCCTGATTGCGGGTAATGGTCAAGGTATTAGCTGCTTTACTGGGAAGCCTAAGTTTTAAGTTTTCCTTCCGGGTTCCCTTTTTCAGCTTTATTTCAACCTGATTCTTCTTTGTTTGAATGGTCTCATATTCCCAAAAATCGGAATCGTAGATGGCAAAATCTTCGAAGAACCCATATCCCCAATGATTGTTCTGTTCGCTAACCCAGTTGCCGATAATCTTTTCGGGAACCTTTACTTGGGCCTGGACGATGCCCCATAGAAAAAAGAGATAGGCAGTAAGGATTGTCTTCATGTTCATAAGTCAAATATTTAAATTTGGTGTAACAATCAACAGTCTTAAGATTAAATCTTATGACTAAATTATAAACACGTCCCGGTCACTTATATAGTAACTTTACCACTTACCAAAATCTCGGGGCATCTAAACTAGTAGCGAAGAAATTGTATCCACCTCATGGAGCAAATAAGCACGAAGATTCATTTCTGTTTATCTATCTCGCTAATATTTAAAACACTTTAGGGGATATTATCTTTACAACTAAGATTATAGCTATGGCATATAGCTTACTTTATTTTATATAATTCTTCCGGATAGTCTTGACTTGACACTAGATATTTTTTCCAGAAAATATTTTTTAAGCAGTAAATAAGCTTTTGTAAAAATTTAGCCCTTCTTGGGCAAGTTCATCCGCACTATTAGCTAAAGGCCGCCAAATACAAGCTGCTTTGGCTAGTTCTTTGGATGGGGCACCAAAGGTCTCTAAAACAACCGCGCCTTCGTAATTTATTTCCGTTAAAGCTTTTCTTATCCCTTGCCAATCTAAATGTCCGGTACCTGGGGTTCCCCGATCACTCTCATTTCCCTGAACGTGACACAATAAATTTTTACCTATTTTCCGAATAGTATTGGGGATATTCTTTTCTTCTATATTACAATGAAAAGTATCAAGCGAAATTTTAATATGCGCATGATCAATTTCCTTTACTAAAGAAATGGCCTGATCAGCCGTATTAATCATATCTGTTTCAAACCTGTTTAAAGGCTCAACGCCTATTACCACCCCATGATCTGCAGCAATTTGTCCTACTTTTTGTAAATTTTCAATACACCAGTTTCGCTCCTGTTTTTTTTGCTCTTCCGAAACAAGACGTGTTTTACCAACCGCGGAATAGACTGGTCCGGTAAAAACCGGGCTTCCCATTTGTTCAGCAAGTTTAATACAATCTACTATATAGTTGCATCCATTTTCGCGGATGAATGCATTCTCACTCGAAATATCCCTATCCGTTCCGAAGGCGCCACTGATCATGATCTTTAAATCAAGATCGAGGGCTATCTCTTTTAACTTAACCCAATCAATTATTTCTTTTTGTTCCACCGCTACTTCTAATATATCGTAGCCCATTTCTTTTACTTTGTAAATCAGGTCAAAAGAATTGGTACTAAAAGGAGACACCCATATAAAGGAACTTACACCAAATTGAATCATATTTGTTAAATTATTATTATTATAAAAGAAGGGGAGAATGGCACCCAAAACCATCCTCCCTCTTAAAGCTGTTACGCTTCTAATTCCGATACTTCTGCTGTAGCAGCTATTTCCTGCGATTCAAAATCAGGAATAAAGACCCTCTTGCCATTGTTCATGGCCGATTCGTGCGCACAAATACCCGCACAGGTATAGTTAGCGGCTAACTCAGCATCTACCGCAGAATTTCTACCTTCAACAATTGCTGCCACAAACTCCTGTACTAAATGCGGATGCGAACCACCATGCCCCGCACCTTGCAGGAAAGAAACGTGATTTGGATCATCTATCTTTTCCCTTCTGGTAAAGTGCTTAATTGGCTCCATTAACAAGTCATCCGTATCCGGCACATTAATCCGACGGGCGTTTTCACCACCATCAAAAATCACGTGGTCTTCGTCCTGTAACTGCTCCCACTCAAAAGACATTTTTGTACCATACACATCATAACTTTCGCGGTACTGGCGCACTACATCAAACAAAGAGCGGGTAGCTTCGGCCACTACATCTGAGTTTTTCAAGGTAAATGTAGCGGTTTCAACGGCAAACGGTGATCCGTATCTGCTGGCTAAATCTTCGCTTAACCTGCCGGAACCATGGCAAACAACAGACTCGGCTTTTGTGTTATTAATGCGTAAAAGCGGCGATATAGCGTGCGTACCGTTCAGCATGGGCGGGTAACCTTTCCAATAATCGGCCCAACCTTCCATGCTCATATCCTGGATATGCGATCCGCGCACAAACTGAATCCGACCCAGCTGGCCACTTTCGGCTAACTTTAAACCGTATAAGAACTCCCGGGTATACAAGGCAGTTTCCATCATCATGTAAACTTTCCCGGACTTTCTTTTTGCTTCCACAATAGCTTTGCAATCTTCTACTGTCATGGCCATAGGGATGGTACAAGCGGTATGCTTATTAGCATTTAAGGAAGCTAATGTCATTTGAGCATGCTCCGGCACCGGGGTAACAACATGAATAGCATCTACATCTTCTCTCTTCGGAACATCCTCAAAGTTTTCAAAACACAAGTCTTTATCGAGGTTATATTTTGCAGCCAGTTCATCTAAAGTTTGCCGGTTGCGCGTGCAAATTCCTACGGCTTTAATATTCGGATGACTCTGGTAGATGGGAATAAATTCTTTACCAAACCCCATACCCACAATAACTACTGTGATCTTTTTCTGGTCCATAGCATTTAATTTTGTATTTGTTGATATTATAAATTCACTTATTGTGATTTCCTTTATTTTTTATTGTTGTCTATCTTAAGAACTTAAGTAATTAACCTACAAATAAGTAGTAATCTAAATTTAACTGACATTTTTTATGATATAAATAGTTAATTTTAAGCTAATAGCTAACCGCTAATTACTAACAGCTACTTAATTACTTTTAATAACTACTTACTTCTTTGCAGTCCATTTCACCGCATTTCGTAACAGGGTTTGGTAGGCGGTAATATTATGCGACTCGGCATCATGGCCCAAAGCAAGTCCTACAATTCTAGCCTGCGGATGTTTTACCACAAAAACTGAAGGAAAGCTTCTATCAGACCCCGCAACACTAGCATTGGCGAGCACTTCTACTCCCGCACCAGTAGGGTCGGGCTTATAATAATAAAGCTCATCTTTTAAGGTAAACTTTGGCTCAACTCCTTTTGTTACAGGATGATTGGTATTAGAAACAGTTACATCGAAACTACCATAACGGTCATGGCCGCGCGATCCGCCACTAGCCAGTTGTAAATTGTATTCCGGCCAGTCGCTCCAATTATACCATAAAGCCGCATGTCCTAAGATTAATCCCTTGCCCGCATTTACAAATTCAAATATAGCCTGACGCACTTGCGGGTCTTTTATAGGCTGATTATTGGTTAAATAAAGTACATCTGTTTGTGGCAAATAATAAGCAATAGAATCCGTATTATCAGTATACCGTACGGTTGCAAAGCCGTCTTTTCGCAAAGTTTCTGCATCTGCTTGTTTGTACCATTGATTAAAATCATGAGAGGAGCCCCCGCCAACAATTAGCGTGCGAATACTTTTTGAATTATTTGCGGTTGAGGTATTAACCTTACAATTTGTAAACATTAGGCCACTGACTAACAAAAGTAATATGCTCATGTAATTTCTTGTCAACGGAAGAGCAGGAGAAAATAGGTTATTCTTCATTACGGGTTCTTGTATTTCAATTATTTTAGACAAAAGGATTCTTGAATAAGAAGTATTAAGAATAATATGGCTTTTTAAACACCGTAATTATTCTTAATACTTGATGTTGATTCAATGATCGAGGTAATAGATATGAATACAATTAATTCTTACTTCTCAACTCTTAATATCCCGTTCATACCTCTCCAATGCCCAGGGAAAGTACAAACAAAGGTGTAATCGCCGGGTTGAGTTGGGGCGGTAAATTCTAATGTGTAACTCTCACCCGGATTTAGTAGTTTAGTTGCCCATAAAACTTCTGATACCTGCGGAACATAGTTCTTTTCAGCGCCATTCGGGTCCCGGGCTAAAGCATCGGCTGCCGTACCCACTTTTTGCAACGTACCAGGTTTTATAATAACCAGGTTATGTTGCATACCATCCGGGTTATCTAAGTTTAAAGTAACCTTCTGACCAGCTTTAATGGTTATCTGCTTTTTATCAAACTGCATCATGTGTTCAACCACCTTTATATTAATGGTAATTGGCTTTAATGCTTGCGATGGACCTTGGGTAGCCTTCGCTGACGAAGCTCTTGAATTAGTCTGTATTCCTGCTGCTCTGGCCGGTTTCTTTAACTCTAAAGTGGCATTTTGAATATTACCGGCAAAATTAAATGTTCCTTCGTATTGCCCTATTTTGTTTTCATTATCAAAATCTTCGCCGGCTCTTACTGTTTGATTTAAAGGTTGAGAAAATAAGGAAGCGGCTTTACCTTTAGCAACTTGTTTATCATCTACTTCAATAGTCATTACACCATTGTTTGCTATCCGACCTGCGAAATTGAATTTCTCCGGCAATGGCTGAGAAGTGGCCGTTTTATAGGTTTTACCATTTTGCTTTACAACCATATTCAACTTACCATCCTGGATATACATACCATACCCGGCATCTTTCCCCCCCTGGGCTATAATTACACCTTGTAAATCGCGATTTCCTTTGCTTATGGTACCTTTAACCGTTATTTCTTTACCGGCAACTTCTGGTGCAAACTGCAAGGTACCTCTTCTGGGCAGGCTATAAACCTCGTTACTTACTGCATCTACCATGCGTTGGGTTAAACTTTGGCTTTGCCTAGCAGTTACTGATTTATTTTTAGCCGCTGCAAGAAACCCATCTTCATGCGTAATAGCAGCCGCGAAGAGTGCTTTTGTAAGCCAATCATCCTCTCCATTTTCCGGAACAAGGCTCGCCTGGTAAATTTGCTGACCTAATTGGGATGATGCCGGAAATGTAGCCAGAGCCAATAATGCCGCCTTGCGGGTATTCAGATTTTTATCCTGTAATATGCCACTTTTTAGTAGTACATCTTCTCCTTTTTGGTCTTTAGGCAGCACTTCAACGGCGGCTTTCCTAACACCGGCAGCCGGATGAGACAATGCGCGGCTTACCACTTGTAAAGCTTCAGCGTTAGTACCATCCAGAGCACCTATACCATGAAGTGCCCAAAGTGCATGAACAGCCGGGCTATTCAATCCAATTTCATCTACTTTTTGATTATTGATAATTTTATAAAGGCCTGGCAAGGCGGCCTTATTCTTAGACTCTACGAGTAAACGTTGGGCATGCATGCGCCAGAACATATTATCGCTTTCTAAAGCAGAGAGTAATCCTGGCATATCATTAACTGCTAACTTTATTGGCTCGTATGGCTTAGCTTTTTTATAAATTACTCTATATATTCTGCCGTGGTTTGTATCCCGTAACTCACTAAACATGGCATTTCCTTGTCCTCTTTTTTGTGGTTGCGGGGTGTTAGGCAAAACTAATCTTGCCGGGGCCTGGCCTTCAACAAAATCATTATGCTGAATGATAAAGTTATACCAATCGGCAATCCAGACAGCACCATCCGGTCCTACTTCGGCATGTACTGGCCCAAACCATTCATCAGAACTAGCTAATAAGTTCCAGCCATCTTTTTCTACAAACCCAGCACCACTTGGCTCAATAATGGCATTATGAGTAAGCCTCACAGTTGGCTCGGTAACAAAAGCTATTCTGTTCCAATATTCTTTAGGGAAATTCCGGGCGGTGTACAGGTGATGCCCTGCTGCTGCTGTAAATCCACCCAACACATCTACCTGTCTTAAATTAGGCGTCATAGCATGCACATCATAATGACCGTCTAATTTCTGAACCGGCTGAATTGAAGTTTGAGATGCTGGTCTTCCTGTACCGCTTGTATTTTGCGCGGTTAAAACCGGCGCATCTGGTAACCTGCGCTGGGTATATTTGGCCGGCATAGAGTAGTAAGCACTATGGGTATTGTTAGCCGTAGAAATAAACACATTATTATCTTCTGAAAAGCCTAACCCCCATGTATTATTACTGGTATTTCCTAAAAACTCAAACTCTTTTCCATCCGGCTTAAACTTGTAAACACTATTTCCAAATCTTAAGGGCTTTCCATCTACGGTTCCATTATAACCAGAATATCCTACCACGCCCCATATTTTATTATCAAAGCCATATTGCAGGTTCGACGGTCCCGCATGCGTATCGCTCTTTCCCCAACCGGTTAAAATATTTTCAAATACATCGGCTTTATCATCGCCATTTGTATCTTTCATGAAAACAAAGTTTGGGGACATGGAAACAATTACGCCTCCATTTGAGAAAACAAGGCTGGTTGGTATATTTAATTTATCCGCAAAAACAGTAAATTTATCCGCTTTACCATCCCCATTGGTATCTTCACAAATCTTTATCCGGTCATTAGCTTGTCCGTCTGTTTCCTTAAAAGTGTTAGGATAATCAATAGATTCTATCACCCATAAACGACCTCTCTCATCCCAGCCTATAGAAATTGGATTAACAATATCCGGCTCAGAAGCAAATAGCTTAAGCTCAAAATCAGGCGGTATCTGTATTAACTTCTGAGATTGTTCCGGAGCTAATGCCTCCTGAACTTTAGGCACCTCGTAACGTTTTGTATAATTTGATATATGAATGTTTGCCGCTTCGTAAATATCTACATTCGGAATATTTAATTTGGCTATTTGCGCCTGAACATCTTTGCCCATAGCCCACATAACGCCATTTTTTACCAGGCTTAAAAAGCCAGGGTTAGTCCAGGTACTATCGTTATGACCATAAGCGGTATAAAATACCCTTCCCTTACCTTGATCGCGCACCCAGGTATATGGTTCTTTCGCGCTACCTTCTTGGCGCTCCATCAAAACGGTCATGTCTTTATTTATATTCTGATGCACATAAGTTTCATCCCAGGTTGAAAACTCAGAGAGACCTTGCATAACCGGATGCTTTTTATTAGCAATAGAAGCCGTAAACGTTCCTGTTCCGTGAGACTTAAACTGCCCGCCAATGGTTTTAATATACCAGTCAGAATTTGCAAAGCAACCAGATGCCGAATGTAAAGGGATTAAACCTTTACCACCTTCCACAAATTCTTGCATTGCTTTCTCTTGCTCCGGCGATAAATTATCATGATTAGCGTATATTACCAAGCCATCATATTTTTTCAGATTTTCTGAATTTAAATCATCAAGATTAACCGTATAGGTTAAATTTATTCCGCTATTAAATAAATATGTAGCCAGCCAAGGAGCATACTTACCGGAATCATGGTGTTTACTATTGTTTCCTAAAAACAAAACTTCGGCTCTTCTACCGCTATTTTGGTTAGAACTTGTTTGGGCACTTCCGCTTGTGCTTGCCTTATTAGTACACCCATAAAAAGTTAAACTAATAAGAAATATAAATAAAAGAGATTTCCTCATGGTAAATAATGGTTTGGTACTATTTAATGTTCAATAAAAATTCAATGGTAACTTGTTATATATTAAGGTTTAAAACATCATATCATTCTTGTCTGTTAGCACTTGGGATTTCAACCTACCTTTGATGTAAAGCAGCAAATTGAATTAAATACCAGATTGATAAGAGTCATTATATACTCATCTAAATTCACTATTATCCTTAAAAGTTTTTATAACTATTTTAAAATATCTTAACTTATAATTGATTTAAACCATAAACGATTTTAGACATTTTAAAATATTAAGAAAATTTTATAAATATGTTAACGCAACCGGTTGCGTAATAATAGAAACATTCCCCCTTTAATCAAAATTATTGCTTTATTTTTTTAGACTTGATTCCCTGATAACTAATTCTGTACAAAATACTTTCTGTTCTATCGTATGAGAATCACTATTGATTTGATTGAAAAATAATTGAGCAGCCGCCTCGCCTATTTGAAATGCAGGTTGTACCAAAGTAGATAATTGCGGTTCAACAACAGTAGCAATCGGTTCATCACAAAATCCTACAATTGCCACCTGGTCCGGAATACTAATATTATTTTTTTTAAGCGCCATCATAACGCCAATGGCTAACGGATCACAGAAGGCAAAAAAAGCATCGGGCATAATACCAGTATCTAACATCTGCTGCGTAATTTCTATTGCATTTTCTCTTTCTAAACCTGTGTTACATGTAACTAACAACTCTTCATCAAACGGCAATCCATATTTTTCTAAGGCAGCTTTATAGCCTTTAACTCGGTTTTGAGAAATATCGAGCAAAGGTGGGCCCGCTAAATGAGCAATTCTTCGGCGGCCTTGAAGTATTAAATGTTCTACGGCCTTAAAGGCTCCCATAAAATCATCTATTATCACACTACTTGCGTCTATATCCGGACAAATGCGGTCGAAAAAGATAACCGGTATATTTCGTTGTTGAAATACTTTAAAATGATCGGAATTTCTTGTCTCACTCGATACAGAAACCAGCAATCCATCTACTTTACTGGACAATAAAGTTTGGGAAAGAATAACTTCACGGGCATAAGATTCGGCGGACTGACAAATAAGCACTTTATACCCAGCCTTATACGCTAACTCTTCTATTCCGGAAATAACCGTTGAAAAATAATAGTGTGACAGAAGTGGTACAATAACCCCAATTGTTTTAGTAGATCGCTTAGATAAGCTGGAAGCAATATCGTTGGGATGGTAATTATACTTTTTTGCTAAATCCTGCACCGCTTTTTTCGTAACCTCTCCAATAGAAGAATGATTATTTAAAGCGCGCGAAACGGTTGATTTAGAAACATTTAATTCTTTTGCAATATCAATTATAGTGGTTTGTTTAAATTCCTGCTGCTTTTCTTCCATTCTCTAAAATTAACAAAACCATACTATAAGATTAACACTACCATACTAATTAACTAATAAAAAGTTATGAAAGTTAAACTACTAAATAAAATAACCAGCAGAGATCTTACTTAATAAATAAATTTATAGCGCTACTATATTGTGATAAATTAAAAGCTCAGTCAGTTTATTTTTACCAGCCGAACTTTTAATTATAACATTAAAGCTGTATTTTAAATCTTATTGATTATCAAATTTATTGAATTTTATACCTCGCCGTCATATATTCTGTAGTACCAGAACTTCGGGTGAGCGTAATAGTAAATTCATTAGTATTTGGTTGGAAACTTACAAATCCATAATAATCTGCAGTAAATGCTGTGGAACTTGTATGACTACCAGAAAAGTCCACCCTGCCATACCGATCTGCATCATTAGCTATTGTAAACTCAATTCTGCCATTATTGTAAGTAGGTGCGCTCGTCATTAAATTCGGCCCTGATATCGAAGTAACAAGAGATACTATTTGAGCAGAAGCATTAGAAGTAAAACAAAGCGATAACAAGGCAATACATACAATTGCCAGAATTGACTTTTTCATAAATGATTTTGGTTAAAATTTTTAAACACTTATTTAATGTTAAAAAAAGAAAAATTACTTCTAGTATAAATCAACTTACTATCTTGATATAATAGTAAGTTGATATTATCTAATTAAATATAAACTGTTATAACGGCAACTTCTGAACCGGTGAATATAACATATCCTCTACCCCGGCAATTTTAACTCCCACCCGGGCAAATATATCGCTTTGAGCAGTAGTTAGAGCAGGAACAGTTAGACTCATGCTAATATTATTCATATCCGTGATATCACCACCATTTAATTGTTTTGTAGCAATGTTATTACCTCTATCTACAAACATGGTTCTACTAACGTATAAGGTAACGTTTTCCACATTTTTAGCATTTGCATCGGTAATAATTTGCTCCAAACCGAAATTTGCCGTAACATCACTGCCAGCTTTTGCAATTTGGGCATTCCGAATCATATAATACGGCATCACCTCTATATCTAACGTTTGGTCGCCTTTTAAATCAACCATAATGGTATCGGATTGGGTAACTTCATTCTTAATAGACCGGAATGGGCCTTGTGCCGGTTGGATGACTAATTTATATGGTGCATCAAAAAGTAACGCAGAATAAGATCCATCTTGGTCAACTAACACATTAATGGCGCTTCTTAACTGCCAGCCTGGTTCCCATAACTGCATGTTTACTTCGTTATAGCCAACATTGATAGGCTCACCGTTATAAACAATTCTTCCTTCGAGTTTAGACTCCGGCGCTTCAAAGTTATCATGTTCGCAAGATGATAAACTAACGCCTAATGCAAAACATAATATAGCAAAAATATTAATTTTCATTTCTTGTTTCTTTATAAGTTAAAACTTACTGATTAGGTTGTCTTACTATTAGTGGGTTATTATTAATTACATCCTCACCAATTTGAGAATAGTAATTACCCAAACGGAACCTATCCGGAGTAGTAACTGGGTTAGGTAAAACAATTCTGAATACCCAATCAGTATTACTCGGATTATTAGGATCTGCTAGATACTTATAAGGCCACAGACCAAAAGGCATAGTACTGGTTTTATCGGCCTTACCAATATTAGTAGTCAAATCCGAAACCGTCATTCGGTTGCCATTCCAAACCACATGGGCCAACCGCCAGCGTTTCATATCAAATAGTTGGTGACCTTCAAAAGCCAATTCCACTCTTCTTTCGTTCACAATCCTGTCAAAAGTTATATCGGCTGCTGTAAGGGGCTCCGTTAAACCGGCCCGAACCCGTACTTGGTTCATATAACCCGCTGCCACTTCAGGCTGACCAAGTTCAAAGGCAGCTTCTGCAGCATTAAGCAATACTTCGGCATATCGGTACCGTATCCACCATACTTCGCTCCGGGTTCCAATCTGGCCGGAACCTGCTGCCGGATCTAAATACTTCCGAAGGTAAAATCCGGTTTGGGCCGTAAATTCTAAGCCATCTATCGGGCCACTAAAACCTACTACCTGCTCATTTGTTCCATCCCCATTTATATCCGCTTGTCCACCCAGGTTACTGGAAGTAATAATGGTACCGTCAGGACGCATGTACCCCGCCCAGATATCCAATTCTTTTCCTTTAAACTGGGTGCCCGGCAGCATTACAGTTCCGTAAAGCCGGGCATCGCGGCCGGCAAATAAATCGGCCGGATTGGTGTAATGAATTAAATTACCGCTCGCATCCATAATAGGCAGCGGCGCAAAGGTATTATCCAGATTTTCAAATGATTGTACCAGGTTTAAGGATGGATTTAACCTTCCTCCCTGCTGTTCTTCCGATTGGTAACGTGGTTGGTTATCAATGGTAAATCCATTTGTTTTACCAGTTTTTAATTTAAAATCCTCCACCCAGATAGCTTCGGGGTTATTTTTATCATAAAAAATACTGGCAAAGTTTTCGCCTAAATCGGGTTTCTTCTGGTACAAAGAATACCCCAGCGTCATTATTTCCTGGGCGGCGCTTAAAGCTTTTTGGTAATACCCGGTGGCCATATCGGCGGGTATGCCCACTTCGCCACCCGGTAAGGATACCTGGGGCGTAGAAGTACCGTATTTAGCAATTGAACCCGCATAAAGGGCTGCCCGAGCTTGCATGGCTAAAGCACTCCCTTTGGTAGCTCTGGCTTTGTCACTAACTTCATTAGGTAATATTCCCTTTAGGTCTTCCAGTTCACTGATAACAAAATCATAAACTTCGTGCTCTTTAGCTCTTGGTTGCCGGAGGTAACTCGGATCGCCGCTGAAATCATAGGTTAAAGGCTCTAATATCAGAGGAACGCCCCCCATTCTTTTTACCTCCTCAAAATAAACCCCGGCCCGTATAAAACGAGCTTCGGCTAAAAATTGGGCTTTATCGGCCGGGTCAAGTTCAGTAGCCGCTTCACACTTCTGAATAAAGGAATTTATTTCGCGGATATACCCGTATTCCCACATTCCCCAGCTCCCATAACCGTAGTCAGCGTTTCTATGATTTCCATACGTACCAGCATTTGAAGCGAATGCCTCATCAAATTCGGTAAAATTATCCCAATCTTCAATGGATTGAAAATCCGGAAAACGGCCGTAAAGATTACTTAATACGGATGTTACCAGTGTTTTATCAGTCCATACATCTTCTTCGAGCAGAATATTTTTTGGTTCTAAATCTAAAAACTCATCATTATTACAGCCCGAATTACCAACAACCAGGCCTGCTAATAGCATAAAAATATATTTTTTCATTTTACTTAGTTACTTAACCTAATTTTTAGAAAGAAAGATTTACCCCCAGGTTTACAAGCTTATTCTGCGGGTATTGCAGACCATTTGTATCCATTACTTCCGGATCTACCCCAAATTGGTGCACATTATCAATAGCAAACAGGTTATAACCGTTTAAATAGATCCGAGCCCGCTGTATTTTAACCCGTTGTAATAAACCTGCTGGCAAGGCATAACCAAACTCTATGGTACGGGCACGCAGATACCTCGCATTAATTAACCAAAAATCTGATTGTCGGTTATTGCTATGGCCGCCTTGGTTAAACCGCAAAGCAGGATAAGTACCAGGTACCCAGGGGCTATCCAGGTTAAAAGGATCTTCCCGGTGCCATCTGTCTTCGTACAAGACTTTGGCTACTTGACCTCCATTCTGGTAAGGGTTTCTTAGTTCATTTTCCGGCAGAAAAGAATAGCCGGCACCACCAGAGAAATCGGCTCGGAAATCGAAGCCCTTGTAACTAGCCCCAAAGTTTAACCCAAAATTAACAATAGGGTTCCGGTCTCTTGGAAAACCAATTGGCCTTTCATCATACCCATCAATTTTGCCGTCTTCATTTAAATCTTTATAGATTAAATCACCCGGCAGTAAGGTTCTATTGCCCTGGCCATCTATGTTTACCGGATAGTTGTTTATTTCTTCCTGAGACTGGAACTGACCAGCGTTTTCTAATCCCCAGAATATACCGGTCCATCTATCTTCACCTGAATTCCGGTAGTTATTCCAGGAGTTGGCAAATCTTGGTTTGTAAGACTCTAAAAATCTGTGCCGGGAGTAAGATACGTTACCACCAATACTAAATTCTACCCCTCTGGCTGTGCCATTATAAGCAAGCGAGGCTTCGCCGCCCATTTGAGCATCAGACTGTAAGTTTTCAGGCGGTAAGGCATAGCCTAATTCGCTCGGTACTAATACATCGTATCTTGTTTGAGTTAATCCGTTACGTTTAAAGTAAAAATAATCAAGTTCACCGGAAATTTTACCATTAAAAAGACCATAGTCTAACCCTACGTTAGCCTGATTTCTAGTAAACCAGCTGATATTGGTAGTTGCCACTTGCCGGTTCGTGGAGGCTCCGGTAACAGCATTTCCGTCCAGGATAGTAGTACCGGAAGGATAACTATACCCTACGATATAATCAAAAGCGCCAAGTCCTCCTATATCATCATCACCTGATACACCATAAGAAGCCCGTAATTTAAGATTGGTTAATGCATTGATTCCTAAAGATTTAAAAAAGCCTTCTTCGGTAAGCTGCCAGCCGGCGGATACATAAGGGAAAGTCCCCCATCTTTTATCCGAAATAAACTTCCAGGAAGCATCTCTTCTGCCGCCAAACTCTAAGAAATACTTATCGGCAAAATTATAGTTAAAACGTCCCACATAACCCATTCTAGCCTGTTCATTATCTGAATCGTTATACGTATCAACATCCGCGAACTGAATAATCGGAAGGACATTGGTTTTAGGTACAGCATGTACAAAAATATTAGTCTCCCGGCGGGTTAGTCTTTCGGCTACCAATGTGGCCCCAATGGTATGTTTACCAAAGGTGTTGTTGTAATTTAACAGCCCTTGGGCAGTGGTAGTATAAACCTTACCTGTTTGCCTTTCCCGATAGGGGTTGGTACTGCCGCCGGTTCTTTCATATTCCCCGGTTGCCTCTCTATACGTATAAGCATCATAGGTATATTCGTGGATGTCCACTATGTGGTCAGCTAAATAATAAGAATACAAACCTTTAACTGATAAACCTTTAATGGGAAGTTCGTATTCGCCATTAAAATTCATTTGCATTACCCGCCAGTTATCATTCAAGTATCCCGAAACAGTTTTATTTAAAACACCCCAGTTCGTATCGTTGTGACCTATATCGTTTACATAAGCGGGGTTGTCATTCGCAAAAGGACGTTCGGTAGGGCGGTTCCGGAAAAGAGCAAACCGGGGAGCCCAATAATCATCACCTCCTGGTACACCAGGGTTTTCCCGGGTTTCAATCCGGCCGTTTATTTGCACGCCAACCTTTAGTTTGTTAGTTATATCGGCATCTACGTTCGACTGAATGTTAGTCCGGCCAAAGGTAAACTCCCGGCCCAAAACAGATTGCTGAGCTAATCGGGTAGCCGATAAATAATACCTTATCTTATCGGTACCGCCAGTGGCATTAACATTAATAGAAGTTTGCGGGGCATTGGGCTTGATAATAAAATCATACCAGTCGAAACTCTGGTACCCTTTCTCGGTGCCAGCCCGCCATTTTTCTAACTCAGCGGGAGTTATGTTGGTTCTGCCGTTTTGGTTCATTTCCGCATCGGCCTGACCAGCCATCCATTCGTAAGCATTAACGGTTTCGGGAAACCTGGACCAGTTCTGCCACCCGGTATAAGCATCTACATTTAACCGGCTAGCACCGGCTTTACCTCTTTTGGTGGTAACCACAACCACCCCATTCGCACCTCTGGAACCATATATAGCCGCCGAAGCATCCTTTAATATAGTTATACTTTCAATGTCGTTAGGGGCCAAATTATTAAATTGTCCGGCATCCTGCTGAATTCCATCTATTACAAATAATGGGTTTCCCATATTACGGATCTGAACATTGGCACTGGCTCCCGGCCGGCCATCCGGCATCCGGAAGGATACGCCGGGCAACTTACCGGCCAGCGTAGCACCTACCGTAGAAGCGTGTACCCGTTCCAGGTCTTTGCTCGTAACCGTAGCAACCGAACCGGTAATGGATTCTCTTCTTTGGGTACCATATCCTACTACCACAACTTCTTCTAAGGCTTTTGCATCTGGTGCCAGTGCAACATTAATAGTGGTACGGTTACCAATAGGTAATTCCTGGGTTAAATATCCTACAAAAGAAACTACCAGGGTTCCACCAGATGCAGGGGCGCTTAGAGAGAAATTACCGCTTGCATCAGTGGCAGTACCATTGGTTGTGCCTTTTATTAAAACGGTAACACCGGGTAAACCCTCGCCGTTTTCTCCGGTAACTTTACCAGATATATTCCCAGCTTGGGCATAAATATAGCTGTTGCAAAAACACATTATTGCGATTATTAACAGCATAGAAAAGATCGGTTTACCCTTCAGATTGCTCTTAGAAGGGGGCATTTCTTTTAGTAAATTGTTGATCATTGTTCTAAATTTAAAGTTGAATTTTTTTTCGGTGGAGATCAGGAGTTAATTTAAAGACATTTACATGATTGATGAAAGGTTTTAGTTATTAAAAGATTAGTTTTAAAAGATTGTAATTCTACCAATTAGCCATTGCACATATCTTTTATAAATTTATGTAATCAGTAAACTTATACTTAATCCTATAAAGATTGAAGATTGCGCAACCGGTTGCGTAATTTTAGAGAAATTTATTCTAATAATCAATATATGTTGAATTATTTTTTTGAAGTATCAATTGAAAATCAATTCCTTAAAAAAAATTATTTAATATAACTAAAACATTTTAGCAGTTCATTCTATAAGAATTAATTATAATTCGAAATTTATTAATTAATATAGATTTTAACAGTAAATTCCCTATTTTTTAATGTTGGGAAAAAGCAGGAAAATGTTTCAGCTATTAAATAACTTCTTATATCATCTGCGAGCACTTCACAATGATTCCTTAATCTCAATAGAAAATGAACTGCTACCTGCTTGGCCATTGGGCGTAAGCCCTTGCAACACTATTATATATTTACCAGTCTGATCAGAAGTATAAAAAGTTATTTGTTTTTTCCCGCTTGTATCGGTTTTAACTGTTGGCGACCAATACAGCAAATTTCTAAAATCGGGAAACCGACTTGTGACCTGACTGGCTGTTTCATAAACCGGCGAGTAAAATTCGCGTTGTAATTGTAAGCCATCGTAGTTTACTACTAAAGCCTGCGGGTTAAGCTCAAAGCCATCTAGATTACCTTTGTAAGTCGTGAAGCTGGCAATTCCATCAAAGATGGAATTGCCCAAATAATATTTTTCCGGAACTACTTCCAACTTTTGTATTTTCCGGGCATCGTAGCGAATAAATTTATTTAAACTGTCCAGGATAGGTACGCCATCTAATAATACTAAAGGGTGCTCAAAAAAGACATTACCCGATAAATTAAGAACTTTTATAGGATAATTATTCTTTTGTTTACGTACGGCTACTTCTCCTACATATTCCCGGAGCATCTCTTCTACTGATGCAAAGCTGGTGTAATCGTACAACAGGTATTTTTTGTAGGGTTTTCCGTAAAAAGCGTTGCTGTCGATAGAAGGCTGATAAAATCGCTGCAGCTTATCAGCGGCATAGATATTTTGGGCGTGCATACTAATACTTTGTGGCAAAAGCCCTTGCCAAATACTAGCTGCAAGGTAATAGCCGGAAAGCCTATGCGAAGAGAATTTTTCGGAAAAAGGAGTAGATATGCTTATTTGAAACAGACTGTCTTGAGGTGTATTGGTTTGAATAACGATATCGGGTGTACCATAAATATTTCTTGTAAAGAAACTTACCTGTCCTTTTTCATTACTAATAGAACTATAGAGTTGGAGGCGTTTGTCTAAAACAGAAAGATAAGTTGTAATGTTACTGGCCGGAAGTCCGGTTTTTTTATTCTTTAGGTCAGCGGTTATAATGTGACCTTCATATTCGGGGGTATATTCAAAAGCCGGTAATTGATCCTGCACAATATCGGCCCAACGAAATCTTCTCCAGCCTTGCGTAAGCATTAAATTATCCAGGGCGGCATCTGTTTCCGGGCTGGTTTGCTTTAAATAATATCCCGGCGATTCTACGGGGCCGCTTAAATCAGAGCTTAAATATAAATAACTGATAATATCCGTACCGTCAACGCCCAGGGAATCGGTTCGGTAAACAGAAACCGATAAATCAGCGGCTTCCGCCGTACCTCTATTGTTTTTGGTAATTATGTTAAGATTTACCTTTTTCCGGGAATTATATTGGTTTTGATCAGTAGTGGCTTCAATAATTATTTTTTTTGCCGGCCTTTTAAAATAAAGGCGCTCACAAACCGGTCTTTTGTCTTTATCAAAGATTGTCAGATGAGAAACACCATCACCCAGTTTATTTTCGTCGAACAGAAACTCAGCTCGGTTATTCAGGAGCGTGGCAACTTGCGCTACCTTGGTTTCCTGCCGGGTATGAGCTATCAGATAAACCTCGGTGCCGTTAATATTATTAACTTCCACGTTTATCTGCAGTTGCCGGTTGCCCGTATTAAGCACCCGCATTACGTAGCCCTGCTCATTAGTGGTTGGTAGTTCTTTGATTATAGTTTTCCCGTTTGGTAGTTTAATCCTGGTCTTGTAAGTTTTATTTACTTCGGGGGTGAAAATAAAATTGCCCAGCCCAAATTTTAAGGGTTTAAGTTGCGTTACGACTTGATTATTTTCATCCAGCAGGGTGCCGGCAAAATCAATACCGTGGCCATTCTGATCTACAGCCCGAAAACCTATTTTGCTTTGTAACCCTTTAACTAAATGGCCACCTTCCGGAAAAAACTGAATATCATAAGCCATAACTGGGTCTGCTGGGGCTTGTATCTCGGTTTCGGGTAAGGTATTAACAATGGTAATTTGTTTTTGGAAATAATACTCCGGGCTGAAATTCTTCATCCAGCTGGTATATGCCCGCACCAGATAGTTGCCGGAAGCGATAGAAACCGGTAAGTAGAGAGAACCATGACCGCTGCCATTTTCTAAGGCAACTTTGGTTTGTAATATTGGTTTCTGATCTTTATCCAGAATCTCGAGGTAAGCTACCTTGCTTAAAGCCAGCGGTTGGTGCAACGCGGCATCTACATTATAAAGCTTAAACCAAAAAATTTCGCCGGCCAGGTAAAGGCTTTTATCGGTATGCACAAAAATTTTCTCCTGCAATACTTTCTGGCGATACTGATTAAATTGGGTTTGTAGGGCATTCAGGTTATTAGTTTGTCCAAAAACCGGGGCAGTTAATAAGAGCAGGAGTATGGCTATTACTAACGATTTGTTTTTAATTGATTTAGTTGATTGCATAGGTGCCCTTCTTATACTTTAATAAATGAGCTGTTGATTTTTGTCTTTTTCATATAAGCATTAAGGCCAGAAATCGGGTTTTGTAGTATTGCCGCCCCGAACAGTGCAATCAGCGCATATATTCGATAAAGATTCCCAGCCACGAGGCGTCCATGTTACCGGTACGAAGACGCAACAGAAATTTGTTGGCTCTCCAGGTTTCTGCTCTGCTCTTATTTCTATAGGTATAGCAGGACAACAATGCGGCGTTTGGTATAAACTATCAGGGGGGGTGGAAGGGTCATCGGATCCCCCATATGGGAATTTGGGATAACGTTTAGCCTTGGCTGCAAAATACCAAGCCATAGAATCAGGATTAATTACCACTAGGCGCCGATCACAGATCTGTTTATATCCCCAATCGCCTATCTCACTTTTATCAACAAAGATTCTTTTCTCTACTACATCACACACACTTACAAAGCCAATAACCGGCTCTTCCGGATTAGTTACACAGCGAATATTACCCCTGAGCTCTGATGGCTGCGGATCAAAAAAGGAACCCATGGTTTCGGTATTCTTTTTCATCATTTGCAGAAACTGGTAAGCTTCCTGGGTAAGGGCGTATTGTTTTACCAGAATACTATATTTGTGGCTCAATTTGATAGACCCATGTGGAATAAATGCCAATGGATTCAGATAAATAATATCCTGGCTAAGCTTGGCCGAAGAACCCAGCAGTAAGTTGGTTGAACCACCTTGGCTCCAGCACCGGTATTTGTGTTCGTCGGGTGCCCGCTCTACTACCATGCCATTTTCCCATTTATAATTGGTGTCGACGGCCGATACATACTCCCAGGTTTCTTCATAATCCCATTTATAATAGCGGGTATCGTTTTGCGGATTATGGGTATTAACATAAATCTGTACCCCATCATTTTCCTTTCTCCAGTTAATGCTGTCGATAGCAGGAGTTTTTTTCACTTCGGCAAAATCAGAAACATATTCTTTGCCGCTGGTGGTTTTGATGCGTAAGCGGTATTTTGTATGGCGCTCCAGGTTAAGTTGTTCGGCTCTATAAAACCCCTGGCTTTCTTCAGAAAGGGGAAGGATGGTATTATCTTCGCCTTCCACCTGTACCCGCGCTCTAAGTTCGGGTGTTACAGTTCTGTTCTGGGAAGCTATTACCATCGACCGGGTTAGTTTTATTTTAGTTTCCCCGGGGCCGCTGTTGATAATGCCTTCCACTACCAGATAACCCGTTGCAACAGTCGGCAGATTTGGTTCGAAGCGTTCTTTACAGCCGGTTAATACAAACCAGACCGGGAAGAATAAGTATAAAATATTTGTCCAGACTTTTTTCATAGGTTAAAACCGGATATTGTAGTTGATAAAAGGTAAGGCTTGGGCAAATATGGAAAGTTTGTAGCCATTGATAACTCCTTTTTCGGAGATAAAATAAGTAGAGTAAGCATTCTTGCGGCCCGTTAAGTTATATACCCCGATGGTCCAGGAATTATGCGTTAGCTGTTTAAGTTTGTGGTTGCCTCCAATATTCACCGAAAAATCGGAACGGAAATAATCTGGTATCCGGTAAGAGTTGCGGTCGCCGTAAAGGGTGCGGTAAGAGCCGGCATAATAAAAAGTGCCAATCGGGACAGTAATAGGGCGACCAGTGCTATATGTTACATTCAATGATAAGCTCACGCGGTGCGATAAACGGTAATTACCAATTAAAGTAAAATCGTGGGGTTTATCGTAGCTAGAAGGATAGTAGTTACCATTGTTTATCATCTCGCCGGCATTCGGATCATTCATCCTCAAAAGCGTCCGGGAATAAGAGTAACTCATCCAGCCGTTTAGTTTTCCGTTTAGTTTTTTAAGCATAAACTCTGCGCCGTAAGCTTTGCCACCGGTATTAATCACATCCGTTTCTATATGGGGGTTTAGCACCAATACTGCTCCGCTTTTATAATCCAGATAATCGCGCAGCCGTTTGTAATATGCCTCTACTGATATTTCAATGGTATTAGCCCTCATGTTTTGGTAAAGCCCCAGGGAAATCTGGTTACCAAACTGGGGTCGGATATTGGCATCGCTTAGTTTGTAAACGTCGGTAGGCGCAATGGCAGTAGTATTGGAAAGCTGGTGAATATACTGGCGCATGGTAGTATACCCGGCCTTCACCGAAAACTTTTCGGTTAAAGCGTATCTGGCCGAAAAACGCCACTCCGGCCCGTGGTAAGTTTTTATTACCGCGCCTGATTTATAGAAAACACTATCCAGTTGGTTTTCTTCTTCTTTGGGCAGATTTGGCGCATATTCATTTACCGATTGTGGCCCCAGGTAATTAAACAGCGAATAGCGTAAACCAAAATCAAACGATAATTCCGGCGAAATATCGTATTTGTCACCTATATACAAAGCACTTTCCAGCGCCTGCTCTTTTTGCAGAATAGTAGGTATTACCAAAGACTCTGTGCCTAAAGATTTAAACGAACCGGGATGCAGTTGGTAATAAATTGAATTCAGGCCAAAGTTAAGGGTATGTTTAGAATTGCGGTTATAAACCAAATCGGCTCTCAGGTTAGTCTGGTTGATACCAAAAGCCATTTTAAAAGCATTTACCGGATTTACATCGCTGAAATTATCGTACTGGTAACGGTCGTGGCCCGTTGTAAAAGTGCCGAATAATTTTTTATTAAAAACATGCTGCCACTTAAGGGAGATATTGCGGTTGCCATAATTAAATAAAGTATCAGTATTCAGGTTAGATTGGTCCTGGCTATAATAACCCGTAAGCGAGATTTTGTCTTTATCGCTGACTTGGTGGTCTGCCTGCAGGTTAAGATCGTAAAAAGAAGCTTTTGTATTTTTTAAGTTAGCTTTATCGGGCAATAAATTAAATATCCAGTTAGAATAAGTGGTGCGGCCGCCCAGAATAAAGGAGGTTTTATCTTTTATTATGGGGCCTTCCACGTGGAGCCGGCTGGTGAGCAGCCCAATGCCAGCCGAACCGGTAAATTCTTTCGTGTTTCCTTCCCGGCTATTTATTTCCAGCACTGATGATAAACGCCCGCCATATTTAGCCGGAATGCTGCTTTTGTATAATTCTACATCTTTTACCGCTTCAGGGTTAAAGGCCGAGAAAAAACCAAAAAAATGTGATGGATTATAGATAGTAGCCCCGTTAAAGAGAATCAGGTTCTGATCGGTAGCGCCCCCTCTCACATTAAAACCCGTGCTGGCTTCACCCACAGTTTTTACCCCGGGCAAGGTAAGCACGGCCCGCAGAATATCAGCTTCCCCGAATACCGTTGGCACTTGCCGGATAGTTTTGATATCCAATCTCTCAATTCCCATCTGCACCCTTTTAACATTAGAAGCACTTTCGCCTACTACCAATACTTCTCTTAGGGTTTGAGACTGTTCCTGAAGTTCAATATTTATTTGGCCATCGGAATAAAGCATGATTTGGCGTTTGGTCGTTCTCATGCCCGTGCTTTTGATATTTAATACTTGGTGGCCGGTAGGCAAAGTAATCGAGAAGAAACCTGTTTCGCTGGTGGATACGCCAATAAGAGGATTCTGGATAAAAACCGCCGCGCCAATTACCGGGTTGCCAGTTCTGGCACTGCGTACATGACCAGACAGTGTAACATTGCCCGATTTTAGATTGCTTGATTTGGTACCTATTTCGTAGAGTTTGTTTTCCAGCGTAGCCGAAGGTGTCGGAGTATTTTTGCTGTCGGCAAAGTCGCGTATTACAATTTGGTCTTTGGATTGCGGTTCTTGCTTTATTTTATCATCCGGTAGTAAACGAGTTGGTAGTTCTGTTTTAATCTCTCTTTCTTTAAGCAGAAAGACATGATTTTGCCCGTCAACAGCAAATTTATAATGGGTATTCCGAAAAGCTTCGGTTAGAACTGTTGCCAGAGGCATCTCTTTTACCTGCAGACTTACGCGCAGACTATCAAACTCGGCGGCATTGTAAAAGAAACGGTAACTTGTTTGGGCTTCCAATTCCTGGACAAACTTATCCAGGGTAACTTCTTTTAACTCTATTGTAATTAATGGAGGAGTAGCCTGCTGCGCCTTTGCCGTACAAACCAATAATAATAAACTAAACAAAATGGAGAAAAAGTTATATTTCATCTCTTATTTTAGGTTATCGTAATAAGCAGCAATCTTTATCAGGGCATCCTCCTGCTTTTCCCCGTACCTGATCTTGTTTTGCTTTATATATTGCTGCAATTCCTTTTTCTTATCTTTCAGATGATTTAGCAGGGCATGCTGGCTTTTAATAGTATAATATTTACCGTCTTTCTTTAAAAAATAGCGCACTTGCTGGTCTATTGTACGTTCAACGCCACTCTGCAATGTCCTTTGTTCTAGCTTGTTTATACGCTTCGCGAAGAGCGTAACCTGGCCTTGATAAAGTTGGTCGTAAAAGCCTTCTCTCAGAATAGAGTTAGCTACGCTGTCGTGTTTCAGATGAATGAAAGTGTGGTTATGCAAGGTAAAATAAGCTATTTTTTCGCGAATCAAACTAATCTGTGAAGCGTCATCATAATGTTCTATAATCACTTTGTCGCTGAGCAAGTCGTACCACATTGGGACATTCTTATAAAGTATGCCATCGTAAGAAACAGCGCCTATGCCCGCCTCTTTCGAATTAAAATAGGGTTGACCCCTATTAAATGCAAAGCGATAGTCTTCATAGGCGCTACCGTTGTAGAGACGTAATTGCGCGCCGGCAGATTGACTATACAGTGCTATGGTATTATCTAAAGCGATTTGAGTAAAATTATTTACTCCAGAGGAATCCTGGCTATTAGCTTCTAGTATAGAAGAGAAATAGCATTGAATACCGCACAAAAGAATTATAAAGTACCTTTTCATTTTAGTTAGAAATGACGCTTTAAAATACTATAAAAAAAGCAATATACTGAAATTATTTACTTTATATCTTTCACTAAATTAAAAAGTTAAAAGATCTAATAGTAAAAGCTATCTTAAAATAGCGGGGCATGTTTTTTTATGAGTTAGAAGTACAATGGAAGTAAACAAATTATCAAAAAGCATGAGGAAGCACGCTTTATTCCAGGGGCATTGGGTTGGCCCAAGAGGTGCCGGCAGCAGGAAGTATTTATACTGTTTACAGCTATGCGCTGTTCACAACATTAATAAAACCATTCTTATTACACCGACGCTTGATGCGGAAATGATAGTAAGCCTGAAAAACGATTAAGAAACAATTTAATAATCTTGCGTTACTGCTACACCACCCATGTTAATTTTTGAAAACCGGACCTTTAATTCGTTTAATACTTGGCTCGGAATTTTCGATAGCCGGCCAGCCATTTTGCCAATTTATTTTATCTAACAGCATTACCCGGCCTGTGCCTGGTTGACCTTTTTTAAAAGCATGATAAAGCATCCACGTTTGTCCTGCTTTATCTTCAATAATATCTCCATTATGACCTGCCCCCACAAAGCCTTCGGTGCTCGCATTTCTTCGTACTAATAGGGTGCCCCCATTGGTCAATAAAGATTTACCTTCTTTATCCAAATAAGGGCCTTTAAATTGCTTTGACCGACCTACTTTTACCTCGTACGTACTCTTTTCACCTTCACAACAACTTCCAGTAGAACCTAAATAATAATAGTACTTTCCTTTTTTATAAATATAAGACCCTTCATAAGCATTACAGGCCAATTGAAATTTATTTCCTTTTACCTGAAGCCCGTCGGCCGAAAGTTCTACACCGAATATACCGTGAAAACTACCCCATACTAAATAAGGCTTTCCTTTATCTTCAAATAAAAAGGCATCTATCGAATTGTCTACGCCAATTTCTTTGCTCAAAAATAATTTACCCTTATCGTGAAAAGGTCCTTCTGGCTTATCAGCAACGGCTACTCCAATACCCGGATTGGGATCGCCCCAAGTAGAGAAAGAATAATACAGGTAATATTTACCTTTATAATAAGCAGCATCGGGGGCCCATATTCCGCCTGCCTGTTTCCAATCAGGTTTTTTAGCCAGGGCATCTCCAACTACTTCCCAATCAACTAAATTCTTAGTGCGCAAAATAGGAATTACATAACGCCCACCAAAGTTATCTCGAGACCAATTGATTTGCGTAGAATAGGCGTAATAGAAACCATCTTTCGCTTTAACTAAATTAGGATCTGGAAAATCGTGATTAAAAACCGGGTTCTGATAGGTAAGTTCGCCTTTATGGGTAGAAGGTGCTACAACTTGCGCAAAAGCTTTTTCTTGGCTTATAACTAAAGTAAAAGCAGAAAATAAACCAAGGAAAAGTGTTTTCACAGTAGACGTTTGGAAGAATATTATTTTCATTACCATTAGAAGTTACACATGAAACCTTATTTATTTTATAAAAAATCATGCATGCTTTAGTCCGGGAATCATTATTTACTATCTATAACTGCTTCCAAGTTAAAAGATAAATTTACCTGTTTACGGAACAGAAACATTCTTTAATTATAAATCCAGAAGAAGCTTTGCCAGTTTTAATTATAAATCCGAGAGTAAATTTGTCGAATATTTGAATATTATATTATTTCCTTAGCTACAGAAAGGATAATACTGCTTTAGAATAAGGAATTCAGCGATTACAATGGACGGATTTTAATATTTTTAAACCATACTTTATCACCGTGGTCTTGTAATGCTATGTAGCCTTTTTTCATACGACCATATTCCGGCATAGAGGCAAATTTACTACCTTTTACCAATGCTTCCCACTCAGGACTCCACAAGTCGTAGGTTACTACTTTTTTGCCATTCAGCCATTGCTCTACATGCCCATTATTTACCAGCACCCGCACCGTATTAAATTGTCCCACCGGGTTAACAGCAGGCGTAGCAAGGGGTATCATATCGTAGTTAGTACCGGCTTGCCGATTGCCGTTTTTGCCTTGTTTAGCATCCGGGTGTCTTTCATCATCAATGATTTGTATTTCCGGACCGGTTTGCCAGGTATATCTAAATTTAGGATCTTCGGCAACATTAAAGAAAATGCCACTATTTCCGCCTTCCGATATTTTCCAATCCAGCATTAACTCAAAATTGTCGTATTGATTTTTGGTTATGAGATCGCCTCCTCCTTTGCCGGTTAGTGCAATGGTACCATCTTCAATTTGCCAGGCTTCCGGCACATTTTCTTTTTGAAATCCCCGCCACATATCTATGGATTGGCCGTCGAACAATAATACCCACCCCGCCGATTTCTCGCTTTTGGTTAAGCTATTTTCGGCTTTACCAGAACCCGTCAGGCCTTTGGATGTACAACCACCGATATAAATCGCGAGAAAAAGCATTACAATTGCTTTCATTGTTTTTAAACTTGTCATTGTGTTTTACTTATGGATGATTAAAATTATTATTTTATACAGGCATTCTAATTTTTTTTTCAATAATTGCAGGTCGCTCATTTATAAATCAGCGATGCACTGGATTAAACAAAGAAACCTCTCTGCCCTTAATAATTATTTCTGAATAAAAAGCAGCTTGTTTGTCAGTTCTCATTTCTATTGATCTCCAAATAGGAAGCAAAGATCTTTTTATTTTTCCGGAAAATATTTTTTCGTTGTGCAGCCGCACCGTTATTTTTTTATTTAAATTCATCATCTCATCATTCACCTTAATAAATAAGGTATCATTAATTGATTTTATGATATTAAATTCATTTCCTGTGTAAGTTACTATTAGTTCCTGCCTTTCCTGGTTACTCGTAGCCGGCACGCCAAGCCAATAAAATTGATTATGCCTTACATCATCCTGCTGCCAGATTATTTTAGCGGGCCATGGATTGCGTTTGTTTTGTGCCATCCAAGATACCGCTACCGTGTCTAGTCGGTTCATCCAATGCGGCAAACCGGTATGCACTTTTACTTCATGCTTATAACCTGCCGGGTCTGCGCTTTGCAGACTATCGAGTAAACTACCCCATTTCGTTGCCAGTTCATTGCGCTTATAAGCTGCATCATCCCCGCCCATGTGAATGGTAAAACCGATATTACGCAAATTTAAAGCCGAAGCATCTCCGGGATGACCAGCCATCATGGCGGCGGCGGCCCAGCGGTCAGCCATGCGGGGTGCCAGCTGAAATACGCCATCACCTCCGGCCGAATATCCCATTATATATACTTTGTCTGGGTTTACCTCTTCAAAAACAATAGCCGCCTGAATGAGGCGGTCCAGGAAAAAATCAATGTGGTCCTGGTGCCACATATTCCAGCTATCCGTTGGGGCTCGGGGAGCAACATAAATTCCTTCTGCGGGAGTATATAACCTTAGTTGATTCCGCCATTGCTGATCGTTGACTGCTTTAGTTGTGCCACCGCCACCATGAAGCGAAATATACAAACTACGGCCTTCGGCAGGCTTATCACCAAATTTGTGGTAGTCGAATTTAAAAGAATAATTATCCAGGTTAAACTCCTTGTTTGTCCACTCGGCTTGCCAGGCTTTCTTTAAATAACTTTTACGATCTTCGAAGAGTAGCGCTTTGGCCTCTTCTGCTACCTTGCGGGTAACCGGCTTACGGGCAAATTTCTGCTCTGCAAAAGCCGGACGCTGCGAATAATCCAGGGCCAACCACTTCTTAAGTTCCGGGATAACTTGCGCTTCTCCCCGGTTAAAGCTTATGATTAATAAGAATAAGAAAGTAAACCTGACTGTTTTTACGTGCACAAAATAGAATTTAAATAATCTGAATAACTATGCATTACCTTTTACCAAAGATGCTGCGGGTAAATTATTTTTTAACCTTTAATAATCTTAATCTCAAAACAACCTCATGCCTACCCAAACTACTGCTGCTTAAAGAATTTTTGTCCAAAACGCAGGTATAACTTGTCTATAGTTGGTAATTTGAATAAACACCTACTGTTACTGCATAACTTGCGCATTGCTTGTACAATAAACCAACCCAATACTGATTTGCATACAAGAATTGTAAATTATAATCTAAAGAGATAGCCGCAGGTTGCACTCATTTTACTAGTACTAATGGAATTATGGACTGCTGATTTAAAACATAAATATGCCAGAAATTAAGCCTGCAAGGCCACGGAATAATAACTTTCCTTCCCGTTTAGTTGCTATTTAAATTTGGCTATGGTGCGTTTAAGCACTATAGGTTCTGTTGAGCAAAGTTACTCATCCAACAATTTGCCTATTTTTTGTTTCAAATTATTAATATTATCGGGACTATAACCTGTTATTCTATCTACAACCTTTTGGTTTTTGTCAATCACAATATGAGTTGGAAATGAAGTAATACTATAATCTTCTTTGTTTATTAAAGTAATTTGATATCTGAAAGGCTGTTTGGGTAAAAATTTATTGATTAGTTGTTCTTTAGAAGTAAGTATAGCTGGGGCAATAAACACAACTTCTTTCCCTTTCATATTTTCAACTAATTTATTAAGCTCAGGTATTTCCATGATGCATGGACCGCATGCAATAAACCAAAAATTTAAAACTATAACTTTGCCTTGTAATGAATCTGAAGAAAGAATATTGCCATTAATATTAATGAATTTAAATGGAGCCACCATTTCACCTACTTCATAGTTAAATCTTTTCCCAAATCGAGGATCTATAATTCTTGCAAAAGATGTATCTATTGATGGTATCACTTCTGATATTTGCTCAAATTGAATATCTTTAGAATAAGAGGTGGTAAAAAACCAGTTCTCACCTTTATCATTCGAGACTCCGAAAATATATCCGTCTTCATTACGAAATCTGTTCAATATTAATGCTTGATGCTGATCATTAATAACTTTAGACTTTAAAACTTTAATAATTTGTATTCTGGATGTATCGCCTGCTGTCATTCTTTCCCATAACTCAGCAAATTTTACTTTATTATTAGTATCCTTCCCATAGGTGATTGGTAAAAGACAATTAACATAATTTTTAAAGTCCTTGTTATTATAATGCTTGGCCATTTCAGTGGCCCGTGAAAATGCGTTTTTTTCAGATTTATCTTGTGCATACAAATTTCCAAATATGAAAAGGAGTGCTACTAAGGATTTAAATTTTTTCATGGTTGTATCATGTATTGATTTTGCCTAAATGCTTATGGCTTTGCGCAATTTAATAAAACCCACCTGTATTGGTCTCCGATATTTTGGCAATATTAGTCCCAAGCCTACCGGCAAAAATTAAAACCCACCAAGACCTTTAAATTACCTTAATTGATTTGCCGCATTAATCTACATTTACAATTAACATTATTAGGTCTTTAATTAAATATTATAATTTAGGATTTTGAGCATACTGCTGCCAGAGTTCATCCAATGTTTTACCAGTTAGTTTTGTCCAAATTTCCGGGGTATAAGTTTTAGTGCGCAGGGCCGCATCCAGTTCATCTACAATCTTTTTATTTACGTTTTTTTCGGCCCAGGCTAAGAAACGGCCGGTGATGCGGTAACTGTTAGTATAGCTTTGCTTAGGATTGTAATCTGGCAAACTCCAGTTAGCGCCGGCATTGTCAACGCCATACTTATAACGCACATAGTCCGTAATACCTTCGGTTAACCAACCCGGTCCGGCTCTATGGGGATAACTTTGCACTATATGGAAAACCTCGTGGGTTACTACATCAACATCGCCGGGGCGTGATAACATCCATTTAGGGCTAAAACGGATAATACCACTACTTGCTGCCGCTACCCCTTCATAAGCCGGATCTATTACAAACGTAACTTTCCGCGAAGTTTTCTTGTTAAACCGCTTAGCTTCTTGCGGATAAACTTTAAAAAAAACGTTTATCATCCGCTTTTTTATTGGGTCGCCGCTTACCTGAAAGGCGGAATCACGGTTTATAAAAATGAGGGTATATTTCCCTTTAGTAACGGAATCTTTACTGATGTAAGGACCTATTTCTTCCCATTTCGTGATTTGGGCTTGGGCTTGCATGCACAATAAGGCCAATAGAATATAAATAGAGGCAATAAATGTTTTTTTCATATTATTAGTAAGTTAGCAGGAAACTATGCTTTTATTTTGTATAGGAAAAGGCTAAAAGTACTTGTTTCTAAATATTGCCTAATATAAGCTAAATTGTTTTAGCAAAGATGGTAAAAAATAAAATTTCAGTTCAAATACTACATATCAAAAAGAAGCTCCGGAACATTGCTGTAACGGAGCTTCTTTAGAATTAATTTTAACTATTAATTATAGCCAGGATTCTGAACCAAATTTGGATTTAAGATAGTCTGTCTCCGTGGAACTGGGTATAAACTTTTTGTCGGATCGGAAGGCTTGTGATCCCACCACGAAGCAGTGGTAAATTTACCGAATCGGATTAAGTCCTGGCGACGCCAGCCTTCAAAAATAAACTCCCGGCCTCTTTCGGCTAATAGCTCATCCAAGGTTAAAGTAGCGGTAGTATATTGCATAGTGGCCCAATCTGCGGCGGCAAAAGCCCGGCTTTTTACGTTATTAATCAACTGAACTGCCTCAGGATTAGCAGTTCCGCCATTTTTGCGCATCAAAGCTTCGGCTTTAGCAAAATAAACCCAGGAAAGGCGATATAAAACCCAATCAGTACTATTATAACTTGGATTACTCAGATCGCCTAACTTATATTTATTAAATCGTACGCCGCTGTTTTCTTCTCCCGTGTTCATATTAGATTCCAATGTATTTGGATCCTGGCCGGGTTGCAGCGTTTTATTTCTTCTGATATTATCTACAAACACCAATGGTCTTCCATCGTATTCATTGCCACCGGAAGCAAGAACGGGCTTAGTAGGATCATTAAAACGAAACTGCGGACCTTCTAATATCCACTCTTTTTTTCGTAAATCTTTATCCGTGAAAGTAGTATAAACCCCCGGAATAACCACTACCCCATCGTTCCCGTTACGGTCTCCCCCGTAAATGTCTCGCTGATTGAAATAAAAGAAGTCTCCCGGCCATTGTGGCGCAAAGCTTCCTGTTTGAAAATCATACGCAATAGCAAACAGAATCTCTTTCGACGTCTGATTAGTAGGCTTATACGTATTAGTAATATTAGGATCTAAAGCAGCCGAACCATTTATTCCGCCTGCGGCTCCCGAAATTAGTTTATCCGCAGCCGCGATAGCATCGTCCCACCTTGCCGTTCCGGTCCATACTTCGGCATTTAGGTATAATTCTAACAGCATAGCATAACCACCCGCTTGGCTCATCCGGCCATGCATCTGTTTAGATAAAATTGGTGCTTTATCAATATTATCTTTTATCTCTTTTTCAATGAAATTAAAGACCTCAACCCGGGACTGAGTAGGTGGGCTTATGGGTTCTGCAACTTTGGTAATAATGGGCACATTACCCCACAAGTCCATTATTTTAAGGTAATGATACGCTCTTAATAACTTTAACTCGGCTATATAAGCATCTTTTTCAACTTGTGTAATTCCCATAGTGGCAATATCCTTTGCCTCCAGATTCTCAATCGGGCTGGTACACAGACCCATACCCTACCACATCAGCCGCCATGCTCCGCTAATAGTACCATCATCGGGCGTCCATTCGTGGTTATGCAACCTTATCCAATTTCCCCCATCAAAGCCATGGCGACCTTTGGTGGGCCATGCTAATTGATCGGCCGAAAGTTCGTTTAAACGCCAGTATCCGTCCTGACCGGGTGAACTCCAGGCATTGACATGGGTGTAGGGCCTTAAAACCGCCGATATTACTTCATTTTTGTTATTATAGAAGTTACTGCTTTCAACCTGACTGTAGATGTTTTCTTCCAGATCAGTACAGGCATTTATTGCCGAAAATGGCAATACTAACGCCGCTATTTTTAATAATTTATGTATACGCTTCATCTATTTAAAAACCTACACTAAGTCCGATCAGGAATGATCTGGTATTTGGGTAAATATCTAAACCTTGTATGCCCGGACCAAGGCCTGTAACACTGATATAATCAGGATCAGTTCCGGTATAACTGGTAAAAGTAGCTAAGTTAGCACCGGTAGCATAAACCCGTAAGTTACGTATATAGGCAGTATTTAATTTAAAGTTATAACTTAAGGTAACCTCATCTAATTTTAAATGATCACCCTTTTCTATATAATAATCAGAGTATTGGTAAGATTGATTAACCAATTCGGCATACCTATCAAAGGCACTATTTAATATGTTGGTTCCACCTACAGTATTACCGTATTGAAGAGCCTGTGCATTTAAAATATTGTAGCCGAACCGGCCTCTAAGAAAAACCCGCAACCCTAAATTTTTATAACGAAAGTCGTTGGTTAAGGAGGCAAAGTATTTGGGAACCGCATTGCCAATTACGGCCAAGTCAGTTACATTAGGATCTACTGACCTGTTTATTTGATTAGCTGGTACCTTAGCCCCATCCCGTGTGTAGAAGAGCCAGTTCCCTTTATCATCGAAACCAGCAAAGCGTTTACCCACAAATTCGCCTATTTTACCGCCCTCTCTGGTCAAAATAGCATCACCTAAAGCTCCGGGCCCCGGAATACCACCAAATGTTCTTTCTTGGGCTTTAAACACATCGTTCGAAAAGGATTCTAATCTGGAGCTGGCAGTACTTCCTACCAAATCAATGTTCCAAGTAAAATCTTGTGCTTTCATAGCCTGTGCATTTAAGGTCAATTCTATTCCTCTACCAACTAAGGTACCCACATTCGCGTTAATATTATCTAAAATATAAGGAGGCTGCTGCGTTTGGTAATTACCTATCAAATCCACAATCCGACGCTGGAAAACATCGATGGTACCGCCTAATCGGTCATTTAGTACGCTAAAGTCCAACCCAACATTCATTTCGTGTTTTTCTTCCCACTTCAAATCAGGATTTGGGTTCCGGCTAGGGCCGTAGGTTTGTCGGTAAATACCATCCGGGAAAAGATAAGAACCGCTCGTTCCTAAAGTTACCAGGGAATTGTAATTACCGATATCCTGGTTTCCGGTAACGCCATAGCCGGCTCTAAACTTCAGATTATTGATGAAAGTATTTCCCTCCATAAAGCCTTCGTTGGTGATATTCCAGCCTACTGAAACTGCCGGAAAATTACCCCACTTATTATTGGATCCAAAACGCGAAGTACCCTCGCGGCGGAGAATAAGGGATAAAGGTACTTATCATTAAAGGAATAGTTTGCTCTCCCGAAAAAAGCAATTAATGTATTATCTGATTTGTCACTCCCTAACCCCGATCTTCCAAGCCGTAATTGAGTACCTGCCCCTAAGTTATTTTCTTCGAATATATCGTTTACAAAACCATAATTATTACCCGAGAAGTTTTCCTCAACAAAATACTGATAACTGTAACCAGCCACAGCATTCAAGTGGTGGTTACTCGCAATAGTAGTATTATAATCGATGGTGGGTTCAAAGGTATAATTATTGCCCAAATAAGTACTTCTTGAGGCATAACCACCCGATTGAAAGCTTTCTATAGATGATTCAGAGGTTAATAATCTATACGCTCCGTCTAAACGGCTATCCCGTTGTAACGCACCAAATACGGATGCTCTTAAGCCTTTTAAGATTTCTAAAGAAAACTTAGCATCGGCAGAACTGGTTTGTTGTTGCCGTCTATTCGTCTCTTGTGCTAATCTGGCCACTTGGTTGGTGGTGGTTGGTTCAAAAAAGAAAGTTCCGTCGGGGTTGTAAACTGATTGGGTAGGATTGCTTTGCAGGGAACTCTCCCAGCCACTACCGCCAAGTAAATTTGCATTATTAAAGTTGGTGGCTAAATTAATTTGAGCAGTTAAGCGATCTTGAAAGCCAGTATGGTTGATATTAATGCGTCCCCCGTATTGTTTACGCTCATTTTCCCGGGCTATTCCTTGCAAATCTTGGTAAAAAATACTTGCCCGGTAAGTCGTATTTTCACAGCCTCCCGAAAGGGCCAAGTTATGATTTTGAGTTAAATTTTGCTTATTAAGGAGCAACCCATACCAATCTGTACTAGAGCCCTTATCATCTCCTTTCCAAGTTTTATCGGCAACTCTGGCCCGCCATTGTTCCGCCGTCATAAAATCGGGCCGGTCTCTTTCGTATTCTTTTCTGAAATAGGTATTATAATCGAATTGCGCCTGACCCGGTTTGCCTTTCTTCGTGGTAACTAATATTACTCCCCCGTTGGCCCGCGTGCCGTATATAGCCGCTGCAGAACCATCTTTTAAAACACTAATGGATTCTATATCATCCTGCTGCAATAAATCTAAATTTCCACCAGGTATACCATCAATTACAATTAAGGGGCTATTACTCCCACTTATGGATCCTACTCCTCTTAATTGAACCGCAACTCCCGTGTTGGGATTAGAACTACTTCTGGTAATAACTAGTCCAGCCACTTTTCCCTGCACCAGATCCAGCGCATTATGTGCACCCGTTGTCTAAATTCTTCTTGGGTTACATTGGCTACTGCGGCGGTAACTTCTTCTCTGCGTTGCGTACCGTAACCTACTACTACTACTACTACTACTACTACTACTACTACTACTACTACTACTTCATCTAGCGCTTTTGCATCTTCTCTTAAATTTACATTTACAGTAGTCCGATTCCCAACGGCAATATCCTGAGCAGTGTAACCAATAAAGGTAAAGGTAAGCACGCCTTGCCCGGCTGGCAATTCAATGGTGTAGTTCCCATTAGCATCGGTTGAAGTTCCGGTTGTGGCACCTTTAATAACCACAGTTACGCCCTGCAATACTGCATTATCTGAAGCGGCGTTCACTTTCTAGGTTGTGTTATCTAATTACTTGTTTCTGTACACCTTGCTGGGTAATTTTAACAGGCTTTATAAACCCTTTCTCATCAAAAAACATTTTATCTATACAGGTGACCCGGTGGTTGGCATCGGTTTCGCCCAAAGGCCGGCGATGATAAACAATATACCAATTATCTTTTCCGGGAACCTGCATTACGGAGTGGTGCCCGGCGCCGGTAGCTACCGCCGGATCTTGTTGCAATACCGTACCAATCCGCTCGAAAGGCCCCAGAGGAGAATCAGATATAGCATAAGCTACTTTGTAATTGGGTCCTCCCCAACCTCCTTCCGACCACATAAAATAATATTTGTTGTTGCGGATAAACATAAATGGTCCTTCTACATAACCTTTGGGCGTTACTTCTTTAAAAGTGGTACCATCTGGGAAAGGAACAAAACCCG